>VFSW01003065.1_pt1 | contig 25039 bp, 14 predicted proteins | sample 5358111 | NCBI WGS metagenome assembly VFSW01 (sample SAMN11554181, study PRJNA540505) | mine drainage metagenome | isolation source: sediment from site ElyBrook_90M | place: USA: Ely Copper Mine, Vershire, VT | collected 2017
ACGCACGTGGGCCGAAGCCAAAGGCGAGTTCGATCCCTTCGTTTCGCAGCAAGGCGGCATACCGCTCGTGTTTATCGCGGCTCAGGCTTCCGAAAATCACATGGTGTCCCGAGCGCTTGAGTATGCGCATCGCTTCTACGACGCGCTGATCCCCGCCGCTTCGGTCGAAGAACGGAACGTGCTCGTCGACAACGAGGACAGCTTCCGCGCCGAAGAGTCGCCGCGCCGCGGGCTCGATGAGTGCTGGGTCTGGTGGAAGTTGATGCGCGAGTTCACCGCGCCATTTCTGCTCGAAAACGATGCGGTGCGTTTCCTGCAGTGCCTTTGCTTCCGGCGCCCGATTGCTGCCAAAGCTGGCGCCTCCAATGTGCGTGACTACCGACCTCGGTTGGTACACGACGCGCCCGCCGAGTTTGCCAAGTTTAAAGCAGAGGTCGACGTCCTCGTAGTATGCCGGGCTAAACTCTTCGGAGAACTCGCCGACTCGTCTAAACGCGTCCGCCCGAACCATGAGGCTTGCAGCGGAGGCGTAATCGACGTCGCGCGCGTACGCCACGCGTTCGTCTGAAGGCCGCAGACCGTCACCATAGTGTGAGCCCCGGCCATCCTGCCATATAACTGAGCCAGCTTCGGCAACTCGCCCGCTGGGCGACCTGAGTTGTGATGCAACCGCTGCCGCTGCTGCGTCGCTCTCAAACATCTCCAGAAGCGGCCGCAGCCAGCCTCGCGTGACGATGGCGTCGTTATTTAGGAAATGTACGTACTTGCCGCGCGCGATCCGTGCTCCGGCATTGCAGGCGGCCGCGAATCCGCCGACATGCTCCAGCCGTACAACGCGAACGTTCGTGCACCGCGCGAGAAACTCAGGCGTGTCATCGGATGAGGCGTCGTCGACAACGATCGCTTCCGTCGCGATACTGGCGTCCCAATGCCGCACGAGCGCGAGCAGGCATGCATTGGTGTAGCGTCGCTGATCGCGCACGGGAATGATAACGGAAACCAGGGGATCGGTAATCGCGGGGAAGGCAACCGGTGTAGGATCCCCGGGAAAGCGCTGCAAAGCGCGCGTGGCAGCCGTGTCGCTCCACGACGCGGCGCGCTTCCGGACATGCGCGCCTAAGCGGCTATTCAAGCGCGCCGCCAATCCGTAAAGCCCGTGAGAACGTACTATTGACCGGACTTTCCGCAGCATCAGGGGCTAAAGGCTTCAGGGGCGGTAGATCGGGTTCCCCGTTGGCGGGGAACGGTGCAGCGGCAAGCTGACGCGTCTCCCCTTGACCGAGGCTCTGGCTTGGGCTTTGCGGAAGACTCCCGCGTGACGCGCCTTGTCGCCGTCTGCACCGCTAGCTGCATCCTGCTTTTCGCGTGCGCGCATGCAGCCCGAACGCCGCCCGGCTTCTACCGCGGCGCCAGCGAACTGACGGTCTACAAGCTCGATGCCGACGGCACCTACTGCATGGTCGTAAGCATGGAGATGATGAACGCATATGGTGGCCTTGCGCAAGTGCACGTGATGAACGGCGGCATGGCCTCCTTCACGACCGGCTATAGGTCGCTCGATCCGCCGTCCTGCGGTTGGCCGGCCGGATACTATCGCACGGCGGGGGCCATCTTCGAGGTGTCAAGCGACACCGTCTGTCTCGTTCGATCGGGGCGGGAGATGCGAGACGTCATATCCGTAGAGGGCGGGGCAAATCTAGCGCTCCATAAGATTTTCACCGGCGACTGTGCGCGCCGCTAGGGCCGACCTCGTCGGCGCATCCGTTCTGGCGATCGGAATCATGATCGCGTTCGAACCCGGCATCTTCCTCGGGTATCGGCTTATTGGTTTCGACTCGACTTCGCTGGTTTACCCGTGGTACGTCAATGCACTGATCGCATTTCATCACAATCCGTTCGTTTCGTTCAACCCTTACCAAGACGGCGGAATGGTCAATTTCAACCTGCTGGCCAACTACGACCCGATTTATTTCATTCCGCTGCTCACCGGCGCAATCCCGAACCTCTATCAAGAGCAACTGCTCGTCCTCGCCCACCTCGCTCTTGTCCCACTCTGTCTTATCGCACTCGCTCGGCTCTACGGTGTCTCGGGCGCGAAGCTCTACCTTGTCGGCGTTCTGGGCGCGGTGGCAGCGTTCACCGGGTTCGACTTGAAGTACATGGAGACGACCGAGGCGATCGACGGATACGCTTGGGGGCTTCTCTGCCTGACCGCCATCGAATACTATCGGGTTCGAAAGCGCCTGTCGTATGCGATCGTGGCCGCACTCGCGCTTGATTTTGCATTTACGCGCTTCGCAAAAGGGACGGTGTACTGGCCACTCTTCATCGTACCGTACATCGCGGTCTTCTGGTCGGAGTTCAGAAGCCGGACGCTCGTACGCGACGTAGCGATCGCCACAGCCGTGTTCTTCGCCGTGGCGCTGCCGAGCATCATCGAGATGCAACACATGTGGATCTCGATCGAGGCTAGCAAGTTCCTCTCCGTCGAGCTCGAGGGAGCGCCGCGCGACATTCTCGCGTACTTCGGCTTCTATCTTGCGCCGCTTTCTGCACAAGGACAAAGCATCTACGCAATCCCGGGCGTTATCGGGATCATGCTGCTCGTGTCGTTCGCTCGCATGAGCACGCGCGAGCGGTGGTTCTTCGGCATCGTGCTCGGCGCGCTGCTTCTCTACGCACTCGGTAGCGCGACGCCGATGGAATGGATCGTGCGGCACACGTTCCCGCCCGCCGACGTTTTTCGCCGGGCGTACGAAGAGCTCTATGTTGCTCTACCGATTCTGTTCATGGTCGTGGTACGCTACTTCATCGCAGCAAAGGAGGAGTGGGCGTTCAACCCGCGATGGCGCATCGGCATCATCACGGCCCTTGGCCTGCTGGCCGTCCTCGGGATCGTCGTCAGTCCCGAATCGCGACCCGTGGACCTCACCGTCGTTGCCTGTAGCATAGCGTTCCTCTACACGTACCGCCAGCCTGTCGCTATCGGCGCGCTCATTACAACGCAATGGGTCCTGATTGCTTTCCTTCCGGTGGCGCAGTCGATATTCTACCCGCACCCCCCGGGCATCGTACAGGATGAAATCTCGGCTAACTACCAGGGCATCGAGCCGTACCTCACGCCGCGTACGACCGACGCCGAGAAACTCTATCGCGTCGTTGGCGTCGGCGTCAACGCCAACTTCGGCCCATACGCCGGTGTCTATCGGTTCTACAACCTTGCGCCCGACGACGGGACGCGTATCCCTCGCGCATTATATGAGGAAACCCGGCTAGCCGATCCTCTGTTCAGCGGTATCGCCCAGAGCCTGCGTGCGAATCCGGCGATCGTGGCGAGCCCTGCGTTACGCGCCATGTCCGTTCGCTATTATTTCTTCAGGCCCGAGGTTTCAGATATCGCCGCTGCTGCGCGCAGGCGCCACCCCGAGTTGCGCTATCTGCCGAATCCGGACGGCTGGCTGGTGCTCGAGGATCCGCTCGCGCATCCGTTCATTTCAGCCCTGACCAGCGACTCCAGACTCATCCGCGGCGTTCCCGGTTACGTCGACTGGGATACAGTGAGGTTCAGGTTCCCAAGAGGCGCCGCGTACGTCGATCTCTCTTATCTCTACGACGACTGGTGGCACGTCGAGGCCTCGGATGGAGCGCGCGAGCGCATCGTCGACCGTGACGGACAACTGCGCATCGCGGCAAACGGCCTGCAGGGCAAGCGCGTCACGCTGCGTTATCAGAGCTCGGCGTTTACCGTCGCGCTCGTGCTGCAGCTTCTGTGCTATCTCGTGCTGGCGGCGGGCGCGCTCGCCATCGGAGCGCGCGCGATGCTGCGCGTAGCTGAACGCGTGGGCCGCAGGGGACTCTAAGCAGGCGGCGGGAAGACGCCCACCGTGAAAGGTGCTCGCTGGCGTTTGATACTCGCCATACTCATCTTCTGGGTACCTTGCGGTAGCGGCGCACGAACCCCGACCGTGCTCTTCCTGCCTCCCGACGCGATGCCGCAGATCATAGGCGTTATCTTGCCGACGAGTTCCGTCACCTGCGGCGAGACCGTCAGCGGCGAGGTGATCGCGTCGTCCAACGTTGCGAGCGTCGAGGTCCGCGTGGCTGGTTACAGCCGATCGATGCAGAAGATCGGCCCCGGCCGGTTCACCATCACGGTTGTCGTGCCCCAGCTGCCGGCATCGTTTCGCAGGCGGACGTACATACTTCAAGTGCTTGCCCACAACACGCGCGGCGATACTGTCGTGCGGACAGTACCGATCACGGTGCGCTAACGCGAAAGCGGCGCCGGGCGGCGCGCCGTAATCGGCAACCCCCAATTATACCGAAAGAATATCCCGCTGGCTGGAACGTTCTCTTCGCGAACGCGAACCTCGGTAAAGCCGGCGGCCTGAAGACGCGCGAGGATATCCTCTAAACCGAAGACGCGCATTTCCAACGCAGCATCGCCGCCGCCATGAAAGCGCAACTGGTCGAACTCCTGAACGTTGCCGTGGCGCGTGCGGTTGATGAGGACGCGGGTATCGCCGCGCCGTTGCATCTCCCACGTATGTAGTTCGGGGAAGTGCTCGACCGTTTGCTCGAGCGAATACGGCGTGGTGAGGATCAGCGTGCCTCCGGGCCGCAGCAGCGAATACAAGCCGTCGAAGGCCGGTTGCACCGGCGGCTCCACGTGTTCGAGCACTTCGCTGCACGTCACCAGATCGGCGCTGCCGAGAAAGCGCTGCGCCGGGCGCTTTATGTCGAGGAAACGCGTCGTGCGGTTTACGAGTCCGGTGTCAAATTGCGTGTTGGCGTATCCCGGAATCACGCGCTTCAGGCGGCGAGCGAGCTCGGGGTCGTCGCTGACGCCTATGCCGACCGCCGAGCAGTTCGCTGGGAACTCGTCGACCGCGAGTGTTTTCCCGAAGAGCGTTTGACCAACCAGATGCGCCAGAGCGCGCTTCCGGATGTTCGTTCCACACCCGGTGCACGCACTGCCTTCGGGGTCGAGGATCGGCTCCAAGTCGGCGTTTTGGGAACCGCAGACGTTGCAGCGGAACGGCGCGGCGCCTTCGGTCCGAAAACGTATTGCCGCGACGTACGCCCCGAGTTCGCGATTCAGCGCCGGATCGTGTGCCGTTGCCGAGGTGTGAACGCAGATCTTCACCGTGCGGCCTGCGGCCAACGGGACTTCGCAAGCCAGCTCGAAGCGCCCCGGAACCGCATCCGCTCGAGCGATGGTTTCACCGTCTAGGTCGACGCCGACAAACGTTCCGGAGGGCCACCAGTCAGGTATCAGCCCGTCCACCGAAAAGCCGGTCACCTGACGGGCGGGTTGTACGGTGACGGTCAGCGCGCCGTCGGTCCATCCGTCGGCATGGAGCCCTTCCAGCTCGCTGCGCTGGCAAACGTCGCCTTCAAACAACAGGCGCATTCTGGAGCGCAGCACCTCGAGCTGCGTCACCACACGTTGCCCGCGCCGGCCCTTGCGAGGTTGAGGCGGCAAACGGTTCCGGGCTCGCTCATCACGCCCCAGGCCCAGAGCGGCCCGCGCGCGCTGCTGCCCGCGTATCCCTCCCAGCCGGTGGTCATCGACTTGATCCAGGTGAGCGTTGCCGGCACGTCGGGACGGAGGTAACCGCCGTGGCCTGCGCCGACGATGCGGCCGGTGCGATCGACGAGCAGCACTCGGCTCACCGGCTGGTTCACCGTCATGTCGTAGCCCCAGCCGAAGAACTCGTCCCCCGAGGGTTTGCCGGCATACTTTACCGCGACGCCGTCGAGGTATCCCCAGCACCGCGACGTCTTCTTGGGGAAGACGCCGGCGAGCGGCTTGCCGATCATCGCAGCGGCCCACACTGGATACGGCGGTAGCGCCTGGTCTACGACCGGCGGCGCGTTAGGAAACACAGGCGGCGGTGGTGCCGCGGAGGCGCTCAAGGCCTTTGCAATCTGCGCGTCCGCGCCGGTCTGAACGCGAAACTCGACCCTTTGCGAAGCGTTCGTGTCCTCCGTTCCGTTGCTGCGGCGAACGAGGTGCGAAAATGAAAAACCGTCGGCGGAGACCACGTGTGCGAGCCACCGGCTCTGCGGCTGAACGGCGGGAAGTGCCAACGCGTAAGCGAGAACCGCGCGCGCGCGATCCTGCGAGAGCGCCATGTTCCCCATGTAGCTCTCGCCGAAGGAAGCACCGGGTCGCCAGAAGGTCGAGGTATAGCCCTCGATTCGTACCTCGGAGACGATCGAACGGTACTTGGGTTCGCTCAGTAAACGCACGAAGCGCGGAAAGAAGTCGTCGAGCATTGCTTCAAAGCGCGGCTGCAGTCGCGCGCTCCCGGGCGCGAAGAGACCTTCCCCGTAAAACCGGATGCTCAACGTGTTCGGGTCGAGCACCCCGCTCCATGCGGGCAGCTGCGAGCCGAATTCGGCCTTGAGATCTTTATTGAGCTGCGCGCGAGTCTGGGCGTAGGTCTCGAGCACCTTCACCGGTTTGGCGTGCTGCACGGTCACCTCGACCATATATGCGATGGCGATCAGTAGGAACAGGAACATGAGGCCCGTCATCAGATCGCTGAGCGGAATCCAATGCTCTTCGTCTGCGTGTAAACGCAGCCCCAGCTTGCCGCTCACGGAGTGTTGGTGGTCGCGTCAGCCGAGCGTTGCGAGAGTTCCTTGAGCATCCGTTGGAATGCGTCGAGACGGTACTCGAGATCGGATCTGATCAGCTTGATCTCCGAAATCACGGTCAGATCATCGTCTCGCGCAATGCTGTTCTTGATCGCCGCCAGCGCATCGACCAGAACCTCGACATCCGATTTGTCGCCGGTCACCGGGTTCTCTTCCTGCGCGAGTGCATAGCGCACTTTCAGCAGAATCGCGAAGAGGATTCCCGTGAAGGAGGCCCAGACCGAGGTCCTGATTCCACCGAGCAACCCTGGGATGCTGCCTTGAATGTCGCTCGGATTGAAGTAGTGCAAACCAATCGCGATGCCGAGAAACGTTCCCGCGATCCCGAGCATCGTCAGCAGGGCCGGCCCCTGCGTCACGGCCCTCGCGGAGTAGCGGATTTGGAAGCGGATGCCGAGCAGCGCGATAATCGCGCAGATGATGACGGTCGCTGCTAGAATCATAAGTGCCTTCCGTGTTAGTGATCGAAGACGATCTCGTCGATGCGCGCGCCGATGTCGCGCACGTCACCACTGATGCCCATCGTGTGGTGATTCACGGTTGGCGACGAGACAATGCGCATCTTCGCCGATCTTCCGCCGGCAACATGCATGTCGCAGCGTAGGAGCATCTCGCCGGGCAAAACGGGGGCGCTCGTCACGAGCTTTCCGTCGACCTCGGCTGAAAGGGTGCCCGAGTCCGGCATGCCAACGGGAATCGTGGCGCGGATCGTCCAGCCGCGCACGTCGCGTATCGGCTCGAACGCGAATTCCAGCGAGCCGTTCGTCCAGCCGTCTACATACGCGCCCGTGACGTGGCCCTCTTGCCGCACGTCCCCGATCAGCGGCAGGCGCACCACCGGAAGCAGTTCGGGCGCACCCACTTGATAGGCGTGCACGCCCGGCCCTTGTTCGCGCATCGCTTGGACGTAGGCGTGCACCACGCCCGTCGCCTCTCCAAAGGCAGCGGCTTTCCCCCGGTGCAGCCAAAGGGCGACGTCGCACTGCGAGGCCACCGTCGGCGTGCTGTGGGTCACGAGAACCGTCGTCTTACCGCGCTGTTTGAAATCGGCGAGCCAGGCGGCGCATTTCACGGCGAAGCGCTCGTCGCCGACGGAGAGCACCTCATCGATGAGCAAGATCTCCGGGTCTACGCGGGTCGCGACCGCGAATCCCAGCCGCATGGTCATTCCCCCCGAGTACGTACGCATCGGCGCGTCGATGAACTCGCTGAGCTCGGAGAAGTCGATGACGTCCTCCAAATGGCTCTTCGCTTGCGCGCGGCTGAGGCCAAGGGTCAGCAGCTCGATCATGGCGTTTTCACGACCCGTCAGTTCCGGATTGAAGCCCGTTCCCAGCGCCAGCAACGGCGCAACGCTTCCTCGCACCCGTACCTCGCCGCGATCGGGCTTGGTGATGCCCGCGAGCACGCGCAGCAGCGTGGTCTTGCCGGAGCCGTTCTCGCCGATGACGCCGAGCGTTTGTCCCCGACGCACGGAGAACGTAACGTCGTCGAGCGCGTCGACGACACTGTAACGCTTTTCAAGGCGCACGCGCCGAACGACCAAGTCCTTCAGCGTCCCTCGCCGTGCGCTCGAGCGAAACCGAAAGCGCTTGCAAACACCGACGGCATCCAGCGCGTTGCCGCTCAGGGGGAACACCGCCGTCCGATTCGTCGTTCCAACGCGCGCCTTCCTCCCGCACAGGGAGCCGGGCCGACGGCCGCCAACACAAGGCAACCGTACCGCAAGGAGCTTCGGATGACCGACCCCAGCGAGTTGCGCGAGCTGGCCGCACGATTACACGACGAACGCGCTCGACTCCAAGTCGCGCGCTCGAATTACGACGTCATTATTCGCAGCCGCTTTCACGCACTGCGCGTAATCTGGTTTTCCATCAAACAGCTTCTCGGCGTCTCCTCTCCGAGCGACGTGTACGCAACGTGGTCGGGCGGTGTCGCGGCGCTCCATCCGCCCCAGCGGAAACACGCGCGCCTCAAGGCCGCGTCGCTGCCGGCGGGCGAGAAAGCCCTGATCGAGGCCTGGAATCGGCGGAGCGCGTCCTGCGCCGCTGCCGATCCACCGGTTGTCACGATCGTTATCCCGGTCTTTAACCATCGCGAGATCACGGTGCGTTGCCTTCACTCGATCGCAGAGACGTGGTTCGACTCGCTCGCCGTGCAATTCGTTATCGTAGACGATGCCTCATCGGACGACACCGCAGCGGTCCTCACGAAACTACAAGGGATCGACTATCTTCGCAGCGGGGAAAACGATGGATTCGTTGCAGCATGCAACCGTGCCGCCTCGCTCGCGCGTGGGAAGTACGTCTGCTTCTTGAACAACGACACCATCGTCCGCAGCTCCTGGCTCGATCGTTTAGTGAGCACTGCGGAAGCCGACGAGCGCATCGGCATCGTCGGCCCGAAACTGATCTATCCCGACGGACGGCTGCAGGAAGCCGGCAGCATCGTCTGGCGCGACGCGACCGGCTGGAACGTTGGCCGTTACGACAGCCCCGACGATCCACGATACAACTATCTGCGAGATGTCGATTACGTGTCGGGAGCGGCCCTCTTGGTGCGAAGGGATCTCTTCGAGCGCGTGGGCCGGTTTTCGGATGACTTCCGGCCTGCGTACTACGAGGACGCCGATCTCTGCTTCAAGGTACGCGCCCTGGGCTACCGTGTTGTCTATCAGCCACGCTCGGAAGTCGTGCACGAAGACGGCGCAAGTTCGGGAGACGACCGCTCGGGAGTCAAGCGCTTCGAGGAAGTCAACCGCCCGAAGTTCCGCGAGAAGTGGGCCGTGCAGCTCGAGGAGCAGCATCTCGAAAACGGCCGCTCCAACGTTCCGGCGGCGTCGCGACGAGCCGCCCCCGGACGAAGGATACTCATCATCGACAAGTACGTTCCCATGTATGACAAAGAGTCCGGTTGCCAGCGCATGTTCCACATCATCAGGATGCTGCGCGCAGCCGGGTACACTATCGTCTTCTTGCCCGACAATTATGCGCCGCTGCAGCCCTACACGGACGAACTGCAACAGATGGGTGTCGAAGTGCTCTACCACTCCGACAGCGGACCGCAACTACGAGAGGCGCTCGACGAGATACTTCCGCTGACCGATTTTGCCTGGATCAGCCGGCCCGATATCTACGAGAAGTACGCGCCGCTCGTGCGCGGCAGCCGTAGGATTCGCGTCATCTATGACTCGGTCGACCTTCACTACGTTCGCAGGCGGCGCGAGGCCGAGCTCAATGGTGAAGGCGACGTCGCATGGAAAGAATGGCGGCGGATTGAAGCGCAGGCCGCGACGACCGCCGACGTGGTGGTGGCCATCACCGCGGAGGAAAAACAGGCCCTGGAGGAACTGGGCGCGCGCGACGTTCTTATCGTTCCCAACATCCATGAGCCGGCCCGCGTCCCCAGCCGGCACTTCGAGGAGACGTCCGGCCTGCTCTTCATCGGAAGCTACAACCATCCACCCAACGTGGATGCCGCGCAGTGGCTGTGCAACTCGGTCATGCCGATCGTTTGGCGCGACTTGCCGGACGTGGACGTAACGCTCGTGGGTAGCAATCCGAACGACGCGGTGCAGACGCTCAAGTCCGCGCACGTACGGGTCACGGGATACGTGCGCGACGCGGCGCCCTATTTCCGCAAGAGCCGCATCTTCGTGGCTCCGCTGCGCTTCGGCGCGGGGATGAAAGGCAAGATCGGGCAGGCGCTCGAGTACGCACTGCCGGTGGTTACCACGCCGATTGGTGCCGAGGGGTTCGAGATGCGCGACGGCGAGAACGCGATGATTGCGGCGCCCGAGCCGGACGCATTTGCCGCAGCGATCGTTGCGCTCTACGGCGATGCGGCTTTGTGGACGAAACTTTCTGGCGCGTCTGCCGAGACACTGCAACCGTTTACGCCCGAGGCTGTAGCGCCACAGGTCGAAGAGATCTTCGCGCGCGTTGCAGCGCGCTAGAGGTGCTCGCCGAAGGCGTCGCGGCTGCGGTTGAAGTAGGCGAAGCCCAGCACGAGAATGACTGCGCCGAATGCCGCTGCGAGAAGCAGGCTTTGGAAGTCAGGGAGTTTTCCGGCCCAGAACAGGTCCTGATACGCCGAAATCAATCCAGCGAATGGGTTGAGTACGACGAGAAGCTGCAGGTCCGGCGGAACAGCGCTCCTCGCATAAAAGATGGGCGTCAAGAAGAACATCGCGGTGAGCACGTAGTTGACGATTTGCTGCAGGTCGCGGAGAAAGACGTCGGCCGTGGCGACGAGGAATGCCACGCCGAGCGTTATGCACAACTCGAGCAGCACAAGGAGCGGCAGGCAGAGCAGCGCCCAACCTATGTTTACGCCGAGCGCGAAACTGACCGGCAACAACAGGACGATGGTAATCAAGAAATTCACGCCGTTCGAGAGCACCGGCACGAGCACCAGCAGTTCGGGAGGCATGAGCGTCTTCCCAATATAGGCGCGGCCGTCCAGGATAGACGTCACGCCTTGCCCTATTGCTGCGGAAAACCACATCCATGGAATCAAGCCGCTCAGCAAGAATAGGGGAAACGCATGGATCTGGCTGCGCATGATCACCGAGAAGACCAGGGTGTACACGCCCATGAATAGCAACGGGTTGAGCAGCGTCCAGGCGAAGCCGAGAACCGAGCCGCGGTAGCGCAGCTTCAAGTCGCGCATGACCAGCTCGTAGAGCAGCCAGCGATAACGGACGACCGCAAACGTCTTCACGTAGGAAACGCTCATCGCCGCCGTGTTTTCGTCAGGACCAGGGCGCAGTCATCGGATCTGGGATCTTACCCGGTGCGACCCCGGCAGAGCGGGCGCGTAGAACGTACGGTTTTCCCGGTTCAGTGGTTACGTCCTCGACGTCCGTAAAGCCGACAGCGCGCACCAGGTTCCGCGTGCACTCGGGCGTCGGCACCCAGAAGACCGAGGGGTCGTGCTGGCGGTCCTCGGGCGGCCCGCTCTCGATTCCAAATGGATGAAACCACGAGAGCGAGAGATCACGGTACGGCGGCTCGTCCGTCACCAGCGTCTGAAGCAGCAGCGTCCCCGAGCAAACGGCGGCGATCTTCTCGAGGGCGTACCACGGATGCTTGACGTGGTAGAGGACGCCAAAGAACATGACCAGGTCGAAGGTCCCGAACGTCTTGGGCGAGATATCGTAAACGTTGCAAAGGTACGCGTTAACCTTCGAGTCCAACGCAAGTCGAACGAGGTTGAAGCGTTCGATCGATCCCTCGAGCGAGTCGATGGCCACCACTTGCGCCGCTCCGCGGCGCTCAGCTTCGAACGAGAAGAATCCCTCCGCGCAGCCGACGTCGAGCACGCGCATGCCGTCCATGCGTTCCGGCAGACTGTAGTACGGCAATTTCTCGCGTTCAACATCCGACCATCCGGGCGTGAAAAAATCATCCCAGAGCCGCATTTTGTGGAAAAAATAGGGTTGAGCGGCGATCTGGCGCTCGATATACGAGCGAAAGCCTTCGTCGGTATTCAGCACGGTGCTGCCGCTTGCACGGATTCACGATCGCGGACCGCTCGCTCGACAACCTGACTCCAGCCGATTTGCTCGGATTCCCACCGCGCGATTCGCGCGGAAAACTTCTCTCGGCGCAGCAACCAAAGGTCGTCGTCCGTGGCCAGCGCGATCAATCGGCTCGCGTAATCCTCAGGATCGTCGGCAACGTCGATCTCCTCCCCGTCGGCCAGTCCCAAGCCCTCGGCGCCGATGGTCGTCGCGACGACGGGAACGCCGTATTGTAGCGCTTCGATGGTCTTTATCTTCACGCCGGCGCCGACACGAATAGGCGCGATCGCGACGCGCACCGAGCGGTAGAGCGATTCGACCGACTGGATGAGCCCGAGCAAGATCAAGCCGTCACCCTCCATACTCTGCACGCGCAGTGGTGGCCTGCCGCCCGAAACGAAGGTCACGAACTCCGGCAGTACGGCCCGTACGCGCGGCAGCACCTCCTCAGCATACCATTGCAGCGCGCCGACGTTCGGCGAATTCTCACCGGCCAGCCAACCGGCGACGAATACCGCACCCGATCGTGTTTGCAGATCGGGCGGAGCCATGCCTATGGCGCGCGCGAGTGGTCTCATGAAATTGACCGGTGCATGCCGTTCGAGGCTCTCGAGCCACGCAACTTCGCTGTCGGAGATGGCCACGAGGCGATCCACCGATCCCGCGATTTCCGTTTCGAGCCTCTGCATGGAATCTGCTTCTGCCTGCAGATGATCTCTTCGCGCAGCATCGCGTTCCAACCGTGCTTGGGTCAGCAATCGCCGGTGATAGAGCGCTTCAACGTCGTAGATCACCACCGCCTGCGGCATCGCCTGCCGGATGGCTGCGTAATATGCGTTGTAGTTATGTGGGCGGGAGATGATCACCGCGTCATAGCGTTTCTCGGAAGGCTCGAGATGTTCGGAAAGCGGCTCGGTAATCAGGTCGACGCCCGATCCGCCCAGTGCGTTTTCGATCGGCGCATGCCGCCGCTCCGTGGGCGCCATCGTGACGGCGAAACCGGTAGCGCTCAGATCGCCCAATAGATCGGCAATGCGGCCGGCGCCCGAGCCCATTCCTACGCTGGGCACGCGATCGTCGACGACGAGGACGCGCTTGGGATTGTTACTCGCGCGAAGCATCGCCCGTTCCACAGCAACCCTCGACTCCGGCTGCGGCGCCGGGTACGACAGCAAAAGGCGCGTCCACTTAGCACGCAATGCGGCCTGGTGCCGCCGAAATAGGAACGAGCGAAAGTCGGGATCGCGGCCCGACGTTACCGATTCACGATGTAAAATGACCGAGCGCGGTTCATAGACGATTCGTTGATCGAGCTCGTGGCGGATCGTGAGACAGAGATCGACGTCCTCGTAATATCCGGGGAAAAAGCGGTCGTCGAACCCTCCTGCCGAATCGAATGTGCTGCGTCTTACGAGCAGCCCATTTGCCGAGGCGTAGTCCACGTCGCGAACGTACGAGTAGGACAAGGAGCCGAACGAATCGCCGCGCCCCACCGGATAGCACGAGCCCTCAGACCACAGGATAGCTCCCGCCTCTTGCAGCGTTCCGTCCGGAGATATTATCCGAGAGCCGACCGCCCCGATGCGCCCGTCGGCTTCCGCGGCGCGCACCAGCCAATGTAACCACCCGGACTGCGCGATGGTGTCGTCATTGAGAAAGACGAGATACTTTCCCTTTGCATAGCGGGCAGCGAAATTATTGCCGCCGCCAAAGCCGAGATTGAGCCTCGCATGCAAATCGCGGACACCCTGGACGCCCTCCAGGAATGATTGCACGCTAGGCCGGCTGGTCTGTTGGAAGAGGACAATAACCTCATAAGGCATCGTCGCCCCGTCCACGGACCGGGCTACGGACGCAAGGCAATCGCCAAGCATATCCAAATTGTCTTGCGAAGGAATCAGGATTGAGGCGATCGGATCGTCCGAGGTATTGAGGGTGATCACGCTTTCGGAAAGCCTAGCGGCGAATTACCCGCGCACGCAGACGGTTGAGCCAGCGTTTCAGACGCCAAAAATGACTGCTTTGGACCGTATCAATGAGGGTGATGAGCTGTGCATTCTCGGCTTGGAGGTTCGAAATGACATCCTCGACTTGCGCAGCGAGTTGCTGCTGTCCGTCCGTAAGCGCGCGAAGTGCCGCGACTTGTTCGTGCAGAGAGTCCACGTAATCGCGCATCACAAGTTTGTCCGCGATCGCCGCTTTGCGCACGGCCTCCAGTTCGCATGTAAGCTCTTCCGTCTGGCGCGACCGTTCGGCCACCTCGGCTTCGAGGCGCCTCGCGTACGCTGCTCCTTCGTCGATCTGCGCCTGCTTCGCCTCGACCTGTTTGAGCAGATCGGCAACGTAGTCCCCGTGCTCGGCTTCGAGGCGCCTCGCGTACGCTGCTCCTTCGTCGATCTGCGCCTGCTTCGCCTCGACCTGTTTGAGCAGATCGGCAACGTAGTCCCCGCTCTGCGAAATCTGCGCGTTGAGATCGGCGATTTTCCGCTGCAACCCGATGGCCCATTTGTTAGTGGCCGACTCCGCCGCCGACATCCGCTGAACAAGGTCTTTTTGCTTTCGTGTCTCCTCCCGCGAGAGGGCGAGAGTTCGCTCCAGCTCCTCCGATCGCGCGCGCTCTTGCTCTAGCTCGGCATAGAGCTCGAACCATGCGTCTTCGGCCTGCGCTGCGTCTGCACGCGCCGTGACGAGCGCTTGCGTCTTGACGTCGAGGATCTTTTGCAGTCTGGCGCGGGCGGACTGCTCGGCGTCCAAATCGTTCCGAAGGCCTCGCGAGGCTGATTCTGCTCGTGCGGCGCCTTGTTCGAGCGCCCGAATTCGCGCCCTCGATTCATCGAGCAGCGTTTGTAGCCGGTCGATCTGGCGCGCGCGTTCGTCCAGCTCGGCTTGCATCTTCTCTCTGCGCGCTGCGATATCGGCGATACGCCGCTCGAACTCGGATGCTGCTCGCTCGGCATCCTGGAGCGCCGTCTGCAGCCCGTCACGGGCCTCGCGCTCGCGTTCCAGCGCGCCGCGAGGATCGAGCGACGCCTCGCTGCGCTCGATCGGAGAATCTTTGTTGCTTATGTTTGCACGCGGTGCGGCCAGAAGAATGAACTGCGAGCCCTGCGCGCCGTCGGACCCGATGCGCTTGAAGCGCTCGATGCGATAATCTGCACGGGCAAACGCTTTGCTCACACGGTCCGCACTCGAGAACGTCGCAATGACCGTCCCATCTCTACGCAGAAGCCTGCGTGCTTGCGCCAGAAGGGGCCACTCCTTCGCAACGAGTTCGAAGGTGCCGTCGAACACCACCGCGTCGAAGGTCGAGCCTTGCAGAATATCCTCTAGCGCGATGTCGGCTCCGCTGGCGGCGTGAACCGCTGAGCAGAAGACGCGGGCTTCGTCGGCGCTCGTTCCGTCTAAAACGACGCAGGTTACGCTGCAGCCGCGAGCGTCGAGGGATTCCAGGAGACCCTCCCGCGCGTGGCCGACAACCAGTACGTCGTGCGCGGGCGCGGCCCAGTCCAGACATTCCGAAATGCCCGGCTCGGGGAGGTCGCGGTTGCCCCTAATGGCCTTCAAGCTGCCTCTAACCTCCAAGCGGTGTGAGCCCTACTTTGGTGCGCATCGGCCGAATACCCGCCCGAATCGGCCCGTAGGATGATTACTCCCCAAGGGCACCACCGGCTCGCCGCCTAATTGCCGATAATGGCTCGTGTCGGCCCTGACCGAGAGATCACTGCCGTGCTATTCATTGACCGTCTGCGCCGACGCGAGCACTGATCGAACCGCATGAAAGCAAAGAAAGCACCTACTCGGAAACAATCCCGTCAGGCGCTGCTCGTCTTGGGCATGCATCGCTCGGGAACGTCGCTCATGGCGACGTTGCTGTGTATGGCGGGTGCAGACGCTCCTAGGCACCTGATGTCGGCGAATGAATCCCATGAGACTGGTTACTGGGAACCGTTGCCGTTCTACACGCTCAATGAGGAGCTGCTCGCCGAACTCGGCATGGCCTGGGATACGACCCTGAGCGTTCCGAGCGATGCCTTTCGCTCGCTCAAAGTGGAGCAGCTTCGGGTGCGGTTCGCCGGTCTGCTGCACGCGGAGTACGGGGACGCGTCTCTCCTTTGCGTGAAGGACCCGCGCGGCTCGCGGTTGCTTCCCCTATGGCTCCCAGTGCTTGAGGCTCAGGGAATCAACACGCTTTTCGTGATCGGTGTGCGCAACCCGCTCGAAGTTGCCGATTCGCTTAAGCAGCGCGACGGGTTCCACTGGAGCAAATCGCTGATGCTGTGGCTGCGATACACGCTCGAGGCGGAGCAGCACACACGCGGGCAGCGACGCGTTTTCGTGACGTACGACCAGGTGCTGGACGACTGGCGCGCGGCTTTGCACCGAATCGGCGAGCGGCTCGGCATCGCATGGCCACGGCGCATGTCTGAGATCGGCGTCGACTTCGAACAGATCATTACAGATCGACTACGTCGCCATCGGGCCAGCGCTGAAAAACTTGGTGCGCGCGATGACATAGACGCATGGGTAGGCGCCGTGTACAGCGCGTGTCTCGCCGCATCCGAGGACCGCGAAAGTGAAGCGCTGCCGGTGTTTGACCGCGTACGTGCGGAGCTCGGAGTTGCCGATAGAGCCTTCGAGCCGCTTTTGGTGCTCGAACATGTGCGACAGCGTGAGCTAGATGAGTCGAGGAACGACCTGGCCGTTCGTCTTGGCGAACGCGAGGCTGAGCTCGGCTGCATGCGAGACGGCCTCGACGCAGCGCGTGCCGCTCTCGACGCAAAGCGTGTGGAGCTGGACGAGGCGCGAGCCCAGAGTGAAGCCGAGCTCCAAGCGGTTCATTCCGAACTCGATGCGGCCCGTGGTGAGGCTTCTAATGCTGCGACGCGGCTCGCGGAGCAGCAGGCGCGGATAGACGATGTGAATGCGCAGTTGCGGCAGCGCGACACCGAGCTTGGCGCGATGCGTGCCGACCGCGACGCAAAGCGCGCAGAGCTGGACGAAACGCGAGCCCGGAGTGAAACTGAGCTCCAGGCGGTTCACGAGTCGGCCGTGGCACAGCGAGACCTTGACCTTGCCCGGCAACAGGCTTCGAATGCAGCAACGCGAGCCGTTGCCCTCCAAAGGCAAGTCGACAGCCTTTTCGCCCAGCTGCGTCAAGGCGACGAAGAGATTGACGCGGTTCGCGCTGAGTTGCACGCGACCCAAGTCAACGCGGCAAGGCTGCAGGCCGAACTGACGGCTGCGTGCGAGGAGTCGGAAGCAAAGCGGTCCAGCCTTGAAGCAGGTTTGGCCTCGGCCCGCCGCGAGCTGGAGGCCATGCGCCTGGAGCGAGATGCGGAACTGAAAGGCGTTAGAGCCGAGCACGCAACTGAATTAGATGCTGCCAGGACTGAATTCGATGCGGCCGTGGGGGCGGCGGAAGCGCGTATAGCGGTGCTCTCTGGGAGAGTGGTGCAGGAGAGCGCGTCGGCTGCCCTCGCTTCGGAGGAGCTTGCCGAATGGCGCGGCAGTGATGCCGCGCTGCGGCGAGAGCTCGACTCCCTGCGGTCGAGGCTCAAGGCCAGAGAAGCCGAGGTCGAAGCACTCGAAGCAAGTCTTGCCGACGCGCGCGCCATAGCCAACACGGATGGTGGGCGTTTAGAGCACAGAGAGCGCGAACTTTCTTCGTTGTGGACAGAGACTGTCGAGCTTGCGGCGATGGCACTCGAGGTGGAGGTGCAGCGCAAGCGGCGCGAAGAGCAGCTCAAGCATCGTGAGGAGCAGCTCACGACGAAGACAGCTCCCAAGCATACCGTCGCTAAGGAGAGGGAATCGGCGCACCAAAACGCGGTTGGGTGTTCTGCAAGCGAGGCCGAGCCCCGAGCAGCCGGAGTAGCCGGGCCTTACGAATCGGCAAGCGCGAGCGAGTCGATCTCGCAGACCGAAAGCCTTCTGCGCGGCTCAGTGGGGGGCACGCGCGGTGGGCTGCACTGCGAAAGAATCGACGTTGGAGCTACGCCGGGCACTTCGTCTAGGGCCGACCCCTTAGCGGAAGGTGAGTCTGGCCAGCCGGCGCAAGCGCTGGCCTGCGTCCCCGGTCGCGGCTCTGGCTCGAGCGATCCGGACGGCCGCCACCCATTTACGGTCGACGCTAACAGATTGGTGCTGCCCGTCGGCCATGCACAAGAAATGCCTCCAGTCTTTGCGCGAGAGAGGGCGCGGATAGCGGTGCATTGCCATTACCATTATATGGACTGCGCTGCTGCCATTGCACAGGCTCTGCAGAGCATACCAGAGTCGTTCGATTTGTACGCCTCTTTCGGCGACGTAGAGGGATGGAAAGTTGCTGAGCAGCTCATCCGGAGTTCCGTGCCGCACGCCAACCTGATACCGCAACAAACACCCAACCGCGGCCGCAACGTCGCGCCGCTGCTGGCCACCTTTAACGAAAAGCTGCTTACCTATGAGTATGCGCTACACATACACACGAAAATGTCCGTCGAGAAACCCGATGTGGGAAAGCGCTGGTTTGAGGCTTGCCTATCGGGGCTCTTGCACGACAGGACGTATGTGCAAGCATTGCTAGATCTGTTCGACTCGCAACCAGAATGCGGCATTGTCATGCCTGTGCCCCCAGCCGAGATCGTCCCTTTGATGCATTGGGGAGGCAACAGGAGGGTAGCCGAGGCCCTCTTGGTCTCACTGGGGGTCCCGTACCGCGACGAGATCCCGGAAGAATCTGTTCCGTTTGCGTTTCCCGCGGGCTTCATGTTTTGGTTCCGTCCTGCCGCGCTCCGCCGGCTCCTGAGCGCGTCGCTCTGCTACGAAGACTTTCCGCCCGAGCCCCTTGACGCGGATGGTACGACCGGGCACGCTATCGAGCGGATTCTCCTGATTGTGGCGCGCGCCGCCGGGTACTGGAAGTTTTACCAAGTGCAGCCCGCCGAGCGACCGCCCGAGCCCCCGGGTGAAGCGCGGCAGGTTCCCCTCGAGAGGAATTTTGAGGCCGAAGCAGAGATTGTGTGGGGCGAATTCGACCCGGCGTATTACCTGGCGGCCAATCAGGACGTGCAGCTCGCGGGGGTCGATCCGCTCGAGCATTTTTTGGAACACGGCTGGCGAGAGGGGCGCAATCCCAACGTCGAATTCTCGGTCAAATCATATCTGAGCGCTAACCCAGACGTAGCAGAGGCGGGCGTTAATCCTTTCATCCACTACCTGACGCACGGCCGCCTTGAGAAGCGACCCGTTCGGCTTGACCTGGGTTTTCGGTACGATGTGGTAGCGAGCCTAGGGGTCCTTGAGGAATACCTCGCGGGCGTCCCGCACGTACCCGAGTGGCGCCTCGGCGGAGAGGGGCAACTACGCCGCGCGCTAAGCCTTCTCACACGCTCCGACAAACGAAAGCTGCACGTCTCGGTGGGAGACCACAGCGACTACGTCTCGGGCACCACAGGTCTGCCCCTCTGCGTGCGCCGCGAGGCTGACGCATTCGAACGAAACCATTTCGACCACATCCACCTGCGTGCGACCCGCGCTCTAGGTGTGACCGATCACGAAACCGGTGACCCCGCGATTGGGATCGTTGTGAACGGTTCACCGATCGGGTCATTCCGGTCGACGACGATAGCCTCTGTCTTCCGGGAGTCGATCGGTGCGGACGAGACTTGGGGGACCAGGACCCTGGCCATCCACAGTCTGCTCGGGCATAGTCCCCAAGCCTTGATACGGGTCCTGAAATCCATCCCTTTGGACCGCGGCTACTTCTGGATCCACGATTTCGCGGGCGCGTGCGCGGGCATGAATCTCCTACGCAACGACGTGGAATTTTGTGGCGGTCCACCGCTCGAAAGCACGGCATGCACGCTCTGCGTCTATGGCAGGCGTCGCGCCGCGCAAGTGGATGACCACCGGACGGTCTTCGGCGAGCTGCGCCTCACTGCGGTTGCCCCCTCGCGCTGTGCCCTCAACGACTGGAAGGCTGCCACCAATCTGAGCACGAGTGAACAAATTGTCCACCCGCACTGTCTACTAGTTCCCAGGCTCTTGCCGTCTTCACGGAGCAACGGGGCGGTGGAGGCGACCGGCGCGCTCAAGGTGGCTTATCTCGGCTTTCCAGCTTCCCATAAGGGCTGGCCGGTGTTTCGGGAGCTAGCGGTCCGGTTCCGGAACGATGAGAGGTACGCCTTTTTCCATCTCGGGAGCAAGCAAAGCATCGATGCTGGTCTGCATGTCCGCTTTCGCGAGGTGTTCGTTGACAGCGTACTGCCCAACGCGATGGTTGCTGCAATCGAGGAGCTCCAGGTCGATGTGGTCCTGTTGTGGTCGCTCTGCCACGAAACGTTTTCCCTGACGGCGCACGAAGCGATCTCTGGAGGTGCCGTGATCGTAGCTCGAACGGACAGTGGAAACCTGAGCGACCTTGTTCATGCAACCCGAAAGGGCCGAGTGCTCCCCGACGAGCGCTCGGTGCTGGATTTCTTCGAGTCTGGCGAGGCCTGTGAGCTAGCCAGGTCAAGGCGCCCTGTCGAACTCTTCGCGATGGAGTATAGCGGTCTTACCGCCGATCTAGTGGATTCAGCGGCGCTACCATGAAGATCGTTTGCTTCAGTAGTTTCACGTTTGCATACCTCAACCGCGCGCGAGTGCTATTCAAGTCATTGCAGAGGCACCAGCCGGGCTGGAAGCGCGTTGCGCTCATCACGGATATGCCGCCCCCTGGCTTCGAGTTCAGACCAGACCGCGAGCCGTTCGACTCAATCGTGTACGCACAGGAACTGGAGATCGAACGGTTCCGGTCGTGGCTCTACGGACACGACGTAGTGGAAGCGTGCACTGCGGTGAAAGGCCCGTTTGTGCAGCAGGCTTGTAAGGGCGACGCAGACGCAGTCGTGTATCTCGACCCAGATACCTGCCTATTCGGTCCCCTCGATCCTATTGAGGGTCTGCTTGAGAAGTGGGATATCATCCTTACCCCTCACCTATTGGCGCCCCAAACCGAGCGAGCGGCGATCCTCGATAACGAAATATGTCCGCTAAATACCGGAACGTTTAACCTAGGCTTCTTGGCGATTCGGACAACGCGCGAGGGCTCGAGATTTGCAGGTTGGTGGGGCGATCGGTTACGCGAATTCTGCTACGATGACATGCCAAACGGCCTCTTCATAGACCAGCGGTGGTGCAACCATGTTCCAGCGATCTTTGACAACGTTCTGATACTTCGCGACCCCGGCTACAACGTCGCGAGCTGGAATTTGAGCGACCGCAAGATCTCCATCGGGCGCGACGGCGAGATTACCGTGAATGACGCCTTTCCGTTGAGATTCTGGCACTTTACAAAGCTAGGTTCATCTGGCGACGCGATGACCAAAAGGTACGCGAAAGACAACTTTCAGGTCTACGAGATTTGGAAGTGGTACGGAGCGAGCGTTAGAGAGGCGAGCGACGGCTCTATCCCCGGCGACTACTGGGCCTACGGCGTATATGAGAACGGAGTAGAGATAGCGAAGCAGCACCGCATAGCCTACCGGTCCGACGAAAGGCTCTGGGAGCACTACCCGGATCCGTTCTTGGTCGGAACCGGGTCGTACTATGAGTCTCTCTTTGGGGGCCCGAGCGGCGGTGGAAGATCGGGCACAGGACCCGCTGCCGAGCTTGCCCTCCGGGCGGGTGGGGACCCCGCGCTGAGCACCGATGCGGCAGTTAATGGCGAGCGTGGCCCTCGGCGCGGCGCTGGGCATTTGGTGGACAAGGCTGATGCAAGTCCGAGCCGTCGCTACTTCGAGTTAACCGGCCAAAATGAGATAGCGGCCCCGGATGTTGAGCGAATGCGTGCCACGGTCGACCTTCTCCCGTACCGGCCGACGATCAGCATACTCATGCCGGTCCATAACACTCCAGAGCGCTATCTGCGGGCGGCAATCGAGTCGGTGGTGGCGCAGGTGTACCCGGACTGGGAGCTTTGTATCGCGGACGACGCTTCCACCGATGGCCGCGTCCGAGACGTGCTGAGTGAGTTTGCAACGCGCGATCCCCGCGTAAAGGTTGCCTTTCGGGCCGAGAACGGTCATATTGCCCGCGCGTCAAACTCGGCGCTGGAACTAGCCTCTGGAGAATTCGTTGCTCTCCTCGATCACGACGACATTTTAACGGCGGATGCCCTATACGAGGTCGCGCTCCTGCTCAATCGCGACCGCGACGCCGACATGATCTACTCCGATGAGGACAAAGTCGACGAAGCCGGAACCCTAAGCGATCCCTTTTTTAAGCCGGACTGGTGCCCCGAGTCATTTATGTCTCGAATGTACACGTGCCATCTAGGGGTGTATCGCAGGGCTCTGGTGCAGTCGATAGGAGGTTTCCGTGCCGGCTTCGAGGGTAGTCAAGATTATGACCTCGTGCTTCGGTTGTCGGAGAAGACATCTCGAATCGAGCATGTTAGAAGGATCCTTTACCACTGGCGCGTCCACCCCGCCTCGAGTTCCGGGCTTTGCTCAAAACCATACGCCCACTCCGCCGCGAGGCGCGCATTACGCGAAGCCTTAGAACGCCGCGGCGAGCCCGGCGAAGTCTACGAGGTCGGCGGCGTTCCCGGGACCTATCTGGTGCGATATCATCTTAAGGAGCCTCCTCGCGTAAGCGTTATTCTTACTCCGTGCGATGAGCCTGCCGATGTGAGCCGTTGTCTCAGTTCAGTTCTCGAAAACGCGGCGCACCCCGATCTCGAGATAATTCTCGTCGTTGGGGACGCGCCGAACTCCGGCGTTGTCGGCCCGCCCGCGGGGTGCGCCCAGCAAGACGAGAGGCTCAAGACGCTGTGGTGCGCCGGTAATCTCTCCCGCATGCGGAACCACGGCGTCGCGATGTCCACGGGTCGATACCTGGTCTTCTTGGACAGCTCCACGCAGGTGATCTCGGCAGACTGGTTGTCGGCGATGGCCGAGTACGCGCAGCGCGGACCGATCGGCGCGGTCGGAACGCTCTTGCTGCAGCCGGACGACACGGTTAGGCACGCAGGAATATTTATCGCCCCGAGCGGCGTTGAAGAGTTTAGCCATCGGGGCTACTCGGCCGACTCGCCGGGCTACTTTCACATGCTGAAGAGCGTAAATAATTGCTCAGCCGTCTCGGGCGCGTGTTTGATGATTCGGCGCGAGGTTTTTGAGCAGGTAGGCGGGTTCGACGAATCGCTTTCGGACCTGCCTGCCGATATTGACCTATGCCAAAGGACGCGTGCCGCGGGTTATCGGAACGTCTGCCTACCCCACGTGGCCCTCTACGTCTTTCGTGACGGAGCCACAACCGAAGACGCAACCGCTGCTGCGCGTTCCGTCGACGATGGTGCAGCAGTCGGAAGATACCGGAGCGCGGATTACCGCTGGGATGCGTGCCACAGCCAAGATCTGACATCCCCAGGCGAAACAATTCAAATGGGAATTCCATGAGGACGCTTCTCGTAACCGACATGCCTCCCTGCTCAAACTTCACAGCAGGGGTGGCCACGGCGCAGATGTGCAGAGCTTTCCCCGAAAATGGCCTCGTTACGTTTGCTATCATCAATACGCATCTCGAGCCGATCGCCTATCCTGCCCTGGTGCATATTCCGACCTACTTTTATGGCAAGCCGAATGAGAACTACGCGCATTCCGGCCTCCAACCGGAAGAGATTTTCGCGTGCGAGGAGGAGATGCGCCAGACCGAGGCGCCTCGGCTTGTCGCCGCCGCTGAGTCGATCGCATCGCGATACGAGGTTACACAGATCCTTGCGGTTCTCCAGGGTCAGACGATAGTGCGGGTGTCCCGCAAAATCGCCCATGCGCTTGGCGTTCCGCTGAAGACGATAATCTGGGACCCCCTAGACTGGTGGCATGACGCTCGCGACATCGATCCGCGGACGCGCGAGCTCGACAATCGCGAGCTCGATGAGACGCTTCGGGAGAGCGTCTTCGTTGCCGCACCGTCCTGGGCAATGGCGGAGGAGATAACGGCGACCTACGGATCACCAAGTGCGCCGATCATCATGTCACTTCCGCGTGCAGTGTGCCAGCCGAGCGCCACAGGTCTTTTGTGTGACGATCAGCTGATTATCGGGATTGCCGGGCAATTTTATGCCTTAGACGCCTGGCTGGCGTTCTGTTCGGCCCTGGACTCGATCTCTTGGCGCATAGGCGGCCGCACGATCACCATCAATGTTTACGGAACCAGTTCCCCGCCGAACCAAACGCCTCCGGACAGATTGGTTTTCCGGGGCTGGGTCAATCAGAACGAACTGGTCGCCGCCATCGCTAGCGAGTGCGATCTCTGCTATTGTCCATATCCGTTCGCGGAGGCTATGGAGAAAGTCTCGCGACTAAGCTTTCCTTCCAAAGTGGTCGTGTATCTCGCGAGCGGCCGGCCAGTCTTCTTCCATGGACCGGACTACTCCTCACCGGGGATCTACTTGGCACAGCACGACGCAGCGATTTTGTGTGGAACCCTCGCGAAGGACGAGATTCTCGCCCGGCTTCAGGAGTTCGTAGCCCGACCGGATAAGTACCGCCGGCTCGCTGCGAACGGCACGGCCGCCTTCTATGGGGACTTCACCATCGAGCAGCAGGGCGAACTCGTTCGTGAGAACTTGGTGCTGGGCTCGCCAGCGGCGCGCGCGCCAGACGGCGCACGCTTCCCCGATTCCCGCTACGCTTACTTCGACCCGTGGTACTATTGGAAGGAAAACCCTGAAGCTAGAGGGGACGGGCGCGGTATATTCGGGCATTACGTCGAGCAAGGGTGGCGCGAAGCGCGAGACCCGCATCCGCTTTTCTCGACGCGATTATATCTCGATGCCAAACCCGACGTCCGCGACGACGGCCTTGAGCCTCTCGGGCATTA
>VFSW01003066.1_pt1 | contig 25032 bp, 20 predicted proteins | sample 5358111 | NCBI WGS metagenome assembly VFSW01 (sample SAMN11554181, study PRJNA540505) | mine drainage metagenome | isolation source: sediment from site ElyBrook_90M | place: USA: Ely Copper Mine, Vershire, VT | collected 2017
CCGGCGCATCGCGCGGCCGATGCGCGACATCGTGACGATCGGGGCCGGCGGGGGGAGCATCGGGCGCGTGGACGCGGGCGGGCTGCTCCGGATGGGCCCCGAGTCGGCCGGGGCCGATCCCGGCCCCGCCTGCTACGGCCGAGGCGGGCAGCTGCCGACGTGCACCGACGCCAACGTCGCGCTCGGCTACCTCGACCCGACGTACTTCGCCGGAGGCAAGATGCGACTCGATCCCGGTCGCGCCCGCGCCGTGATTGCCGCGCACGTGGCCGGCCCCCTGGGGCTCGACATCGAGCGCGCAGCCGTAGGGATGTACCGCGTGATAAACGCCAACATGGCCCACGGGGTGCGCGAGATCACCGTCAAGCGCGGCCTCGACCCGCGCGAGTTCCCGATGGTGGTCGCCGGGGGCGCCGGTGCGCTGCACGGGTGCGCGATCGCGAGCGAGCTCGACATCCCGGTCGTGCTCGTGCCGGCGGTCGCGTCGGTCCTGTGTGCAGCCGGCATGCTGCTCACCGATCAGCAGCACGACTTCGTGCGCTCCTGCATCGCGCCCTTCTCGGATCTACCCCCCGAGCGCCTCGAGGGGGTCGTCCGCGAGATGGCGGACCAAGGCGAGGCACAGCTGCGCCGCGCCGACGTGCCCGCGGACCGGATCGAGCACCGCGTACTGCTCGATCTCCGCTACCTCAAGCAGTACCACGAGGTCACCGTCTCGGTGTCGCGCGAGGCCGTTCGCGCCGGGCGCTTCGCGGAGATGCTCTCGGCGTTCCACCGTGAGCACGACAGGCTCTACGGGTACGAGCTGTCCGCCGAGGGCACGGGGGTCGAGCTCATCAACGTGCGTGTTCGCAGCATCGGGCGCACCGACAAACCCGCACTGCCGAAGATCGCCGACGGCAAGCCCGACCCGAGCGGCGCGCGGAAGAAGGGACGACGCGCCTTCGTCCCCGAGCGTGATCGCTTCGAGGATCTGCCGGTCTACGACGGGCATCGCCTGCTGGCAGGCAACTCGATCGAGGGGCCGGCGCTCATCGAGCGCACCGACACCACGATCCTGGTGAGCGCCGACTACGCAGCGCGCTTCGACCAGCACGGCACCTGCGTCGTGAGGAGGAAGGCGTCATGAGCGAGGCCATCGACACGGTGCTCGTCTCGATCCTCGGCCGCGCGCTGCGCGCGATCACCGACGAGATGAGCCTCTGCATGGAGCGGAGCAGCCGGTCGCCGATCCTGTGCGAGGCGCGCGACTTCGTCACCGGGCTGTACGACGCCGAGGGCCGCATGCTCGAGCAGACGGAGAACCTGCCGATCCTCAGCTTCTCGCTCAGCCCCGTTTGCCAGCACATCGCCAGGAAGTTCGCGGGCGATGTGCACCCGGGCGACGTGTTCTTCCACAACGACGTCTTCTCCTTCGGCAACCAGAACAACGACCTGGCCGCCTTCAAGCCCATCTTCCTCGGCGAGACGCTCATCGGCTGGGCGGCCTGCAAGGGACACCAGGCCGACATCGGCGGCGCCGTACGCGGCGGTTACAACCCCAACGCGAAGGAGGTCTGGCAGGAGGCGATCCGCATCCCCGCGGTGAAGGTCTACGAGCGAGGCCAGCTGCGGCGGGACGTGTGGGATCTCATCTTCGCGAACATCCGCCTGCCCATCGTCCAGGAGGACATGCGCGCCGAGATCGGCAGCTGCACGGTGGGCGAGCGCCGCCTCCGCGCGCTCGTCGAGAAGCACGGCCGGCCCCGGTTCGAGGCGCACAAGCTGGCGCTCTTCGACTCCACCCGTCGGCTGATGGAGGCCGAGATCCGCACGATCCCGAGCGGCACCTACCACGGCGAGTCCACGGTCTACTACGACGGCCACCACCCCGGCTCGACGCACAAGATCCGCGTGACCATCACCGTCGACGGGGGCCACGCCCGCTTCGACTACGCCGGCACCGACCCGCAGACCGAGGGCTTCGTCAACGGCACCTACACGTCGACGGCCTCGGCGACGATCCTGACGTTCCTGCAGATGGTGAACCCATCCATCCCGCACAATCACGGGATGGTCGAGCCCATCGAGATCGTGATCCCCGAGGGAACCCTACTCAACGCCGCGTACCCGGCAGCCACGACGTTCGGCAACCACCTCTGCCCGCCAAACGCCGACGCCATCATCCGCGCGCTCGCCCCGGTGATCCCCACCCGCGTGACGGCGGGGTGGAACCAGCTGCTCTGCTCGCTCTCCACCGGCCGCGACACCCGCAAGGACGACACCTACGTCGATATCCTCTTCATGGGACTCAAGGGCGGCTCCGGCGCGACGGCCATCTGCGACGGGTACGACCACATCGGGATGATCGACGCGTCCGGCGGCGTGCTCGACCAGGACTACGAGATGTTCGAGCAGATGACACCGCACCGCCTAGTGTCGCACGAGTACCTCATCGACTCGGCGGGGGCGGGCAAGCATCGTGGCGGCCTGGGCGTCGAGACGCGCTACGTGGTCGGGGGCGCGGGCGACACCCAGCTCGTCACCTTCGGCGACGGAGACATCGAGCCTGCGTTCGGTCTCTTCGGAGGTGGCGACGGGACGCTCAACTTCATCGAGCTACGGACGCCGGACGGGCGCACCTCGCGCACGACGACGAAGGACCACATCCGGGGCGTGCCCGACGGCACGCTCTACGTGCAGCAGGCGGGCGGCGGCGGGGGATACGGACCACCGCAGAAGCGCCCCGCCGAGACCGTGGCGCGCGAGGTGCGCGACGGGATCGTGTCGATCGCAGCGGCGCGCGATCAGTACCGCGTCGCCGTCGACCCCCTGACGTTCGCGGTCGACGCCCCGCAGACCGCGCGGCTGCGCGGCGCCCGGAGCTGAGAGCATCCCGATGGACTTCGCACTCACGGACGAGCAGGAGGCCATCCGCAGGACCTTCCACGACTTCGCGGAGCGCGAGATCCGCCCCCGCGCCCGCGAGCTCGACGAGCGCCCCGAGTTCCCTCGTGCCCTCTTCGAGCACCTCGGCGCTCTGGGCTTCTTCGGCATGCGCTACCCGCCACCCGCGGGCAGCGGAGCCGACGTCGTGTCGTGCGTGCTCGCGATTGAGGAGCTCGCGTGGGGCAGCATGTCGGTCGCTGCGGCGTGCACGATGCAGTCGCTGATGGGAACGTGGTTCCTGCACCGCTTCGGATCGCCCGCCGTCAAGGAGCGTCTGCTGGAGCCCGCGCTCCGGGGCGACCTGATCGGGGCGATCTGCATGACGGAGCCCGACGCGGGCAGCGATCTTTTCGCCATCGCGACGAAGGCGAGGCTCGACGGAGCCACCTGGCGCCTGTCCGGCGCGAAGACGTGGGTGACGGCGGCGCCGGTGGCTGACTTCTTCACGGTCTTCGGCCGCACGGGGGAAGAGCAGCTCGGCGTCTTCCTCGTGGAACGGAGCGCTCCGGGTCTCGAGGTGGGGCGGACCATCGAGAAGATGGGGGTACGTTCGTCGCTCACGAGCGAGGTCCACTTCTCCGACGTGCCGGCGACGGCGCTCCTGGGTGAGCCGGGAGCGGGGGCCAGGTACCTTCGCGAGATCCTCGCCGAGATCAGGGTCGTGACCGCCGCGATGGCGCTCGGCGTCGCGCGCGCGGCCTACGAAGAGGCACGCCGCTACGCCTCCGAGCGCCAGCAGTTCGGCAAGACCATCGACCACCACCAGGCCGTTCAGGCGCACATCGCCGACATGGCGACGGAGCTCGAGGCCGCACGGCGGCTCACGCACTGGGCAGCATGGCGCAGCGATCGGAAGCTACCGAACGCGCGCGAGGCGAGCATGGCCAAGCTATTCGCCTCGGAGACGGCACACCGCGTGTGCGATCACGCCGCTCGCATCACTGCGAGCTACGGCTTCGCCGCAGACAGCCCCATCCAGCGCTACCTGCGCGACGCGCGCTTCGTCCTCATCGGAGGGGGCACGTCGGAGATCTTGCGCATGAACATCGCGAGGGAATCATGATGACGGACTCGAACGCGAGCCGCGAACCGGCCGCCAGGCCGCTCCGCGTCCTCGTGGCCAAGCCTGGCGTCGATGGACACGACGTCGGAGCGAAGCTCGTGTGCCGAGCGCTCATGGAAGCGGGCATGAGCGTCGTCTACACGGGCCTGCGCCAGTCCCCTGACGCCATCGCGGCAGCAGCGCGCGACCACGACGCGGAGGTCATCGGCCTGTCGATCATGTCGGGGGCCCATCTGCCGCTCTGCGAGAAGGTCGTGGCGAGCCTCCGCCAGGCCGGCATGGGCCACGCGAGGCTGATCGTGGGGGGGGTCATCCCGGCGCGGGATCACCAGGCCCTCGCGGCGCTTGGCGCGAGCGCCGTGTTCGGCGTCAGCGCGACGCTCGACGAGGTGGTTCGATGGGTCGAGCAGCACGGACGGAGAACGCCTTGAGCCAGGACCGCGAGCAGGCCGCGCCCGTGACGTGGGACAGCGGCATCGCCATCAAGCCGGTCTACCGGGCGAGCGACGTTCCGGAGAGCGCCGCGGCCGACGGCGAGCCGGGGGAGTTCCCGTACACGCGCGGCATTCACCCGCTGATGTACCGCAAGCGGCCGTGGACCATCCGCCAGTACTCGGGCTTTGGCACCGCCGCGGAGACGCACGAGCGCTTTCTCTACCTCATCAAGCACGGCAACACGGGGCTCAACGTCGCCTTCGACCTCCCCACCCAGTGCGGGCTGGACTCCGACGACCCCATGGCCGAGGGCGAGGTCGGCCGGGTCGGGATGGCGGTCGACACGCTGGCGGACATCGAGGAGGCCTTCGACGGCGTCGACCTGAACGACATCACGGTCTCGCTCACGATCAACGGCGCCGCGATCCCGATCATGGCGATGTACTTCGCGATGGCCGACAAACGAGGCTTTCCGCTCCGGGAGCTCCGGGGAACGGCGCAGAACGACATCCTCAAGGAGTTCATCGGACGTGGAACGTGGATCTTCCCAGTCGAGCCGAGCCTGCGCCTGGTCGGCGACACGATCGAGTTCTGCGCGCGCGAGGTGCCCCACTACAGCCCCGTCTCGGTGTGCGGCTATCACATCCGCGAGAGCGGAGCGACGCCCGCCCAGGAGATGGCCTACGGTCTCGCGATCGCGTGCGCCTACGTCGAACACGTCCGCGCGCGCGGGCTCGACGTCGACGACTTCGCCCAGGGCATCTCCTTCAATTTCGACATCTTCGGCAACCTCTGGGAGCAGGTCGCCAAGTTCCGAGCCGGGCGCAGGCTCTGGGCCAAGATCATGCAAGAGCGCTACGCGGCCAAGAACCCGCGCGCGATGCAGCTGCGCATGATCGCTGGCGGCGGAGGCGGGGGCCTCACGGTCGAGCAGCCACTCAACAACCTCGTGCGAAGCGCCTACTACGCCCTCGCGAGCGCCCTGAGCGGCACGCAGACGATGGCGCTCTGCTCGTACGACGAGGCCTACACGATCCCCAGCGAGCAGGCGGCGCGGCTGTCGCTCCGCACGATGCAGATCCTGATGCACGAGGTGGGCGCGTGCGACACCGTCGACCCCCTGGCAGGCTCCTACTTCGTCGAGGCCGCGACGGGGGAGATGGAGGCCACGATCCGCGCGATTTTGGGCAGCCTCGATGCGGAGGGCGGCATCGTACGCGCCATCGTCGAGGGGCGCGTCCAGGCGGACGTGAACCGCCAGGCCTACGAGCGGCAGCGGCGCGTGGACCGGGGGGAGATCAAGAAGGTGGGGGTCAACTGCTTCGCCGACGACGAGGCGGAGCCCGACGTGGAGTTCCACCCTTACCGCAAGGAGAAGGCTGACGAGCAGATCGCTCGCCTGCAGAAGGTCCGCGCGAGGCGCGACGCCGCGAAGGTCGTGCCGATGCTCGAAGAACTCACGCGCGCCGCGCGCGAAGGGCGCAACGTCATGCCCCCCGCGATGGAGGCCGTAAAGGCGTACGCGACCGTCGGCGAGGTCTGCGGCGCCCTGAAGCAAGTCTTCGGAACGTACAAGGAGCCGGTTCGTTTCTAGGGGAGCGCGATGACGAACGACACGAGACCGGTGGTACTGAGCGTCGAGCAGGCGCTCAGCATGTCCTATGCGACGCTGCGCTTCGTTCACCTCGGCTGGCGCGTGATCCGCATCGAGCCGACGCCCGCCGATGGTCGGCGCGCAGCGGGCGATCCGAACCGCCACATCGGTCGTCGCGTCGCCGATGGCGACCGCCACGGCTACTTCATCGCACCGAACGTGGGCAAGGAGGCCATCGCGCTGAACCTGAAGGACGCGCGGGGCCGCGCGCTGCTGCGTCGTCTGGTGCGTGAGCTGGGCGCCGACGTGTTCTGCACGAATACGATGCCGTCCCGCCACACGACCCTCGGCCTCGACCATGCGACGCTCTCGGAGGGCCGCCCCGACCTGATCTGGTGCTGCATCTCGGCCATGGGTCTCGCGTTCCCCGACGTCCCCGGCTACGACCCCGTGCTGCAGGCGCTCTGCGGGTACATGGACATCACGGGGGCCGCAGATGGTCCGCCCATGCAGAACGGCCCGCCCCTGGTGGATCTCAAGGCAGGCGACGAGGCGTTCGCCCAGGTGGTGCTCGCGCTGTTCGAGCGAACACGGACGGGCAAGGGTCGCGCCATCGACGTGTCCATGGCCCAGGTGGCCGTGAGCTGGCTGCTGACGTTCCTGCCCATGCTCGACATGGGCACCTCCGGCGCCGAGCTCCGGCGCTCCGGCAACGAGCACAGGCAGTTCATTCCGACCAACGCGTATCCGACCGTCGACGGCTTCGTCTACATGGCCGTCGGAAGCGACGCGCAGTGGCAGCGGCTCACAGCTCGCGAGCCGTTTGCTTCGCTCGCGCGGCCCGACCTGGCCACGAACGAGGGACGCCGCGCGACGAAGACGGAGCTGCACGCGAGCGTCGCCGCCATCACGTCGCGCCGGACGGCGGCGGAGATCTCGGAGGCCCTCGCCGCCGCGCAGATCCCCCACGCGCCCATCACGCCGATCGATCGCGTCTTCGACCTCGACTTCCTGCGCGGGACCCTGCTGTCGACGACGACGCCGGACGGGCGTCGTATCCGGTTGCCACCGCCGGCCGTCCAGACCGAGTGGCTCGAGCAGCAGGGGCGGGATGTCCCCTTCGCCCCGGCGTACGGGGGGCAGACGGATTCGGTTCTCGCTGAGATCGGCGTCTCGGCAGACGAAGCGCGGACCCTGCGGGAGCGGGGCGTCGTCGCGTGAACGGAGGCAACCGGATGGCATCGACCTTCGAGTACCTGCGACCGCGGACGCTGCCGGAGGCGTGGGATCTCGCGTCCGCGAGGCCAGGCGCCCGCTTCATCGCGGGCGGCACCGACGTGATGGTGCGCCTGCGCGAGGGCAAAGCGCAGGCGCCGGCGCTGATCTCGCTGCGCTCCATCCGCGAGCTCGCGCAGATCGAGCTCGGCTCTCCGCTCGTCCTCGGTGCCGGCGTGAGCGTCTCCGATCTGCAGGCGAGCCCGGACCTCGCACGTCACCTTCCGGTGCTCGTCGAGGCCACGCGCACGCTGGGGAGCGTCCAGATCCGCAACGCTGCGACCATCGGAGGCAACCTGTGCAACGCCTCGCCGTGCGCGGACCTGGCGCCTCCGCTCCTGGTGCACGACGCGCGCGTCCGCCTCGCGTCCGCCGCGGGTGCGCGGGAGCTGCCGCTCGAAGAGTTCTTCGTGGGACCACGCACATCCGTCCTGCGGCCCGGCGAGGTGCTGCGCGAGATCGTCGTGGACACCTCGTCGGCGGCTCGCGCGATCTTCCTCAAGAAGGGCCGCGTGCAGATGGACATCGCGCTGGCGAGCGTCGCCGTCCTGCTCGAGACGAAAGGTCGGATCTGCGTCCGGGCCCGCGTGGCTGCCGGCTCGCTGGCCCCCCCCCCCGGGGGGGGGCGGGGGGGGGCGCGGGCCGCCGCGGGCCCCTCGCGCGTGCCCGGGCCCCCCCCCCCCCCCCGACCGCCCGCGGAGCGAGACGTCCGTCCCATCAGCGACGGCCGCGCGAGCGCGGACTACCGCAGACATCTCGCCGGCGCGTTGCTCGAGCGGGGGATCCGCGCCCTCATGAACGGAGGTCGAACGTGAGCATCGAGCTGTCTTTCACGATCAACGACGAGCCCGCGCGCGTGCACGTGGACCCGAGGGCGCGTCTCGTCGACGTGGTCCGCGACACGCTCGGTCTCCTGGGGACCAAGGAGGGGTGTGGCAACGGCGAGTGCGGCGCGTGCACGGTGATCGTGAACGGACGCGCGGTCTGCGCGTGCCTGACTCCGGCGCTGGAGGTCGAAGGCGCCGTCGTCTTGACAGTCGAGGGCCTGGCCGGCCCCGGCGCCGCCCTCTCCGAGCTGCAACAGGCGTTCGTGGAGCGGGGGGGCGTCCAGTGCGGCTTCTGCACGCCCGGGATGGTCATGAGCGCGCACGCGCTCCTCGAGCAGAACCCGACGCCCACCGAGGCTGACGTCCGCAATGCGCTCACGGGCAACCTGTGCCGCTGCACGGGCTACGCGCAGATCATCGAGTCCGTGCAGCTCGCCGCGTCGAGGCGCCGTCCGAAGGCCAGTGACGGAGGCGACCATGGATGACCCTCGCTACGTCGGCAAGGACCGGCCGCGCCCCGACGCCGCAGACAAGGTCACGGGCCGCGCGCACTACATCCACGACCTGGTCCGCCCGGGAATGCTGTGGGGCAAGATCAAGTTCAGCGAGCACGGGAGCGCACGCATCCTCCACATCGACACGTCGAGGGCCGCGCGGCTGCCTGGCGTGCGCGCCGTCATCACGGGCTACGACACGCCCGAGGTCCGCATAGGATTCCTGCGCGACAACCTCGCCCTGAAGCGTGACCGCGTCCGGCAGTTCCGGGACGAGATCGCCGCGGTGGCCGCGACGGATCCGGACATCGCGGCCGAGGCCGTCGATCTGATTCGCGTCGAGTACGAGCCGCTGCCCGGTGTCTTCAGTCCGGAGGATGCCCTCGCGCCAGGTGCCCCCCTGGTGCACGAGCGCGACGCGGAGGGTCGCCCGGTCACCAGCAACCTCCTGTCGCTCACCGTGAGCCACCGGTCGGGCGACCTCGCGGCGGGCGAGCGCGCGTCCAGGTACATCGTCGAAGGGGAGTTCTCGACGCCGCTCATCCAGCAGGCATGCATGGGCACGGCCGGCTGCATTGCCGAGATGGACGCTCGCGGCAACCTCACGATGTGGGAAAAGACGCAGATCCCTTTCCTCGCGCAGCGGGACTTCATCCGCGCGCTGGAGGCCATAGGGCTGCCGGGGCGCAACGCCCGCGTGATCGTCCCGACGCTCGGGGGCGCCTTCGGCACGGGGCTGGACACGCACGCCTACGAGTACATCGCCATCCTGCTCGCTCACCGCACGGGCCGCCCCGTGAAGATCCTGTACGACCGCAGGGAAGAGTTCGCGAACCTCTCGCCTCGGCAGAGCGCAAGGACGCGGATCGTCCAGGGCTGCGACGCAGAGGGGCGCATCACCTTCCGGCGCCTGCAGGTCGTGCAGGACAACGGCGCCTACACGTCGTGGGGCGCCACGTACCCCACCGTCATGCTCATCCCCGCGACGTCGCTCTACAAGGTCCAGAACGTCGAGTTCGACGCGAAGATCGTCTACACGAACAACACCTACGCCCAGGCGATGCGGGGCTACGGCAACCCCGAGGTCACCTGGCCGATCGAGTGCACGCTCGATCAGCTCGCCGAGCAGGCGGGCATCGATCCGCTGGAGCTGCGCCTCCGCAACAAGAACGAGCCCGGCGAGACCACCCCCATGGGGCTCCGGGTCACGACCTGCGGCCTGGGGGAGTGTCTGGAGTTCGCGAAGAAGAAGCTCGACTGGGACGAGAAGCGCGGCAAGCAGCGGGGTCTGCGGCGCGGAGTGGGCGTCGCGTCCCTGGTGCACGTCGGCGGCTCCGGCCGCATCTACCGCTCCGACGGCGGCGGTATCATCCTCAAGCTCGACGATTTCGGGAACGTGAACGTCTCGTACGGTGGGGTCGAGATGGGACAAGGGTTGCACGCGGCGCTCACCGCGAGCATCGCCGAGGCCCTGGGCGTGGTGCCGGAGAGGATCGCCATCAACCCGACCGACACGGCCACTTGCCCCTGGGACGTGGGCACGCACGCGAGCCGGGGCGCCTTCATCGCGTGCAACGCGGCCATCCGCGCCTCGGCCAAGGCGCGCAAGAAGATCTTTTCGCTCTCGGCGGAGGTGTTCGCCGAGGAGGTCAGCAAGAACCTCAGGAGCCTCCGGAAGAGAGACCCCGGCTACACGCCCGCCGCGTACGACGTCGGCCAGGGCTGTCGTGCCGACAACTTCGAGCTCGCCGCCGGGCTCCTCTGGCTCAAGGATGCGCCCGACGAGCCCTGGCTGAAGCTCGACCTGGCGCGCGTGCTGCGAGCCCTGCACTTCCGCGGTGCGGCGGGCCAGATGGTCATCGAAGAAGCCTTCTACGAGCCGCCCAGCGAGCTGCCCGACTGGTCCAAGGGCGTCGGGAACATGAGCGCCAGCTACGCGTACGGGGTCCAGGGCTTCGAGGTGGAGGTCGACGAGGACACCGGCGGCGTGCGCATCCTGCACGCCGTCGCGGCGCACGACGTCGGCCGTGTTCTCAACCAGCAGACGCTCAGAGGACAGGTGCAGGGGGGGCTCGCGCAGGGCATCGGCTACGCGCTCTACGAAGAGGTGAAGACCAAGGACGGGCGCGTGCTCAATCCCACCTTCACCGACTACAAGATCCCGACGGTGCACGAGATGGCCTTCCCGGTGGACATGTGCTTCGTCGAGACGAACGATCCCGCAGGACCCTTCGGCGCCAAGGGTGTGGGGGAGCCAGGCCTCGTACCCACTGCGCCGGCCCTCGCCAGCGCCATCTGGGACGCCGTGGGGGTGCGCGTCAACGACCTGCCGATCACGCCAGAGAAGATCGTGCGTGCGCTCAAAGAGAAGAAGGCGAAGGAGTGACCGATGCTCGAGAAGACCTACATCCCCTATGGTGCGTACTGGTCGTCGCCGTTCTGTCGCTGGCAGGGCGCGCTCGCGCACGCTCACGCGATCGAGCTCGCCGCGGAGGTGACCAGGGAGTCGCTGGCCACGCGCAAGGTGGACCCGAAGTCGTTCGACGGGGTCGTCCTCGGCATGACGATCCCGCAGGCCTCGTGCTTCTACGGCGCGCCGTGGCTCGCGGCGATGATCGGAGCGACGGGCATCACGGGCCCGACCGTCGCGCAGGCTTGCGCTACGAGCGCGCGCGCGATCGCCACGGCGGGCGCGGAGATCGAGATCGAGCAGCGGTCGTGCGTGCTGGCCGTGACGTGCGACCGCACGAGCAACGGCCCGCACGTCTATTACCCACAGCCCGGCGCGCCCGGGGGGACGGGGCTGTCCGTGGACTGGGTTCCCGACGCGTTCAACCGCGATCCGTGGGCCGAGATCGCGATGATCCAGACCGCAGAGAACGTCGCTCGCGAGGCGGGCTTCTCCCGGGAAGAGCAGGACGCGATCGCCCTGCTTCGCCACGAGCAGTACCTGCGCTCGCTCGACGCGGACCGCGCGTTCCAGCGGCGGTTCATGGTTCCCGCCGTGCTCCGCAAGGGCAAGAGGGAGATCGCCAAGGCCGAGGCGGACGAGGGCATCCACCCGACGACGAAGGAGGGACTCGCGGGTCTCAAGGCGGTGGTCGCCGGGGGGACGGTGACCTTCGGAGCGCAGACGCACCCGGCCGACGGCAACGCGGGAATGATCCTGTGTAGCCAGGGGCGCGCCAGGGAGCTTTCGCGCGATCCGGGCATTCCTGTGCGCCTCTTGGCCTGGGGCGAGGCGCGGGTCGACAAGGGGCTCATGCCCAAGGCCGTCGTTCCGGCCGCGCGGGCGGCGCTCGCGCGCGCGGGGCTCGGCATCGGCGACTGCACGGTCATCAAGACGCACAACCCCTTCGCCGTGAACGACCTGGTGTTCTGCCGCGAGTTCGGGCTCAAGCCCGAAGCGATGAACCACTACGGCTCTCCGCTCGTATACGGACACCCGCAGGGGCCGACCGGCATGCGCCTCGTCATGGAAGCGATCGAGGAGCTCGCGCTCTTCGGCGGCGGCCACGGGCTCTTCAGCGGTTGCGCGGCGGGTGACACGGCGATGGCTCTCGTCGTCAAGGTCGGATGAGCGGTCGCGTTCCAGCGGCCTTGAACGACGGTAACGGGCGCTTCACGATGCGCTTGGCGTCATCCTCCTGCACGCCGAGGCCGAGCAGGATGGCCGACGTCGCGCGCGCCTCGATGTTCTTGACGTCGAATCCGAGCCGCTTGGCCAAGGCGGCTCCGCCCTCAGCCGCCGCGAGCTCCGCACCGATGGTCGCCAGCACGCCGCCTCCGGTCATGAGGACAGCCACGAGCGGGTCCCGCACCTCGAAGCGCCCGAGGCGGATGCCCTTCTGGATGTCACGGCTAAGCCGGGCCCCCAGGCCACGCGTCAGCGCTTGCGGCTTGAACCCCTCGCGGAGCAGGAAGCTTCCCCATAGCGGCTCCTGCTTCGCGCGCACCAGTGTGTGCCTAACGCACGTGGCGACCACCTCCGCGGGGTCCTCCAGGTCGCGGGTGATCTGCTCCAGCGCATCGCCGAACTGCTCGAACACCGCGTCGAGCACGGCGTCGTAGATCGCTTCCTTCGACTCGAAGTGGTTGTAGAAGGAGCCGAAGCCGACGTCGGCGTGCTCCGTTATCTCGTTGATCGCGACGGCGTCGATGCCCTTGCGGGCGATGAGCTCGAAGGCCGCGTGCAGCAACTTCTCTCGCGTCTCTCGCTTGCGTCGCGCTCCCCTGGGCTCCCGATCGGAGGTCGGCGCGACGGCTGAGGGCGTCGTCGTGGGGCTCGGTTTGGGGGCGGGGCTTGGTGCAGCCGGTGACCGTGCCATGGACTGGATCCTTGCATACTTCTGACGTTCGGACCATAGTTGACAATATTGTCAGTCATGAGCATACTATCTGCGTTGGGCGCGTCGGCACGAGGCCGGAGAGGGACGGTGAAGCGGATGAGGGCTCCGATCGATCAAGCCGACCTCGAACGAGGACGCGCCGGTGAACCGCTGGTGCGCGCCTCGGGCCTGCATCACGTCGTATTCGAGACGCCCGATCTCGACGCCGCCGAGCGCTTCTATGGTGACTTCGGCCTCGTCCCCTCGGCGCGCGAGGGTGACGTGCTCTACCTGCGCGCGGCCGGTCCCGCTCACCACGTGCTCAAGCTCGTTCGGGGGACGCACGGCCGCCTCGCGTCCATCGCGATGAGCGTCGACACCGAACTCGACCTGCGCAAGCTCGCCTCGCTTCCGGGAGGCGAGGTCACGCCGATCGGGGAGCCCGGCGGCGGGCTGCGCGTGCGCCTCACCGCACCGGGCGGCCTCGTCGTGGACGCCGTTCGAGGTATCGCCGAGGTGGCTCCCCTCGAGACGCGTGCCCCCATGCCCTCCAACCTCACGGGAGCCATCGCGCGCCCCGGCGTGCCCGTGCGCCTTCCCCCGGCCCCGAGCGAGATCCGGCGCGTCGGTCACGCCGCGATCGAGTCGCCCCAACCCGTCGCGCTGGTCCTGTGGTTCTTGCGGGCGCTGGGAATGATCGTGTCGGACTATCAGCCGCTGGACGAAGGGTCGGCGGCCACGCCGATCGTGTCGTTCCTTCGGTGCGATCGCGGAGCGACGCCGACGGATCACCATACGCTCGCCGTTGCGCTGGGGCCCCGGACGGGGCTCGCCCACGCTGCCTTCGAGGTGCGGGACATCGACGAGATCGGCCGCGGCGCCGCGCTGCTCCGAGCTCGGGGCTACCGCCACGCGTGGGGCATCGGCCGCCACATCCTGGGAAGCCAGATCTTCGACTACTGGCGTGCGCCGGACGGCATCGTCGTCGAGCACTACTCGGACGGCGACGTCTTCGACGCCACGGCGCCGACGGGGCGCCTGCCGTTCCGCGGCTCTCACCTCGCGCAGTGGGGCGACAAGCCCCCGCTCGACTTCGCCTTCCCGCCCCTCTCGCTCCACTTCTTGGCCTCGGCGGCTCGCGGGATCGCGGGCAGTGACGAGGCGTCGCTGTCCCTCCTCTCACGCGCCGCGCGCGCCCTCTCCCGCTGAGGCCCTTTCGACCATGGGAATCCGCATCGTCCGCTACCGGAGCGCCACTCCGCACGGTCACTCGTGGGCGGTCGTCGAGAGCGACGGCGCCCACCCCATCGACGCAGCCTTCAAATCGACGCGCGAGCTCTTCGAGCGTGGGGTCTCTGCCCTGCGAGGGCGCTCGCTGACGCTCGGTAGCCCGCTCCCACTGCAGGAGCTCGAACTCCTCTCTCCCGTCACGCGCCCCTGCCGAGTCATCGCCCAGGCCACCAACTACGGCGAGCACGTACGCGAAGTCGGGCTCGATCCCGGGGCGAGGTCGTCGAACGTCCTGTTTCGCAAGTCCTCGGCCGCCATCTCGGGGCCGAACGACGCGATCGTCCGTCCTGACCACGTGAAGCTCCTCGACTACGAGATCGAGCTCGGCCTGGTCCTTGGAACGCGCACGTGCGGGCCGACGCACGTGGACGCGGCGCGCCTCGCCGACTTCTTCGGGGGTTTCGTCGTCGCCAACGACGTCTCGGCGCGCGACGTCCAGGTCCCCGAGGGCCAGTTCTACAAGGGCAAGAGCTACCGGACCTTCTGCCCCCTGGGGCCCTTCCTGTTCCTCCCCGAGCAGGCGGAGATCGCGCGGTGGGCCGACCTGCAGCTCACGCTACGCGTCAACGGTGAGGTGCGGCAGGACGCGCGCGCCGGCGAGATGATCCATCGCCCGACCGAGACGCTCACCGAGATCACCGCCATCGAGGACCTCGACCCCGGCGACGTGATCCTGACCGGCACGCCCGGAGGCGTGGCCCTCGCACCGCCCAAGAAGGCCGTCCGTGCCATCGGCGAGCTCCTGCCCGAGGCCGTCAAGTGGCGGATGTTCGTGCAGAGGCAGGCGAAGAGCCGCCGCTACCTCCGGCCAGGCGACCGGGTCACGGCGACCATTCGCACCCCGGACGGCCGGATCGACCTCGGCGAGCAGAACAACCTGGTGCGGTGAGCGTCATGACCGAGACCCCCGTCGTCGTCATTGGAGCCGGGCCAACTGGCATGGCCGCCGCGGCGCTCGTGGCCACGCACGGCGTCGCGTCGACCGTCTACGAGCGAGAGGCGGACATCGTCGCGATCCCGCGCGCCGTGCACCTCGACGAGGAGGTGCTCCGCATCCTGCACGGCACCCGCCTCGGCCCCGACGTGGCCCTCGCCACGAGGCCGATCCGCGGGATGATCCTCGTCGATGGCGCGAGGCGACCGCTCATCTCGTTCGCGCGCGAAGGCCGGGGCGCGCACGGGTTTGCGCGGTCGAACGCGTTCGATCAGCCGGAGTTCGAGCGCGCGATGCGCGACGCCCTGGCACGCGAGCCGCTCGTCACGCTGCGGACGGCAACCAGCGTCGAGGCAGTCGAGCACCTGCCCGGCGGCAGGCTGCGGGTCATGGTGCTCGACCGCGACCGCGACGTCCTCGAGGAGGTCGAGACCCGCGCGGTCCTCGCCTGCGACGGCGCGCGCAGCCGCTCGCGGAGCTTCGTCGGCACGGACTTCGAGGATCTCGGCTTCGAGGCGCGGTGGCTCGTCGTCGACGTGCTGACAGACGCTCCCCTCGGACTGTACGAGGGGTGCCTGCAGGTCGCGGATCCCGAGCGACCGACGACGTACTTCTGCACCGGCGGCGGTCGGCACCGGTGGGAGATCATGCTGCGGACGGGCGAGACCGCCGAGGAGATGACCCGCGATGGGCGCGTGCGCGAGCTGCTCGCGCCGTGGCTCGGGGACGCCACGAGCACGGCGACGCTGCGACGTCGCGCGGTGTATACCTTCCACTCGCTGGTCGCTCGGCGCTTCCGCCGCGGCAACCTGTTCCTCCTCGGCGACGCCGCCCACCAGACCCCGCCCTTCATCGGGCAGGGCATGGCGGCCGGCGTGCGCGACGCCGCGAACCTCGCGTGGAAGCTCGCCGCCGTGCTCCAAGGCGTAGCGCGGCCGGAGCTGCTCGACACCTACGAGCGCGAGCGGAGGCCGCACGTGCGGCAGGTCATCCAGCAGGCCGTGATGCTCGGCCGGACCATGAAGACGATGTTCGGCGGGCGCTACCGCGACGACATCCTGGAGCGCCTGGGGGCGATCGACGCCGTGCGAGACCTCATCGTCGCCCGGGCGTTCCCTCCCTACGCGACCGGGCCGCTCGTGCGTCCGCGCGGATCGGGGCCCGCCGGCGGACACGTGCCGCGCGCCGTCGTCGAAGTTGACGGACGAGCCACACACCTCGACGACGTGCTCGGCACTGGCTTCGCGCTGCTCTGGCGGGACTCGGTCCTCGACGGGGCGTGGCGCGTACGGCGCCTCGGTGACGCTCGCAGCTATCTGACGGTCATCGATCTCGAGGGAGCGCTCAGCGCGTGGTCGGACGAGCTGGGAGCCAGCGCGGCACTGGTCCGCCCCGATCGCGTCGTGATGGCCTCCGGTGAGCTCTCGGCTGCTCGCGGCTGGATCGAGGCCCTCTCCCGCGCGTGCGGCTGGAGGCATGCCTCCCCGCGAACCATCGGCATGGAGTCGGTCGCGTGAGCCTCTGGTCGGACCTCGCGGGAATCGCGCGCCGGCGGCTCGCGTCGCCCGGGACTCAGGAGCTCGACGAGGCGTACAAGGAGAGGCTCGGTCGCTTCTGGTGGCGCAGCGCCACACCGTGGCGGCGGCTCGTGCAGCCGGTCTTCTTCGGTCACGAGAACGTGCCGGCGCGCGGGCCGGCGATCTGGATAGGCAACCACTCCCTGTATGCCTTCGCGGACGCTTGGCTCATGGTCGGCGAGCTGTACGACAAGCACGGCATCGTGCTGCGCGCGCTCGGCTCGCACCATCACTTCAGGTTCCCGCTCTGGGGTCATGCCCTCGCGGCCAGCGGGGTGGTGGACGGCACGCGCGAGAACTGCGCCGCCCTCCTCGCGGCGGGGGAGCACGTCCTCATCTACCCGGGTGGTGGCGGCGAGGTTTTCAAGCGCATCGGCGAGAAGCACCAGCTGCGCTGGAAGCAGCGCACCGGCTTCGCGCGCCTCGCCCTCGAGCACGACTGCCCGATCGTGCCCTTCGCCACAGTGGGTGCGGACGACTGCTGGGATATCGTCTACGACAACGACCGGCTCCGCGAGACCTGGATCGGCCGCGCCGTCGTCGCGTACGGCGGCGTGAAGCCCGAGGAGCTGCCCGCCGTCGTCCTGGGGCTCGGCCATACGCCGTTTCCGCGGCCCGAGCGGATGTACTTCCGGTTCCTGCCCCCCGTGCGCCCTGACGCCTTTCGCGGCCTCCCCATCGAGCGCGCTGCGCAGGACCTGCGAGCCCGGGTGGAGCACGAGGTGCAGTCCGCGATCGACGATCTGCTCGCCTACCGCGAGAAGGACGAGAAGCGCTCGTTCCGCGCTCGCATCCTGGAGCGACGGGCGGCCCCCTGGACCCCCTAGACCGAGGAGCACCGATGGACTGGAAAGGAAGAGTCGGCATCGTGACCGGCGCATCGAGCGGGATCGGCCTCTCCGTCGCGCGCGCGATCGCCCGGCGAGGCGCGCGCGTGGCCGTCGTCGCTCGCACGAGGGACAAGCTCGACAGTCTGGTGCGCGAGCTAGGAGCCGAGCGCGCGGCGAGCTTCCCACTGGATGTCACTGACCTGGCCCGCCTCGAGCAGCTGCCCGAAGAGGTGGTCCGCCGATTCGGCCGGCTCGACGTCGTGGTGAACAACGCTGGCGTCAACCATCGGGGCGCCGTGGCCGGGCGCAGCGCCACCGACCTCCGGGCGATCCTCGATACCAACCTCGTTGCCCCCATCCTGCTGTCGCGAGCGTCTCTCGCGTGTCTGCAGCCGGGGGGTGCCATCGTTCAGGTCGCGAGCCTCGCGGGCAAAGTGCCGGTGCCCGACGAGGCGACCTACAGCGCGACCAAGGCTGGTATCCGCGCGTTCTCGCGCGCGCTCGGGCAGGAGCTGCGCGAGCGTCGTATCCACGTGGCGACGGTGTGCCCGGGGCCGGTCGACACGGGATTCTTCGGCGACCTGTCCACCGTGCCGGACCTGGTGTTCTCGCAGCCGATGAGCTCCGCGGAGGAGGTCGCGGCGGCCGTGATCCGCGCCGTGGAGGCGCTCGCGCCCGAGATCGACGTGCCCGCGCTGTCGGGCAAGTTCGCGACCCTGGGCTACCTCGCGCCGCGCCTGTTCACGCGTATCCGGCCATGGCTCGAGCACGTGGGTGCCCGCAACAAGCGCCGCTTCATGGATCGGAAGGTGACCTCATGAGAAACTACGAGGCGAACGTTCGCGAGTACGACTCGAACATCAAGCCGATGATCGTGTACTTGCAGGCGCTCGGCGTCTTCTTCCGGACGGGGACGAAGGTGTGGGCGCCTGCGGACGCCGAAGCAATCACGAGGTACCAACGATGCGCATCTACGATTTGATGTACCGAGCCGCGCGCCCGTCCGGGATGGAGAACCGCAAGGCGTTCATCATCGGCGGCGGGCAAGCGGGACTAGCGGCCGCGGCGTTCCTCGCCGACGACGTGCACATGCCGGGCGAGAACATCACAATCCTGGAGGCGCGAGCCGCGATGGGCGGCTCGATGGACGGGACCGGCGACGCAGTGCACGGCTACCTTTGCCGCGGCGAGCGCGAGCTCGAGCCCAACATGGAGTGCCTCTGGTACCTGTGCGCCAAGGTACCCTCGCTGCGCCGGCCGGGTCGGACCGTGCTCGACGACGTCTGGGACTTCAACGCGCGCGAGCCGATCCACTCCGAGTACAGGCTCATCGAGAAGCAGGGCCGCCTCGTCGACGTCCACGACTCCAAGATGGACCCAGAGCTGGTGGGGCTGATGATGCGGCTTCTGTACGTCCCCGAAACCGAGCTCGAGGGCCTGTCGATCGAGGAGTACTTCCCGCCGCGCTTCTTCGAGTCGACCCTCTGGTGGTGCTTCCACTCGATGCTGGCCTTCAAGCGTCATCACAGCGTCATCGAGGCCAAGCGGTACTTTCGGCGGTTCTCGCACCTCGGCCCCGAAATCGACTACCTGCACGGCATCCTACACACCGACCTCAACGAGTACGAGGCCATCATCAAGCCGATGGAGGTATGGCTCCAGTCGCTCGGCGTACGCCTGCGCACGGGCGTGGCCGTCACGGACATCCAGATGACCGCCGACAACAACACGGTCGTGGCCTTGGCTCTCGCTCAGGACGGGAGGACGTCGCGCGTCGAGATCGCACCGCACGACCTCGTCTTCTTCACCAACGGCAGCATGACCCAGAACTCGGCGTTCGGCGACAACCACCGGGTCGCGCCGACCAATCGGGACACCCAGCAGCGCGGCGTCTTCACGCTGTGGGAGAAGCTCGCCCGGCGTGACGCGAAATTCGGTTCCCCGGCGACCTTCATCAGCGACATCGACAAGACCAAGTGGGTCAGCTTCTTTCCCACGATCACCGACTACCCCCACTTCGTCGAGCGGATCGAGAAGGTGTCAGGCAGCAAGGCAGGCTGCGGCGGGGCCATCACGATTAGGGATTCGGCGTGGGACATTAGCTTCGAGCTCCACCACAAGCCGTTCTTCATGAACCAGCCCGACAACGTCGAGGTGCTCTGGGGGTACGGTCTCTACGGAGAGAACATCGGCAACTACGTCAAGAAGCCCATGTGCGAGTGCACGGGCAACGAGATCATGACGGAGCTCCTGTATCACCTCGGCATGCTCGACATGCGCGAGGAGCTCCTGGCGCACACGTACGTGTCGACTGCGATGATGCCGTACATCACGAGCCAGTTCATGCCGAGACGGATCGCCGATCGCCCGAAGGTCGTGCCCGCCGGTTGCACGAACCTGGCGTTCATCGGTCAGTACGTCGAGACCCCCGAGGACGCCGTCTTCACCGTCGAGACCTCCTGTCGGACGGCGATGCAGGCGGTGTTCGCGCTAACGGAGGTCGACAAGAAGGCCCTCGAGGTGCTGCCCACCTACTACGACGTCCGGTACATGGTGGCGGCGACGAAGAAGTTCAGCGGCATTCGCTCATTCGAGGAGGCGAGCCTGCCGCGGATCAATCCGCTCAAGCTCTTCCGGTTGCTGATCGACTTGCCGCGCTTCAAGCGGGAGGCACTGGCGTATCTCAGGCTCTTCGATGAGTACCCGAGCGTCTATCCCGGCAAGGCCCCCCCGCCCTATCGAGACGCAGCCAGGCGTGCCCAATGATTCGTCGTCGTGGTGGCGACCGCCCGACTAGGAAGGGAAGTGGCCGGCGCTTCTGGAACCGCCTCGTGGCGGTGCGTGCGCTGCGCCGAGCGCGGCTCCGACGCTCGGGGAATCACCGCGTCGGGGCGCATGTGACGGACGCCGGAACGTTCGCGGGTGCCGGGGGCGGTTGCTTGCGCACGGAAGGTCTCGCCGTTCCGTCACGCGGCCATTCTGTTCGGCGTCACCGCCCCATCGCCTCGCGGTAGCGAGCCATGTGGATGACCTTGAAGACGGTGGAACTGGGCAGCGCGCACGGGGTGACGGACGCTACCGAGGCGAATACCGCGAGGACAACGAGGCTCTTTCGGTTCATGCGCAGCCATCCCCCTGTCGCTGATGCAGATCCGGGTCCTCGCCCCGTGGTTTCCGGTTCACACGGAGCCTACGGCGCTCCCGGCGTCTTGCTCGCGAACTTGTCGCCGAAGAAGTCGCCCTTGTTCCAGTCGGGTCGCTCGGGCGTTTGCGCGACCATGTACCCGATCATCAGGTTGAGCTGCGCGTTTCGAGCCGCAGACGCGAAATCGAACTTCTGCTTCATGTCGTCGTTGGGCTCGTGGTAGCGCCCGCCCCACGCCTGCATGATGCTCTTCACGTCCACCTTGGGGTCCGAGGTGTTCGGACCGTCGTTGACCCACACGGCCGGAATCCCCATTTTCACGAACGAGAACTGATCGCCTCGCACGAAGAAACCTTCCTCGGGTGCGGGGTCGGGGCTGATCGCGAATCCGAGGCGGCGCGCCGCGTCCGCGACGACGCTGCTCAGCGTCGAGTGCTCCGCGCCGAGAGGAACGATGTCGGCGTTCGGGTAGAAGATGCCGGGCGTTCCATCGATGTTCATGTTCGCAACCAGACTTCCGCGGGGCACGGTCGGGTTGTGGGCGAAGTAGTCGGACCCGATCAGCCATGGTTCCTCGGCGGTCATGGCGGCGAACAGCACGGAGCGTTTCGGCGCGGGTGACAGCTCGGCGAAGGCTTGGGCGACGGTCAGCATGGCGGCTACACCCGAGGCGTTGTCGAGCGCGCCGTTGTAGATGGCGTCGCCCGCGACGGGATCTCCGACGCCAAGGTGGTCCAGGTGAGCCGTGTAGAGGACGTATTCAGAACGCAGTTGCGGATCGGAGCCTGGGAGCATCGCGACGACGTTGGGACTAGCGATCCTGGTGTGCCGGCAAACCGTGTGGAGGCGAATCGCAGCACCCAGGGAAAAGGAGTTCGGCTTGCCAGCCGCCGCCACGGTGAAGACGTGCCCCAGCGTTTGAGGCGCTCCAGCGAAGAGTGCTTCCGCGCCGCTGCGGTTCAGTATTGCGGTACCCCGAACCTGCGAGAGCGTACCAGCGGGGATGCCCGTTTCGTCCACCCAGTCGACTCCCGGCGCTCTTGCCTGTGGCATCAGCCACGCCCACGAGAAGGGAATGGCAGGGGACATGATGTACACGAGGCCCACGGCGCCATGCGCGGCGGCGTTCGCTAGCTTGACCTCCCAGTCAGAGTAGTAGGCGCGCTGCTCCGATGGCAGTGTCGCGGGGGCCGCTAAGAGGAACGTCACGGCGACCTTTCCGTGGACGTCGACTCCAGCGTAGTCGTCGTAGCCCAGCTCGGGCGCGGTCACGCCGAAGCCTACGAATACCGCGGGCGCGTCGAGGACGCTGTCGCTCAGAGCGGAGTCGACCCTCGGCGGGTACCGACCGGCGACGAAGTCCTGCGCGAACTTCAGCGCGTGCGGCTTGCCGTTGCTGGTCACGGAGGCAGAGGTCTTGCCGGGAAGGACCTCGAACTTGTCGAGCGGAACCGGCTGCATGTAGCTGCCGCCGACTCCGGCAGGCCGGAGGCCCATGGCCTCGAACTGCGAGGCGACATACTTGGCCGCGATGTCGTAGCCGCGCGATCCGACTCCACGCCCCTCGAGAGCATCGTCGGCGAGGAAGGCCATGTGCGCACGAATCGCCTTGGGCCCTATTGTGCTCATCGCCGCCTGCAGCGCCGCATCAGATGGCGCGGGAGCAGAGGTCGAGGCGTCGGTTTGCGATTGCACCGCTGGTGGTGACGTCGGCAGCGGTGATGGTTCCACTGCCCTCGGAGGGGACGGCTCAACGCATGCCGCGACGACTGCGACAACGAGGCCCGCCAACCTCACGACGACGTTCATGTGCGACCCCCTTCGGTCCTCGACGGCGGATGCGCTCCACCTTGCGGAAGGAATCTTCGTCGCGAACCCTACTCCAGTCGCTTGCACCCACACTTGTCGTCGCCCGCCGCCCCGCCGAGATCGACGCAGCACGCGCTGTTGATGGCCTGACACTGAGTGACGAGCAGTACCAGGGCGGATCCCTCCTGTACGTAAACCATCATACAACCGCAGCAGGGCGCGATTCAACGCATGGACACCACCGACACTCGAGATGTCGGCGAGCTTGCTCGCTTCGAGCGTGCCGGTCTGGTTGGCGATCCCCAGCAGCTCCGCGTCGACGGACGTCGCCGAGCGAGACGAGGCCGGCGGCTTCGGCTGCCTCGTCAAGGATGCCGATCATCCGCTCGTCGCGGGCTGACGCTCACCACGGTGGATCGGCCGATGACTTCTTGCGCACGACCGCATGGTCCTTGACCCATCGCTCGAATGGAGGTGCCCTGCTACTGCCCACTGGCGGAAGGGGGCCCCTGATGACTCCTCGTGTCTTCGTCCCTGCGGTGGCGACTCTGCTGCTCGGGTGTGCCGACGGCGCTTCGGTCGGTCGAGAGCACACGGGCGCGAAGCCTGGGCGGGTCGTGCGCGGGCCAGGATGGAAGGGAAACTGAAGAGGAGCATCCCACCACGGAGATGATCGGCGTCCTTGACGTTCCGGCCTGTCGCGCGACCATGCGAGACGCTGGAAGGGGTGGAGACGAATGAACCGAAAGTGCCTCGTGGTCCTCGCGGTGGCGGCATTGGGCTGCGGGGGAGCGGCTCCCGGAGCGGCGACGCCGGCAAGTCCGGCGTCACCCTCGGTGGAGGCGGCGGGCCCCGTCTCGCCCTCGGTCCCTCCCGCGCCGCCGATGGACCCGGCGACGATGCCCAAACAGAAGGCGATGCTGCTTCGCGCTGCGCGCTACTTCGACGGCAGGGGCGATGCGGCGGTCGACGGCGGGGTCGCGGTGCTCGTCGAGAATGGGCTCATCACGAAGGTGGGCAAGGTCGGGGCCGTGGTCGCGCCGCCGGATGCCGAGACCATCGATCTTGGCGACGCCACGCTCCTGCCGGGCTTCATCGATGCGCACACGCACCTGACCGTGCAGTGGTCCCGACCCCTACAAGTTCGATTACGAGTACAAGCACCGGCCAGCCACCGAGCAAGCGTTCTACGCTGCCTCATACGCCAAGAAGGTGCTCGATGCGGGCTTCACCTCCGTTCGTGACCTGTGCTCCTACGGCGACCTCCTGGATGTTGGAGTGCGAAACGCCATCAATGCGGACCTGATCCCTGGTCCGCGAATGCTTGTCTCGTTGCACGCGCTGAACTCAACGGGTGGTTACATCGATAGTGACAACACACCGCCCGACCGCGTCGTCACGCACACGCTGTACGACGGCGTTTGTGACAGCCCCGAAGAGTGCGTCAAGTCCGTGCGCCTTCAAGTCAAGTACGGCGCCGACGTCATCAAGTTCGCGGCGTCCGGTTCGGCGCTCAGCCAGAACGAAGGGGTCGACTCGCCCCAGATGACCAAAGAGACCATGCAGGCGCTCATCAGTGAGGCCCACCGCCTCGGCAGGAAGGTCGCAGCGCACTGTCACGGCGATGCGGCGGCCAGGGCCGCCATCGACGCCGGAGTGGACTCCATCGAGCACGGCTCGTTCCTCAAGCCGGACACGCTGGCGATGATGAAGAAGCACGCGACGGTCCTCGTCCCCACGCTGCTCGCCACGGAGTGGCTCGCGACCGGCGAGAACTCCTCGAAATACCCGCCCGCCGTCCAGGCGAAGCTCAGGGCCGCGACGGCGGCGCGAACCCAGATGTTCAAGGACGCCCAGCGTATCGGGGTCACGATTGGCTTCGGTACCGACTCGGGGATGTTCCCCCATGGCATCAACGCCCGCGAGTTCTCGCTCATGACGGGCCTCGGCATGTCACCGGCCGCCGCCCTGCGCTCGGCCACGTCCGTCGACGCGGAGCTGCTCGGCATCGCCAACCAGACGGGGACGCTCGAAGCGGGGAAGCTCGCCGACATCGTCGCCGTTCCGGGCAACCCGCTGTTGGACATCAAGCAGACGGAGAACGTGGTCTTCGTGATGCGCGCGGGGCGGGTCTACAAGAGCGTGGGCAAGTAGCTCGCGAGCCCGCCCGCTTTCCCGGTGGGGTGAGTGGTGTGGACATCCCCGAGTTCCGCCGTTGATGCCGACGTGGTTGGCCGCGCGCTACTGCGGCTTCCGCAACATCCAGGGTCTGCACGCGGCCTTCCGCCGTGGAAAGGTCCTTCCCTGGGGACGGCGAGGCGGTTCGGGTGGACGACTGGAAGTCCTCCAGATGGGCGGCCAGGTCGAGGACGGGCTCGTCCTCCGCGTCCCGGCGCAGGCCCCGGCCGCCCGCCACGCCCGGGGCCCCGCCCCAAGGCCCCCGGCACCCCCCGGCGCGCCGAGGGACGCCGCGGAGGTTAACCAAAAGGCCACACGCCCCCGC
>VFSW01003067.1_pt1 | contig 25032 bp, 19 predicted proteins | sample 5358111 | NCBI WGS metagenome assembly VFSW01 (sample SAMN11554181, study PRJNA540505) | mine drainage metagenome | isolation source: sediment from site ElyBrook_90M | place: USA: Ely Copper Mine, Vershire, VT | collected 2017
CGCCCCCACCGCCGCCGCCCCGGCCGCGCCTACCAAGGAGCAGTTACGCGACCACCGCCTGATCGTCATGTTGTTCGATTTCTCGTCCATGCAACCGCAGGAGCAGATTCGCTCCGTGGATGCCGCTATCGGCTTCCTCGGCAGCCACATGACCACCAGCGACCTGGTCTCCATCATGACCTTCGGCACCGATCTCAAGACCGCCCTGGATTTCACCGGAGACCGCGACCTGCTGATTTCCACCCTCCGCCGCTTTCATGTGGGCGATTCGAGCGAGCTCTCCAGCATGGCCGACACCGGCGCCGACGCCCAGGATATCGGCGGCTCCTTCGTGGCCGACGAAACCGAATTCAACATCTTCAATTCCGACCGCAAGCTGGCCGCCCTGGAAGACGCCGCCCGCAAGTTGACGCCTTATCCGCAAAAGAAAGCCCTGGTCTATATCTCCAGCGGCCTCGAGAAGACCGGCGTCGACAACCAGTCCCAGCTTCAGGCCACCGTCAACGCCGCCATTCGCGCCAACGTGGCGTTCTACCCCATCGACGCCCGCGGGCTCATGGCCACCCCTCCCGGCGGCGACGCCAGCCAGGCCGCCTCGGTCGGCTCCAACCTCTACAGCGGCTCCGCGCAGACGTCCCTCATGAACAGCTTCCACGATTCCCAGGAGACCCTCGATACCCTGGCAGCCGACACCGGCGGCAAAGCCTTGCTCGATTCCAACGATCTGTCGCTGGGCATGACCCAGGTGCAGAAGGATATCTCCAGCTATTACATGCTCACCTACGCCAGCACCAACCCCGCCGAAGACGGCAGGTACCGCCGCATCCAGGTGAAGCTGGCGCCACGGCTCACGGCCGATCTGAAAGCCAAGCTCGATTACCGCCAGGGCTATTACGCGCCCACCACTTTCGCCAAAATGACCGGCGTCAACAAAGAGGCGCAGCTTCAGCAGGCTCTCGAAAGCGGCAATCCGCTTACCGATCTGCCCATGGCCGTGGAAGTGGATTATTTCCGCCTCACCAAATCCAAGTACTTCGTGCCGGTGTCCGTGCGCATTCCGGGATCCGCGCTGTCCTTCCAGAACAAGGGCGCCAAGGCGGCCACCGAGCTGGATTTCATCGGCGAGATACGCGACGCGCGCGGCCGCCAGGCGTCCGTGGTGCGCGACACCATCCCCTTAAAAGTGGCCGCCGCCACCGCCGGCGAAGTGCTTCAGAAACACATCCAGTACGACACCGGGTTCACCCTCGGGCCGGGCAAGTACACTTTGAAATTCGTCGCGCGGGAAAACGGCGAAGGCAAGGCCGGCACTTTCGAAACTCCCTTCACCGTGCCCGATCTGGCCTCCGGCAGCGCCTTGCGCCTGAGTTCCATCATCCTCAGCAGCCAGGTGCAGGCCTTGAAGGCCCAGATCGCCGGGGCCAAAAACAGCCGCAAGCTCATCGCCGAAGATCCCCTGGTGAATGACGCGGGCGACAAGATCATGCCCAACGTCACGCACGTCTTCCGTCCCGGCCAGAAGCTCTCCGTCTACCTCGAACTCTACGATGCCGGCGTGGTGGAACTGCCCAATAACTCCATCGCCAGCGTAACCGCCAGCGTGGCTCTCTACCAGGGCGATAAGAAAGTCCTGGAAACGCCCGCCGTGCGCGCCGGCCGGATGAACGCCAAGCGCCCCGGCGTCGTGCCCCTGCGCCTGCAGACGCTGCTGAAAGGCCTGCCCGCCGGCCAATACGTGTGCCAGGTGAACGTCATCGACCAATTGGGCCGCAAATTCGCCTTCCCGCGCAGTTCCCTGGCCATGCTCGCGAATTGACAGCCGGCGGCCAATCCACGTGCCGTTTTGTACGACAATAAAGTTATGAGGTTTTGCCGCATCGCTGCTGTTTTTGTGATGTGCGCGGGCGCCTGGGCCGGCGCTCCCCAGGGTTCCGGCTACACCGTCGAACAGGTCAAGGCGTTCGTCAAGTCCGCCATTGAACTGAAGAACCCCGACAAGGAAGTCGCCGAGACCTTGCGCAAGATGAAGCTCTCCGAGCGCCTCGACCTCGACATCGTGGAAACCCTCCAAGGTGAAGGCGCCGGTCCCAAGACCATCGCCGTGCTGAAAGAACTGGCCAACGCTTCGGCCAGCCTCCCCGCCGCGCAGCCTCCGCCCCCCAAGCCCGTCTACGTGCCGCCTCCGCCGCCCTCCTCGGAAGAACAGTCCAAGCTGCTCGACGAGGTCCGCGATTACGCCATCAACTATACCCACCGCCTGCCCGATTTCATCTGCCTCGAACAGACCCGGCGTTATGTCGACACCACCGGCCGGGAAGCCTGGATGCCTACCGACGTCATCACCGCGCGGCTCAGCTACTTCAACCAGAAGGAAGACTACAAGCTGGTTTCGCGAAACGACAGCGTCATCACGGACACCAACTACGCCTCCGTCGGCGGCGCCTTGTCCATGGGTGATTTCGGCACTACCATGCGCGAGATCTTCGAGCCCTTCAGCCACACCCAGTTCCAGTGGGAACGCTGGGCCACCCTGCATGCCCGCCGCAGCCACGTCTTCTCCTATCGCGTGCCGCTCGAGTATTCCAAGTATTCCATCGCCTACAAGGGCGAGGCCAAGGGCGACGAATCCACGGTCCTGGTCGGCTACCATGGAGAGATTTTCGTGGACCGCGAGCTCAGCACCATCACCCGCATTACGGTCCACGCCGACAGCATCCCGCTAGCCTTTCCCGTGCAACAGGCCGACGAAACCCTGGACTACGATTTCACCAAGATCGGCGACAGCGAGTTCTTCCTGCCCCTGGTCGCCGACCTGCGCATGCACACCGGCCGCGTCTGGGAAAAAAATGTGAAGCAGTTCCGGCTCTACCGCAAATTCTCGGCTGACGCGGTCATCAAGTTCGATAGCGATGTCCTGCCCGCGCCGCCGCCCGAAGATAAGACCAAGGAGCCGCCCCAGCCGCCTCCGCCGTCCCAGCCCCCCAAGTAAATCGCGCGCGCCACCGCGCCTCTTGCGACAATATCTGCATGTCGAAGTTGACCACCACTTTGTGCCTTGCCCTCTGCGCCGGCGCCCTACACGCCGAAGTCCACACCATGACCCTCCGTCAGGCCGTCCAGCGCGCCTTGCGGCAAAGCCCCGATATCGCCCTCGCGCGCCTGGACGCCTTGAAGGCCGAGGAGGCCGTGCGCGTGCAAAAGGACCCGTTCACGCCGCGCATTTATTTCGGCAGCGGCCTGGCTTATACCAACGGCTTTCCCATGAGCATCGACGGCGCGGCCCCCTCCGTCATTCAAGGCCGCGCCTCACAGTTCCTCTTCAACCGCCAGCAGAGCTACATGGTGGCCAAGAGCAGGGAAGAGGCCCGTGGCGCGCAGATCTCCGCCACCGCCAGGCGCGATGAAGTGGTCTTCCGCACCGCCTCCCTGTACGTGGACGCCGAACGCGCCGCGCGCGCCGCCGAAATGACCCGCAAGGAATTGGATAACCTGCAAAAGGTGCTGGCCACCGTCGACAGCCGCGTCCAGGAGGGCCGCGAATTGCCCATCGAATCCAAGCGCGCGCGCTTCAACCTGGCGCGCGTCCGCCAGACCGCCGATTCCCTGGCCGCCGACCAGGAAACCGCCGAAACGTCCCTGGCCATCGTGCTGGGCTACTCCGCCGAAGATCGCGTGCGCCCCGCCGCCGAGGAGCGCTCCGCCGTCCCCATGCCCGTCTCCGAGGAGAGCGCCGTGGATAGCGCTCTACAGTCCAGCAAGGAACTGCGCCGCCTTCAGTCCGATATCGCCGCCAAGGGCCTCGAGGGCCGCGCCGCCAGGGCCGGCCGCCTCCCGCGCGTCGACCTCGTCGCCCAGTACGGCCTCTTCGCCACCTTCAATCACTATCAGGATTATTTTCTCAAGTATCAGCGCAACAACGGTGAAGTCGGCATTTCGTTCCAGGTCCCCCTGCTGCCTGGACCCGGTGTCAGCGCCGCCTCGGCCGCCGCCGCCGCCGATGCTTCCAAGCTCCGCATCCAACTCGCCAACACGCGCAACCAGATCGCCGCCGACACCCGCCAGAGTTACCGGGATGTCCGCAAATCCGAGGAAATGCGCGATGTCGCGAGCCTGGACCTGGATGTCGCCCGCGAACAGGTTTCCCTCGATCTGGCGCAATTGCAGGAAGGCCGCATTCTGCTCAGCCAGGTCGAGGAAGCCCGCATCGCCGAAAGCGCCAAGTGGCTCGCCTTCTTCGATGCCCAGTATGCCGTCGAGCGCGCCCGCTGGAACCTGGCCCGCCAGACCGGCGACCTCTTGGCCGCATTGCAGTAAACAACTGTTGTCTGAAGTTAACCGATGATGGATGCCGGCCGGTATCCGCCGCCTACTACGTCCTTCCCGTTCCGGCCGTTCCTGGCTACTCCGTCGCCGTTGGGAACGCCCGTTTTCACCCGGTAGTAGGCCAGCAATTCGCCTTCGTCGAAGTCGATCGCTTTGGCATATTGACGAATATAGCTGGTGTTATAGATGCCGCCCGGTAGTTTCTGAAAGTCGCCGCCTTCGATCGCTTTCAGACTGCGGATATTGATCTTAGTGCTCTCCGCGATCTGTTCCAGGGTGATTCCCCGGTTGCGCCGGATGGTCGCCAACCCCAATACGCTGTCGTCCTGGTCTTGCATCGGCCGGTTCTCCCGCGGGCTTATCGGCAGGCCCAAGCCTTTCGATTAGCCCCCTTTTAAAAAAATATGAAGGACTATTAAGGAGAACAACATACCATAATTTACGCAGGGTTGTTAAACTTTAGCCGATGGCCCTTTCCCGCAGGCGATTCGCCGCCGCCCTGGCCGGACTGGCCGGCTCTTTCCCCACCCGCCTGCCGGCCCTCCGCCCGCGGCCCAAACTCTTCGTCTTCATGGTCGCCGAGCAGTTCCGGCAGGTCTACCTGGAACGCGCCGCCGGCCTGCTCTCCCCCGGTGGCTTCCGTGAGCTGATGGCCCACGGCGTCTACTATTCCAATTGCAACCTTTCGGCCAGCGGTTTCACCGCCAGCGGACTCGCCACCCTGGCCACCGGCGCTTATCCGCAGGTTCACGGCATTGTGGCCGAACGCTGGTTCGACCGCAAAACCGGCGCCGTGGCCAAGGCCCGCGGCGGCCTTCTGGAAGCCACCACCCTCGCCGACGAAGCCGTCCGCCTGGACCACACCCGCATCTTCTGCCTCGGCATGGATGAGGGCTTCACCTCCATCCTGGCCGGCCATTCCGCAGCGCCGGTCTTCTGGATGGATCCGCAAACCGGCCAGTACAATACCCGCGGCAATATTCCCGAATGGCTCGACGGCTTCAACCTGGCGCGGCCCGCCACCGCCTATCACGACCACAAATGGAGCGCCATCGGCGCGCGTCCCGATACGCCCGCCCTGCGCACCCTCACCTTCGATCCCAAACGTCCCGAAGAGTTCATGGCCCTGTACCTCTCCTCGCCCCTGGCCCAGGCGAAGCAATCCGAACTGCTGCTCACGCTGCTCGCCGAGGAACGGCTGGGCCAGCGCGATACCCTCGATTTTGTTTTCCTCTCCCTGGGCTCCATGGCCCGCCTCGGCCACGAAACCGGATCCGATCACCCCCTCATGGACCAGATGGCCGCGCAACTCGACGGCCAGGTCCAGCGCGTATTGGAAACCCTCAACCGCACCCCCGGAAAGAACAACTACAATCTCATCTTCGCCGCCGCCCACGGCGCGCTGCCCGATCCCGGCGCGGCCCTCCATTCCCAGATGCCCATCTCCAGCGAAAGCGTGGCGCGCGCCATCGGCATGGGCCTGTCCGATTGGTTCGACCGCGGCGCTACCCGCCACACTTACGTCGAAAAGTACATCTATCCGTTCCTGTACCTGAAGACCGACCTGCTGCGCACCCACAACGTCGCCCTCCACGTCGCCCGCAAACTGGCCGGCGAGATCGCCCTGCGCCTGCCCGGCGTCGCCGGCTACTATACCGCCGACGGCGAGTGCTCCCACACCGGCGAGTGGCGCCGCCGCTTTGAAAACAGTTTCAACGAATTGCGTTCCGGCGACGTCATGCTCGCTTACGTGCCGGGCGCGGTCGAGGACTTCAACGCCGGCCGCGGCGTCTCCTACGGCTCGCTCTATAACTACGACACGCGCGTGCCCCTCTTCCTCTACGGTCCCCAATTCGGTAGAAAGCAGATCGAGCGCGTCGTCGAGGCCGTGGACCTCGCTCCCACCGTGGCCCGCGCCGCCTTGCTCGGCCCGCCCTCCTCCGCCACCGGCGGCGTGCTGGCCGAGGCCTTCGCCGACTTCGCAGAGGACGACCGCCCCCGATGACCCGCGCCGACCCGCGCCTGGCGTCCTCCCTCTGCGGCATCCCCCTCGGTAATCCCGTGCTGGCCGCTTCCGGCGCCTTCGGTTATGGCGTCGAGTTCGAGCGCCTCCTCGACCTCAACCAACTCGGCGGCCTGGTGGTGAAGGGCCTCTCTCTCGCGCCCATCCAGGGCAATCCGCCGCCCCGCATCTGGGAAACCCCCGCCGGCATGCTCAATTCCATCGGCCTCCAGAACATCGGCGTGGAAGCCTTCGTGCGCGACAAACTGCCGCGCCTGGCCCGCCTCCGCACCGCCGTCTTCGCCAACGTCTTCGGCTACGCCGCCGAAGATTACGTCGAGGTGGTGCGCGCGCTCGAAGCGGCCGGAGGGCTGGCCGGCTATGAGTTGAATGTCTCCTGCCCCAACACCCGCCACGGCGGCGTCTTTTTTTCCAGCGATCCGGCGCTGTTGGCCGAACTCGTGGCCGCCGTAAAAAGCGTAGCGCGCCGGCCCGTCATCGTGAAATTGCCTCCGCAAATCGCCTCCATCGCGGACTTGGCCCGCGTGGCCGAAGCCAGCGGCGCGGACGCTCTCTCGCTGGTGAACACCATCCCGGCGCTGGCTGTGGATGCGCGCACCCGCAGTCCCCGCCTGGGCGCGGGCTTCGGCGGCCTCTCCGGCCCCGCCATCAAGCCCGTCGCCCTCCGCCTCGTCTATCAGGCGGCCCAGGCCGTCAAAATCCCCGTCATCGGTCTGGGCGGCATTTCCACCGGCGAGGATGCCGCTGAGTTCCTCGTCGCCGGCGCCCGCGCCGTACAGGTAGGCACCGCTACCTTCTGGGATCCGCGCTCGCCCCTGCGCATCGCCCGCGAACTGGGCCGCTTCCTGCGCCGCCAGAACATCGGGAACGTGCAGGACCTTGTCGGCGCCCTGCAATGGCCCGCCTGAATCGCGCTCCCCCGCGACTAACCGCCCCACCCCGTTTGCAGTCTAATGGATAGCTTGATGGAATTGAGCGATGCCGTGGCGGTTGCCCAGGCGCGGGCCGGAGATCCCGGCGCGTTCCGCGTCCTGGTCGAGCGTCACAGCCGCAATCTCTTCCGCCTCGCCTATCGTATGACCGGACATCAACAGGACGCCGAAGACGTGGTGCAGGAAACCTTCCTGCGCGCCTACCGCCAGCTTTCCCGGTTCGACGACCGGGCCGGCTTCGGCACCTGGCTCTTCCGCATCGCCGCCAACTGCTCCCTCGATCTCATCCGCGCGCGCCGCCGCCGCGCCGGGCGGCCCGAACCCGCCGATGCAGAGCGCGCGCCCGACCCGGTGCAATCGCTGGCCGATGGCGCGCCCACGCCCGATCGCCTGGCCATGAGCGGCGAAGTCGGGCGCACCGTCGCCGCCGTGCTCCAGGAACTCAGCGAAATGGAGCGCACCGCCTTCGTCCTCCGCCACTACCAGGGCATGTGCATCTCCGACATCGGCCGCACCCTCGGCGTGCAGCCCAATGCGGCCAAACACAGCATCTTTCGCGCCGTGCGCAAGCTGCGCCGCGCCCTCGAACCGCTGGTGGGTCCCTCATGAATCACCTGTCCGAAGAACAACTCGTCCTCTATTACTACGGCGAAGACGACGCCTCGACCGCCGCGCGCGCCCACCTCGATCAATGCCCGGCCTGCCGCGAGGAGCTTGCCGCCTTGCAGCGCGCCCTCAACGTGCTGGATTCCGCGCCCGTCCCCGAACGCGCCGCCGATTATGGCGCGCGCGTCTGGCGCCGTTTGCAGCCCGCGCTCGGCCGCAACCGCCGCTTCGCCCTGCTGTGGCCCGTGCGTCACTGGGCCGCCGCCGCCGCCGTCGCCGCCCTCATGCTGGCCGCGTTTCTGGCCGGACGCTACTCTCCGCGCACTCCGCCACTGCGCGCCGCCAACACCGGCCAGGTCCGCGAGCGCATCCTGCTGGTGGCCGTGGGCGACCATCTCGAACGTTCCCAAATGGTCCTCGTGGAACTGCTCAACGCCCCTCCCGGCCGGTCCCTCGATATTGCCTCCGAGCGCGCCCGCGCCACGGACCTGGTGGCCGAAAACCGGCTCTACCGCCTCACCGCCGCCCGCGCCGGCGATACCCGCGTCGCCACCCTCCTCGATGAACTCGAACCCGTGCTCATCCAGATCGCGCACGCGCCGGATCGCCTCAGCCCCGAGGACCTCGGCCAACTCCGGCGCAGCATCCAATCCGGCGGCATCCTCTTCAAGGTGCGCATCGCCGGCTCCGCTGTGCGCCATCGCGAAAATCGGGCCGTGCTGGATGCCGGCCGCAAGAACTTATAAGGAAAACACCATGTCCGCATTCCGTGCATTTGCCGTCATCGCCTCCGCGCTGCTCCCCGCGGCGCCGGCGCTCGCCCAGCTCCAGGAACCTCCGCCCGCGGAGAGTTTCCTGCAGAAGTCCGCCCAGCGCGACGAGAACAGCCGCGCCTATCAAAAAGGCAAGGCCGCCATCGACGCCCGCCATTGGGACGAAGCCGTGGCCGCTTTCGGCGACGCCGATTCCGATGGCGCTCTCTATTGGAAGGCTTACGCCCTGAACCAATTGGGCCGCCGCGAGGAAGCCCTCGCCACGCTCTCCCGGTTGTTCAAGTCCTATCCCGCCAGCCGCTGGCTGGATGACGGCAAGGCTCTCGAAATCGAGGTGCGCCAGGCCTCCGGGCAGAAGGTCAATCCCAATGCCGAGCCGGATGAGGACTTGAAACTGATGGCCGTCAACAGCCTCATGAACACCGATCCGGAGCGAGCCCTGCCCATTCTCGAAAAGCTCCTGCAAAGCGGACAATCTCCCCGGCTCAAGGAGCGCGCCCTCTTCGTCCTGGCCCAGAGCGACAACCCCAAGAGCCGCGAGGTGCTGTCCCGCATCGCCCGCGGCGGCTCCAATCCAGATCTCCAGATGAAGGCCATCAACTACCTCGGCGTGATGGGTTCCCAGGAGAACCGCCAGCTTCTCTCGAATCTGTATGCCGGCTCCAGCGACGCCAATGTGAAGCGCGCCGTCCTGCACAGCTTCATGGTCTCGGGCGACCGCGGCCACCTCCTGCAAGCCGCCCGGACCGAGAAGAATCCCGATCTGCGCCTGGAAGCCATCCACATGCTCGGCGTCAGCGGCGGCCAGGCCGAGCTCTGGCAGCTTTACCAGGCCGAGCCTTCCATCGACGTGAAGGAGAAGATTCTGCATTCCATGTTCGTCGGCGGCAATACTTCCCGGCTGCTCGATGTCGCCCGCAATGAGAAGGACCTCCGCCTGCGCCGGGCCGCCATCCACAGCCTCGGCCTGATGGGCGGCGAAAACACCGGCGCCGCCCTGGTCTCCATGTACGCCGCCGAGTCCGACGCTTCGGTGCGCGCCGAGATCGTCAACGGCCTTTTCATTCAAGGCAACGCCAAGGCCCTGGTGGAACTGGCGCGCAAGGAGACCAATCCGGAAATGAGGAAGACGATCGTCGCCAAGCTCTCGGTCATGGGGAGCAAAGACTCCACCGATTACATGCTGGAGATCCTGAACAAATGAGACCCGTTCTGTTTTGGCTGGCCGCCGCGCCACTCCTCTTTTCGCAGGACCCGCTGGCGCGCCGCTTTGCCGCGCAATACGCCCAGCCGCAGCCCGCCTGGATCGGCTACACCGTGCGCGCCGTGCCCGGCCACGAGCAAACCTGCGAATACGGGCGCGGCGTGCGCCCGCCCGGTCCGGTCCACCTGGAACCGCCCGAGCAGGCGCGGATCATGTTCCGCATTCAGGACAACCACGCCGGCAAAATCCGGGTCATCTCCGGCGATTGCCAACTCGACTCCGATGGCGTGCCCCTGCGCTGGATTCCGGACGTGCGCCCCGCCGAAAGCGTGGCCTTCCTGGAATCCTTCGCCGCCTCGGATGCGGAGCGCGTGCGGGACGGCGCGATGGCCGCCATCGCCTTGCATGACGACGCCGCCGCGGATGCCGCGCTCGAACGCTTCGCCGCCGCCGGCCGGCCCGACCGGTTGCGCGAGAAAGCCATCTTCTGGCTGGGCCAGGCCCGCGGCCGCCGCGGCTTCGAGGACCTGCGCCGCATCGTCACCCAGGACCCCGCCGGCGCCATCCGCGAAAAGGCCGTCTTCGCCCTCTCCGTCAGCCGCGAACCCCAGGCCGTGGACACCATCATGGCCGTGGCGCGCCAGGACGCCAGCGCTCGCGTGCGCGGCCAGGCCCTCTTCTGGCTCGCCCAGAAGGCCGGCAAGAAGGCCGCCGGCGCCATCTCCGCGGCCGTCGATCAGGACCCCGATACCGAGGTGAAAAAGAAGGCCGTCTTCGCCCTCCAGCAACTCCCCAATGGCGAAGGCGTCCCCATGCTCATTCAAGTGGCCCGCGCCAACCGCAACCCCGCCGTCCGCAAACAGGCCATCTTCTGGCTGGGCCAGTCCAACGATCCTCGCGCCCTGGCGTTTATCGAAGAGGTGCTGAAGCCGTAACGGGGCGCCCATGCTCTGATCCGCGTTGATCCGCGTTCAGCTACGGCCGGAAATGCGGCCCCGCCGCCGCGTGTTAGCATCGCCCTTGACCCCCTATCTCGAAATCGGCGGCGATTACCGCGAGGTCGCCCCCGGCATCCACATGCTCGAGTTGCCGCTGCCCTTCTCGCTCGGCATCGTCAACGTCTGGCTGGTGCGCCTGGAATCCGGCTGGATGCTGGTCGATACCGGCATGCAGACCGAAGCCTGCTTCGACGCCCTCACCCGCGCCCTGGAAGGTCTCTCCGTCGCCTGGCCCGACATTCGCCGCATCCTGATCACCCACATCCATCCCGACCACATGGGCCTGGCCTCCAAACTCCTCGCCCTGACCGGCGCGCGCCTCGACATGCACCGCGCCGACCATGACCTGCTGGCCCACGTCGCCGACGCCGATCGCTACCGCGACTGGCAGCGCGATGTGCTCACCAGCGCCGGTGTCTCCCCCGAAATGCGCGCCATGGTGCAGGCGGCCATGTTCGAGGTGCACCGGAATTTCCATATCCTCGAACCGGCCCGCCTGCTCTCCGGCGGCGAAACCATCCCCGTCGCCCACGGCCTGCTGGAAGTCGTCTGGACCCCCGGCCATTCCCCCGGCCACGTGTGCCTCTACGACCGCGGCCGCCGCCTCCTCATCTCCGGCGATCACATCCTCCAGCACATCTCGCCCAACATCGGATGGCAGCCCGGCCGCGACGCCCTAGGCGAATTTCTCTCCTCGCTCGATACCATCGCCGCCCTCGACGTCGATCTCATCCTCCCGTCCCACGGCGCGCCCTTCACCGGCCATCGCGAATGGGTCCGCAAGACACACGAGCACCATGCCGAGCGCTGCGCCCGCATCGTGGACCTCGTCGATGGCGGCGCCGCCACCGCCCATTTGATCGCCCAGGAGCTCTGGAACCGCCGCCTCTCGCCCTTCCACTACCGCTTCGCCGTCTTCGAAGTGATGGCCCACCTCGAATACCTCGAACGCCGCGGCGCGCTGCGCGCCAACCGCGATGGCGATGTGTGTTATTGGCGCCGCGCCTGAAACCGCGCCCTGATTACTGCCCCGGTGCAGGCACCCGGAACCGCCCCGTCACCCCGTTGATCGTCAGCGTGGCGGCCGCGTAGCCCGTGGTGGATGTCACCCCCGCGGGATACGTGAAGTTCACCTGGTCGATGATCTCGCCCGGCGCGGCCCCGCAGTAGTCCACCGTCGCCGTCTGCCCGCCAATGCTGAGCTGGCAGCTCCCCGGCACTTCCAGCGGCGTCAGCGACCCGTTGTACACCACCGGCACGCCATCCTGTTCGGCCGCATTCTTCGGCCCCAGCCCGTTGGCCCACAGTTGATACACGCCCCCGGCCTGCGCGCTGCATTCGGTCGTGACACATCCGGCGCCCGTCATCCAGGCGATTCCGTTGGTGAAGTCTTCCAGAAACATAGAGGGCGATGTGTTGGCCGCAATGGTGATGGTCTCCTTCTGGCTCGCCGTGCCGCCGCTGGTCACCTGCACGTCCACCGCCGGCCCCGGAGCCGTCTCCCATGGAATCTGGAAATTGATCTGGGTCGGCGAGACGTATGTCAGCGCCGCCGGCGTCCCGCCCACCGTCACCGTGACGTTGCCCACGGAAGTCGGAAAATTGCCCTGGCTGTCCGGCACCGCCGCGCCCGCATACGTGCCGCCCGCCAGGCTCGTGCCGTAAAGCACCGCCAGCGCCCCCGGCGCCACCGTCCCCAAATAAGACGCCGCATTGGCCACGCTGCCCGGCGTGATCGCCGGCGTGCCCGCGCCGGCCGCCACGGCCTGGTACACGCGCACATAATCCACTACCAGGTCCTGGTTGGGGAACGGCGCGTTCGGATCCGGCGACCCCAAAAACGTGCCGGGACCGCCAATCGCCAGGTTCAGCAGGATGAAGAACGGCGCGTTGTATACCCACTGGTCGCCGACCGGTATGGACGACGTGGTCACGGTGTGGTACGGCGTGCCGTCCACGAACCACTGGATCGAGCCGGGCGCCCATTGGATGGAATAAACGTGATAGTCGTCGTAAACCGTTTCACCGAAAGGCAGCGTATAGGCCGCGGTCAGCCCGTTGCCGCCCGAGTATCCCGGCCCGTGCGCCGTGCCGTTGTTGATCGACGCGTTGTTGTTGAAAGTCCCGAAGTTTTCCATGATGTCCACCTCCCCGCACGTGGGCCAGGACACCGTGCTGATGTCTTCGCCCAGCATCCAGAAGGCGGGCCACACGCCCTGCCCGAACGGCAGCTTCATGCGCGCCTCGATCAGCCCGTATTGCCAGCTCAGGTCCGTGGTCGGGTTCCCCACCCCCGGATTGCCCGTCTGCAGGCGCGCCGACGTGTAGTTGCCGCTCGAGTCCCGAATGGCGCGGATCACCAGGTTCCCGTTGCCGTCCTGGAAGACATTGCTTGGAAAATTGGTGTATGTCTCCAGTTCGCCGTTGCCCCAGCCGCCGTCGCCCAGATCGTAGTTCCAGTTGGCGGGGTTGGGCGCCGCGCCGGCCGCGCCGTTGAATTCATCGCTCCAGACGAGCTGCCAGGCGCTTTGCGCCCGGGCGCTGCATGCGGCCAGCAGGGCCGCGCCGGCGATCACAATCAGGGTGCGCATACGTATATATTAGACTCTTGATCCGGAACCCGCCATGCGAAAATTACCCGTCCTGATGGCCTTGGTCTGTGCCGCCTTGCGGGCCCAGCCTGCCGCTCCGCTGCTGCTGCGCGAGCATTGGGCCATCCAATCCTCGGCGCTGGTCCAGGAGGCCGGCGATATCGTCTCCCGGCCCGGTTACAAAACCACCGGCTGGTATCCCGCCACCCTGCCCGCCACCGTAGTCGCCACCCTGGTGCGCGACCACGTTTACCCCGACCCCGGCTTCGGCATGAACCTGCGTTCCTTCGCCGGAACCAGTTACCCCATCGGCGCCAACTTCTCCAACATCCACATGCCGCCCGATAGCCCCTACCGCGTGCCCTGGTGGTTTCGCACCGAATTTCAGGCGCCCCCCGAACACAAGGGCCGCACCCTCTGGCTGCGCTTCGACGGCGTCAACTATCGCGCCAATGTCTGGCTCAACGGCAAGCGTATCGCCGATGCCACCGCAATGGCCGGCGCATGGCGCCTGTTCGAGTACAACGTCACCGGCATCGTCCACGCCGGCGCCCCCAATGCCCTCGCCGTGGAAGTCTTCGCGCCCCTGCCCGACGACCTCTCCATCACTTTCGTCGACTGGAACCCCCAGCCGCCCGACAAGAGCATGGGCCTGTGGCGCGACGTGCACCTGGATTCCACCGGCCCCGTCGCCATCCGCTTCCCGCAGGTGATCACGCACCTCGCGCCCGATGGCAAAGCCGGGCTCACCGTAACCGCCGAGCTGCGCAACGGCGCCAAACACGGCGTCGGCGCCACTCTGCACGGCGATATCGAAGCCGCGGCCTTCTCCCAGGAAGTCAATCTCGCGCCCGAGGAGACCCGCATTGTCCGCTTCACTCCCGATAAATTCCCCCAGCTCAATATCGAGCATCCCCGCCTGTGGTGGCCCTTCCAGGTGGGCACTCCCAATCTCTACACCCTGAACCTGCGCGTGGATTCCGGCGGAGAGGTCTCCGATCAGGCCGCCCGCCGCTTCGGCATCCGCGAAGTCACTTCCGTGCTCGACGCGCAGGACCACCGCGTCTTTCGCATCAACAGCAAAAACATCCTGATCCGCGGCGCGGGCTACACCTTCGATATGCTGCTGCGCTCCTCGCCCCAGCGCCAGGAACAGGAACTGCAATACGTCCGCGACATGAACCTCAACACCGTGCGCCTGGAGGGCAAGATCGAGGACGACCACTTCTTCGACCTCACCGACCAAATGGGCATCCTGGTGAGCGCCGGCTGGTGCTGCTGCGATCACTGGGAGAAGTGGGAGAACTGGAAGGACGAAGACCATTCCATCGCGGCCGCGTCCCTGCGCGACCAGATCCGCCGCCTGCGCGGCCACCCTTCGGTCTTCAATTGGATGAACGGCAGCGATAACCCGCCCGTGGCCGCGGTCGAAAAGGACTATATCGCCATCGTCAACGAGCTCGACTGGCCCAACCCCTTCGAGTCCTCCGCCACCCAGCGGCCCACCGATGTCAGCGGCAAGACCGGCGTGAAGATGACCGGACCCTACGATTGGGTCCCGCCGAACTACTGGACGCTCGACAAGACCCGCGGCGGCGCGCACGGATTCAACACCGAAACCGGTCCGGGACCCGCCATTCCGCCCATCGAGAGCCTGCGCAGCATGCTCCCCGCCGAGCGCCTGTGGCCCGTCAACTCCTGGTGGGATTATCACGCAGGCGGCGGCGCCTTCAAGGACCTCAAGACCTTCACCACCGCGCTCGATGCCCGCTATGGCCCCTCCGGCGGCGTCGAGGAGTTCGCCCGCAAGGCCCAGGCCATGGAGTACGAAGGCCATCGCGCCATGTTCGAGGCCTTCCGGCGCAATAAGTATACTTCCACCGGCGTCATCCAATGGATGCTCAACAACGCCTGGCCTTCCATGATCTGGCACTTATACGATTGGTATCTGCGCCCCGGCGGTTCTTACTTCGGCGTCAAGAAAGCCAACGAGCCGCTGCACATTCAATATAGCTATGACGACGCCTCCGTGGTCGTGGCGAACTCCCTCTACCAGCCGTTTCCGGGCATGCGGGCCCGCGTGCGCGTCTATAACATCGATATGACCGAAAAGTTCTCCCGCGACGCCGCCCTCGATGTCGCCGAAGATAGCTCCACCCGCGTCCTGTCCATTCCCCGGATCGATGGGCTGTCCTCCACTTATTTTGTGCGGCTGACCCTGGAGGACCCCTCCGGAAAAACCGTCAGCGCCAACCTCTACTGGCTTTCCACCAGGCCCGATGAGCTCGATTGGGACCAGTCCACCTGGTTCTACACGCCGCAGAAAACCTACGCCGATTTTTCCGCTCTCAACGCCTTGCCCCCGGTGCAACTGAAAGTCGCCTCGCAATCCGAAGTGAAAGACGGCGCCGGTGTCACCCGCGTCACCCTCGAAAATCCCTCGCCCAACCTCGCCTTCGGCGTCCACCTGATGGTCAAGACCGTGCGTCGCGACGAGGAAGATGTGCGCGCCGAAGCCGAGATCCTGCCCGTGCTCTGGGAAGATAACTACTTCGCCCTCATGCCCGGCGAGAAACGCACCGTGGCGGCCACCTACGGCGCGCCCGGCGCCAAACCGCCCGCCGTCCAGGTGGAAGGGTGGAATGTGAAGTGAAGAGCGACGGCAAGGGCCTCTTTGTAACCGACGACGGCAGAAACGTGATGTTCACCTTCATCCTGGTGACTTCCCTGTTTCTCCTGTGGGGCTTCCTCAACGGCATGATCGACGTCATGGACAAGCATTTCCAGGATGAGCTGGGCTTGACCAAGGCCCAGTCCGCCTGGGTCCAGTTCGCCCACTATCTCGGCTATTTCCTGATGTCCGTGCCCGCCGGCTGGCTGGCCGCCAAACTCGGATACAAAGGCGGCATCATCACCGGACTCCTGCTGGTGGCCCTCGGCGGCTTCTCCTTCCTCCCCGCAACCTATGTCAATTCCATGGCCCACCAGGGGCGCGTCTCCCCCAACACCGCCTTCATCGCCTTCCTCACCGGCGTCTGCATCGTCGCCACGGGCCTGACCTTTCTCGAAACCATCGCCAATCCCTACACCACCGTGCTCGGCCAGCGGCGCTACGCCGCCACCCGCATCAACCTCGCCCAGTCCTGCAACGGCGTCGGCTGGATCATCGGCCCGGTGGTGGGCAGCATGTTCTTTTACTCCCGGGATGCCATGGGCCGCAGTACCGGCAGCGAAACGCTCTACATTCCCTACGTCGCGTCCGCGCTCCTGGTCACCGTCCTGGCCGTGATCTTCTATTTCGCCAGCGTGCCCGATATCAAGATCGCCGATGAGTACCATCTCGACGACACCGCCGCCACCGTCTCTCACTCCATCTGGTCGCACCCGCATTTCGTCCTGGCCGTGGCGGCCCAGTTCTTCTACGTCGCCGCGCAGGCCGGTATCTTCAGCTTCTTCATCAATTACATGGTCGCGGAAATCCCCGCCGTGCCGCCCTCCTGGCAGACCGGGCTGGCGGGTCTGTCGTCGCACTTCGGCTTCCTGCGGAACTGGCTCACCGGCTGGTTCCACCAGGCCGGCGGTATCTTGCGCATGACCGACAAGGGCGCGGCCAACCTGGCTTCCCTGGGCCTGATCTGCTTCCTCATCGGCCGCTTCACCGGCGCCGGCCTGTTGCGCCGCTTCGCCGCCCATAAGATCCTGGGTATCTATGCCGCCTGCAACGTGCTCATGACCTTTCTGGTCTTCTGCAAACTCGGATGGGCCTCCGTGGCCTGCGTGTTCCTGAGTTACTTCTTCATGTCCGTCATGTTCCCCACTATCTTCGCGCTCGGTATCTTCGGCCTCGGCGCGCGCGGCAAGAAAGCCTCCGCGTTCATCGTCATGGCTATCATGGGAGGCGCCCTGCTGCCCAAGCTGATGGGTTACGTGGCCGACAAGTTCGATATGTCCCGCGGCTTCGCCGTGCCCATGCTCTGCTTCGCCTTCGTCGCCTGGTATGGCTGGAGCTGGCCGCGCCTCGCCAACGCCAACTCCCTGCACGACCTGCCCCTCTCCCGCTAGCCTTCGGCCCGCCGGTCGCAGTAAGATCGGGAACGGAGGCCGTCATGTTCCCGATCAGGAAGATCCTGCTGCCCGTCGATTTCTCCGGCCGCTCCAGCCAGGCCGTGCGCTTTGCCGTGCCCTTGGCGGACCGCTTCCAGGCCGAAATCATCCTGCTCCACGTCCTGCCCCCTTACCACGAGTTCGGCGGCGTCGAGCTGGCCGGCGCCATCCTCACCGGCCTCGTCGCCGAACGCCAGGAGGAGGCCCGCCGCCGCATCGCCGTCTTCCTGCGCGATGAGCTCGGCGCCCGCCCCGTCCGCCGCTTGTCCCTCGATGGCGATCCCGCCCGCGAAATCGTCGCGTGCGCCCGCCGCGAAGAAGCCGGGTTGATCCTGCTGCCCACCCACGGCTACGGCCCCTTCCGCCGCATGCTGCTGGGCTCCGTCACCGCCAAGGTCCTGCACGACGCCGATTGTCCCGTCTGGACCACCGCCCATGCCGAAACGTCCGATGCCGCCGCCATGCCCCTCCAGCGCGTCTTATGCGGCGTCGAACACGCGGCCGCCGGCGCCCCCGCCCTCGCCTGGGCGGCCCGGCTCGCCGCCGCCTTCGGCGCCGAGCTGACCCTGGTGCACCCCATGGCCGAGCTCGATCCCCGCACCGAGGGCTACTACTTCTCGCCCGAGTGGCGGAAATTCCTGGTCGACAACGCCGAAAAGGAAATCGCCGCACTGCAGCGGACTGCCGGAACCAACGCCCACGTCCTGCTCACCACCGGCCCCGCCGCCGAAATGATCTGCGAGGAAGCCCGCCAGACCGCCGCCGGCCTCCTGGTCATCCCCCGCGGCGGCCTCACCGGCCACGCCTACTCCATCATCCGCCAGTCCCCCTGCCCGGTCGTGAGCGTCTAACACTTCCCGCCCGCGAGGGCGCCCATTTCAAGCAGTCACGGCTATGGTTGATCGCTTGGCTACGGCACGGTGAAGACGTTTTGTGTCGTGTACGATCCCCCGGGAGTGGTCACCGTGACCGGTCCCGTGGTAGCGCCCTGCGGAACCGTTGCCCAGATGTAGCTAGACCCGCTATTGGAAACGCCCGTGGCCGCCACGCCGTTGAACTCCACCGAAGCCGATAGCAGGTTCGATCCCCAGATCCGCACGCGCGTACCGGCCGGACCCGACTGCGGCTCGAAGCTGCGCGGCCACGGCGCCGGCTTGGGAAGACCGGCGTTGAGGGCAAAGACGTCCCCGACCCCTGGGGGCCCGCCGAGCGTAGTGGTTCCGTAAATGATGCCGTCGCTGCCCTGCGTCAGGTGGCATTGGCACTGGCCGTCCGTGTAGGCATTCATGGCGTGCAACAGCGTGTACTGGCCGGTCTTGGTAACCCGGAACAGCACGCTGTAAGTGCCCAGCGTGGCGCCGTACAGGTTTCCGTCGCTGCCCTCGATCAACTCGGTTGGATTCGCCACCGCGCCCTGGGGGAATTCATAAAGAGCGGTGTGCTGGCCACTGAGCGAGAGCCTGTAGATCGTGCCCGTGCCGTTGGCGCCGCCCGTCGTCGTGACTCCGTACAGGTAGCCGTCGCTAGACTGAAGGAGCGGCGCGAAGCCCGATATGGGATACGAAAAGCTGTTGGTGGGAAACGTCAAGATCTTCGTGAATTCGCCGCCCGGCGTGGTTCTGTACACCGAACCCGAGCCATCCGTGAGATAGGAGAGCCCGTAAATATTCCCGTCGGTTCCGAATATCGCGGTGAGCGGCAGGTGCGTCGCGCTCGGAAATGCATGGATCGCTGTTACCACGCCGCTGGTGTCCGCCTCGATCAGGTACGGAAGGTCCGACGTTCCGTATCCGATGCCGAGCAGCCGGCCGTCGGGCGTGCCGGCGGTGAAAGACGGAGTATACGGCTGCGTCGCGTAGACCTGCTTACTCCCCGGCGCTGCGGTTACAGAAAACACGGCCCCCGGATCGGAGCTAAGCTCGGCGGAGGCATAGAACCTGCCGTTGGCGGCGGCGGCCAGCAGCGAATGCATGTTGCAGCCGTTTGGGAACCTGGCGATGTTAGTTATCGTCCCCTGGGGGGTTATGGAGAGCGCGCCCTGATAGACGTACCCTCCAGCCGACAGGAAGAGGCCTGGCGATGCCTCAGTGAGCCCAATGGCAGGCCCCAGTTGGTGCATGTAGGCAATCACTCGAAAGGTGGTTTGGGCTGGTGAGGGCGCAGCGGCGAAAGGAGTTAAGAGCAGTGCCAGCGCGGTCCAAAGGCGGCCGCCTCGCGTAGAGAGTTCAGCTTCGCTCATATGACATATACCTCTTTTGGCGGCGCTTAACTGCCGCTAGTTGCACGCGGGCGCGCCCGTCCCGCAATACACGAGAAGCCCCGAGAGCGTGCTGCCGCCGGAACCGGGGATGCTGTAGGTAGGGACGTAAACGGTTCCGTTTGCCACGGTCGGCAACGCAAACGTCGCGCCGGTGGGGCTCACTAACGTGAAAGTCGAATCGGAACTGTTCCACAGCTTCTGTAAGTACCGGGCGTTGCCGCTCGTGGCGGGAGCGGCGTTGTATGCATAGAGCGACGCCGTGCCGCCGACCGTCGCCAGCGCCCAGACAATTCCATTGGAGCTTCCATTCGAGGTCACCACCACACCCCCGCCCGGGTAGTCCACGCTGGCGCCCGTCGGGGTTGTGTCGCGCGCAGGGTTGAGCAGGTAGCCCTTGTAGGTGAAACTGACGTTGCTCGCAGCGCTGAATCCGGGCGAATTTACGGTGAGGAAACTGTCGTTCGACACCGACGTCACCGTCGCCGACTGTCCGCCGATCGCAATCGTGTCCCCAGGAACGACCTCGTCCGTGAAGCACGTACCGCCGCTGGCACAGGAAGGCGTGCAGGGAGGACTCGAGCAACCATAGACATTCGTGGGGTAGGAGCCGAAGACATACACGCTTCCCGCTCCGGCCTGGGCGGTCGAGTTGTCCGACATCGCAAATGCCGTGAGCCGCTCGTTCGTCGGCCAAAAGTACAGCTCGTTGTTATAGAACGCGAGGCTGGTGATCTTGTCGCAGTTAGCGGCCGCGCTGCTGATGTTCCAGCACGGCGTGAAGGCCGCGCCAAATGGCCAGTTCGGGCTGTCGCCGCTTGCATACGCCTGGCAGGGGGCCGGCGAGCAGAACCCGCCTTGGGGCAACAAATAGGCGTAGCCGGACTTGTCAACGGACGCGAGCCAATTCCGGTTGTTGATGGTGTCCTTAAAAAGCGTGATCAGGCCCATATCCCAGTCGTTTTCGTTCATGCTTTGGAAGGTATAGGCGCACGCCGAGCCGCCCGAGCACACGGTGCCTGGGAAATTAGGGAAAACAGACGTGGGTGTCAATGGAGGGGAAAACGCCGCGCCGCCTAGCGGCGTAAAAGTCTGGGCCGGGGACGTGCCGGCCTGCCCATCGATTCCGCTTGAGGACATGGTGAAGTCAAGGATGCTGGATCCGAGATTAAAGGGCTGTGTGTAAGGCGCCGTACCCTGGTAGCCCTGGAAGCCGCCGTTTCCAGTGGCCACGTAGACGTGCGAAACCTGCGAACCCCCGCTCCCCAGCGTGTTGGATGCCGGGCCGCGGCTATACATCCAGATTCCCGCGCCGTGGCCGCCCCAGTTCGGCGCGCCCTGGAAGTAGTTTGTTGTGCTACCTGGAAGCAGCTCAATCTGGCAATCACATGCGGGTGAGGCGCTGTTTCCGGGACACTGGGACGTGTAATAGCCAGACGGTGGGGCGCCGCAGCCCAGGCCGCTGCTGGTGAAGTCTACGTCCTGCGCGAGCACCCCGCTGGTGTTCGTGTAGTAGGCGAAGAGCCAGCCGTGATACTTGTATGGCCACGGCGATTTCCCTGGGGGCGCTGGAGCCTCGTTATTTGCCGACCCAAAGGCCACGTAAACCAGCACACCGGGCGTGGATTGGGAGTTCCGCACTTCGAGTAGTGCCGAGCGCTGGAGCACTTCGCCTGCCGGGAAGGTGATCGTCCCTGCGTCGTCGTCGTCAGCCCCGGCCGTGCCGCCGACGGACGCGCCGATTTGAATGGTGGAGATGTCCGTCCCGGTTGTGAGATCGATCTTGTGCAGCCACCATTGCGGTTGGGAGCCTGAAATCTGGCAAAGGCTGGTCACGTACATGATTGGCGATGCGTTGGCGTCGATTACCGGCGTGGAGACAATTCCAGCAAAGGGCACGCACCCGGTCCCTCCGACGGTGGTCACCGAGACGCCCCCGCCCGTCCCGCAGTCGTCATACCAGAGGTAATTGGCGCCCTTCGTCCCGCCCGTTCCAATTCTTTTCCAAAGCACGGTTCCCGTATCGGCGTTCCACGCCCAGACGGAACCCGCGAGTGTGCCCACAACCACCATGTTGCAGGTGTACGGCGAGTTTGGGTTACAATTCGAATTTCCCGTTATCGTGATCCCAGGCACGTACAGTGGCTGGCCGTAGATCGGGTTCGTACTGTACCCAGAGGGCAGCACGCTGGTATCGACCGTCAGCGGGGACCAGGATGGCTGGGCGAGACCGCCGCTCACCAAGCCCGTGGTAAGCACGGTTTCGCTACCATTGTACCCGTCCCTGAGATTGTCGTACTGGGATGTGCACACATAGGGCGGAGTTGCGCCCGAGGGACAGGGCGGGGTTTGAGCGGTTAACGGGATCGCAACGAAGAGGGCGGCAAGCAGGGCAAGGCCCCCCCCCCTTCGGCGAGTAACGGGACGTTGTGTAATGTAGCATAACCGGTGCCTGTATTATGGTTCAGCCTCCCAACGAAGTCAAGCGAAGTTTTTCAGAACTTATTATCTCGCTCAAAAGCAATCTGGCGCCTCTTACGCCGGCCCGACAATCCCGGCAACGCGCCGCACCAAGCCCGAGGTCCGCGATTGTTTTCTTGCTCCCCCTGCCCGGTCGTGAGCGTCTAGCCCGCCACCCGGTTTACACTATCCTTTCATGCCCGTCCAGAGCTCCCTCTGCCTGATGGCCAGCATGGTGCGCGGCCGCGCCGTCTCTCCCGTCGAACTGGTCGAGTCCCACCTCGCCCAGATCGCCGCGCGCAATCCCCGCATCAACGCCTTCGTCACCGTGCTCGAGTCCGAGGCCCGCGCCGCCGCACGCCTCGCCGAAACCGCCGTCCTGCGCGGCGAGTCCCTCGGCCTGCTGCATGGCGTGCCCGTCACCGTCAAGGACAGCTTCGACATGGCCGGCCTGCCCACCCTCTGCGGCAGCCGCTTCCGCGTCGGACACCAGGCCGCCCACGACGCCACCGCCGTCGCCCGCCTCCGCGCGGCCGGCGCCATCGTCCTCGGCAAAACCAATACGCCCGAATTCCTCTCGGCCTACGAAACCGACAATTTCATCACCGGCCGCACCAACAATCCCTGGAACCTCGACCGCACCCCCGGCGGATCCAGCGGCGGTGAGGCCGCCGCCATCGCCTCATTCTGCTCGGCGGGCGGCATCGGCAGCGACGGCGGCGGCTCCATCCGCGTCCCCGCGCATTTCTGCGGCATCGCCGGACTGAAACCCACGCCCGGCCGCATCCCCGCCACCGGCCATTTCCCGGTGTTGAACCATCCCGCGGGCCTGCTGTCCGTAGCCGGCCCCCTGGCGCGCTCGGCCGAAGATGTGCGCCTGCTCTTCGCCGCCCTCGCCGGTTACGACCACCAGGATCCCTTCTCGGCCCCCGTGCCCTTGCGGCCGCCCACCCTGGCCGGGTCGCGCGTAGGCGTGGTCGAGCAGTTTTACGATGTCCCCGTCGATCCGCAAATCCGCGGCGCCGTGCGCGCCGCCGCCCAATCCCTCGCCGACCTGGGAATCCCGGCCGAGCCTTTCGCGCCCCAGGGCCTCGAACGCGCGCCCAACCTGTGGTGGTTCTTCTTCGGCCAGTTGCCCGCGCCCATCACCCGCCAGATGATCCAGGGCCAGGAAGCCCAGGCCCACTGGACCGCCACCGAATTTCTGGCCGGCGCCCTGGAGCAGCCCCCGCCCACCGTCGAGCAACTCCTGCTGAACCTGGCCAAACGCGACCGCATGCGCGCCGCCCTCCCGCGCCAGATGGAAGACTTCCCCGTGCTCCTGATGCCGCCCTGCGGCGTCACCGCCTTCCCCCACCGCACCCGCCACTGGACCGTTGGCGGCCGCGAGATCGGCCTGTTTCAGGCCATGATGCCGGCCACCCCCTTCAACCTCCTGGGCCTGCCCGCCGTCACCATCCCCTTCGCCATCTCCGCCGAAGGGCTGCCCGCCGGCGTCCAGATCGTCGGACGCCCTTACGAAGAGGAGTTGATTCTGGAATTGGCCGTGCGTCTGGAAAACGCTCGCGGACCGCTCCCGGCGCCGCCGGTGCTGTAAGATGGGCTCATGGCGGATAACTCTCAGCCCGCGTTCGTCCCCGAATATATGGTCACCACCGCGTTCACCCTGGATGGCTACAAAATCGTCCGCAATCTGGGCATTGTGCGCGGGATCGTGGTGCGCTCCCGCTCCCTCTTCGGCACCATCGGCGCCGGCCTGCAAACGCTGGTAGGCGGCAATATCACGCTCCTCACCAGCCTCTGCGAAAAGACCCGCTCCCACGCCTTCGATCTCATGCTCAACCACGCCGCCGCGATGGGCGCCAACGCCGTCGTCGGCGCGCGCTATGACGCCACCGAGATCATGAGCGGCGTCACCGAAGTCCTCGCCTACGGCACCGCCGTCTACGTCGAGCCCCTGGCCGGTTGACCGGCCGCCTGAGCTGCGCCAGCGCTTCCTTGCGGATGTTGTCCAAATCCTACCTGGTCAACGTTCTCCGGCCTTGCGCTTCTCGTCGTCGCTGATCCAATTCCCCGCGCGCCTCCACCTACGCCCCGGCCGCCTGCGCCAGCGGCGCCTCCGCCATGCACGGCTGCAGCCGGTACCCCAGCCCGAATACCGTCTCGATCTGCCGCCGCCCGTACGACCCCATCTTCACCCGCAGGCGCCGCAGATGCACGTCCATGGTGCGCGAATGCACATCCGGGCCATATCCCCACACGTCCAGCATCAGCGCATCCCGCGGCACGATCTCCCCGGCGTTCCGCGCCAGTTTCGCCAGCAACTCGAACTCCAGCCGCGTCAGGCGCACCGGCGTGCCGTCCAGCCGCACCCCGTGGCTGTGGAAATCACTGTGGAAATCCACCTCCATCCGCGCGTCGCGGTAGCGCTCCGCTCGATTGATTTCCATCTGAACGACTTCCATAATGAGCCCCTCTATCCCTGCTGTTGCCTCATCCGCCGCACCGCCGCCCTCCGCAGTGCCCACCGCACCCGCAAACGCCAACTCGATCCCAAACCGTGTCTATGCCGCATCTCGTGAACCTCCTCTTCCTCCACTCGGATCTTCCGCCGCGGGCGTTCTGCCTGCCCGTGCCCCTAGAATCGCTCTCCCTGAGCTACCCCGCAATAGACTGCGAATGTAATCGACCTGTACAACTAATCCATTGATAAAACAACACTTACCTCACCGCCTGTCCCGCCTCCAGCCCGCTGCTACCG
>VFSW01003068.1_pt1 | contig 25025 bp, 17 predicted proteins | sample 5358111 | NCBI WGS metagenome assembly VFSW01 (sample SAMN11554181, study PRJNA540505) | mine drainage metagenome | isolation source: sediment from site ElyBrook_90M | place: USA: Ely Copper Mine, Vershire, VT | collected 2017
GGTCCGTGCGCCACAAAACCCACGCCCACGGTAATCAGCACAATGCCCGCCCAGCGTTCCAGCGAGATCGGTTCCTGCAGCCAGTAGCGCGCCAGCAGCGCCACAATCACGTTACCGAAGGCGGTGGCGGGCAACACAAAGGTGAGATCGGCCCAGGAGAGCGCAGTCAGATAGCTGGCGAAAAAGCCAATCAGAAGCGCGATGCCCGCCGCAATCCACGGCGTGAAGACGGACGCAATCAGAGTGACGGGATGAGCCGGCGAGATGGCCGGCAGCCTGGTCATCCCGCGCGACAGGCAGGTATCGCCCAACGGCGCGCAGAGAGCCACCAGACCCAGGATCATGTACTGGCGCGACGAAAGTCTGTGGTGAGCCATCGGTATTGTGGTCCTGGGGGGATTTAGTTCACGGTGTCCCACCCTTTCCGCGAAAAAACGGAAAGGATGGGGCACGCAGTTTACTGGGAACCCTTCGTCTTTTATGGTCGCTACGCGCTGACGCCGGCCGGGGCGGGCGGCTCGGCCTGATGGGCGCGCGCGGCCTTCACCATTTTGTTGCGCTGCGAGCGCAGCTTGAGGAAGGCCTTGGCCTCGACATACAACCGGGGCACGTCGCGGTTGACGACCGCCTTCCAGATCACGCGGAAGGCCGCCTTGGGCCGGAAGTAATACTCGTCGTAGAAGCGATGCACCATTTCCAGCACGTAGTCGGTGGGCAAGCCGGGATACTCGATGTGCGCCATCTGGTGGCCGCCCTCGTCCATCATCGCGCCGTTGTTCACGATGAAGCCGTTGGCCTTGGCGTGTTCGTAGAACTCGGTGCCGGGATAGGCGTGCGCGATGGAGACCTGGATGGTTTCCACGTCCAGCTTCTTGGCAAAGTTGATGGTATTGCGGATCGATTCCTTGGTCTCGCCGGGCAGGCCGAGAATGAAATCGCCGTGTACGGTCAGGCCCAGGGTGTTGCAATCCCGTGCGAAGTCCCGTGCGCGCTCCACTGTCGCGCCCTTCTTGATGTTTTTAAGAATCTGCGGATCGCCGGACTCGAAGCCCACGATCAGCAGCCGGCAGCCGGCTTCCTTCATCGCCTTGAGCGTGTCGTAGTCGGTGGTCACGCGCGAGGTGCAGCTCCAGGTCAGCCCCAGCGGCTTGAGTTTTTCGCACAATTCAATGGTCCGCGCCTTCTGGATGTTGAAGGTGTCGTCGTCGAAGAAGAACTCTTTCACATGGGGAAAGTTCTGCTTGGCCCAGGCCAGCTCCGCCGCCACGTCGTCGGTGGAGCGCTTGCGCCATGCGTGTCCGCTCAGGGTCTGCGGCCACAGGCAGAAGGTGCACTGCGCCGGGCAGCCGCGCGTGGAGTAGAGCGCGATGTAGGGATGCAGCAGGAAGGGCACGTTGTAGCGCGTCACGTCCATGTCGCGCTTGTAAATCTTGGTGGCCCAGGGCATCGCGTCCAAGTCTTCCACCTGCGGACGGTCGGCATTGTGGACGATTTTTCCGTCCTGCTTGTAGCTGATGCCCAGAATCTCACTGAGCGGCTTGCCCTGCGCAAACTCGACCACCGAGTAGTCGAACTCGCGACGGCAGATGAAGTCCAGCGCGGCGCACTCATTCAGGGCGCGATCCGGATCGGTGGTCACCGGCGGCCCCACAAAGGCAATGCGCATCGAGGGATTGGCCGCCTTGATGGCCTCGGCCAGCCGCTGATCGCCCTCCCAGCCCACCGTGGAGGTGAACAGCACCAGGAACTCGTAGTCCTTGCAGATGTTGATGGTCTCCTGGGCCGAGACGTGGTGAGGGGGCGCATCCAGCAGCCGCGAACCCTCCAGCAATCCAGCCGGGTAGGCCAGCCACACCGGGTACCAGTAGGACTCAATCTCGCGCGTGGCCGGCCAGCGCGAACTTGCGCCACCGTCAAAATTCTCGAACGAGGGCGGGTTCAGTAAAAGCGTCTTCAATGGCATTGGCATCCCCTCTATTCTAACATTTTCAAATTTTCTTCATTGGATTCCGGCAGATTTTTCTGTTGTTTCTTGCGCCGGCGTCTATTTCCCGTGCAGTTCGTTCAGCCAGTCTTGCATGTGGCCCAGGGCGCAGAGCAGATTCAGCCGCGCTTTATCCAGCTCGAATCCCGCCTCCAGCGCGTCCTGGTACTGCTGCCGCTCGTCAATGCGGGCCAGTTGCTCGGCCTTGGGCGAGAGCTGCGGCTGCGCCTCCGGACCAGCGCCCGAGCCATTGCCCAACTCCATCTGCGCCAGCGCGGCTTTGAGCAGCTCGCCGGCAATCTGCTGTTTCAGAGTGGCAATCTCCGCCTGCGTATCCAGCTCGCGCAGGCTGCCGGTGAGCGTGGCAATCTGTACGTCATTCTGCCGCCGGGCCTCTTCTGCTTCCACGGTGGCCCGCAGCGCGTCCGCCGCCGACTCCCTGGCCTTGGCGCTACGACCCAGGTCGAAGAGGGGAATCTCAATCGAGAATCCCGAACTGAAGTTGTTGGTCGGGATCGCATGATAGTAGTACGCATTGAAATCATTCAAGATCGTAGTGTTGCGGTCGTAGAGCGCGCCGAAGCTGACTTGGGGAAGAAAATTGCTCAACCTGTCTCCCCGCGCCGCCTTTTGCTTGGAGAGGGCAATCATCCGGGCGGATTGGACGGCCAGCGGGGCTTGTCCCGCATCAATTGCCTTCACCGCCGGAATCTCGGGGATACTGGCGTGATCGGGCGCAATGGAGGCGGTCGGCAAACCGGTCAGCGTCGCCAGTTGTTCTGTCAGTGTGGCCGCGCGCGTCTCCATGTGCAGCCGCTTGAGCTTCAACTGGGCAGCCGTCAGGCGCGCCTGCAACAGATCGCTCAACGGGTCCACGCCCGCCTCGGCGCGATCCTGCTCGATAGTCACCAGACGGTCCGCAAAGCCTTCCTGCTGATGCGCTGCCGCCAGTTCGTCGTTGATCGTATTGAGCTCGATGTAATCCGTGGAGGCCTCCAGCGCCACCTGCTCGCGGGCGCTTTTGAGGCTGAGATTGGCGGCCGCGACTCCGACGCGCGCGGCCTTGATGTACTGAATCTGAGGAAGGCTGAAAACCAGCGATTGCGCGGTGCCGCTCAAGATCGACGGCACGCCTCCGGTAAATCCGACATCCGGAAAGGCGGGAAGGCCGGAGCCGAAATCCACGCTCGGCACAAAAGCATCCTTGGCCTGCGCCAGCGCGGCCTCCGCCTTTTGCACACCGGCCTCGGCCAGCCGCACTGAGCTCGAATTGCGCTGCGCGCTGTCCACCACGGTCATCAGCGAAACCTGCGCGGAGACCAATGCCGGCGCGGTCGCCATGGTGATGGCGATCAGCATCCATGTCCAGCCCTTCTGCGGATTGGTTCCGTTTCTCACCTGCGCATCACCTTCAGTGCTTCAGTTCCTGACTCAATGCTTTAGTTCCTGGGCCGGCCTGTACTCCCACGCCAGGGCCAGCGCCGCGACTCGATCCCGGCCGGCGGCCGCTGTGTCTCCCAACTGTTGTTGTAACCGGGCCAGCCAGGTATACGCCACAAACGCCGGGGCCTGTTCGGTCCTGGTGCTGCCGGCCAGATACTCTTCCAGCATCTTTGCCGCCCGCGCCGGATCGCGCCTGGTCCGGATCAACTGAGCGGCCCCGTCGTAGAGCGCGCTGCCCGCCTGCTTGTCGCCGTGCGCGGCAATTTCTCCGCTGCGCACGGCCGACTCCATCTCCACCCAGCGCTGGCGCTGGCGATAGAAACTGGCCAGAGTCATCCACTGCGCAGCCGGATGCGCCGACTGCGCGATTGCCTGCTTGTACTCCCGCTCGGCGGTTCCGTAGTCCTTGCCCTGCTCGGCAATCGCGCCGCGCAACTGGTCGGCGCGGACGGGGTCTATTTTGTCGAGCCGCGCGGCCACGCCCTCGGCCCGGTCCGCGCCGCCGCCCATGAATGCCGGTGCGGAATAGTAAAACTCGCCCAGGTCCGAAAGCGCCTTGGCGTTGCGGGAATCCAGCCGGACCGCCTCCTCGAACTCATCCCGCACCTGTTTTCCCAGCGAATACGCGTTCAGAAACGACGCCCGGTTGGCCTTCTCGCCCAAAGCCCGGCCCAGCCAAAGATGATCGTCAGAATTCTGCCCGTCCAGCCGGACCGCCTGCTGGCAGTCGCTCGCCGCTTGATCCCACTCTTCCAGCGAGTACTCCACGCGGCATTTGAGGTTGTAGGCCTCCGCCGGGCCGCCCGGCCGCGCCAGCCCGCTCAGCAGGGTCAACGCCTGATCCGCGGCGCCGGCCTGCAAAGCTGCATAGGCCTGCGCCAGCGGCGTCTTCTGCCCTTGAGCGAAAGCCGAAACCCCACCGAGTGCGGTCAGGATCAGCCCCGTACCCAGGAGCCGCGTCCACCCTCTCACTGCACCACCTTGATCGGAATGCCCTCTTCCATGGGCTGTCCGCTCACGGTTCCGGTGGCCAGCAAGTCCCCCTCATCGAGTCCGGTGAGAATGGCCACCTGGGTCAGATTGATGGTCCCCGTGGTCACAAAGGTCTTCTGCAATCCGTCTTTCGCGATCTTGTAGACGAAAGCCTTGCCGTTCTCCATGTGCAAAGCCTCGCGGGGAACACTCAAGGCATTGGATTGGCTGGCAATGGTCACTGTCACCGTCACGTTGGTGTCCGGCAGCAGTTGGCCGTCCGCATCGTCCACCTTGACCAGCACCTCGCCTACGCTGCGCGTGCCCAGGTTGATGACCGTCACCGGAGTCCGCTCGATGTGTCCGTTCCACACCAGGCCCGGCTTGGCGTCCCATTTGATCTGAATCTTCTGGCCCACCGCCAGCTCGCCAATCTCCGGCTCATCAAAATAGGCCATCACCTGCTCGTGGTGCAGGTCTGCCAACTGCAGCAACTGCTTGCCCGCTTCCACATATTCCGTCCGGGCCACATCCAGGGTATAAACCGATCCCGCCGCCGGGGCGCGCACCGCGGTCTCTGCCACCACGCTCCGCGCCACCGCCAGATGAGACTGCGCGTCCGCCAGAGCCGCGCGCGCGCTGGCCACCTCGGCCGATGAATAGCGATGCTCCGCGCTCTGGTCCAAAGCTTTCAAGTTGACTTCGGCCACCCGCAGCCGTTCCAGCGCCGCGGCCACCTCGCTGTCGGATGCCGCTCCGGCTGCCTTCAGCCTGGTCAGCGCCGCCAGGCTCTGGCGAGCCTCTTCGCGTTCCAGCCGCGCCCGCTCCATGCCGGAATCCGTCGCCTGGCGCTCCTGCTGGGTGCCGTTGCGCAGCGTCGCCTGCATCGCGGCCTGCGCTGCCCGAAGAGCGCTTTCGGCCGAGGCCTCGGCGGCCAAAGCCTGCGCGTCGTCCAGCGTCATCAGCAACTGGCCGGCTTTCACCAGGTCGCCGGGCTGCACGTACACTGCCTTGACCGTCGTCGCCAGCGGGCTGTGCAGTTCGTAGTTCATCTCCGGCTCAACCCGGCCGTTGGTGCTGATGGTGCTCACCAGAGCCGCCCGCTCCGCGCGAGCCGCATGAACCAGCAGCCGGCCGCGGGTCATCGACCGCACCGAGAAAAATACGGCTATCGTCACCAGGACGATGCCCAACCAAAGCCAGCGTCGGTCCAAATGCTTACTTTCTTGAATCATTCGTTAACCAAAGTCAGTATATAGGACTCAAAAACCGTGCCGAGGGAGCGGGAAAATGTACCGCCGCTCCACTCTGGTCAGCCACTGCGCCGCCTCGTACAATCAAGGCATGGCTTCAGAACTTCATTCCGCTCAACCCCGCTACACCGACGATCATGCCAAAGCCGGCCTCGACTGCGCTTTTCCCGCCATTGAAACCTGGCAAAACCAGTTTCCCGGCTACGAAATCCTCATCGACGACCCGGAACTGACCTCGGTCTGCCCCAAGACCGGCCTGCCCGACTTCGGCGTCCTCACTATTCGCTATATGCCCCGCCAGCGCTGCCTGGAATTGAAGTCGCTGAAGGAGTATCTTTTCTGCTACCGCAACCTGGGCATCTTTCAGGAAAACATCGTCAACCAGGTGCTGGAAGACGTGGTCAAGGCCTGCGACCCGGTGTGGGCCGTGGTGCATGGGCAGTTCCGTCCCCGCGGCGGCATCGGCACCACGGTGGAAGCCCGCTGGCCCCGGCCGGAAAACAGTCCGGAAAGATAGTTTTTCTTTCTAAGCATGCGCCCTGCGCTGCGGCCGCTGCTCAGTCGGCTTCCGCGTCCCCCTTGGGCGCAAAGACATTGCCCATGCGCCGAATCTCCGCGCCCACGCCGGCCAGCTTCTCCTCGATGCGCTCATAGCCGCGATCCATGTGATAGACGCGATCCAGAATCGACTCGCCGTCGGCCACCAACGCCGCCAGCACCAGCGACGCCGAGGCCCGCAGATCCGAGCACATCACCGCCGCGGCAGAGAGCCGGGCCGGCCCGCGCACCGTGGCCGTGCGGCCCTCCACTTTGATATTCGCGCCCATCCGCACCAGCTCCTGCACGTGCATGAAGCGGTTCTCGAAGATGTTCTCTTCCACCACGCTCATCCCCTCGGCCTGAGTGGCCAACGCCATGTACTGAGCCTGCATGTCGGTGGGAAAGCCGGGATATTCTTCCGTGGAAATGTCGGCCGCGCGCAGTTGCCCACCGCCGCGCACGCGCACCCGGTCCGAGCTGAGAATATCCACTTTAGCTCCGGCCTCTTCCAGCTTGGCAATCACCGCGCTCAGATGCGCGGCGTTGCAATCGGCCACCGTGAGATCGCCCGCGGTGATGGCCCCGGCCACCAGAAACGTGCCCGCTTCGATGCGGTCTGGGTAGATGCGGTGGCGCGCGCCGTGCAGCCGGCTGACCCCCTGAATGCGCATGGTCGAGGTGCCCGCGCCTTCGATCCTCGCGCCCATGGCCGTCAGCAGCGCAGCCAAATCGGCAACCTCCGGCTCGCGCGCGCAGTTCTCCATCAGCGTCTCGCCCTCGGCCAGCACGGCGGCCATCAGCAAATCCTCGGTGCCGGTCACGGTAATCCTGTCGAAGACCAGATGCGCGCCCCGCAGCCGCTCCGCCCGCGCCTCCAGGTAGCCGTGCTCCTGGGTGATCACCGCGCCCATCTTCTCCAGTCCCTTGATGTGCAGGTCGATGGGCCGTCCGCCGATGGCGCATCCGCCCGGCATGGCCACACGCGCCATTCCCGCGCGCGCCACCAGCGGTCCCAGAACCAACGAACTGGCGCGCATGGTCTTCACAATTTCGTATTTGGCCACGGGATCGGAAAGCGCGCGGCAACAGATGGTCGTGGTGTTCGGCGCGCCCTCGCCGCCCAACCGCACTTCGGCGCCCATCGAGGCCAGCAGTCGCCGCTCGGTTTCGATGTCGCGCACCTGGGGAATATTTTCCAGCGTGACCTCGTCGCCGGTCAGAATCGCCGCCGCCATGCATGGCAACGCCGAGTTCTTGGCTCCCGAGACGCGAATCGTGCCTACCAGCGGATTCCCGCCGCGTATGACAAATTTATCCATGAAAGATGAATTTCTCCTGACATTTCAGTGTAAATCCGGCCGGCTGGGTCCCGGCAGTACTGAGCGATATACTTGCGCTGTCGGTCTGCAATTGAGCAACAGTGACCCGAGGAAAGCCAAGGGAAGGTCGAGAAAAAATGATGAGAAAGCACGGATTCAGAGAGTTAGCTGCGACATGGACAGTGATTCTTCTAGGAGTTTTGGAAACGTTTGCAGCCGCGCCTGCCTTGACGGCGCAGGCCCCGCCCCCTTCTGACGCTGCGGCCAGACCGCTGCCTGCCATCGTCGAGAAAAACGGACGCTTCGCTCTGCTTGTTGACGGCCAGCCCTACCTGATGCTGGGCGTGCAGGCCAACAACTCCAGCGCCTGGCCCGATTACCTGGACAAGGTCTGGCCGGCGGCCGTTGAGCTGCACGCCAACACCGTCGAACTGCCCATCTACTGGGAGCAGCTTGAACCCGCGCAGGGAAAATTCGATTTCAGCGTCGTGGACCTGATGCTGAAACAAGCTCGCCAGAATCATCTGCATCTGGTGCTGCTCTGGTTCGGTACTTGGAAGAACGGCAGTTCACACTACACGCCGGAGTGGATCAAGCTGGACCAGGCGAAGTATCCCTTCGTGCTCAACAAGGAAGGACAGACTGTCGATTCGCCCTCGCCATTTTCGCCGGCGCGGCTGGCAGCCGACCAGACCGCCTTTCGCGCCCTGATGCGCCACTTGAAGCAGGCAGACCCTGAACGCACCGTCCTGATGGTGCAGGTGGAGAATGAATCGGGCGAGTGGGGTGGCGTCCGCGACCACGGGGCCGCGGCGGAAAAGGCCTTTGCCGGACCGGTGCCGCAGAAATTGACCGTCGGCCTGGGCAAGCAGCCGGGAAACTGGCGGCAGGTCTTTGGCGACGACGCGGAGGAGACCTTCGAAGCCTGGTACACCGCCGATTACATCGAGCAGGTAGCCGCGGCCGGCAAGACCGAGTATCCGCTGCCCCTCTATGTGAATGCCGCGCTGCGCGATCCCTACCATCCCGGCAAGGCGCCCAGCTACGAATCCGGCGCGCCCACCGATAACAACCTTCAACTCTGGAAGATCGCCGCTCCGGACATCAACCTGATCGCGCCGGACATCTATATGCCGGAATACTCGAACTACATGAAGGTGATGGAACTCTACAAGCGTTTTCACAATCCACTGCTGATCGTTGAAACAGGCAACCCGCCCGCCTATGCGCGCTACGTGTACGCCGCAATCGGCCAGGGCGCGCTCGGCTGGGCCCCCTTCGGGCTGGACCTGACCCGCTACAGCAACCAGACCGAGGGGCCGGAGGAGATGGAGCCGAGCGCCTTGAAGCCCTTTGCCGAGCAGTACGCGCTGCTGGAGCCGATCACCCGCCTGCTGGCCAAAGGCAATCTCGAAGGCAAGGTTCGGGGCGTCAGCGAAGACCCGGATCATCACATCCAGACACTCGACTTTGACCGCTGGCAGGCCGTGGTCAGTTACGGAATGCCTTCCTTCGGCAACTGGATGCAGCCCAAGGGCAACACGCCCCCCGACGGCGGAGTGGTGATCGTCGCACTCGCGCCCGATCAGTTTCTAGTAGCCGGCCATCACGTGCGCGTGGACTTCACGCCCACCTTCGCCCCCGGCAAAAAGCGGCTCTGGCTGAAGGTGGAAGAAGGCAGCTACGACACTGCAGGAAACTGGAAAACCGCCCGCATCTGGAACGGCGACCAGACCGACTACGGCCTGAACCTGAACGCCGATGGAACCGCGCTGCTGCGCGTAAGTCTGACGACCTACTGAAGAGATTTCAAATCACGAGAGTTTGAGCGCGCGCGCCGTCAACCGGGCAATGTCCAGGAGTTGCGGCGCGGCCTCGCCTGATGAGGCCAGCGCATCGCGGAACATGCTGTTGCAGAACGGGCAGGCTGTGGCGATGGTGCCCGCCCCGGTCGCAATCAGTTCCTGCGCGCGGTTGTGGCTGATCCGCTCGCCCGTCTCCTCGCCCAGAAAAGCCAGCCCGCCGCCCGCGCCGCAGCAGAAACTTTTTTCGCGATTGCGCGGCGCCTCGACCAGTTGGCCACTACGAGCCACAACTACGCGCGGCTCTTCGTAAACATTGCGATAGCGGCCCAGATAGCAGGGGTCGTGATAGACGATTTTTTCCTCGTTGAGCTGCCGTGGGAGTTGGTCCGCGAAACGGGCCAGAAATTCGCTGTGATGCTCCACCTCCGGCGGCGTGCCGTACGCCTTCCAGTCCTCCTGAATCGTGCGTACGCAGTGCGGGCAGATGGAGATGATCTTCTTCACTTTGTTCTGCGCCAGATTTTCCAGATTGTCCACGGCCAGTTGCTGGAAGAGGAGGTCGTTGCCCAGCCGCCGCACCGGATCGCCCGTGCATTTTTCCTTGCGCAGCACGCCGTAGCTCGCGCCCAGGTGTCGCAACACACGCGTAAAGTCCGCAATGATCTCGCGGCCTTTGGGGTCGTAGCCGCCCATGCAGCCCAGCCACAGGCAATACTCCTGCGTACCGTCGAAGAGCGGCAGGGCCTGCTTCGCGATGAACTTGTCGCGCTCGGATGCGGGCAGCCCCAGGGAATTCGAGCCGTGTTCGAGAGCCAGAAAGAGTTTCGCTCCGTGATCGTTTTTCCACTCCCCGGTGTTTACCGCGCCGCGGCGCAGCCCGATCAGAATAGGCAGATGCTCGATGCCCACCGGGCACTGAAACTCGCAGGCTCCGCAGGTGGTGCACTCAAAGACGGCTTGCCGCGCGTTGTACTTGCCCAGCAGCGGCTCTTCGGAGGCCGGACCCAGCTCGTTCAGGTAACTCCGCAATCCCAAAACAATTTCCTTGGGATTGAGCAGCTTGCCGGTGTTGGCGGCTGGACAGTGCTCGGTGCAACGCCCGCACTCCACGCAGGAGTACGCTTGCAGGCTGACCAACTGAGTCAGGTCCGTGCCTGCCACCAGGCCAAAATCCTCGTCGTCCTCCAGCGCGGGAATCCGGCTGAAACCGCCACGAGAGAGAAAAATCGTTGCCGGGCTGAGAATCAGATGCAAATGCTTGGTGCGGGGAATCAGCGGCAGAAAAATCAGAATGGTCAGCGTGTGCCCCCACCACAGAATGCGCGCTTCCGGGCTTGCGGGAGCGACAAAAAACGCGCCCAGATAGGTGGCCATCAGCAGAAAAATCAGCAGTGCGATCAAGCCGGACCCGTAGGAGTGCTTGGCTCCCAGCCACTTGGGCCGCAGCAGAAAGCGGCCGGCGAAGACGCCGGAAATCCCCGCCGCGCAAGCCAGCGCAAAGGCAGCGGCAAGGCAAGAATAAAAGCGGCCAAAACCGCCTTGCGAGTCCAGAAATCCGACGCCCAGCCCTAGTGCAAAATGATTCAGCGTGACCAGCGCAAAGGCGCAGAATCCCCAGAAGACCGCGGCGTGGGCCAGCCCCGGCAGCGGCCGCTGGCGAATCACCTTGGCCTGGCACAGCACCTCCCAGAAAAAATCCCAAAGGCGTTTGCCGAGAGGGAAAAGCTGGAAGCCGATGTCTTTTTTCGATTGCAGAATCTTGTCGAGGACCGTTCCAAACCGCCGCCAAAAACTTGCCCCGGAAACGGCCATCAGCGCGACAAGAAGCAGTTTCTCCGCAAGAGAGAAGTGTTGAGGCTCGGCGAGAGTTGCGGTAAGCAGCATCATAGGCGAGACAGATAACCCTACAGGATTTGCCGGGGTCTGTCTCTGTCGCTTTCAGCATAGGAAAGGAACTATCCGGAGAGGATGACCCGAGAAGCAGCCTCCGGGACGCCCAGCTATTTTTTTTGAAAAGGCCGGACGGCCAACGCTGCGCCTTTCGATTGGAGCGGATGCGCCGCAGGCGGTTGGTCCCATCGCAGGCGGTCAGCAGCGCACAATCTTCTCCGACACAATGCCCTTGGTAGCGTTGCGCGTGTCCACCACCAACTGCGATTGCTCGACGATGGCCTTGTAGTCGTAGCTCGAGTGGTCGGTGACGATGACCACGGCATCGTAATGGCCCAGGTTGTCGAGCGGCGTGTTGGTCATGTTCAGGTCGTAGTGGCGGCCATGGCCCACTTTGGCGAAGTACGGATCGTTATAGGCCACGACGGCGCCTTTTTCGCGCAGCAGTTCGATGATCGTCAGCGAGGGCGACTCGCGCAGGTCGTCGATGTCGCGCTTGTAGGCCAGGCCCAGCACCAGAATCTTCGAGCCCTTGATGGATTTGCACTGTTCGTTGAGTCCGGCGGCGATGTGGTCGATCACGAAGTACGGCATCTTCGTGTTGACCTCGCCGGCCAACTCGATAAAGCGGGTGCGGAAGTCGAACTGCTTGGCCTTCCACGACAGGTAAAACGGGTCGATGGGAATGCAGTGGCCGCCCAGCCCCGGGCCGGGATAAAACGCCTGGAAGCCGAAGGGCTTGGTCTTGGCCGCGTCGATCACCTCGTGAATGTCGATGCCCATGCGCATGGAGAGCTGCTTCAGCTCGTTGACCAGCGCGATGTTCACGCAGCGGTAGATATTTTCCAGCAGCTTGGTCATCTCCGCCGCCGAGGGGCTGCTGACCGGCACCACGCGCCGGAAGATCGCGCCGTACATCGCTGAAGACAGTTCGGTGGCCGCCGGACCGCAGCCGCCCACCACCTTGGGAATGTCATGCCGGGCCACGTCCGTGTTGCCCGGATCCTCGCGCTCCGGCGAGAAGGCGACATGAATCCCGGGCTCGTCGAGTGCGCGCGAGGCCTTCAGGCCGCGTGGGTTGCCAGCTTCCAGCAGCGGCACCACAACTTCTTCCGTGGTGCCCGGATAGGTCGTGCTTTCCAGCACAATCAACTGCCCTTCCTGCAACCAGGGAGCGATCGACCGGACCGTTCCGGTCACGTAGCTAAGGTCGGGTTCCTGATGCTCGTCCAGCGGCGTCGGCACGCAGATGATCACCGCGTCCATCTGGGCGATCTCCGCATAATTCGCGGTCGCGCGGAAACCGGCCCGTTGCGCCTCCTGCACCTCGTCGGGCAGAATGCGCACAATGTAGGAGCCGCCGCTGTTGAGGGTCTGCACCTTATCGGGCGCGACATCGAAGCCCGTCACCCGGAAGCGCTCCCCGCTGAACAGCAGCGCCAGCGGCAATCCCACATACCCCATCCCGACAATGCCGATATGGGCTTCGCGGGACTCTTTTTTTTGCTTGAGGCCGGTAAGCCGGCTTTCCGTTTCAGTTGCCATATTTTTAATTGTAGGGCCGGACACGGAACTCTCCATCGCAGATGCCGCGCAAACCTGTGATCTAACCCGAAAGTAGTATCCTTTGCAGAGTGGGCCACGGCATTTTTTGTCAGCCTTAATCAAGCCTCAGGGAGATTCATTTGCCAAAATATCTGGTCACCGGAGCGGCGGGCTTCATTGGCCGCTCCATTGCCGCGGCTCTCGTGGCGCGCGGTGAGAGTGTGCGCGGCATGGACAGCTTTATCACCGGCAAGCGCTCCAATCTGGCCGGGCTGGAAGCGATGGAGTTCATCGAGGGCGATCTGGCCGATCCGGCAGCCTGCGCCAAGGCCTGCGACGGAGTGGAAATCGTCTTCCATGAGGCGGCGCTGGCCTCGGTTCCGCGCTCGGTGGCCGACCCGGTCGGCACCAACCGGAACTGCGTGGACGCTACACTCAATCTGCTGGTCGCCGCCCGCGCCGCCGGGGTCCGCCGCGTGGTCTATGCCGGGTCGTCGTCCGCGTATGGCGAAACGCCGGAGCTGCCCAAGCACGAAGGAATGCTGCCCGCGCCCATCTCCCCCTATGCCGTGGCCAAGCTGGCCGGAGAGCATTACATGGGCGCATTCATGCGCGTCTACGGACTGGAAACGGTCGTATTGCGCTACTTCAACGTCTTCGGGCCGCATCAGGACCCGACCTCGCACTACTCCGGCGTCCTGGCCATCTTCTGCCGCAGAATGCTGGCTGGCCAGCAGCCCACCATCTTCGGCGACGGCGAGCAGAGCCGCGACTTCACCTACATCGACAACGTGGTCCATGCCAACCTGCTGGCCGCCGTCGCCCCGGCGGAAAAAGTTGCGGGCCGGATGATGAACCTGGCTACCGGCTGCCGCATCACGCTGAATGAAACCTTCCAGATTCTGCGCGAGCTGACCGGCTACAGCGGCGAACCGGCCTACGACGAGCCGCGCTCCGGAGACATTCGCGACTCGCTGGCTGACATCCGGCTGGCCGGAGAGCTGCTCGGCTACGCGCCCATCGTCGACTTCCGCGAAGGCCTGCGGCGCACCGTCGAATGGTACCGGAGCGGCGGCGGAACGGAGTAAATCCTGCAGTAAATCCGGCTGGAAATCCGCGCAACCGCGCAGGAGTTCTTTTCCTCTATCGGTTCAACCCGCCAAGCAGGGAAACCAGCCGGGCAAAACCCTGCTGGCGGGCGCTCGTGTTGGCGGGAACGGTGTTGCTCGGGTCTTGGCCGGCCCGCATGAAGCCGTGCCCCGCGCCATCGTAGATCACCGGCTCGTATCTCTTCCCTGCCGCCTTCATGGCCACAACGGTCGCCGGAACAGTGGCGCTGATGCGGGCGTCGTTCCCACCGTAAAACCCGTAAACCGGCGCGGTAATCGGCGTCACGTCCGCGGGCGCGGGTCCATAAAAGACAAACGCCGCGGAAAGGTCTTTGCGGTGCGCAGCGAAGGCAAAGGATTTCCCCCCGCCCCAGCAGAAGCCCACGACAGCTATCTTTCCGTTGCCCGAAGGGATGCGAAGCGCGTAATCGGCCGCTGCGTCCAGGTCGGCGTTCACTCCGCCGGGATCGAGCGCGGAGACGGCCTTGATGGCTGCATCCTGGCTGGGAAAGCTGCTCGTGTCGCCGTGGCCCTGACCCAGGCCGGAGAGCAGGTCGGGCGCCACCACGATGAATCCCTGCGCCGCTAACTCGTCGGCCATCTCCTTGGCCCAGTCGGTCAGCCCGAATATTTCATGAATCAGAATCACGACCGGGGCCTTGCCGTTGACCTCCGGATAGACGCCAAAGGCCCGCACCGTGCGGTTGCCGTCTTGGAGAGCCACGTATTCGTGGTGGCGCGGGGAGGCTGCCAGGCGGGCCATGGCCCAATCCTGCGCGGAGAGCGCGACGGAGGAGAGAAGCAAAGCGCCAGCGAGAAGGCGGAGGGATCGAACAATCATGGACTTCATGGGCATGAACTTCATGGGCAAGGACTTCATGGGATGCATTCTAGTTCCACAAGAGGAATTCCGGCAATCCTTGACGAAAATACCTCGACCGAAAAAGAGACGCGGCTAGACGATGAAGCGGTTGCGGGAACTGCGTCTGTGCCGTTCTCTGACCCGCGAGACCCTAACCCGCCAAAGCGCCCAGGATTCAAAGAGCGATTCAGTCAGGCTCAGCCCGGAGGGCGGAAATTCCGCCAGTACGCGATCCACAGAGGTGACCTGGGTGGAATGGTTGCGTAGAAAAGCGTGCAGCTTGGCCACCTGGGCATCGCTGGCCGTATTCCCATGCACGCAGATAGTCCAAAGCCCCTTCGTCTTTTCCACCGCTCCCCAAATTTGTTGCGGAATCCAGATGAGGCCGCCGCGTGAGAAAGCAACGCGGGCAAAACCGTCCGAGAGCAGCTTGATTTTCTCCGCGTGCAGCGCGCGCAAGGTGGCATGGTCAAAGCCGTGGCGCGGCGCGACAAAAATGCGCGGGTTGAGCCCCTGGCCGCGCAGAATGCCAAGCCCTTCTTGAATCCACTGGCGCTGGGTCTCTTCAGGAACGCCGGCAAATTCGGAATGGCGGTGCAACGGCAGCAGGCTCCGGCCCGGGCTGTCGCAGAGATGGCGAAAACCGTGCAGGCCGATGGTGGCGCCGGCCGACTGCAGCGCCCGCATCTGCGCCCAGAACTCCAGCTCCGGCTGCGAAAGTCGCAGATCCTTATCCTGATTGTCGGGAATCACGGCCAGAATCGGGCACAGGCCAAACTCCTCGATCAACGGCAGGAACCGCTGCCAGCGGGCGCGCGCCATCGTCGGGCAGAGATCGTCGAAACGCAGAAGGTATTGGGCCGGCCTGGGAATCATTCTGCTGTCCTCGTCGATTTTCTGACCTTCATGGTTGCGCCGGTTTAGGCCCGCTTCCCTGCCCCTTCCGGCAACAGCTTGCGGGCCCAATACCAGAGGAAAACGAAGGTGCTCACGGTCCACAGCGAGGTGGCCAGCGCAATGCCGGCCACGCCGTACGAGTGCATCAGCAGCAGATTCAGGACCACGTCCAGAGCCAGATTCAGCGCGCCGCAATAGAAGATCAGGTCGGTGCGGCGCATGGCAACCAGAAAACGGTAAAAGACCCGACTGGAAACAAAGAATGGAATCTGAATGGCGTACATGGCCAGCACCGGCGTCACCAGCGCCGTGTCGGCGGGTGAGAAGACGCCATGCTGGAAGGCCGCGCGGATCAGCACATGCGCGCCAACGATCAGCGCCAGGGCAATGGGCGTGGAAACCGCGAGCGTGAGCCGGACCCAGGTCTGCAGCGTGTGGCGGCAACCGGCCCAGTCTTGATGCGCGATCATGCGCGAGAAATGCGGCACCACGGCCGAGGAAACCGCCCCAGCCAGCAGCGTAATCACCACGCTCACAAAGCGGTTGGCGTAGGCCAGCGCGGAGACGCTTCCGGCGGGCAGCATAGCGGCCATCGACTGGTCCACCAGCAGGCCGCCGGAGGCCACCACGCCGCTCAACAGCACCGGCCCATACTGCCGCGCCACCTCGCGCGTGGCCTCGGTTGCCCCGTGCCAGAAAAGCCTGAAGCGGTAGCCGTGCGCGTCCATCATCCAGGCGACAAGAGCCGCGTGCGCCAGCGCCCCGGCCAGCATGGCGTAAACCATGGCCCAGATGCCGAAGCGCCCACCCAACAGCAGGGCGCCCGCGATGATGGCCGCCGGCGTGGCGACGGGCGCCAGCGCGGGCAGCGCAAAGCGGTCGAAGGTGTTCAGCACGGCCGTGCAGTTAGTGGCAATGCCGGTGATCAGCACCACCGGCAGCAATGCGTAGAAGATGTGGATGGAGAGAGCCAATTTCTGCGCCGGAAAGTGTGAGGCAATCAGCGGAAAGAAGCCGCGCGCGGTCAGCGCCATCCCAATCGTCGCCACGGTCAACAGCACCGCAACCCACAGCATCGCGCCGGACAATAATTCCTGCGCGCGGTCGTGGCCCTCGTGTTCCCGGACGCGGATCAGTGTAGGCACCAGCGCCTGATTCATCGATTCCGAAATCAAATTGATGAGCAGATTGGGAATCAGCACCGCCGCCAGAAAGGCGTCCATCGCGTCCGACCGCCCGTAGACGCCAGCGACGGTGAACTCCTTGAAGGTGGCGACCACCTTGACCAGAATCCCCGCCGCCGTGACCGACGCCGCCGCTCTCAGGATGCGCCGGTTGACGCTGCCGCCGGAGAAGAGCCGCGCGATTTGGGGGAGTGGAAACATAGAGCAGTATGTCTATTCAGGAAGCCCTAATTTAACACACGAACGATGATTGGCTTGCACGATTCGGTTCATGAGACATTCATCAATGCCTTCAAGAAACTCTGAATCTCATTTGCGTGATTAGCCGTGTCGACTCCCCGACGCCTGCCTTGTCACCCTGAATCCTGCGCGCTCCTATGCGGCCAGCGGCCTGATCTTCCGCCGCTTCTTGTGCGACTCGATCCACAGATCGTACTGGAGTTGCGCTTTCGAGAAGAACTCGGGAGAGAGCGAAAGAGCCTCGCCGAGACGAATGCTGAGGTCCATGGTCACCGCGGTGCGGCCATTCAGAATGCGCGAGATGGTGGCGCGCGCCACGCCAATGTGCTCGGCAAGCTCGGTTGCGGTCCTCGCGCCGAGAAACTCCCTTAGCAGTTCGCCTGGGCGGGCCGGGTTGTGCATCGTCGTCATCGTCCTTCTCCCTTAGCGATAATCCTGGCAGTCCACGAGAATGGCATCCTCGTCCTCAAACGCGAAGGTCAGGGCCAGTTGCCGCTGACGCTCACCGACCGATGGCCTTGGAGTTCTCCCTTCAGCGGATGCCAGTCCCAACCGCTCCGGTTCATGTCGAGCGGTGTGGACGCCAGATTCAAAGTGGTCAGTAAAATGCGCAGCCGGGACTCATGCTTCGACTGTATTCCGGCCTTCGAGCCGGTGCGGAAGAACTTCTCGATCCCCCGATACCGGTAGCCCCCGATGCCGGAAGGTCCTAAGCATGACAAAAGCGTAACACTTAATGTTACGCTTTTGCCAGAACAGTTTGAACTGCATAGCTCAGGTTTCGACTTTTAACCAGGGAAACCGCGAACCCACTGCGAGCGAATAGCGAGCCGCTGGCCCCGCCGCCGGTGGTCAGCAGGGCGGGCGGATCTCGCTCGATGTTCCACCGGCGGCGGGCACGTAGCACTTCTGCGTGTAGTCCATCACCATGCGATCGGCGCTGAAGCGCCATCCCAGAGTGCGGATGGTCCGCTTCATGCGCTTGATCCAGCCGCGCGGCAGCCCGTCGCGGTCGCGGTGATAGTAGAGCGGAATCAGTTCGTCGTGGAGCACGCGGTAAAGGTCTTCGCCGTCGCGGCTGTCATGCACATCCATGTTGCTGTGCGTTCTTCCGGCGCCGATGGCGAAGCCGTTCAGGCCGTCGTAGGCCTCGGCCCACCAGCCGTCCAGCACGGAAAGATTCAGGCCGCCGTTCAGCACTACTTTCTGGCCGCTGGTGCCGGAGGCTTCCAGAGGGCGACGTGGGTTATTGAGCCACACATCGACGCCCTGCACCAGATGGCGGCCGACGTTGATGTCGTAGTCTTCGACGAAGACAAATTTGTCTCCGAAATCGGTGTCGCGCATCATCTGGGCGATCTGCTGGAGAACGGCCTTGCCCGGCTCGTCGTGCGGATGGGCCTTGCCGGCAAAGAGAAACTGCACCGGACGCATGGGGTCGTTGACCATGGAGGCCAGCCGCTTCATATCGGCCAGAACCAGGTTGGCGCGCTTGTAGGTGGCGAAGCGCCGCGCAAAGCCGATGGTCAGCGCGTCCGGCGAGAGCACCTTGGAGAGCCGGTAGAGCGATTCCTCGGGCTCGGCGCGGCGTTTGGCCTGCTCGTAGGCGCGCTGGCGCACAAAGTCCAGCAGCCGCGATTTCAGGCTCAGGTGAGTCTCCCACAGTTCGCCGTCGTCCACATTTTCGATATCCTCCCAGGTGCGCGCCGATCCGCTGTGCATTTGCCAGCCGACTCCGAGATGGCGGTCGTAGAGGCGGCACATCTGCGGCGCCAGCCACGACGGAACATGCACGCCGTTGGTGATGTGGCCGATGGGGACCGCGTCTTCGGTCTGGTTCGGATAAAGACTCTTCCACATGGAGCGGGAGACCTCGCCGTGCAAGGAAGAAACGGCGTTGGCGCGGCGGGAAAGCTTGAGCCCCAGCACCGTCATGCAGAACTGTTCATGGTTGTTGCCCGGATGCTCGCGGCCAAAGCTCATCAGCGCCTCCTGCGAGAGGCCAAGCTGTTCGCGCAGCCTCCCCAGATGCTCCTCGATCAGCTCGGGGCTGAAGCGGTCGTGCCCGGCCGGCACCGGCGTATGGGTGGTGAAGATCACCTCGCGTGGAAGCGAGCTGGCCGCGACGCTGAAGTTCACGCCTTCTTCTTCCATGCGGTTGCGAATGGCCTCGAAGACCGCGAAGCCGCTGTGCCCTTCGTTGAGGTGAAGCACGCCCGGCGTGATGCCCATCGCCTTGAGCGCCCGGAATCCGCCCACGCCCAGCAGCAGCTCCTGGCGGATGCGCGTCCGGCCGTCGCCGCCATAGAGGCGCGAAGTAAGCTCCCGATCCTCGGGCGCATTGCCCTCCACGTTGGAGTCCAGCAGCAGCAAGTCGCAGCGGCCCACCTTCACCTGCCAGACCTTGGCGCGGATGAAGCCGCTGCGGGTTTGAATTTCCACCGCCACCGGCTCGCCGTTCACGCCGATTGCCGGCTGCATCGGCAATTGATTGATGTCGGTCTGCAGATACTCCTCGCGCTGCCAGCCGTTTTCGTCCAGGCGCTGCAAGAAATATCCCTGGCCATAGAACAGGCCAATGCCGATCAACGGAATGTCCAGGTCGGAGGCGCTCTTGATGTGGTCGCCGGCCAGTACGCCCAGGCCGCCGGAATAGATGGGGAACGACTCGTGCAGGCCGAACTCGGCGGAGAAATACGCCACCGGCCGCGGCCGCAAAACGCCGGCATGGGCCGCGCCCCAGGTGCGGTCGGCGCGCAGATACTCCTGCTGGCGGCGATAGACGTAGTTGATGCGGCTGTGCAGCACCAGTTCCGTGGCCCGGCGCTCAATCTCTTCCAGCGGAATCTCGCTGAGCAGCGAGATGGGATTCTGATTCAGTTGCCGCCAGCGCGTGGGATTCAGATCGCGGAAAAGGCTGACGCAATCCTGGTCCCAACTCCACCAGATATTGCGCGCCAGCGCCCACAGACGCTCCTGCGCCGGGCCGATGAAACGGTCCAGTGTGCTGGCCTCGCTGACCACCGGCGCCACCTGACCTGCCGCCTCCACCAGCATCCGAATCTCGCTCTCGTGAAAGATGCGCGGATCCTTGGTCTGCACCACCAGCACACCTTGCAAAATTCCCCTGTCGATCAGCGGTACGCCCAGAAAGGAGTGGTAGTTTTCCTCGCCGGAGTCCTTGAAATACTTGAAGCGGGAATGCTTGCTGACATCATCGACAGCCACCGGCAGCACCTGTTCGGCGACCAGGCCGACCAGCCCTTCGCTGAGCGGCATGCGCAGCACACCGACGCTGCGCGGCTGCAGGCCGAGTGTCGCCGCCAGCACCAGGTTTGATCGATCCGGTTCCAGCAGATACGCCGAGCAAACATCGGTCTTGAAGCGGGTGGCGATCAAAGCCACAACATTCATCAGGGTTTCGGCCGGCTTGCCGCCATCCTCGGTGAGTTTTTTCACCTCCGCGCCGGTCAAAACTGTTCCGGCCTCCGCGGCCGCATGGGACTGGGTCATCCGTTTGCCCTCGCCTTTCATTCTCTGAATGTTCTATGAATTACTCCTGACGCGCGTCCATGCGCTGCATCGGCACGCGCCATCCGTCAACAAAAAAGCAGCGTCGTCTCCGGTTCAATGTCAACTGCGAAACAGCATTGCGCAGGTCGAGGCTGAAAGGCCGATCCCTTCAAGCGATTGTGAGGCTTGGAAAATAAGGATGCCATGAATAAATGCGCGGAGCGGGTGGAAAGTTTCCCCTCGCCGGGTGAGCTGTGCATCCATTTTCAAGAAGATATTCATGCCCTGCCCTCTCCGCGCGTCTCCTGAGCGCTTCCGTGCTAGCCTTGGCTGAAGCACTGATCCTTTGCGACGGCCGCGCCTATGCGGGCATGAAAGGGAGTATATCTACAGGTGAAACCTCAGCCCCATCGCCTGGATCTCCGCCTCGGCTCCCTCTTCCTGATGGCCGTTTGCGCCACCGTTCTGTTGTGGACCGCGGCAGTGCCCATCAGCCGCGCATTCCTGTTGACGGAGATCGACTACAACGAGGGCTGGAACGTCTATAACGCCCAAAAGGCGGCCACCCACCAGCCGCTCTATCCGGCCGCCTACGGATGGACGGCCGTCAACTATCCCGCGCTTTCCTTTCATCTGATTGCGGCGCTGGGAAGATCCAACACGCAATACCTCTATGCCGGGCGGATTCTCTCCCTGGCCGGCCTCGGCCTCAGCGCGGTGCTGGCGGGGCTGATCGTTCTGCAAACCACGCGATCAAAGAGCGCCGCCTGGCTTTCCGGGCTCTTTCTGGTGGCTCTTTTCTGCGCCACCGCCAATGGCTATGTGGGCATGGACGATCCGCAAATGCTGGCCCAGGCTTTTTTTCTGACGGGCATATATGCCTACCTGCGCGGCAGTACGTGTCGATACACCCTGGAGCTGACTGCCCTGCTGTTTGTTGTGGGCGGCAACGTCAAGCACAACCTGATTGAATTTCCCATTGCCGTCTTGCTCGATCTGCTGCTCAGCGCGCCGCGCAAGGCGCTGCGCTTTGCCATTGCGGGCGGATTGATGGCCGCGCTGTCGGTCCTGCTCACCCGCCGGATCGACGGAGCTGCCTATCTCGCCTGCCTGCTGACCCCGCGCAACTACTCATTTCCGGCTGGATTAAAAAGTATGATGTCCTTTCTGGTGGTTTCTCCGCTGCCAACGCTGGCGGCGCTCTGGGCGGCCTGGGCCTGCTGGAAGGATCCCAACCGGCGGGTGCTGTCGCTGCTGCTCTTCTGCGCGCTCGCGGTCGACGTCTATTTCTCGGGCGGAAGCGGCGTGGACATCAACGGAATCTTCGGTTCCATGCTGGCCATGGTGTTGCTGACCGGCGTCTTTCTGGCGGATTTTTCCAGGCTGTCACTGGGCTGGGTTCAAGCCCGAAGACCGCTGCTGCTCGGCTCCATCTTGTTCCTTGGCCTGGCGATCCCGATGATCCGCTCGGGCATGGGGAAAACCGGCAAAGTTATCGAGGAGAATCGCGCCGAAGCGCGCCGTTTTTTGAGGGAGGTTGCCTACCTGCGCCAACAGCCGGGCGATGCAATCTGCGAAAGCATCCTGCGCTGCGCCGTGGCCGGCAAGACCTATCTCTACGATCCCTTCAACGCCACGCGCTTCATCCAGCAGGGGCGGCTGGATGCGAATGTAATGCTGGAGCAACTGAAAAATCATCGCTACGGCGCGGTGCAGCTCTACGACAGCGTCGATGAAAGAATTGCCGATCCCGGCGCACAGACCTGCTTCACGCCGGCGATTTTGCAGGCTATCGATCAGTATTACCGCCCCGGATTGGAGAACGAAGATGGAGTGATCTATCTTCCCAAAGAGCGGGACGAAAGCATGCTCCAGTGAGGGGCGTTCCCGTAATCGCGCCAGCCGGCCTCCACTCTTGCACTGCGAGGTGCGCGGCGGCATTTCCAGAGGGATTTCAAGATAGGAAGATGCTAGCCTGAGGGGGAAGCATTTCTCCACAACAAGCAAGACGCGGCAAAAAGAGAGAGATGCCCATGAGGCCTGAATCGTTTGGCAGTCACTCCCATCCAGCCTCCAGAACCCCGGCCGATCGCGCGCAGCCGCCGGCTGGCCTTTGAAGGGGAGCCAGCGCACGGGCCGCGCAAGCTGGCGGGAAAATTCGCGCTCACCTCGCTGCTGATACTGGCGGCGATTACCGGCTCGCTGACCGGTCTGATGCTGGTCTACTCGGTGGATCTGCCCCAGATTCACGACCTGGAGCTCTACCGCCCGTCCACCATCACCAATCTCTACGACCGCAAGGACCGGCAGATCGGCACCATCGCGCTTCAGCAGCGTGTGGTGGTCAACTACAACGATTTCGCGCCGGTGCTGCGCGAGGCCGTGATCTCCATCGAAGACAAGAACTTCGAGTCCCACTGGGGCATCAACGTGCTGCGCATCGGCGGGGCGCTGTGGCACGACCTGCACTCACACGGACGCGCCCAGGGCGCCTCCACACTCACCATGCAGTTGGCGCGCAACCTCTTCCTCAACTCTGATCGCACCGTCACGCGCAAGGTTCAGGAGGCCTACCTGGCCATTCAGATCGAGCGCGCCTTCACCAAGCAGCAGATATTCACCCTCTATGGAAACCAAATCTACCTGGGCAGCGGAATGTACGGCTTCGAGGCGGCCTCGCAGTTCTACTTCGGCAAGCACGCCAAAGACCTGACGCTGACCGAGGCTGCCACCCTGGCCGGGCTGCCCAAAGGGCCGGTCGAGTATTCGCCCCTGCTCAATCCGGAGAAGTGCCTGCGCCGCCGCAATCTGGTGCTGGACGAGATGGAGTCCGACCGGGCCATCACCCAGCAGCAGGCCGAGCAGGCGCGCAGCGCTCCGCTGGGGCTGCACATTGCCCAGCCTGAGATGTCCGTGGCTCCTTGGTTTCTGGAGGAAGTGCGGGAGGAGCTGGACAAGCAGTTCGGCTCCGATCAGGTGCATGAGGCCGGTTTGAAGGTGGAAACCACGCTTGATCTGGACCTGCAGAAGACCGCCAATCAAGCCTTGGCCGACGGGCTGGCGGCCTATGAGCAGCGGCGCGGCTGGACGGGGAAATTGGACAACGTCCTGGCCGCCGGCAGCACCATCCAGGCCTACACCCATCCTGACTGGGCCACCAGCACCGCTCCCGGCGACTATGTCCATGCCGTGGTTACGCGTGTGCTGCCGCGGGAGATTCGCGCCCGGGTGGGCGGGCAGCAGATCGTTCTGCTGCCCGACAACTGGAAATGGACCGGTGTGCGCTACGCCGACGCGCTGGTCAAGCCGGGCGATGTGATCTACGTGCAACTGGGCGGTCCCATGGGGGGAACGGCGGGCAATCTTCTGTTTACCGCCACGCTTGAGCAGGACTCGGGAACCGAGGCGGCTCTGCTGGCCATGGATAACACCAGCGGCGACGTACTGGCCATGGTGGGCGGACGCGATTACGCGCTTTCCGAGTTCAACCGCGCCACGCAAGCCGAACGCCAGCCCGGCTCCAGCTTCAAGATCTACGACTACACCGCGGCCTTCGAGGACGGCGTCAAGCCCACCGACACCATCGTCGATGGCCCGGTCAGCTTTGGCAGCTACACCCCGCACAACTACGAGAAAAACTACAAGGGCCGGATGACCATCACCGACGCCTTCGCCGAATCGCGCAACATTCCCGCCCTCAAGCTGGCCGCGCGGGTGGGCATTCAAAAGGTCATCGAAGTGGCCCACCGCTTCGGCCTGACCGAGGAGATTCCCGCCTACCTGCCGATCGCACTGGGCGCATCCAGCGTCACGCTGCAGGAGCAGGTGGCCAGCTACGCCGTCTTTCCCAACGACGGACTGCGCGTGAAGCCGCGGCTGATCCGCAAGGTTTCCAACGCCGACGGCATCACCCTCTGGGAAGACCGGCCCGCGGTGAGCGAGGTGACCGACCAGCAGACGGCGCGCTCCATGATGACCCTGCTGCGCGCCGTCACCGCGCACGGCACCGGCCAAGAGACGGTCCAACTCAATCACCCGCTGGGCGGAAAGACGGGCACCACCAGCGACTACACCGACGCCTGGTTCCTGGGCTTTTCTACATCGGTCACCTGCGGCGTCTGGGTGGGCTTTGACAGCAGCCAATCCCTGGGCGAAAAGGAGACCGGAGCACGGGTCGCGCTGCCCATCTGGATCACCTTCATGCGCGCCGCCATCGCCGGCAAGGACGACGAGCAGTTTCCCGGCGACGAGACGGACAATGCCGCACTGAAGGCAGCTTCCACGCAGAACGCAGGCGCGGACGCGGCCGGCCAGGCGATGCCGGCTGAAAAGCACGGACATTCCAGCAAATCTCATGTTGCCATGGAGTGAAACCGGGGAAACCACGACCTTCTGCGAGCGAACAGCGAGCAATTAGAGCGTTTTTGATTTAAGTGTTTACATATCCGCATGAGGCGAAGAAGTTCGAA
>VFSW01003069.1_pt1 | contig 25022 bp, 27 predicted proteins | sample 5358111 | NCBI WGS metagenome assembly VFSW01 (sample SAMN11554181, study PRJNA540505) | mine drainage metagenome | isolation source: sediment from site ElyBrook_90M | place: USA: Ely Copper Mine, Vershire, VT | collected 2017
GAACAACGTCCGCAGCAAGATCATCAAGGAGCACCTGAACGACCCGGCCTACTACGAGAAGATGTCCGCCCTGCTGGACGAAATCATCAAGTTTCGCAAGGAGCAGGCGGACAAGTATGAGGAATACCTGAAGCGCATCGCCGAACTGGCCAAGCGGGTCGAGGCAGGGCAGGCGGAAGAGACGCCGGAGAAACTGGATACGCCGGGCAAGCGCGCCCTTTACAACAACCTGGGCCAGGACGAAGGGCTGGCGCTGAAGATCAGCGAGACCGTAAAAACGGTCCGGCCGGACGGATGGCGGGGGGTTCATGCCCGCGAGCAAGTCATCAAGGCCGCATTGTATGCGGATTTGCAGGACGAAGCCGAAGTAGAGCGGATCTTCCGTATCATCAAGCAGCAGAAGGAATACTGATGGTCGCGCAAATCAAGCTCGGCGACATCGCGGTCGATGTGACGTTAAAGGACATCAAAAACATCCATCTGAGCGTCTACCCGCCGACGGGCCGGGTGCGGATTTCGGCCCCGGCGCACATGAGCCTCGACACGATCCGCGTCTTCGCCATTGCCAAGCTGGGCTGGATCAAAGAGCAGCAGAAGAAGCTCCAGCGGCAGGACCGCGAAACGCCGCGCGAGTATCTGGACCGCGAAAGCCACTACCTCTGGGGCAGGCGTTACCTGCTTGCGGTCTCCGAGGGAAATCAAGCCCCGTCGGTCGCGTTGAAGCACCGCCGGATGCTCCTCCAGGTGCGTCCGGGGGCCGATGAGTGGAAGAAGCGGGCCGTCGTCGAGGAATGGTATCGCGAGCAGCTCAAGAAGGCGCTGCGACCCTTGATTGCCAAGTGGGAGCCGCTAATGGGCGTTAAGGTAGAACGGTTCTTCGTGCAGCGGATGAAGACCAAATGGGGAAGCTGCAACCCCATCGCAGGGAGCATCCGCCTTAATACCGATCTTGCCAAAAAGCCGCGCGAATGCCTCGAATACATTGTCGTCCATGAGCTGATCCATCTAAGGGAGCCAACGCACAGCGCCCGTTTCGTCGCGCTGATGGATCAATACATGCCGAAATGGCAGTACTATCGGGACCAATTGAATCGGTTGCCGGTCAGTCATGAGCATTGGATTTATTGACAAACCGAATTCAATTTCTATCCTACCACTTGAACAGTACGGGTCGAAAGCTGCGACAAAAGCGCATCACCCTCGCTTGTTACGTATAGCAATAAATAATTGATGACCTTGGGTATTAATGGTAATTATTAATGCGGTACAAGATATGAATAGATTCATTTCTATTGCGGCAGCCTTCTTTATTGTTTTTCTGATCAATATCCAGATCGGACGGACCGCCGACAAAAATTGGGGGAAGCATAAAGGCCACTCTGGGGCATATGGAGGGGAACGTTGATATGGACACATTGAATGAGCGGAATTTGACCAAAGCCGAATTCATTTCTCAGCAAATACTTGACCAACTATCATTACAGGCGAAACAATCGCCCCGCTTACGCAAGAATTACAATTTCCATGCTTCTGACGGAGATATCTGTCATCGCCTTCTCAATGCTATGGAGCCGGATTCGTATATTCAGCCGCACAGACATTCAGACATTAACAAAGATGAGACACTGGCCGTCATAAGAGGGAAGATGGGCATGATCATATTTGGTAACGATGGAACTATAGACGAAACGGCACTTCTTGAGCCGACGGGCACTGTAATGATGGCCAATATTCCTCACGGGACGTTTCACACGTTGATTTCCATAGACGGACCCAGTATTTTTTTTGAAGCCAAAGCCGGACCATTTATCCTTTTGACCCAGGATGAAAAAGCGCATTGGGCGCCCAAAGAAGGCGATGAGTCATCAGCAGAATACCTGGGGTCTTTGAAGAAACTGTTTTTTAATGTCAGGGTTTCCGGATGATCGTGCCGACGTGCTCGCCCCGAAGGGCCTTGGTGATGTTTCCCTCCTTGAGGCCGTTGATGATCTGGATCTGATCGATCACCTCGCTGTTCTGGATGATCTCGAGACAGGGCCGCTCGATGACCAGATCGTCCAAGTCCCTCGCCAGAAGCTCCTTGACGGTGATCTCGGGGATGAACTGGGCCTTGTCGTTCTTTTTCGGATCATCCGTATAGAGGCCGTCCTCGTCCTTCACGAAGATGCAGCGCTTGGCGCCGATCAGATCGGCGAGGATCAAGGTCCCCACGTCGGTCCGGTGAATCGGGATACGCCAATGGGGGGCCGGGAGGGCGAAAAGATCGTAGGGCGGCATGCCGTGCATGACGGGAATGCAGTCCTCGCTGAAGTAGTTGGGGAGCTTCAGGATCGCATCGTGGCCGATCTTGATGCCTCCCCAGGGGGAAAGGAGCGTCGCGACGAGGAGGGCGTTCTGCTCCGAAATGGCGCTGCCGAACTTGGCGATGATCCCCGTGGGCATCCCCAGTTCGAGACCGATCGAATAGATGTGCCGGCTGCGCGTACCGCCGCCCGTCGTGAGGAGCATCTTGTGGTCCGGCTTGTTGGCGGCGATCTCCTTGATAATCCCCGGGAGCCCCTTGACCCCCCGGTCGCAGATCGATTGTCCGCCTATCTTCAGGATCTGCACATCGGGTAAAAGCCGTTGCTGGGGCGCCACGGTGAACTTCTCCGCAAACGACTTGCTCACGAGGCTCTCGCCCATCAGCTTGCTCTTGACGTGCAGGCGGCGTCCGTCCCTCTCCCTTACCAGCGCCATGATTGCCTCCTTCCCGAACCGGTCAGTCCTTTACCTCCACCTCGTCGTCTTTCCCTTTGCCCTCTTTCTCGTGCTCGTGCTTCAGAAGGATCAGCTCGGCGCCGATCGCCTCGGCGATCTGCTCCAGTTGCTTCTTCCGGAGGTGATACCCGTAAAAGGTCACCTCGGCACCCGCCACGGCCACCAGCTTGAACCGCGGTTTCTTCTCCCCTTCCTGCACCTTCCGCCGCTCCCGGTAAAAGATTTTTCCCTTCATGCCTTCTCCCCTCCTTTTTTGTCGTTGGGTTTTTTCCGTTTTTCCGCGATGTTCTCCCAGAGATGATCCCCCCGCTTCAGGACCGGAAGAACCGCGCCGTGTCCCCAGAGGCGAGGTCGCAGCCACCCACGGGTGAGGACCAGGTCTTCATCATTGGGAACTACGGCATCCCGATCCAGGGATACGACCCTGATTCCCATCTTCGTCAGCTCCCCGACGGAGACCTGCTCCGGGACACCGCGCAGGTCGTTGAACTCGATGAACCGCCCGCTCCAGCCCCAGGCAGTAAGCCCCACCGCCGCGGCTGCGCCGATGATCCCGTCCCGGGTGCCGCCATGCCCGGAAAGCCGGATCCCGTCGGCCGCCCGGAGGGCCTCTTCCTGGGTGACGATCCGCGCCGTGCAGGCCAGCCCCAGGGTCGTGAGCTTTTCCAGGGCGGCGTCGCCTTTGCAGGCCATGCAGAGGCCCGGGTCACTGCCTTCAGAGGATTCCCGCTCGATGTGCGCCACGGCCCGTTCGAGCAGATCGTCGCGTAGCGACGGGTCGTCGAAATCGACAACGGCGCAGGCCGAACTGTTGTGGGAGGTATAGGGGATACGGGGATCCACCAGAAGCTGCTGGCGGACAACGCCCCAGAGGCGGCACCCCTCCGGCAGCAGCGTCTCGTAGCGCCTGGCCAGTTTGCCGGTCCCTATCTCCGCTCCGAGAACATCCGTATCGTCAAAACCGATATAGGCACGCATGGTCTTTTTATAGCACCCTTTATCCTAATTTAGTTACCGTTTTTTTCTTGACATTATGACACCTGTGACATATGACAAATTCGTCATATGTCGGGACGCGCAAACTGCGTGGACGAGATGAATCTCATAAAACATAAAGGAGCTATGATCCCATGAGAAAATTCAACTGGTTCGTTGTAGCGGTTTGCCTTGTTGTTCTCGTCATGCTGGCATCGGTCGCTTCGGCCGCGTATCAGCACGCGGGTGACGCCGATAAGGATGCAAAATACTTCCGGGACATCTATCCGGACAAGGTTGGATCGAAGCTCGACAACTGCACGCTCTGCCACAGCGGCGGAGTGGATACCAGCGGGAAGAAGCCCGTTGCGATGGGCAGTTGCCAGTGGTGCCACTTCAAATACGGGTATAACCAAAGCGGCGACATTGCGGCAACGCTCAACGCCTACGGCAAAGACTATCTCGCCAACGGCCGGACTCCTGCCGCCCTGAAGGCGATCGAAGCGCTGGATTCCGATCAAGACGGATTCTCCAATATCGCCGAGATCCGGGCAATCCGGTACCCCGGGGACCAAACCGACGATCCGAGCAAGGTTGTCGCCCCATACCGCATCTTCAGCAAGGCCCAACTCCAGGCCATGCCGCAGCATCCCCAGTTCCTGCTCATGAACACCACCAAGTCCGGCGACTACTACGCCGAATATTCCGGCGTCATCATGCAGGACCTCCTGAAAAAGGCGGGAGTCACCGCCAATGCCACCAAGCTCACCGTGTATGCCCCCGACGGCTTTGCCCAGGGCCATCCGATCGAGGACAGCAGCTCCAACGCCGGCTCATCCTACGCTCCCTTTGTGAATGGGACGTATCCCGCGGCCACCTATTACTACGATGGAGAGGCCAATACTGCCGTGACCTCCTACGGATGGTGTGATTACACCTCTCCCGGAAACGCGGGACGGAAGCACGGAGACCCGATCACCGTCGCTAACAGCCTGCGGCTCATCCTTGCGCTCCAGGCGGAAGGCAAGGACCTGGTTCCCGGTGTTCTGGATTCGACCAACAGGCTCAAAAGCGGCACCGAGGGGCCATTCCGCGTGATCGCCCCGCAGAAGTTTGTCGGGCCTCCCGACCAGGCGTCAACGGCGTCCAAGCAGGATGTCAAATGGCCGTACGACTCCACCGCCGACCACAATGCCGGGTTCTGCTCGAAGTCGGCCACGATCATCAAGGTTGAACCGCTCCCGGCAGGGACCACCGATATCGATGTCCTCGAAGCCGGCTGGAGCTACATCGATCAGGGGAAGATCGTCATCTACGGGGCTTTGGATCAATTGACCCTCGTCTCCCCCGCGGACGGGGCAAAGAACGTCCCCTGGAAGAGTGTGCCTCTGATCTGGAACCGCGTGACCGACCCCGCCGACCCGGCTGCTCCGATAACCTACACCGTCGAGTACACCAAGGAGAATCCCAGCCTCGGCCATTGGACTCGTATCTCGGCCGCGGCTGCCGTGGCAAAACCCCTTTACGCCGGCGCCGGCCTGGTCGTTCTGCTCGGCGCAATCGGCATGATGGCCTTGGGCGGATCGAGGCGGAGCCGGCGGTTGTTGGGTGTCGTCATTGTCCTGGTGATGGTGGGAGTTACGATCGCTTCTTGCAGTGGAGGTACCGACTCGGTAAACAGGGCGAGCCAGACGGTAACCCTGGAAGCAAATACGCAGTACTATTGGCGGGTCACGGCCGACGGGCCCAGCACGCATAATGTGAGCGCTGTTTCCAGTTTTACAACCGAACCGTAATCGGCAAGCACTCCGGGGGGGGTGCAGCCGTTGTTATGGAAAGTCTTCAAGCAGCCTTTTGGGGAGGGGCAGGGGTTCTTTTCCCAGAGCACCCTCGAGTTTTTTCGTCTTCTCGACTGCTTCGGCGCTTTTCTCTTCAAAATAGACAATCTGCGTGGTGATCAGAACGATCAGCTCCGATTTTCCAATGCCCTCTCTCAGTTGGCCGAAGAGAAGTCCAAGCCCGGGGATTGCCCCCAGACAGGGTACGATGTTTCGCGTCCCTGTTTTGGTATCCTCGATGAGACCGCCGATGAAAATGGTCTGACCGTTTTTGGCCAGCATCGAGGTGCTGACCGTGGTGGTTTTCTGGTTAGGATTTCCCGCAGTGTCGAAGGTGACGGAATTGATCTGGGGTTTCACTTCGAGCAGGACGTTACCGTCATCATCGATATAGGGAGTAATGTCCAGGATGGTGCCTGTATCCAAGAAAGAGATATTTTCCGTTGTTCCCGTCGGCGTAAAGGTATTGGTCTTGTAGCCCTGACGCCCGCCAACCTGGACCCGCGACGGCTTGCCGTGGAGCGCCAGGATCTTGGGCGTGGACAAGGTGTTGACCTGCGTTTTGGTCTGCAGGGCTTGGATCGCGGCAGCGAACTGGTCGCTCGATCCCGCGGCGGTGAGCAGTTTGCCCGTCAGACCGGCCCCTCCCGCGATGAAACCCGTCGTGCCGATGGTCAAATTGCTGAAAACCTTCTGCCACTCCACGCCCAGTGACATATCGTCCGTCAGGGTAACCTGCATGATACGGGCCTCGATGAGCACCTGGTGCGGCGCCACATCCCAGCTTCTGAGCAGCGTCTCAATCTTGGCGATGTTTTCCGGCGTATCCTCCACGATAATCGTTTTGGAGGATTCATGGAGGCGGACGGTACGTATCCCCGGGATAGCCGCAAGGATCTCCTGCACCTTGTCGATGGCCGCAAACTTCAGCCGGAATACCCGGATCTGCAATCGCTCCGCCTGGGGGTCAAGGGCCACCTTGGGTTTATAGACGTAATACAGCTCTTCCAGCTTCTGACAGGCAAAGCCGCCGCCCATGGCGACGGCGCGGATAGCCTCCTCCGCGGTGATATGATTGAGATGGACGGTGATCTTGCCGGTTACTTCCGGCGCAATGATCACATTGATTTCCTGTTCCCTGGCCAAGGCCGAGAGGGCTTGTCGGATATCGAGATCCTGGAAATTGTAAATGAGTTTCCTCGGCCCACCGGGAGAGCCGGCAACGGGAGCCCTGATGATGGCCGTGTCCGACTGGGGGTCCCGGATGTCCTTCGGCTTGTATACATAGTAGCTGTCATCCTGCTTCCGGAAGGTGAACCCGCCGGCCATGGTAATGCCCCGGATCGCCTCTTCCAGGGTAAGTTGGTAGAGGTGCACCGTGATCTTGCCGGTCACCTCCGGAGACACGATCAAGTTTATCTCCTGATCCTGTGCAAGCGCGGACAGGGCCTGACGGATGTCGATATCCTGAAAATTGTAGCTCCGTCGCGTTGGCGCCTCCGGAGGGGGCGGCGGCTTGACGACCGCGCTGTCCGGATCGTGGAGAGCCGTGATGTCCGGGGTATGCGAAGGCTTGTTCGCCACTTCGGCGGCGGCTTTCCCGACAAGCAACGAGGTCGTGAGACCCAGGACAAGCAAAGCGCCTAAACAGCAGCGACTTGTCGAGCACCGCTTTTCAAACTTGATCATATGCTATTCTCCCCTCCCTGACCACTTTGCCATGGAACGTCCAACGATGAATAATTGTTACTGCCGTATTCAGGGCGACCTTTCCTCCGCGCCGGTCAGCAAATTAAGCAGCACCTTCCTTCCCCCTCCGGAAAGGGTGACCTGGTCCCTGGCGATGGAAACTACCTCAAAACCGGCGATCGCGTCCCCCTTCCGCAGAAACTGGCCATTGATGACCGCCATGGGCCGCTTGCCGCCCAGAATCGTTCCCGTAAGTTGCAGAGGAGGCAACGGCTTCACCGGCAGAGCAGCGGCTGTGACGGAAGGAATCCCGGCTGCCGTGTCCTTTGACGGCGCCTTTGCCGGGGCAAAGATATCGCGCAGCCCTGCCCTCGGTCCTTCGGAAGCCATTTTTTGCGGCTGTCCTGCAGGCTGGACAACCTTGAGGTCGACGGCCGGAACTTCGATCAGCGCCGGAACTGCACCGCCACGCCCGGGCTGGTTAAAAAACGTGGTTTTGCCATGGAGAAAACGGAAATACCCCACCACAACGAAGATGGCCGCCAATCCGATAACGATATAAAGCTTCGTGCGTTCCCGGCTTTCCATGGCTACAAATCCTTACCCTCCCGATCCGGTGGTTTTGCGTTCAAAGGCCAGCAACGTCAGCTCAACCTGGCAATTCCCTCGGGGAGATTCGGAACCGGTAATGGTGATTTTCTCCGGCACTAAAAGCTGATCCATCGTTTCCACGTCATAAAAGAAACGATAAATTTGCACAAAACTTCCCTGAAACACCAGCCGGATAGGAATCTTCGTGTACAGCTCTTCGGAAACGGAGGTTTGGGGCTGGAGGATCGTCAGGGTGATCCTCCGCTCCTTCATGCGGGCATGCAGCTTTTTGACCAGGGCGCCCATCTCAAGATGTGGCGGAATCCGGCGGTAAAAGTCCGCTGCGTCAGCCTGTACCCGACTGCGTGCTGTTCGGAGGCTCTGGAGATTTCCTTCCGCCAGTTTCAGGCCCGCCGATTCCCTGACCATCAGGGCCTTTTCCTGCTGCACTTCGCGCTGGTGGCTGACAACGTTCCCTATGGTCCACAGGAGACCGCCGATGACGGCCACGAGGACAACGGCCAGGCCGGTGCGGTCCAGATAGCCGATCAGTCTGCTCTTCAAGGCGCCTCCTTCGCAAGATCGCATTCAATCTGAAACTGCACCGGAGCAGCTCCCGGGAGTTGGTCCTTGGATTCCTGCGCGGATTTCAATACCACCCGGCGGAACATCGGCTCGCCGGAAAGCCGCTGGATGAATACCCCCAGGGCTTCATGGGAATGGGAAAATCCCATCAGCCCGAGATGCACCGTGCGGTCCTGGGAGGTATTCAAGGCAAGCTGCTGCAGCCAGGTCTCATCATTCATGACGTCCGATAGTTTGGCCAGTACCGAGGAGTACGATCGCCGTTGCCCGATCAAGGCGGCCAACTGAACCTGTTCCCGGTGGACAAGGTTCAGTTCCTTCTGCTCCTTTCGGATGTCGCCGACGATCCGTGCGAGGGCCGCTGCCCGATCTTTTATGGCGCCCCGCCGGTTCTGCGTTTCCCCGGACAGCATGCGGTTCTGATATCCCTGGGTGGCCATGATGAGGGCGGCCACCACAACCAGGCTGCCTGACCACAGGAGCAGGTGACGGATAAGGCTGCGCCGCTCCAGCATTTCCCCGGGGATAAGATTGATGTCTCTCAGAGCCATGGCAACTCCCGCATAGCCAGACCCAGAACCGGCGCCGGGGAAATCTCCCCGGGCAGCAGGAGCGGGCGTTTGCGGCCGGCAACGTCCAGATGGGTTTTGAGATCCACCAGTTGAACGGGTATCTTCACCTGTTCCTCGAGGTAGCGGTCCAGATGGGAGATCAGGCCCGCCAGACCATACAGGTAGACCGTTCCAAAGGCCACATTGTCCCGAACGGAGCGTACAAACCCAATCGTATTGTGACATTCATAGGCCAACCCATTGACGGTGGGCGAGATGATCTGGAAGATGGCCCGGTAAATGTTCCTGACATCGTCATCCCCCCCTTTGTCGCCGGCCGCCTCTTCCGGGATATTTCCCCGATCCATATATCCTAAACCGTAGGCCGAAAGCAGCTTTACCGCCTCCGGGCCTCCCGCCGGCAGCGCCAGATTGGTCTCTATCTTGTCCCGCAGCAACTGGACCCCCCAGGAAATTTCCGCCATGGAGAGGATTCCTTCGCCGGTGATCACGGCCAGCAGAATACAGGTGCGTCCGAGATGGCAAAGGATGTCGGCCCGATCCGTGGGGACAAACAGCCTCTGGTGGAGACGGATCAGGGAAGCCATAGTGAAATCCATGGCCTCGGCCGCAAATCCTGCCCGCCGCAGGGTGACGAGCCAACGGTCGACAACCTGCCGGCGGGCGGCCACGACGGTGGCATGGCAGGTCCCCTGGAGCTGAAAGAGCGAGGGATAATCGATCATGGCCTCGTCGGGGGGGTAGGAAAGGAATTTCGCAGCCTCACGGAGGATGCCCTCCTCGGGATCTTCCTGAGCGTTGAAGGGGAAATGCACGGGGAAGAACGACAAGTCCTGGAGAGGAAGATTGAATACCACCCGCCGACCGGAGAAGAGACCACAGGAGCGCACCGTCTTCAGGGCATCAACAAGCGCTTCATCTTCCCCTGCATCTGCGCCGAACGCCGCGGGGAGCGGCAGGCATAATAGTCCCCGCACCCGAGGACCATGGCGACCCTTCTGGAACTGGGCGGCGGTAAGACAGCCGTCATTCAGGTCAATGCCTATGGGATATGTCGTCGCGAGTCCTCGCATGCCGGTCGTTTAGCCCACCTCTCTCCTAATGTCAAGAAACATCAGGAATATCAGGTAAATCATGTTGACAGTTCCCGTCTCAATCCTCAGCATAGTTTTACGGCCCGTACACCCGCTGTTCCGTCTTCAGGGATAACGTCCGGATCCTGTTATTGCCGGTATCGCTGATGAAGATGCGGCCGGCGCCTTTGGTCAACCCCAGGGCCACCCCTCGGGGGCTGCTGAGCTGTGCTTGCGCGGCCGGCCGGTTGTCTCCGTTGTAGCCGCTCGTCCCGGTGCCGGCCAGGGTGGTGATGTTGCCGGTGTAACTACTGACCAGTCGCAGCGCGTGATTCCCCGTGTCGGCTATGGTGATGCTTCCCGCCGCATCCACGGAAACACCCTGCGGGTTGTTGATCATAGCCGAGGTGGCGGCCCCCCCGTCTCCCGAATAACCGGCAATCCCGGTTCCCGCCACCGTGCTGATGTTGCCTCCGACCGTAAATTTTCTGATCCGATGATTATTCGTATCGGCGATAAAGATGTTTCCCGAGGCATCCACGCAAACCCCCTCGGGGCTGTCAAGCTTTGCCCAGGTTGCAAACCACCCGTCGCCCGAATAACCTGCCGATCCTGTGCCGGCCGCGGTGCTGATGATGCCCGTGGCTACGTTCACCTTGCGAATCTTGTGGTTTCCCGTGTCGGCGATATACAGGTTTCCCGAGGCGTCCAAGGCAACGGCTGACGGTGAATTGAGCCGGGCGGCGGTGGCCTGCCCCCCATCTCCCCAAGAGCCGGCGCTCCCCGTCCCCGCCACCGTGGCGCGGGCGTTTGTCACCGTGTCCAGCCGCCGTATGCGGTGATTTCCCGAATCGGCGATATAGAGAAAGAGCCTCTTCTGGGCGGCATCGTAGTAGGAAACCGCCCCATCAGGAGAGCTCAGCCCGGGACCGACCGTCATGGGCAGGGTAGAAATGGTATTCGTGATACTCACCTGCCGTAGGCAGGAGTTATTGGTATCGGAGATGATCACCTCGCCCGTACTTTTCACACAGAGTCCGGTCGGCCAGTCGATTTGTGCGGCCGTAGCCGCGCCGCCGTCCCCGGCATAGCCGGCGATGCCGGCGGTGTTGACGAGGGTAGTGATGATGCCGGTCGCCGCCGCAACTTTTCTGATCCGGTGGTTGTCCGCATCGGCGATGAAGATGTTTCCGGCCCCATCCAGCCAGACCCCGTAAGGTCTGTTGAGCGTTGCCGCTGTGGCGGCGCCGCCGTCGCCCAAGGGATGGTAATAATCGGTTTCATGACCGGACGTGTTGACAACGGTGCTGATAATCCCCGTGGCCGCCGTGACTTTTCTGATCCGGTTGTTACTCGTATCGGCGATATAGATGTTCAGAGCGCTGTCCAAATAAACTCCGCAGGGGCTGTTGAGCGTTGCCTCCGTGGCGGCGCCGCCGTCCTTCACAGGATGTGTACCGTCGGTTATCTGACCGGTCGTGTTGACAATGGTAGTGATGATGCCGGTGGCTTTCGTCACCTTTCTGATCCGGTGGTTTTCCGTATCGGCAATATAGAGATTCCCCGCGGCATCCGCCTTGACCCCGAAAGGCCGTCTGAGCAGTGCCGCCGTGGCAAGGCCTTCGTCTCCGGAATCACCGGCGACGCCGGAGATGTTGACGACCGTGCTGATGAAGCCCGCTGACACTTTGCGGATGCGGTTGTTGCCCGTATCGGCAATATAGACATTCCCGAGGGCATCGGTGCAGACGCCGCGGGGGGTGTTGAGCTCGGCTTCCGTCGCCGGTCCGCCGTCTCCGCCGGAGCCGCTTGTTCCCCTGCCCGCTACCCGGACGATGGCGCCGGTCGCGGCGTCGATCTTCCAGACGGAATGGTTGTCATAATCGGCAAAAAAGATGTTGCCGACGCCGTCGATATGAACCTGCCGGGGTTTCCTGATCAAGAAGGGCGTATCGATGCTGTACCGGAAGGACTTATTCACGGCGCCTGTGGCGTTGGGCGCCCGGACGGAGATGATGACCGCATCGGCGTAGTTCGCCAGGGCGGGGTACGCAACGGTATTCGGGCCAAACACCCTCCGGCTGTAGGTTCTGCCATGATAGGCATAATTTTCCCCCGCCGGGACGCGCCAGGAAAAATCTCCCGTCAATTTCCACAAGGACTGTTCGATGACGGCCAGTTGATCGAGGTAGGTCTGCGCGTCAACGGTGCGGTTGGCGGCCATCTTTGCCTGCATGCCCGATTTAAAATTCAGGGACATTGCCGTCACCGCCAAGAGAAGCAGGAGAGAAACCAGGATAACGAGGATGAACCCTTTTTCTTTCCGTTCTTTAGCCACTTAATCCACCCATCTGGCCTTGGCGGTCGTCCGCAGGGTGACCGCCTTCGTTCCCTGCTGAAGCGTCAGGGTAATTGTCACGATGCCCGCGGACAGGCGCGTGCAGGTAAAGGCCTGGACGTGTTCGCAGAGGGTCGTCTTGGCCTTAAAGTCGCTGGTCGAGATGGTACTGTAGTCGGGCATTTGTTCCATCAGTTTCCAGTTGGCCGCATCGGTCTTGTCCAGATCAAAGGTGACGAACTCCATGGGATCTCCGTCCGCCTCATTGACCAAGCCGTCCGCATCCGTGTCGGCATCGGGAAGCATGTCACCGTCCACCTTGTAGGTGCGGCTCGTATTGGTGTACTGATCGCTGAGACGCTCGCTTACCGCCAGTACTTCCGTGGGATCTGTTGCCGAGGGGGTTTGAATCGCGTCGCTCTCCTGGACGAACGTTACCATCCGCTCCAGGGCGTACCGGGCCTGGGGCACGAGGCGATGGCTCGACTGCACGGTCGAATAGGTCGAAAATATCCGGGCCGCCACCTGATCAAAGGTCCCCACGATTATGCCCATGATGGCGATGGCGATGAGGAGTTCGATGAGCGTAAACCCTGCTTTTTTCATAACTCCTCCGCTAATGGTTCGCCTTGAGCGACTGCAGTCTGACCGTCTTGAGGGTAACGGTAATCTCCAGAAGGCCGCCCGCTCCCCCGCTGGCATCGGCGATGGCAACGACGGGCGGGTAGGTCTGCCCCAGGTAACTAAATCTTGGCTCATCCGGCTTAGCCTGGCTAACAAAGAGTGCGACAAGAACATCCGGAGTTGCTTGATGGTCATCGAGGGTCCTGAAATCGAGGTCCAAAAACCAGTTCATGGTCTCCCGGGCCTGGCCGGTCAGGACCTCCTGCTCCTCTCCCTGGCTGGTCGCGAGGAGGGCGGGGGCAAAGGCATTCATCATGGGGACAATGGCGATAGCCAGGATCAGGAGGGCCATGATTATTTCGAAGAGTGTAAACCCCCGTTGATTACTCAGGATATGATCTTCGGAAAGGCGCTGCCGTTTCACCTGGAATTCACCTCGAACCCCGTGCCCCCTTATTCTATAATACCGGGGAAGAAGATCCCCCTCTTTACTAAAGGGCCACTTTTTCATCAGTGTCTTTTTCACTGGACGCTGATCCGGCCCGTCGCCCCGTCCACCGTGATCGTCCTCTGGCTGCCACCCAGACTTACGGTAACCGTCGTGTTGGCGGCGGAGGAATGGCCGTCGGGATAAAAGACGATCTGTGCGCCGGTGAAGGTCACCGCCCGGTAGTTTTCCATATCGTCGAAGTCATGGACGTACCAGCCTTTCTCGATGGGGTTCAAGACCACGCCGTAGGCCGTTACCGGCGGGTCATCGGCGGCATGGGCATTCGCATCGCCGGCATAGCGGTTGTCATAGACCTTAAACCAGCGGCCGGCGGCGTCGGCCTGGAAACCGAAGGGCCGCCGGTAACGGACCGCCAGGTTTCCGGCGTACTGCATGCCCGAAACGAGCTCCTGGGCGGCCTCGTTCAACCGGGTTTCCTGGATCATTCCCTGGTACTGAGGGACGGCGATCGTCCCGATAATCCCCAGGATCGCGATTACGATAAGGCTGTCCAGCAGGGTGAACCCCCCCGGTCTTCCTCCGACGATAAACACCGATGCCAGCGGCCCGAAGGCCCTGCCTCAATACGTCGAGTGCGCGACGGTGCCGCTCGTGCCACCGTCATTGGCAAAAAAGACGCCCAATTTCGGCAGGAACTTCCATCCCGTCGTTCCATCAGTGGTTCGGGCCGCCGTTATGTCGACCACAGCGAGGTCGCTCAAAACAACGTTGTCCTTGAAGGGATTATCGGGCAGCCTGTTGTCCTTGATATAGGGGCCAAGAGGAAAGGCGTCGGTCTTCGTCGTTGAGACCTTTCCCGTGGCATCGGAGAATTGCTGCAACTGGGCGGTGAAAGCCGCTGTCGCTTCAGCCGGTGTTGCCGTAGCCGTCGTACCGTCCGTCTCCTTCACCAGGCCCGGATATTTGTTGTTGTGCTGGGTGTAATAGAGCTCGATGGCGCTTCTGATCCCCCCCAAATTCGTCTTCAGGGTGCTCACCTTGGCGTCATCCTGGGAGACGGTGATCTGGGGGATGATGACCATGGCCAGGATCCCCAGGATGATGATCACGATCAGCATCTCGATCAACGTAAAGCCATCCCTGCTTTTTCCTGCGAAGACCGTCTTCTGACAATGTGCGTTCATTTGCTTCCTCCCTCTTTCTTTATTCATGGTTTCCCTATGCTTGTTCATCGTTTTCACCTGCGAACCGGAACCGACATGACCTTACTGAGCCGTACTGGCGATCCTGAATATGGGCAGGACTACAGAGGACACGAGCAGCCCCACGACCGCGCCGATAATGATCAAGGCCGCCGGTTCCACCAAGGAGCTGATAATCCGTAAATCATTTTGAATTTCCGTATCATAAAACTCCGTCAGCCGCAACATGACCTGGGGCAATTTACCCACCTCTTCGCCTGTTGTCACCATCTGCTTGACCGTTTCCATGACATAGGGATTGCGGGCGAAAATACGGGAGAGCGAGCCTCCTCCGTGAACATGTTCCCGGATCTGAGCCACAAAGGCTCCGAAGTGCCTGTTGGCAAAGGTGGCCTGGGTTATATCGAGGGCCTCGATCAGCGGCACATGGCTTTCCATCAGATTGCCGAGCGTCCGCAGTAACTGGCACGTGAGGATCTTATTGAACGTAGGGGCCACCAACGGGGTGCTGACGAGAAAACGGTCTTTCAATGCCTGACCGGGCGGACTCCGAAAAAAGGCCGCGCCGAGAAAAATCAGTGCGGCGGCGCCGGTGAGATAGGCCCACCAGTAGCCCCGGAGCGAAGCGCTGAGGACCATCAAGAGGCGCGTCGTAGGGGGGAGAAGCCTCTCCTTCCCTTCAAAAAGCACCATGAACTTGGGAAGAATGCCGACGAGGACGAAGATCACCACGGCCACGGCCATCACGCAGAGAACGAGGGGGTAGGTCAGGGTGGCTCGCAGTTGGGTCATCAGCGCCTGGCGCCGCTCGATCATGACCACGATGCTGTCCAGGCTGATTTTCAGAAACCCCCCCGCTTCCCCCGCTTTAACGAGACTGACGTAGACCCGGTTGAAGACGTGGGGATAGCGCATCATGGCATCGGAGAGCTGTCGCCCCTCCTGGAGATCCTTGAGCATGGCGAGGAGTATTTCTTTGAAAGCGGGATTCCGGCTTTGGTCTGCCAGGGCCTGCAGGCCGCCGGTGAGAGAGGTCCCGATCTCGATCATCAGCGAAAGCTGGGAGAAGAAAAAGATCTGTTCCGATGACTTGACCGCTTGGCGCCGAGGAAGCCGGACCCGGAAGGGAACGGCCCGGAGACCCCGAAGGGCAGCCGCCGCTTTTCCGGCATTGGTCCCGGTCTGTGGTTGGCGTGTGCTTATGGCCATAGATCGCGTCTCACAAAAACACCTGAATCATATTCACGCATCCGCCTGCTCACTCACTTTCCAGCGTCGTAGCACGCGTAATCTCCTCAATGGTCGTCAGACCCTCCAGAACCTTTGCCATACCCGCATCCCTGAGTGTCCGGTGACCCTGCGCCCGCAGATGCCGCTGCAGGACGTCAATCGTGGGATTGGTCAGGATCAGGGCACGCAGGCTGTCGTCCATCTCCAGGATCTCGTGGATGGCGGTCCGCCCCTTGAAGCCGGAATCGAAGCAGGCGGAACATCCGCGCCCTTTGACGAGGGAAACCGTCTTGGATTCATCCAGGCCCAGATCCATAAGGACGTTCCGCGGGGCATAGTAGGTCGTCTTGCAGGCGGAACAGACGGTCCGCACGAGGCGCTGCGCCAGAGGCGCGAGCAGGGCGGAAGAGATCAGGTAGGGCTCGATACCCATTTCCAGCAGGCGGGTAATGGCACTGGCGCTGTCGTTGGTATGGAGGGTGGACAGGACCAAATGCCCAGTCAATGAAGCCTGGATCGCGATCTCCGCCGTTTCCCGGTCCCGGATTTCACCCACCATGACGATATCCGGATCCTGCCGCAGGGCGTGTTTCAGGAACCGGGCAAAGTTCAGGCCGATGGATTCCTTGACCTGGTTCTGGTTGATGCCTTTGAGCTGGTATTCCACGGGGTCTTCGATCGTGATGATGTTCTTCTCCAGGACATTGAGCATGGTGATGGCTGAGTAAAGGGTCGTGGTCTTCCCGCTGCCCGTGGGGCCGCAGACAAGGATGAGGCCATAGGGCCGCTTGAGCAAGGTCTTGAACAGGGTGAGAACCTCTGGATCGAACCCCAACTGGTTGAGGTCCAGGATCGACTGGCGCTGGTCCAGGATCCGGAGCACGATCTTCTCGCCGTGGATGGTGGGCATAGAGGAAAAGCGGAGGTCCACGGTGCCGCCGTCCACCTGGACCTGGATACGACCATCCTGGGGAATACGGCGTTCGGCAATATCCAGGTTGGCCATGACCTTCAGCCGGGAAACCACCGCAGGATGCATCTCGATCGGGGGTGACATGAGTTCGTAAAGAAGTCCGTCGACGCGAGCCCGGACCCGGAAAGCGCCGGCCTGGGGCTCAAGATGGATGTCGCTGGCCCGTTCCCGGATCGCCTTGAGCAGGATAATATTGGTCAGGTTTATCACCGGGCTGCCCTCGGCCATCTCGGCGATTTCGCTGATGGCTTTTTCCTGCCCGGCTTGCATCACCTCGATGCCCATTGTGTCGAGGTTGGTCATGACCTCGGCCATGTCCATCTCTGGCCGGTAACATTCATTGATCATGTCGAGGATGTCGTCGGTACGGCAAATAACGGGCTGTATCTCCATGCCGGTGATCCGGGACACCTCTTTGAAGATAAACGGTGTAGAGGGATCGGTCGTGGCCAAGGCCAGCTTGCCTTTCACACAGAACAGGGGAATTACCTTGTACTGGAGGGCTTTATCCTTGGGAAGTACGTGCACGATTCGTGGATCGACCATTCCCTTGCGGAGCCAGACGTGGGGGATACCGAGCTGGTCTCCGAGGATCTGATTCAGCTCCTCTCCGGTCACGATCTTCTGTTCAACAAGAACCTGCCCAAGCGGCTTCCCGCTCCGCTTCTGGAGGTGAAGCAGATTATTCAGTTCTTCGGGGTTGATCCGTCCCTTATTGACCAGAATTTCGCCGAGTTTCTTCCGTACCGGAACGCGATATTCTTTCATGAAGGCTCCTTGATGGCTTCCGGTACGCTCGAATAAACATTAAATTGGTTGATCAGCCGGGTAACAACCATGATGTCCCGGCAGAGCGCATTCAGGGCGACGAGTTTGACCAGACCGCCCCGTTCTTTGATGGCCTCCTGCAGCCGTAACAGCATTTCCAGGGCAGCGCTGTCAAAATAGCCGACCTCCTTGCATTCCAGGATGACCGCGAGGTGACCCGTCCCGATTGCACTCAGGACGGAGGCTTCAAGTTCCTTGCAGTTCTGATGATTGACCGGCTCCTTCAGGGTGATAACGGTATGGTGGCCCAATTGCATGCTGGAGGTCTTCACTGGCGTCCTTCCCCCATTCCTTCCTCTTCCCGGAATCCTTCCTCGTTGACGATTATCTCGGTAAACAGCTCCACGATGCGCGCATCGAGCTGACTGCCGGCCACGGATTTCACGATTTCGACGGCCTTCTGGACGGAGCTGCCCTTCCGGTACGCCCGGCTCGAATTGATGGCGTCAAAGGTGTCCGGCACGGCGATGATACGTCCCAGAAGCGGTATCTCCTCGCCCTTGAGCCCATCGGGGTAGCCCTTACCGTCATAGCGTTCGTGGTGATGCAAAATGCCCGGCAGTGCGCCCGCCAGGGGCGCCAAGGGCTTCAGGATGGCATAGCCCTTGGTCGGATGGCTTTTGATTTGTTCATATTCAGCCTCTGTCAGACCGCCCGGCTTATTCAGAATCGTTTCGGTAATACCGATCTTGCCCACATCATGGAGCATGGCCGCCCATTGCAGATTAGCCTTCTGCTCTTTATCGAGCGCCATCTTTTCCGCCAGAAGCATGCTGTAACGGCCGACTCGCTCCGAATGGCCGCGGGTATAGGTGTCTTTGGCCTCGATGGCATGAATCAGGGACTTCACCATGTCGACGATGAACTGTTCCAGCTCGTTGTAGAGATCGGTGTTGGTAATGACTACCTTTACCTGCTCGGCAATGGAGATGATGAGGCGGAGCTCGCTGCGGCGGAAAATCTGATTCATGTTGAAGGAAACGATGCCAATCCACCCATAGAATTTTTCCCCATCCTGGATCGTGACCAGGAGTGCCCGGAACGGGTCTGCGTGCAGCTCCCGGTAGCCGGGGGCCAACCTGGAATCATTTACGATAACGTAATGCTCTTTCAGCGACGGCAAGTCTGCAGGAACCGCTGCGATCAGGCGTTTGGCAAAGTCAGCGCTGTCCGCCACCCGGTCGAAGAGTGGATTGTGCTTCATAACAAGTTGATCGTCCCTGTCGAGAGTCACGAAGACCAGATCGGCGTGCAGGGCATCACAGATGTCACCGATGAGATCATCGAGCACATGGACAGAAAAATGCATGGTCTTGATCAAGCTGGAAAGACGGCCGTAGAGATAGATGTCCTCGTAGCACTGGCTTAGTTCCGCGGTGATTTTATTCAGTTCGGTACCGGCGGTCCACCCACCCCCCAGGACTTCCGTCAGGCGCAGGAGAAATGGCTCCATCGCCACGGGGTCCGCGGACGTCCTGTGCGGCGCGCCGTTGTTCCAGGCAAGCAGCGCCCCGATCGATTCCCCGTCGTTCTGGAAGGGTGTGCCGGCGAGAAACCTCTCCGTTCCCGGATGGACATGGAATCTCTTCCCCGCCACAATGGAAGAAACGAGGGTTTCCCGTTCGCCGGCGGGGGGGCCGCCGGGAGCAGTGGCAAACACCGGGCACCTGCCATCCCAGATCTCGAATTGCCAGTTGCTGATCTCGGCGAGACTCTTCAGGAAATCCTGATACTGGCCGATATCTATCATCTCTTCACACCGAAATACTGATCGATGCGCTCCAGGATGGAGCTTGGACTGAAGGGTTTCTCCATAAATACCGTGTCCTGCATCGCCGATATCCACTGTTCCTCATCGGGGAAAATCCTCGCCGTCATGATAATCGTCAGAAAGGTCCGCTCGATCTTCAGGCGATTGGTCGCTTCACACAGTTGTTTGCCGTCCATCCTGGGCATGTTTATGTCCGAGACCACGGCATCGGGCTTTTCGCTCTCGATGACCCGAAGGCCGGCCTCGCCATCCTCGGCCAAGAGCACCTCGTAACCGCCATTTTTTAATTTCAGTTCCAGAACCCGGCGGATGGGGGCCTCATCATCAACGACCAGAATTCTTTTACGCCTGTCCAAGGTAATGCTCCTCTTTCGGGATCCGGATTGTCACGTGGGTGCCCACACCCAACTCGCTCTGTATATCGATGTGTCCCCCGTGCAGACGGACGATCTCGGCAGTGATTGCGAGCCCCAGACCACTGCCCATCTGGGCAGTGATCTCCTTATTGCCGGAACGGTAAAATTTTTCGAAGACGTGGGGAAGATCCTCCTTGGCGATCCCGTATCCTGTATCGATTACCTCAAAGGTTGCCGCTTCGTCCCGGTCGGAAATGGCAAAGATGATCTTGCCGTGTTCCGGGGTGTACTTCAGCGCATTGCCGAGAATGTTGATGATGGCCCCCTGGAGCAATTCCTTGTCGGCAAGCAGCGAGGGGAAGTAATCGGGCATGCGTTTTTCGATCGTCAGGTGCTTGTCCTTGGCGGTGGCCTCAATGGCCGCCAGGCAGCCTTCGAGAAACCAGTCCGTCCTCACCAGACTCTTGTTGATGGTCAGGCTTCCCATCTCTATCTTCGAAATGTTCAGCAGGGTATGGATGAGACGTGACAGGCGGCTGGTTTCTGCATTGATGGTGTTATAGAATTCCCGTTGCATCTCCCGGTCCGTCACTTCACCGGCCATAAGCATCTCGCTGTAGGATTTGATATTGGTCAGAGGCGTAAGCAGTTCATGGGCCACATGGGCAATGAACTGCTGTTGAGACTCCTCGGCCATCTTGACGGCGGTAATGTTGCGGATAGTGATCATTTTGCCGGTCAGTTCCTGCCCGCTGTCGGTCAGGTAGTTGAGGGTCGCCTGGAATCGTTCCCCCGGCGACAGTTCGGGGAGCGTGATATCTATGGGCTTCAGGGCTTTCGTCCGCAGGATATTGTCCTGTTGGGCGGCATAGGAGAGGATTTCCGGATTCTCGATGACGGTGGCCAGGGGGCGGTCAATGACATCTTCTCGCTTCTTGCGGAGCAGATTGAGCATGTACTGGTTGATGTAGACGACGTTTTCCTGGGTATCCGTGACAATAATGCCGAAAAAAATTGCATCGAGTATACCGGAGATATGCTCCTATCGAAGGTAGCCACACCAAGGCGGGAGACGAGGGCAAGATTGTCTTCTTTGATCTGCTGGATCTGATGGCGGACCTTTTGGACCGACTTTTCCATGACATCGATGACCGCCTGCAAATCGCCGTCTCCAGCCTCTCTGGGGGAAGCGGCGGCCGGACTTTGATCCTCTGTAATACTTTTGCTGAAGTTCTTCAGCGGCCTCAACCGGAGGAGAATACCGTAATATCCGAGGATAAGCGAAGCGATGACGAAATATGCCATCAGGGCGACAAGGGTCATCCGTTCCCGGGAAAAGAGGGACAAGGGAGGGGGCTGCAGTCCGAGACGGATCGTTCCCGCTATCCTGCCCTTTTCGAAGATCGGCTTGGAGAACTCATATGCACCGGTGTCCTTGCCAAGCAACTTGTATTGCTGGGTTGCCGGGGCCGGATTGCCAAGAGCGGTAGTGATAATCAGCGGCGGGATCCGCGAGGAGATGTCGCCGGAGGCCAGGGAAAAGATTGGTTTTCCCTGCAGGTCATGTACGAAGAGGTAAAGGAATCCTTCTCCCGATATATTTTCGCTGATGGTTCGCATCATCAATTCGCGGTGATCCTCTTTGAAATCCTGGATATGATAGAGCGCCATGAGACTTACCATGTAGGCGCCCTTGTCCTCGAAGGCATTTTTCTTGCTCCTTGCTTCATACCGGACCAGAAAGCTGGCCATGATGAGCATGCCCACAAGCAAGAGAACGACCAGCGCCAACCCCGTACGTGGAATTTTCATATCAACCTACCCAAGTCCTTTCCGGGTATATCATATCCGCCGCTCCCCGTTGTCGGTCATTACCGTTATGATCATTTTCGGCATGTAAGGGACGAAACTTTAGGCCAAACAGGGTCATATTTATTTAAAAGGGACAAACAGCGATATACGGATCATTCTGCGCCTTATCGATTTTTGACTCATGTATCCCTTGATCAACCGTCCAAAAAATGACGAACCTCGTTGATCCTGATACATCAGGGTGATAGAGTTTTGTCACAGGGGAAAACCGTCATCAACAAGGTGGAGACGATGTCACAAGGCGTTGTGGAGCGTGAGGCTCTCCGCGGCAAGCCGCGGGGAATGTGCTCGCTGGCGGATTCAAGTACGAAGAAGAGAAACATGATACCAGACTGACCGGCTTAGCGGGGTTGCAGGCCGCCGGCGCCCCTCCCGCTGCGGTGTCATCGGCACGACCCTGTTTTCTGTTGCAATCCCCAACCGGATGGCTTATTAAAATCACGAGTTTCTTTTCCATTGCGGAAGAAAACGTCCAATCCAGTGTGGCTCAGAAAGGGAGGTCATTCATGAAAATACGTCATTACCGCGATTGCACGGCCACGGATCCGATGCCGGGGGTCAAAAAGCGGGTCGTTATCGGCCCCGATGAAGGGGCGCAAAATTTCATCATGCGCGTTTTCGACGTTGAGCCGGGTATGACAAGCCCGGATCACACCCATCCCTGGGAGCACGAGATCTTCGTCCTCACCGGCGAAGGCGCCGTCCGCGACGAGAAGGGAAAGGAAACCCCCTTTGGGGAAGGGTACACCCTTTTTCTCCCCGCCGGCGAGAAACACTGCATGATCAATAAGGGCACAGATGTCCTTCGCTTTGTCTGCATCATCCCGACAGGCGTCGAATAGGTGGAACCTCGACCGGCGGCATTTCCGTCCTGCGGCGCGGGAAAAGTCCGCTGGCAAATTTTTTGCCTGAGAAAGGAGGGTTCGGCATGGTCAAGAGTATTCTCATCCCTACCGATGGCTCCGATTACGGGAAGACGGCAATCGCTTACGGCGTCTTCATCGCCCGGAAACTGGGTGTGCAACTGATGGGGCTGCACGTCGTGGACGCCCGCCTCATGCAGGGACCCGTCTTTACCGACATCTCCGGCTCCATCGGGCTCCACCCCTACCAGGCGCTTCTCCCGGTCATTGAAAGCGGGCTCGAGGCCAAGGGCGCGACGATCCACGCGGAGTTCCGTGAGCAGTGTGAAGCAGCGGGGATCCATCCCGAAACGAAGAAGGTCGTCGGGGTGATCGACGAGACGATCGTCGAGGAGGGCCGGAAATGCTGCGATTGGGTGCTCTTAGCCCAGCGGGGCGAACACTTCCATCTTGGCGGCGGGGCGATCCTCGGCTCCACGGCCCAATCCGTCGTCCGGCGTTCCGGAAAACCGGTCCTGGTCACCCCGGAGCATTTCCGTGAGATCGAGACCATGGCCCTCGCCTACGACGGGAGCACGCCGGCGGACAACGCCCTGAAACTTGCCGCCGAACTGTCGCAACGGGCCGGCTGGCCGCTCTCCGTTGTCATCATCACGGATGATCAGGCCCTCGGAGCCATCCGATCACAAAAGGCCAGGGATTTTCTCACTCCACTCGCCGTTGACAGCACCGTCATCGTCTTAAAAGGCAAGGAGGACAAGGAACTCCTGCAGTTCATCCGGGAAGGATCGGCGGATCTGCTCGTCATGGGGGCCTACGGCCACAACCGCCTCCGCGAGTTGCTCCTCGGGAGTACGACCTCTTCGGTCATCCGGAAAAGCACGATCCCGGTCCTCCTCACACGCTGATGCGCGGGATGCACAACATTGCTTCGCCAGCGGTATTTGCGATACAACTGGGAGGGTCAAGGCGATAGGCCGTTTATGTCGATCATCGACACGATAAAAATACGCAGATCATGCCGGACGTACCGCGACGGCCCCATTGAGACGGACATACTGGCAGAATTGAAAGCCTTCCTGGAAGCCAACACGGCGGCGCCCTTCGGCAGCACCGTCCGGTTTCAGCTTCTGGACTTTAACGAACTGGAGGCGGATGAGCTAAGGCCCCTCGGCACCTACGGGGTCATCAAGGGGGCGAAGCTGTTCATCATCGGTGCGGTCGGGAAGCGGCCGAAGGCGATGGAGGATTACGGCTACTGCATGGAAAAGAATGTCCTGGAGGCCACCGCGCTGGGTCTCGGAACCTGCTGGCTGGGCGGCACATTCAGAAGAAGCGGTTTCGCCCGGATGGTGAACCTTGCCGACGGCGAGCTCCTGCCGGCTATCAGCCCCGTGGGGTACCCCGGCAAAGCACGATCGCTCACGGATCGTTTTTTCCGGTTCAGCGCCGGATCTAACGAGCGAAAAGAGTGGAATGAACTGTTCTCCGCGGGAGATCCGGAGACGCCGCTTCCCCGGGAATCCTGCGGTGGGTACGAAACTCCGCTTGAATGCGTCAGGAACGGGCCTTCGGCCTCGAACAAACAGCCCTGGAGAATCGTCAGGGACGGAAGCGCCTTTCACTTCTATCTCGTCAAAACACCCGGATACGATAGAATGATCAAGGAGATCCGGTTGCAGAATATCGATATGGGAATCGCCATGTGCCACTTCGAGCTGTCTGCGGGGGAGCTTGGGCTGGCAGGCCGCTGGAACGTCGCCGATCCCCGTATCCCGTCGGGTGAGCGGGAGTACATTGTCAGTTGGATAGCCGGTGGATAACCGGGCCGTTTCCGCGGGGAGCATGTCCGGAGGCATCTGGCATATCGAACAGGGCTGCCCCCAATGCGGGGCGCCCGTGACGCTCGACGAGACGGACCGTCTTTTGGCCTGCCCCTTCTGCCGGACCCGCCTCTACCTCGTCACGGAGGGCCCGTTTAGCTGCTACATCCCGCCGCCCGCCGTCGCTTCCAACGGGGAACTCCTCTACATCCCGTACTGGCGGCTCAGGGGCTCCTCCTTTTCCGTCACCGCCTCTGAGGTAACTCATCGCTTCGTCGACACGAACGTCCTTGCCGCCGGGCTCCCCGAGTTTCCCGTCTCCCTCGGCCTCCGGCCGCAGGTCCTGAAGCTCCGCTACGTCTCGCCGGCGACGGAGGGGCGGTTCATCGCCCCGGATCTCCCCGCTGACCGGGTCATTCCCGGCCTGGGCGCCACCCCGCAAGACGCCTTCCATCGTGAATACATCGGCGAGACGGTCAGCCTGATTCACGCCCCGGTGATCCTCCGGGGGGAGACCCTCACCGACGTCATCCTGGGAAAGCCGATGGCGGTGTTCACAGCCGACGCGCGGGAACGTCTGGTGAACGCCCCCACTGCGGTGCGTACCC
>VFSW01003070.1_pt1 | contig 25020 bp, 29 predicted proteins | sample 5358111 | NCBI WGS metagenome assembly VFSW01 (sample SAMN11554181, study PRJNA540505) | mine drainage metagenome | isolation source: sediment from site ElyBrook_90M | place: USA: Ely Copper Mine, Vershire, VT | collected 2017
AGAGAAAATTAAAGAAATATTACCCGACCGTGATTGCAACAGAGTTGGCATTCAATGAGGCGGATCTTTATAGGTCGAAAGTATTTGAATGGTGCGGCATAAAAGAATTGAATCCTGAATTCTTTTGGAGAGATGCATATAAAAATGAGGTAGATATGGTACTGTTTTGGGATAAGAGTTTCGTACCGATAGGGATAAAATACGGCAAAATTGAAGTTGGTGGATTGAGGGCGTTTTTGTCCAAGTTTAAAATCAAAAATGGCTACATACTATCTTATACCATGGAACAGGACATAGATTCTGAATGGGGAAAAGTTGTGGTCATACCGATGTTTAAGTTTATTTTAGAGCAGCGCCGTAAAGACTTTGAGCTTTGAAAATTCAGTAGGGGGTGGCGATGCGCTTCGGTGCGATTCCAAAGGGCGCCAAATCTAAATTTTCTACAAATTATATCATTTGATATAAAATTACGAAAAGTTTATAAATGTTAAGTTCCCAATATTATCATGCAAACGCAGGCATTCGTGCGCCTTTTGAGCGACAATAGGATAGTAGTATTTAGTCTCAACGATGCCGTTAAGATATTGCATACGTCAAGACCCTATACAAGCCTATTCCTGCAAAGATGTGTGGCGAAGGGGCTTATATCCCGGGTAGAAAACGGCCTCTACTACAGAAATCGTGGAGCGAATGAATACATGATAGCGTCGCGCATTCTTTCCCCCTCCTACGTAAGCATGATATCGGCGCTTTCGTATTATGGCCTCACCACACAGATACCAAACAAGGTGTACGTTGTATCGACAAAAAAGCATAGGCCCATTAAAGATGTGATGGGGCTCACCATAGTGTTCAAGACTACAAACAGGAGAATGATGTTCGGCTATCACAAGGAATCGTATGGAAACATATCGATCGCAGATCCTGAAAAAGCCATAGTGGATGTATTCTATTTCAATGATGTTAACGACCTTGACGAGGATGCACTAAGGCCGCCGCCGCGGGTAGATCCCGATAAACTAGCAACGTACGCAATCCAGACAGGTAAGGAATCCGTGAAAAGGCGCGTAGCCAGGCTTCTGGAAGAAAATGGGTACAGTAAACAGGCGCGGTCGCTGGCCAAAAGACTGGCGGTCATATGATATCTGAGGAAATACTTTTGAGTACAACGTACTATGAACAGCCGTACCAGAAGGAGAAGGATTACCTTCAGGAACTTGTGTTAAGCGAAATATATGCAAGTGTGGACGATTCGCTGATCTTCAAAGGCGGAACTGCGCTATCGAAGTTCTACGGCTCGCCAAGATTTTCTGATGACTTGGATTTCACACTCGTCCGCAAAAGCGACAAAGCGGCAGTCACGACAAAAGAAAGGCTTGATGCTGTGACTTCTGAGGATAGTTTTGAGTACCCGGTTAGGGTTATGAGGCGGCTTACGAACGAGAGGATGCTGAGCTATGAGCTTAGCATAGGGGGCCCCTTGCTATCTTTACTGGGCAAATACCAGCATCTGAAAGTGGAGGTCAATATGAAGGATACAGCCATGCTGCCAACGGACACTTTCAGGAGGGATCCCAAATATCCGGACGTCAAACCGTACATATCAGTGGTCATGTCAAGGAAAGAGATACTCGCTGAGAAGATTAACGCCCTTCTGTTCAGGCATAATCCCAAGGCCAGGGATTTATTTGACTTGTATTTCTTGGTAAAAAATGACACCGAGGTGGACGCCGGCTTCATACACAAGAAACTTGGTGCAAAAGGCGAGAAGTTCACTAAAGAAGCGTACACAAGGAGACTGAGCAAGATAAGCAGCGCATGGAAAAAGGAGCTTGAGAGATTGATACCAAAGGAATCGTGGATTGAGTTTGATGAGGCGAAAACATCAGTATCCAAGAGCCTGCGCTTGGCAGGTATGCTGTAGCAAGCTTGCAGCATAGTGCAATCCTGCCCCTTCGCCGCTTTCCACTAGCTACCCCAGCAAAGATACATGAAGTTAACCCTCTTGCCCGAGATGCACCTGCGGCGCGGCTTGTGCTTCGGGCGATGCGCTTCAGGTTTTGCCTCTGCCTGCCGGCAGGCCGCAAAGCTCAATGAGACACTATACCCCAGCTGATCCTTGACCAGAGATGGTCATGCAGGGACTGCAGGGGCAGCTTGACAGCCAGCTCTGTAAGGCTGTAAAGAGCTATCATCTCCTTCTTGTGGCTGAGCATGTAGCTGAAGTGGGTGTAGCTGTACGTCAATACAGGTGTTATCGCGACTGCCACTGTTATCCTCCATGACGTGGCCCTTGCCGAAGTCCTGGTGAACGATTCCATCGGATGCTTCAATTCCCGCAGCAGCGATGCGATTCCCTCACTTCTCCTGAGCAGGGTGCCCTCCTTCTTCCCCGTTGCGCCGGCCGCCGTTGTTTCCATGCCCTCACTCATAATTATATATAATTAAGGCTTATAAACCCTTGCATATATTAATTTTGCCTGGCAAACGGCTAAGATTCAATGGCATCGCTGGATGAGCTTGCGGCGCTGGGGCTCGTGGTTGGGAAAATACTTGAGGTGAATGACCATGAGGGCGCAAGGAAGCCGATGTACGTGCTGAAGGTCGACCTGGGAGGATTGGGGACCAGGAGCATTGTCGCGGGACTGAAAAGCCACTACACTAAGGAGGAATTGCTGGACACGCTGGTAATCGTGGTCGCGAACCTTGAACCGAAAAGCGTGGCGGGAGTCATGTCGGAGGGGATGGTCCTTGCCGCGGACGACGGCACGAATGTCTCGGTGCTTAGGCCCGACAGGGATATTGCCCCGGGCAGCATTGTCAGATGATTATTCAACTTTCTTGAAAAGAAGGTCTCCCTTTGTTATCTTGTCGTTGAACTTGTCCCTGAACTTGCAGTTTATTAGCGCGGCCCTCAAGGACCTGTCGGTTCCCAGCTTCTCGGATATCCTTTCCGACGTTTCAGGTATGAACGGGTAGAGCAGTATCGAGATTACCCGCAGCGACTCGAGGAGGTTGTAGAGCGCCTCCTCAAGCTCGCTCCCTTTAAGAGTCCATGGCTTTTTGTCGTTGACGTACTTGTTGCAGTGCCTTACGAACTCCATTATTAGCTCCAGCGCGGCATGAAGCTCCATCTCCTCCATCCTCTTTTTGATCTCCTGAATGTTTAGGCTTGCTTCAAGCTCGTTGCCGCCCGTGAACTTTTCAAGCCCTGAATTCTCCGCTAGGGTTAGCACCCGGTTGACAAGGTTGCCCAGGTCCCCCAGCAATTCCTTGTTAATCCTGTCCTTGAGCGCAGACTCTGAGAAGTCACCGTCGTCGAACGTTGGTATGTCCCTTATCAGGTAATACCTGATCTCGTCAGCGCTGTACTTCTCCAATAGGGTTATTGGATTTACGACATTGCCCGTGGTCTTGCTCATCTTCTGCCCCTCTATCGTGAGGAACCCGTGTATGAATATCCTCTTTGGAAGGGCCATGTTCGCCGACAGCAGGAATGCCGGCCAGTATATCGCATGGAACTTCACTATGTCCTTCCCTATCGCGTGCACGTCCGCGGGCCACCAGTTGTTGAATGCGTTTTCGTCAGTTCCGTAGCCTATGCCGGTGATGTACAGCGCCAGCGCGTCCATCCATACGTAGAGGATCTGCGATTCGTCGTTTGGCACAGGTATGCCCCAGCCCCTTGCCCTCGCCGACGACCTCGATATGCTGAAGTCCTCCAGCCCCTCTTTTATGATGCCGAGCATTTCGTTCTTCCTGTTGTCCGGAAGTATGTCGATAGTCCCGTTTGTGATCAATTCGTTCAGCTTCTCCTGATATTTTGACAGCTTGAAGAAATAATTCTCCTCTTCCACCGTCTCGGGCTTCGTTTTGTGCACCGGGCAGAGCCCGCCTGCGAGCTCGGTTTCCTTGTAGAACAGCTCGCAGGCGACGCAGTACAGCCCCTTGTATGCCTTCTTGTATATGTCGCCGCTTTTCCCGACAAGATTCCAGAGCTTCCAGACCCCTGGCTGGTGCTCATCCTTCACGGATGACCTCGCGAACCTGTCGTACGACAGGCTTATCCTATCGGCAAGCAGCTTGAAGAGCGCTGCGTTCCTGTCGACCAGCTCGCGCGTGGTTGTCTTCTGGTCTTCCGCCGCCTTGACGTTCTTGAGGCTGTTCTCGTCGGCGCCGGTAAGGAGGAACACGCGTTCCCCCTTTAGCCTGCGGTACCTTGCTATTATGTCCGCCTGTACGAACTCGAGGGCGTGGCCTATGTGCGGGGGCGCATTTACGTAGGGTATTGATGTCGTTATGTAGAACCCCTTCTTTTCATCGTCTATCGTGACCACTCCCAAGCACCGCTTAGATTAGCATTTGGATTGTCAGATTATTATTCTTGCCGAATCGGGTGCAGTTCCGGTATTTGTTTTCACGCAATACTTATAAGCATTAGCTGCCAATATTCTCTCTCAGGGGCGATTTTTTGGGAGACGCGATTCTTGATTCGATAAAGAACAAGTTCGACGATTTCCTTGACGCATACTGCAGGGACGGCATTGCCGAGGTCATGACCTCCTTTCCAACGAAGAGGGGCGTCGCCATCGACATAAAGCTGCTCAGCCAGTTTGACCCCGACCTTGCGAGCGAGCTGATAGAGAATCCAGACCCGATAATAGAAGCCGCAACCGAGTCGCTCAAGGGCAAGATGGGGGACATCGACCTGAAAGGCATGGACATACACCCAAGGTTTTTCGGCCAGACATACAACATGCCGCTTGTGCAGGACGTGGGCTCATCCTTCATAGGGAAGATGGTGATGCTTGACAGCCTGGTGGTGAAGAGGTCCGAGATAAACCCGAAGGTCAAGATGGGCACATACAAGTGCACATTCTGCGGATACTCGCAGCGCTACAGGGTGGACAAGGACGAAGTGCCTGAAATCTGCCCGCAGTGCAAGCGCAGGTCGCTCAAGCCAGACGCAAAGGATTCGCAGTTCATAAACCTGCAGAGGATAGCTGTGCAGGATCCCCTTGAAAGGCTGCGCGGGAACACCCCGACGTGGCAATTGGAGGTGTGGATAGAGGACGACCTGACAAACACGGTGATACCCGGGGACAGGATAGAGCTTACCGGAATACTAAGGATAAGGCCTAGGAGGAACCCGAAGGGAAAGATAGAGTCGAACATGTACACGATGTTCCTTGACACGGTTTCCATAGTTCCGAGGCAGAAGGAATTCGCGGACATCCCCATAAGCGAGGAGGAGGAGCGGGAGATAATAGAGCTGTCGAAGAACCAGGACATATTCGAGAAGATAACGAAGTCGATAGTGCCGTCCATATACGGCTACGACGAGATAAAGCAGGCGGTCACCCTGCAGCTTTTCGGAGGGACTCCGGGCAAGCTGCTTGTCGACGGAGGGGCGATAAGGAGCGATATGCACATACTGCTCATAGGGGATCCGGGAAGCGCAAAGACCAGGATACTGCAGGCGGTTTCAAGGCTTGTGCCAAAGGGCATTTACGTAAGCGGAAAGTCAGTCACAGGAGGAGGAATGACCGCAGTTGCCGAGAGAGACGAGTTCTCGGAAGGGGGCTGGACGCTGAAAGCAGGGGCACTTGTGCTTGGATCAGGGGGGATTGTAGCGATAGACGAGTTCGACAAGGTAAGCGACGAGGACAGGGCATCGCTCCACGAGGCGCTCGAGTCCCAGACGATAAGCGTGGCAAAGGCGGGAATAGTAGCTACGTTCACTGCAAGGGCTGCGGTCCTTGCGGCGGCCAACCCGAAATACGGGAGGTTCGACCCGAACGTCTACCCTGCCGAGCAGTTCGACATACCCACGACCCTGCTCTCGAGGTTCGATCTCATATTCCCGATAAAGGACCTTGTCGACTCCGAGCAGGACAAGAACATCGCAAGGCACATAATACTGCAGCACCAGGCCGCGGGCGCGCAGTTGGCGGAGGTTCAGGATTACCAGCAGGTGCAGCTGCCGCCGATAAACGGCGAGCTCATAAGGAGGTACATCGCCTATGCAAGGAAGAGCATAAACCCCAGGCTTAGCGAGGAGGCGGCGAACAGGATACAGGAATACTACATAGAGTTGAGGCAGATAGGATCTAAGCAGGGGGCCGTGGCGATAACGCCGAGGCAGATCGAGGGCCTTGTGAGGATGGCGGAGGCGAGCGCGAAAGTCAGGCTGTCGAAGTATGTTGAGCTTGCCGATGCGGAAAGGGCGATAGCCCTGAGCGAGCACATGCTGAAGACGCTCGCAGTAGACCGCGGCGGGAGGAGGGACATAGACACGATAATGACAGGCATGCCCAGGGAGAAGGTTGACAGGATGAACATAATTACTGCGATCATAAAGAGGCTTGAGGAGAACGAGGGATCGGCAAAGGTGCAGCGAATCGTAGAGGAAGCCGCAAAGGACGGCATGGACGAGGGCACGGCAAACAAGTACATAGGGGAGCTCGAGAAGATAGGCGACCTCTACAGGCCCAAGTCGGGGATAGTCAGGCTTGTAAAGCACGACAATGAGTAAATGAAGAGAGTAATACTTGTTGACAGGAACGACAACGAGATAGGGCTAGAGGAGAAGATATCCGCACACAGGAAGGGGCTTCTCCACAGGGCGGTTTCAGTGTACATATTCGACAGGAAGGGAAGGCTCATGCTCCAGCAGAGGGCAAAGGGAGTCTACCATTCGGGACTGAGATGGTCCAACACGTGCTGCACCAACTGCTATGAGGGGGAGACCGCGGCCAAGGCTGCGCACAGGAGCCTGAAGGGGGAGATGGGCTTCGACTGCAAATTGAGCGAAGCTCTCTCGACAATATACAAAGCGGACGTGGGAAAGGGGCTTGTCGAGCACGAGTACCTCCACATATTCTTCGGCGTGCACGACAGTCCTCCAAAGCTGAACGGCGATGAAGCCATTGACTGGAAATGGGAATATTTCGATGACCTGATGGCTGGCATAAAAGCCAATCCGGAAAGATACTCGGAGTGGCTAAAGATACTCGTAAAGGGCGAACTGCCCGGCAGGGTAAGGGAATTCCTTGCCGGAAGGAAGCGCGGCCTGCGCGGCTAGTACCAGCCCCTGTACTTCATCGCCTTGGCGACCCTGTCGACCGCTATTATGTAGGCTGCCGTCCTTGTGCTTATCTTCTGCCCCTTCTTCGAGTATTCCTCCTGCTTTGCGATCATGTCCTTGTATGATTTCGTTATTATCTCGTCAAGCTTTTTGTACACTTCGTCGGCCTTCCAGTAGTAGCCGCTCTGGTTCTGCAGCCATTCGAAATATGATACTATCACTCCTCCGGAGTTGACAAGGAAGTCGGGTAGGTGGAACACCTTCCCTGCTGCAAGTATCCTGTCGGCTTCGGGCGTCACGGGTCCGTTGGCCAATTCGAGCAGTATCTTTGACTTTATCCTGTGCGCATTGCTGCCGGTTATCTGGTTCTCTATTGCTGCAGGTATCAGCACGTCCACCGGAAGCTCCAGCAATTGCTCGTTCGTTATCTTGTCCGCATCGCGGTAGCCCTGCACCTTTCCCGTGCGCTTCTTCGCCTCCATCACCTTTTCGTAGTCAAGTCCCTTCTTGTTGTATATGCCACCTTCGGAATCGCTGATCGCAACTACCTTTGTGTTGAACATCCTCTTTGATAGCGAGAAAGCGAAATTTCCGGCGTTGCCGAATCCCTGTATGGCCACGCTAGCGCCTTTCAGGTTCATCTTCTTCTGCTTGGCCGCCTCCCTGAGCACATACATCCCTCCGGTTGCCGTTGCGTCGCCCCTTCCCTCGGATCCCCATGTCTCCAGCGGCTTTCCGGTGACAGTGCCGAACTGGTTGCTGCCCGCCATCTTGCTGTACTCGTCCATTATCCATGCCATTATCTGCGGGGTAGTGTACACATCAGGAGCGAGTATGTCTATCTGCGGGCCCATGAACTTGTATATTGCGCGGACATATGCCCTTGTCAGGTTCTCCAGCTCGAAGTCGTTAAGCTTTTTAGTGTCGCATATTATTCCGCCCTTTCCCCCGCCGTAGGGAATGTTGGCGAGCGAGCACTTCCAGGTCATCCATGCGGAAAGGGCCTTCACAGTGTCAAGGTTTTCCTCGGGATGGAAGCGTATGCCCCCTTTTGCCGGGCCACGTGCGGTATTGTAATGAACCCTGAAGCCCGTGAACGTCTTTGTAGAGCCGTCCCTCATCCTTACCGGAAGAGTCACGACAAGGGTCTCCTGCGGCTCCTTGAGTATTGCAAGCGCCTGCCTGTCCAGCATCATGGTCTTCGCGGCCTGGTCGAGCTGGTCCTGCGCTATCTTGAACGGGTCTAGTTGTTCAGCCATAACATCATCCATGTACAAGCCAACATTGTAAGTAAAAGCTTAAATCAATTATTGAATTTCCGGTTCTTCCATTTTTCCTGAAAAATAAGGGATAGTTGATTTTCCGTCAGGAAAGCGCCAAATTATTGGAAGGGCATTATCGCTGCGCAGACAGCAATGCTTTTAAAGCTATCTTATGTATTATATCCAAAAGAGGTGTAAGTAATGTTGAACAAACCTTCTACACATATGCGCAAGGCTCAAAGCGCAATGGAGTACCTGATGACCTACGGATGGGCCATACTGATAATAGCTGTAGTGCTCGGCGCACTATTCTCTCTCGGAGTATTCAACGGCAGCAATCTTCTTGGAAACGCATGCATTGCGCAGACAGGATTCCTTTGCCAGAGCCCGCAATACGTGCACGGCATACTTGGAACAACCCCGGAGGCAGGAAACATAGTAGTAATACTTGGACAGAACACGGGAAACAACTGGGCAACTGCAAACTTCGTGTTTGTGCCGCAGGGCACATCGGTTACGGCAGGAGTTCCTGACGTATCGTTTACAACAACACCGGCAAACACCGAATATAACAGCCTTGGTTTGACTTCCGGACAGCAGGTAACCCTGGTTCTTCCGAACAACGCACTGACTCCAGGAGAGACAGTTACAGCAGGATCGTCGGCGGCAACGGGAGCAATATGGGCCCAGTATACAATTGCTGGATCAACCACAGGCCAGTATGCAGAAGTTGCTACGATAAACATAAAGGCTTCCTGATCGGCAAGCCTTTTTTTCTTTTTCTTTTTTAATTTTTAATTGCTGCTTAGCCATGCCCATGCTCATTCTTTAAAAGGTTCCCTTCGATTAATTAGCTGATTTGATGCGCAAGTCCCAATCCGCAATGGAATACCTTGTGACCTACGGGTGGACCATACTCATCATTGCGGTTGTGCTTGGGGCCTTGTATGCCCTTGGCATTTTCAATTCGGTAAACCTTTCCCCGAAGGCGTCCCCTGGCGCCTGCCAGGCGGTAAGGCCGGATGGGCCGGGCACCTCGTTTGACATAAGCCTACAGGGAGACTGCAACAACCAGCTGCCGCAGACCGTGGCATCATTTGACGGGCAGAGCGGATACATGGAAATCCCAAGCTCCCAGCAGATAATGGTTGGCGACCCGTCGTTCACGTTCTCCGCATGGGTCGACCCGGCAAGCCTGGCCGGATGCACAAATGCCGGATATCCTTACTGCATAATATTCAACAAGGAGGGCTCGTACGAATGGGCCCTTTACTCAAACGGCCAGCTCGGATGGGCCCTGCAGGTGCACGGATCGTCATGGTACTGGGTGCCCACCAACGTATACGTGCCAACTGGATCATGGTCCAACATAGTGCTGACATATGACGGGAGCAACGTCATAGCATACATTGACGGGAGCAGCAATTCGGTCACGGCATACAGCGGGGCGGTTGACAACATAGACTACCAGAATGCGCTGAGGATAGGCGCAAGGGGCGCACCGGGGGCTGCCACATCGTTCTTCAACGGGGAGATGTCAAACATACAGATATACAATACCTCCCTAAGCGCAACGCATGTGAAGGCGCTGTACACGGAAGGGATAGGCGGCGACCCCATAGAGCAGCAGCATCTTGAGGGGTGGTGGCCGCTGAATGGCAACGGCAACGATTATTCGGGAAACAACGACAACGGCAGGACCTCGAACACTGGCATCACATATGTCTCCGGATGGTCTACAGACTATGCGGCGCCGTGACTCAATAAGGTTTATATTGCTATCTTACTCTATTTACCTGATTTCATGATAAAGAAGGCACAAAGCGCAATGGAATATCTTATGACCTACGGATGGGCCATACTGATAATAGCTGTAGTGTTGAGCGTATTGTTTTCATTGGGCATATTCAACCAGAGCAACGTTTCCGGCAGCGAATGCATAGAAAGCCCGGGATATCTCTGCTCCGGGGCGATATACCAGCACTCTGATGCAAACATCGTAGTGACAATAGGGCAGAGCACTGGGATAAACTGGGTAGGCGCAAATTTCGTGTTTGTGCCCGAGGGAACGCCGTTCAACGTAAGCGGAGTCCCGATGATAAAGTTCACCACGTCGCCTGCAAACACAGTCTATTCGAAGAGCCAGATAAACAGCGGACAGTTCGTGTCCCTGACTTTGCCGGCAAACAGCGTGCCTTTCCCTGTAGATGTGGGCACCTCTATAACAGGAGGCATATGGGCATCATACACATACTACCAGTCAAACCAAGGGATAACGCAATTGGAAGGGCCTAAGTACGTGCAGGTAGCTGCCATCAACCTGAAGGCCACATGATCAGTTCCTGACCTTCGACAGCTCGGCCTTCATTGAAAGGAGATCCATCAGCTCGTTGGCGCTGAGTATCGGCTTGGACGCCGATACTCTGTCCGAGTCGTCTACCGCTATCCTCGGGCATGCGGTGTTCACGAACGCGTCGAACTCCATCATGTTCCATATTGATATGAAATCGAAGGTGTTCGCGACAAGTATCTGCGCATCCAGCCCTGAGGACTCTATCTTTTTCTTAATAAGCTTGCCTAGCGCCATGTTGTGCTGGCCGTTCTTCGTGCTGACAAGTATTCCGAACCTCCTTGCGTCCATTGACGAGAGCACCTTTCCCCTGCTCCTGCCCCTCTGCCTTTCCCTCAGGTGGTCTATGAACTCTATCCTGTTTGCGAACGGCTCGACCACCAGGAATGGCTTTGTCGTGGCGATGACCGCTCCCAGCGGATGGAATATTCCGCCGCCGAAATATATGAACGCGTCTACCTCCCTGTCTATCGTTGCGGCGCTGCCTATGTCGCATCCGAGTATCTGTCCCTTCCTCTTTGCGAACCCGTAGGGCTTGCCTATGACAACCTTCTTGCCGTTCCTTGAATAGAAATCAGACAGCTCGCCAAGCTGGTGGATGTGCTGTATTGTTGTGACAATCCCTATTCGTTCGTAGCCCTTCAGGTAATCCAGGGAGTCAGCAAGGATTCCTGTCGGCGCGTCGATGCTGTACGGCACGTACTCGACGTTGAAGTCCACATGGTGGAATTCCGCGTGGCCGAAGTGCACCAGCTTGTCCGCCTTTATGCTTCTCGCCTCGTCTATCGCAAGGTCGCATGCGCCGAACGTCGGCGATGCAGATATGAACACCTCGTTGCCCTCCTTCTCCAGAATCTTCGCATGCTCCAGGGCCTTCTGCTTAAGCCCCTCCGGGAACTGCAGTAATATCCTCATCGCAAATCCTTGAAAGAATCAGTCTACCCTTACCTTGTAGGTGCCAGAGAGCTTTGACGCTGCCCTCCTGAACGCCTCCACGGCCACCGCCTTGTTCTGCTTCATCGTGCTTATCCTGAATACCGGATGCCCCTTTCTAATCCTTGCCGCAACGAAGGTGGGCCGGCCGAACGCCTGGCTCATTCCCCTTGATATACGGTCAGCCCCTGCGCCGGTTGCCATCTTGTGCTCCCTGATGACGCTGTGCGGGTAGACCAGGACCTTGAATGCGAAGTTGAGAGGTATGTTCTGCTCCAGGTACTTGTTGGCGCTCTGCCTTGCAGACTCAAGCGCATTTGACCTTAATTGTATCTGTTCCTCCGGGCAGAGCAGCAGCTCCAGGTCGTAATCGTCCTTTCTCACTCCCATGTTGAACACAAGCAGGCTCGTATGCGGAAGGGCCCTGACGTAGTTCTTCCTGGGCTTCTTGAGCGAATACCTGGACCATGACTGCGAGTGCAGGTTTCGCATAGTTCTTGCAGGCCTAATTCTTGCCATAAATACACCAATTTCGCCTTATCTAAATCCTCAGACTAGGATAAGCTTCAGTATAGTATTACGGGGGAAAATATAAATAGATAGCGTGCCTAACCATAGAAAGGCGATAGGATGGGAATTTTCGACGATGCTCTAAACCAGCAGCAACCTTCAGGCGATAACACAGACTTCAAGGCAAGGATATCCGTATGCGGCGTTGGCGGAGGAGGATCCAACACTGTGCAGAGGATGAGCACGCTCAACATAACAGGAGCCAACCTAGTCGCGCTCAACACAGACGGCAAGCACCTGAACACGCTGAGCCCCACCATAAGGAGGATACTGATGGGCGGCCCACTCACAAGAGGATTGGGCGCGGGCGGCTTCCCGGAAATGGGGGCGAAGGCTGCTGAGTTTTCGAAAGCGGACATCGAGAAGGCCATAGAGGGGTCGCATCTTGTATTCGTAACTGCTGGAATGGGAGGAGGAACTGGAACAGGCGCTGCTCCGGTGGTCGCAAAAGCCGCAAAGGAGAGCGGCGCGGTAGTCATAGGAGTGGTCACGTACCCGTTCGCTCTGGAAAGGGTAAGGCTGCAGGTCGCAAGGAAGGGAATAGAGGAGCTGAGCAAGAATTCCGATACGGTCATAGTAATCGACAACCAAAGGCTTGTTGACGTATACAAGAATCTCACGATAGACCAGGCGTTCAAGATGGCGGATGACGTTGCATCAAAGGCGGTGCAGGGCATAGCCGAAACGATAAACAAGCCAGGGCTCGTGAACGTGGACTTCGCAGACATAAGGACCATAATGAGGAACGCGGGGCTTGCTATGATAAGCGTGGGCAGCGGCACGGGCCATGACAAGGTCGAGCAGGCGGTGCAGAGCACGCTCAGGAACAAGCTGCTTGACGTGGATTATGACGGAACGACAGGCATCATGATATACATGGTCGGCGGAGAGGACATGACACTTGGGGACGTGAACCAGATAGCCTCGAAGCTGTCCGAGAAGTCGGCGCCCACGGCTAACGTCATATGGGGCGCAAGGGTCGAGCCGGAATACAAGGGCAGGATAGAGGTAATCGCGATATTCACAGGAGTAAAGAGCCAGAGCATAATGGGCTCGGAGCAGAAGGCGGACGGCAAGGACGACATAGGGCTTGGATGGGCCTGATTGCAAGGGGCAAATGCAGGCTTGTCAACTACTCCTTAGTCCATTCATATTGGTTAGGCACGCTGCTGCGCTACTTTTTGCCTACCTGAATAATCTGGCCCGGGCAAAGTTTTAATAATATACACAACATATACATTAGATATACAGGTAATGGAATGGCGCAAGACGAGATCACAATACTCAGGGTACGAAAAAATACAAGGAATAAACTTAGGAGGATAGCCCTAGCCAAAAGGGAGAGCTATGACGAAATAATAAATAGGCTTTTGGGCGAAGAAACGGAGGATGAAAACTGGGAAAGCTTAGAAAATGCAAGGCAGAGGCTGATTAAGAGCGGGATAAACAAGGAACTTGCAGGTTTGGTGGGCATTCTACCCAAAAGCGATGCAAAGGAGGATAAGCAGCTGATTGCTGCCTCCGTAAGGCACCACTTTTTCAAGAAGAGATGATGGTACGATTTTCATAGATGTAAATATCTTCGTAGACGTGCTAGAAAGGCGTACCGGCTACGAATCTTCGCTTAGGTTGATTGAAGCAGCGAAGGAGGGCAATATTTCCGGCTGCATCTCTGCATTGAGCGTACCGATATTATGGTCCATAGCAGAGAGGAATTTATCTGAGTCAGACGCAAAAGAGGTAACAAAATCTGTCATAGGCGGATTTTCCATAGTTGCTTTAGACCCTGAGATATTAAACAAGTCATTCAAAAGCAATATCAGCGATTTTGAGGATGCAATACAGTTCTATTCTGCCGTAAAAGGAAAATGCAGGTACCTAATAACGCGCAATAAAAGGGATTTTATTGAAAAGAGCAGAATCTCCATCTTAACTCCAGAGGAATTTTTGAGCAAACGGCAATGAAAAAAACGCGCAATTCCAGATGGGAGCGCCGCAAAGCTAGGGTCTTTTCAGCGTAACGACTGCATCGGCATGTATCCCTTCCTTTCTTGAGACCTGGCTCAGGTTTTCTCCAGTCGTGGCCCCTATCCCGACTGCATTCTGTTCTATTCCGAGCGCGGCAGCTATGTTGGCTTTGATGTCATTGATATGGCCCTTTAGCTTCGGCTCCCCTGCGGTTATCATTACGGCAACATTGTTCACGGACCACCCATCCTTCCCTACCTCGTCCATTGCGATCTTCAGCATTTCGCCGCTGCTTCTGTCCGACCAACTGGGATCAGCATCCGGGAAATGGCTGCCTATGTCTGCCTTGCCGGCTGCAAGGAAGATCGCGTTTATTATCGCATGGTAGACCACGTCCCCGTCGGAATTTGCGTCGACGCCGTAATCCCTCGATACCAATTTCCCGCCAAGGACTATGGGCTTTGCCTTTTTGCTGTTCCCAGTTGAAGATCCTGCCGGCCATATCCTGTGGTCGTCGTTGCCGAATCCTATTCTTATTTCGTTTTCCATGATGCTACGCCTCCACGGCATTGGTGTGCTCGTTCCTGTCCTTGTTCCTTTCCAATGAATACACCCTGGCGGAGCTTATGTTCTTCAGCGCGCTGTCGTGCGTTATTATGAATATCTGCTCGACGACGCTTGGAAGCGTGTTCGCGAGCACCTCTATGAAGCGGCCTATCCCCCTTTCGTCTATGTTGTGCGTAGGCTCGTCGAGTATCAGCCACTTCAGGTTGGGCACTATCACCATAGCCAGGGCTATCCTCATCGTGAGGCAGGCGGTGCTCCTCTCCCCGCCGCTAGCCATTCCGTCTATCTCCGCCCACTGCACATTGCCATCGGAATCCATTCCCGTGCCCGCCTCAAGGCAGTAGTCGTCCTTCCTTGCGTCCAGCCTTACCGCGGAATAATCCGCATACGGATAAAGCTTCGGCCATATGTCGCGCATCAGCATGTTTATCGAGTTGACCAGGCTGTTCCTGAGCTGCGTTTCCGTATCGAGCAGCGCCATCCTGAACTTCGACACGCTCTGGACGTGCGCGCCCCTGCTCTCGATGCGTACCCTTATCGCATCGTACGCCGCTATCTCCCTCACCTTGGAGTCTGCCTGCGCCTCTATCGATTTTGAGTACTTGCGGTTGCCCTCGATCTTGGATGATGCCTCCGCAATCGACGAGGCAATTGCGGTTATCCTCTCCTGTGCTTCGTATAGCATCCGCTCGTCAAAGTCGACCAGCTTCGATTCGGCGGCCTTTGCATCAAGCTCTTCGGATGATGCCTTTATTTCCTGCCTGTACTTTTCCTTCCTTGATATGGATTCGCGCTTCATCCTCAGCTCGTTTATTGACTTGTTTATCCTGTCGAGCTCCTTTGCCGCCTCCTCCGCCTCGGACTTGAGGGATTCAAGGGCCGCCCTTTCCTTTGCTGCAGACTCCAGGTTTGACCTCATCGGCGCGTCGAGGCTCTGGAGGTCAGACAATTTCGATGCGGCGCTGCTGACCGATTCCAGCTGTTTCCTCATCGAGGCAAGCTCAATTTCCATTTTTGCCCTAGACTTTTCCAGTTCGTACACTTTTTGGTCCGCATCCCTGATTGCGGCCGCCTTCTGGTCAAGCAGCGATTTCCTTTTCGCGTCTTCAAGCACGGAATCGCATATAGGGCATTTTCCCATGTGCCCCTCAAGCTCCTTCATCCACTTGGAGTCCTCTGCCCTGTTCGCCTTCAGTGTCGATATGTGGTTGAGGCATTCCCTTATCCTTGAGTCTGATTCGTTTGCATCCTTTTCCAATAGCTCGGGCTTCATGCCCTTCAGGAATTCCAGCAATTCGTCGCGTTTCTTGATTTTCTCGGACAGCTGCCTTGCCATGGACTCTGCATCCGCCAATCTCCTCGTTGATGATTCTATCTCGTTCCTCTTCCGCTTCAGCACATTATCAAGCTCCTGCTGTTTTACGGTTTCGGAAGCCAGCTCGGCATCAGCCTGCCCAATGGTCATGTCGAAATCTCCGATTGCCTTCAATTCCCTGTCAATGGTCGATATCCGGCTTGACAATCTCTCCATTTCCTTCTCGAGCGATTTTTTCTTCTCCCCTTTCTTCCTCAGCTCGTCCAGGCTTTTTGCAAGCGCATCCCTCTTTGATTCGGATTCCTTCAGCCTTGCCTCGAGTTCCGATTGCTCTTTGCCCAGCTGCTGCTTCTCCCTGACCAGGGATTCCAGCTGCGATTTCATCTCCGTTATGTTATACTGGTCCAGCTGCCGCTCATCCTCTGCGATTGTGGACTTTATGCTGTTAAGCAGGCTTGTCGAGTTCTCCTCCGCCCTTGCGAAGCTGTCAAGCCCGAGCATCTGGTCTATCTGCTTTTTCCTGTCCCCTTTCGCAAGCTCAAGGAAGTAGTCGAGCCTGTTCTGCTCCGCATATATCGCCCTTGAGAAGGTGTCATAGTCGGTCTTCATCAGCGCGCATATTTCCTCGTTGACCCTTGCTGGCTGCGTCTGGAGGTAGGCGCCGTTCTTCTCGAGCTTCGCCGAGGTTCCGCCGGCCCTGCCTATCTTCCTTGTCACGGCGTATTCGTCGTTCCCTACTGTAAATATTATCCGGACCTCGGCCTCGTTCTCCACGGTCGGCCTGCTTGAGATCAGGTTCGCTATCGTGGTCCTCTTGTGGACCAGCGACGGGAACGTGCCGAACAGGCCGAATGATATGCCGTCTATTACGGAGCTCTTGCCCGCGCCCATGACCCCCACGAGCACGTTGACGCCCTTCTGGAAATTCATCACCGTATGCCGGTGCGTCTTCCAGTTCCTGAGCTCTATCGACCTTATCATCAAACCAGCAAAATTAGCAATTTATATTGGGCACTAAAATTATATAACATTTGCTGGCGCCTAGCATGCCATGCCAATATTAGGTCGGCATAAAGTGACAAACCCTGTTTGGTCGCCTTATGAGCTATAGTATCCAACTGTCTATTTATTTGAGGCTTCTTGTTGCGGCTCCTGAGATATACGGTACGGGGCTAACGTTGGTGGATAGGGTTTACCGTGCTCATTTGATTATCTATAGAGCTTTTGAGCAGCGAATCATAGAACTTTATCAGCTCCTTTACGAACGGATTCCCTTTGTTTATCCTAAACATGTCCTGTTTTCCTATCCTCCTTGTCTTAACAATTATCTCGTTAGTTATCAGATTTGACCACAGGCTGTTAAGAGTGTTGTAGGATATCTCCGCATTTTCCGCTATCTCTTTCTTGGAATAGTCAAAATCTCTTGCGGTAAGCAGAAAATCCAGAACCTTTGTTAGCGGCGAGTCTCCAAGCAGTTTCGTGAATATGCTTTCGTCCATCTGATCGCTATAAATTCCTTGGGCTTCATAACTATTATGAAAGAGTAAATATAAATATTTGATGGATTAGCAATTAGAATGTGAAAGTATGAAAGTTTCAGATGAAATATACAACGACGTCAGGGTATTCATACTTAGGAAGCTGGCCAACCATAACATATGGGGCGCAAAGCACGCATCCTATGACAATCTACAGAAAGGCCTTCCTAAGGATCTCCGCCATACCGCAAAAGAAGTTGCAGACAGGCTCATAAAGGAGCGGTTTCTACTATCCCATCCGACAAGCTACGGACTGCAGGTCTCATTAAATCCGTCAATGGCAAAGGAGATAAAGGGACTTTTAGGTCTCGATAGGTAGTCTGAAGGCAAGAGGACAAAAGAAAAGAATTAGATAAGCCCTTCCTCGGCGACTTCCAGCTCCCCTACTCCTTCGACCTTTCGAAGATCGTCCTCTATCTTCGATGAGCTGGTCTCGGTATCGTCGAACTTGAACATTACCTTTATCACCTTTATTCCGAAGGCGACCTCCTCCGTCTGCATGGCAGTAGGGTTCATCTTCGCCTTTATGCTGGTGAGCGCCTTGTCAAGCTCGCCCTCCTTCGGGTACACATTGAAAAGAACAGCAACCTTGGACATTTACGGTCCCTCGAATCCGCAGGCTTGGCATCTGTATATGTTTGATATCTCCCTGCAGTGCTTGTCCCTGACTATCATGCCCTCTCCGCATGAGGGGCATCTGAACTCGGTGTACTCGTGCGAAAGATGGCCGCACGATCCGCATCTTTTTCCTGGCAATGTTCCCATTGTATCACTTTCTTCCATTCCTGCGCCGCCTATTATGCTTGCTCAGGGATATGAATACTCCTACTATTATTAGCAGGTCAATTATAAATAATGCGACTATCATCTCCTCAAGGGCGTATAGCCCCTTTTTAAGTGAGGCTATCTGGGCGGAGAGTTCCCCTATCTGCTGCGTCTGCACGCTTTGGGGCGCGGCTGCAAGGTTGTTGCTTATGACCATCGTGTCATTGCTCAGCTGCTGCGCAAGCAGCGCGGCGCTGTATGCCGATGCGGAGTATGACTTTGAAAGCGTTGTGTTGCCGGTCTGCCTAGATTCCTGGACGTAGAAGTATGCCTCGTTGGCGAACTGCGATGCCCATACCCCGTAGGTTGAATTGGAGGCTATGGAAAGCGAGAGATTGTCAAGGCGCGATGCGTTTGAATTGTACATGGATGCAGCGCTGCTCAACGCATACGCATAGTCGGCATCAAGTATCGCGACAGGGTAATTGGACTGGTTGTATGCAAGCAGCGCGGTGTCAAAGTATATGCTGTTCCCGAACTGGGCCGCCCTCTTTATCCTTGAAAGGCTTATGTTCTTGAGAAGCGGCGAGGCGGCGAGATAAGTGCCGTTCTGCGCTGCCTTCTCGTATGTGATTGACGCAGCCTTGCACCAGCCGTTGGCCTGAGCCGCAAGGTACATGTCGTCAAGTATCTGGTCGGATTCTATCTGAGATGAGTTGTAGCCCGAGATCACCTGGCCTATCGTGTAATTGCCCCAGTACTGCCTGAGCTCTGCATTGATCATGTATTCATAGTTGCCGCGGGTAAGCTGCGGTGGTGCCAGCGATCCGCATGTGCCGTTTACGCTTTCCAGTAGCGCAAGCGACTGCGGCACGCTTGAGGGATAGCTGCTGAAGTAGAAGGCGTTGACGTAATCGAGGAACGAGAAGTCGGCGCCGGTGTACAAATAGCCCTTTGATGCGGTTGCTATGCTCTGGTTCAGCGCAAGCGCCATCTGCCCGCTAGCATTGGAAAAGCGGGGGTCGCGGGAAAGCGAGGACACCTCGTTCCTTGTAAGATTGAACGTCTCGTTTAGCATGCCAAGGAACACGCTGCTGTTGCATGGCCCTTCGCATGCATATGGCGCTCTGGCCAATGCGCCCACGTTATAATCAGCGTATAAGCTGTACGAAGACGGCTTAAGGCTTCCGGGGTTTGCGGAGAAGGCGTATGCATATGCCTGCGAGATGTTGGAAACCTGCACCAGCGGGATACCGAATTTCGACTGCGTAAGGTAGTACAGCTCGTTCTCCTGGTCGTATTGCGATACGGCGGGCACGAGAACGAACCTGGCGCCTATCGAGGAGGCGGCAGCGACCTTGTCGTATATGCCTCCGACCTCCCCTATGCTTCCGTCGGGTGCGACGGTGCCGGTCATTATGAAGTCTCTCGCTATGTTCTTGTTCTCCAGGGCTGATATCGCAAGTATCGTCATCGCCGCGCCGGCGCTGGGTCCAGATACGTTCGTTTCCGGGCTGTGGAAGCTGTAAGAGAAGTTGTAATCGGAGAAGTTGAGCCCTAGGAAGCTTGAGGCGTATCGCGCCGCAGTCTGCGTTGAGAGCATTGTGTTGTTTGCAACCTCAAACGCGCCTGAAACGTTGACTTTTCCAGTGCCTGTGCTTACTGTCAACGTTATGTTTGTGAGGTTTCCGGTGTTGTTGCCCAGTATCACGGCTGGCGCATATATCCATGATCTCCCTACGATCGATGCATGCGCTGAACTTACGGATGCCAGCGCGATGATTATTGCAACCAGTGAGAGTATCTCCGTTCTCATTTACAAACCTGTAATATATCTTGAGCCATCTTTAAAAACCTAACTCGGGGGCTGCTTGTCCTTCATGTTCTCCGGCTTCGTTGCCTTGGACCATAGGTTCCTGAACCTGTACTCCGCCTCGCCGTGGTTTATGCTCACTATGTGCTCGCTCTTCCTGTTTATTATGTTGAGCGGGGGGATCTTGTATGCGAGGCTTCCGTCCATTATTAATCGCTCGTGCTGCTTCGCCGCCTCCTCGGGCACCAGTATCCTAAGCTCGAACCCAACGTTCCTGTTCTTGAGCTCGTTCTTGAAATCGGTATAGGACTTCCAGAACTCGGTGCTCAGCCTGTCGGGCTTTGTAAGTATTGATATGCTGCTGTACTGCTGCATGCTCCCTGCCACCAGCTTCGCAAGGTTGTCCAGGCCATTAACGTCGAAATGCATGTCTATGATTCGTATGTCGCCGGTCAGCTTCTTCATAAGCCTGTTGGAGAGCATGCCTATGTTCGAATACGGGGTGTCGGGATCGATTGAAATTGGGCGCGCGGCCGGCTTTCTCGAAGGATGAGGCGCGGACTCCAGCCTGTAATACTGGTATGCGCCTGCGGCAAGCGTAAGGGACGCCCCTATGTACGGCAATGGAAACGTGAGTATCAGGTTCCTGAAGTTGAACACGCTGAGTATTCCTACAAGCACAAGGTACACCACCGAGCACCCGATCATCAGTGCAAAGTTGAACCTTGACTGTGCGTTTGTGAAGAACCAAAGCGATGCGGCTGCGAATACCACTATGGCGAAGGGTATCATCGCGTATGCGACATGGAGCGCGAGTATCACGCTGCTTATCTGCGAAACGGCGGAATGAAGGGACGCCGCTGCCGTTGCATTGGTCAGGTTGTACGTGTTTATGACGCTTGATATGCCGTAGTATATGCCTATCGAGAATGATATGTGCTGCACGTAATAGAATGCGTAAAGCAGGGCTGCGAATCCCCCCGCAAGCGCGGTTACCTGGAGCTTTGTAGGGTTATCCATTATTCCTGTGCACCGCTACTATTTGTGAAATTCCTCATAAAAACCTTGTGTTCAGTTGCGGCATTCGGGCATGCCGTCATAGGTGGACAGCGATCATGTATAAAAGGAGCGCAACGGCTATCCCAAAAAGTAGAGGAGGTATTGCCGGGAGGGCACGCTTGTATTTCCTCAGTATCGACATCGTCAGTATCAATCCAAACAGCGCACCCAGTATCACCACGAAGCTTAGGACGAAGTTGAGGTTAAGCCTGTATGCGGATACCGCAACCATTAATGGTATCGCCAGGTCCCCTGTGCCGAGCGCGGTCCTTGCGGTTACCGGCACCATTTTCTTGCCCGACAGGCTTTCCGCAACGGAACCCCTCTGCGGCTTTGCCGCGGGCATCGCGGACGCGTATTCCTTCCTCTGCCCGGCATCAAGCCTGGACAGCGGGAATGCCTCAACTTCGTCGACCATTATCAGGAACGATAGGTTTTTCTCGATGGCCATATTCCCCAACGCTATCATGTGCTTCGTTATGAAGACAGCTATGAAGTCGTACGCGGCAAGCACCACCATGAACGCCAACGCTATGTAGAACCCGAAGCTTATGCCCAGGACAAGCCCGACACCTATGCTGGATATTATCGCGGTGGTGTTCCTCAGCCTTGGGATCTTGTACTTGAGGGCTATAAGCGCGCCTGCAAGTATCGCCGCACCGATGAAGTCGGCAACGCTTCCGTTCCCGAGAAGGTTATTGAATGCGCTGCCCTGCAGCGACGATATCACAACCAGGAACACTATGAGCGACGAAACGAACACCACCGCCCCCTCAAGCAGGAGGAACAGCTTCTCGCCTTTGTATATCCTGAATATCAATACGAGCACTACGGATACAACAACGATGTATGCGATGTAGAATAGGATGTCGAATGACGATGACACCACCTGCGCGGACTGGACCTGCTGGTACGTTACTCCGGTGAAGACCTGCGTCGCAAGGAGCAGGCCTGAGAACTGCACAAGCAGGAACATAGCTATTATCTGCATGAGCTGCCTGTATTCTATTACGCGCAATGGCAATCGATCACAGCTAAGGTTTCCGCACCGTATTATTTAACCCGTTCGGTATGCCTGTAAAAACATAAAAATAGGAAGAGGAATCAGTTATTCCTCTTCTCAAGGTCCTTTATCCGCTCCGCAACCCCCTTTGCCTCGCTTTCCAGGGATTCCTTGTATTCCTTCAGTATCTGTATGCGCTCCTCTTTCGTGAGGAAGTTCCTCATCCCGTGTCCGCAACCGCATTCGTTCATTTTGGTCACCTATATATCGGATGTCCGATATATTAGTATTATAGAAGGGGTTAAATATTTAAATATATAAGTTGTCCTATACGTGAGCATATGCAGAAACACGGGTGCGACATGCGGGGATTCCTCTCCTTCCAGGTGCTCTTCCTGGTGGCGAAAAGGCCGATGCACGGCGACGAGATCGCAATGGAGATAAAGAAAAGGAGGGGCGAGAAGCCAAAGGCTGGCACCATATACCCTGCCTTGAAGGAGCTCGGGGCGAGGGGCCTTGTCAAGGGAAGGAAGAGCGGCAAGATGGTGGTATACTCGATAACCCCGAAGGGAAAGGCTGCCCTCAGGCGTGCGATGACCTATTTCGTAAGGTGCTTCGGCGATATAATCGCGGGCTAGACGTTTCCAGGAGTATATGGCCCATCCTGGCCGACGAATACGGTATATGTGGATCCAAGGAATGACCCTTTTGGCCCGTCAAGCCATGCCTCTATCGTGTATTCCCCCGGCCCGTATTGGGATGTAAGGTTGTCTATCCCAAAGGAAACGAAGAAGTCGCTGCGCTTGACGTAGTACGCGCTTGCGACTATTGTCTTCATGCCTGGATAGTATTCCGAAGGGCTGGATACCACTCCAGCTATCGGGTTTCCGTAGCCGTATTCCGAGGTATTGTCGAGCTGCGCCCTTGACATGGCGGACGCCGCAGGGTCGTAGCTTATCTCTATGCTCGACAGGTTGTATCCCTGCGCTATGCTGCCCTCAAGGGCAAGCCTGCCTCCCGAATATGAGGGGGTGCCGTTGAGCCATGATATGTAGTTGTCTATGAAATCCTCAACAAGGTATATACTGGTGCCGTTGTATGCTATGCCTATCGACACCTGGTTGTGGTTTGGATCGAGTATGTTGTCCCTGTGGCCGTTGTTGCAGCATGCGGAGTCGTTGTACATCATGTTGTACTCCATGCTGCCTATGTCCTGCGTTACGTTTATGTTGCCTGCGGTGCTGCACAACGAGGCTATGCATGCCTTCTCCTCGGATTTCGTGTACGCTATGTTCTCCTGCACTGCGCCTGTGCCGCCGACAAGCGTGTATCGCATGTAGGGCTTCATTCCATATATGTCCCAATGGCTGAAGTAGTTGTTCGACAGCATCGAGTATGCATGCTGCTGTGCTGACGGCTCGGGCGAGAGCGTTACGTTAGGCAGGCCGTATGCCGATCGGTCCCTGTTTATCAGCCCCAGTGCATAGCCCTGCAGGTAGGTCGCATTGGCAGTGACTGTTGACTGGTTTGCGTTTGGGAAGCCGAACCCGGAGGCCTGATTGCCGAGTATGCCCAGCAGCAGTGTTATCTTCGGGTAGAACAGCATCACCACTATTATTACCACGACAAGAAGCAGTATGTTAGCTGCAAGGCCCATGAAATCATTACAGATAGACAAGCAACCTTATTAATTTTAAGCTGCACTTTTGATTAGGCGCGGGCTTCTTTTCCGGTCCGCATCATAAGGACAGCACGTCGTTGTGCCCCTTGAATATGAATGGACGCCAGAATGCAAAGAAAAGGTATACCTCGGCCATGAATGTGATATAGCCAAGATATCCGGGCAGGGGCATCTCGAACAGCCTGGTTTGCGCCAGGAACTGAGGGATGTTGTAAAACCATTTCGGATACGCCTGGTAATTCCAGCATTCCCAGAAGAATCCTGTTATCAGTCCCGCGCAGGCCATCTGTATCGCCATGCTCTTTTTCCCTGCGCCTATCTTTTGCAGGATGCTTGGCCTTCCTGTCAGGTAGTTCAGCGGGTCCAGAAGGAGGAACAGCCCGAACCAGATGAAAGGGAAGCCGATCTCCGGGGATATTATCGGCAGGATTGCTGCAATCGCGCCCGCGAACGGCAGCAATTTTACAATTCCATATTTCGAGATTTCGGCCCTTTTTCCCAGCCTTTTTGCCTTTCCCGCAACGTCAAACCTTTTCCCCAGGTTCAATGCGCTAAGGAGCGAAAATGTCTCCATGAATGATGGCATTATTATAGTGAAATCAATGAGATGGATATACCATACGTAATGTATGTAATGCCAGTTGTGCGTGAAAATATTATATACCTCGAATATAGACCAGAACGGCACCGAGATTAGCGCAAGGAATACGAGTTCCCCAGGATAAGAGGACAGCAAGGACCGCTTTTTAACCTCGTACACCAGGCTGTCCACAAACAGGATGAACCCCCACCACACTATCGGTATGTACCATGTGGCGAACGGCTGTATGACTGCATAAAAGTTGATCTCCGCGAATATTATCAGGATCAGGCCAAGATAACCATATGCTCTCATGTTCAGCGCCCAGCGATCAACTAGATTTCCGCTCCTCGGCTATAAATTCATATCGTAATGCTGGATCGCCGAAGGGGGGATTTGAACCCCCCCTTACTTTGTACTGTTAGGTTGCTAGCCTGGAACCCATAGTGAGCGAAGCGAACGCGCTGAACTGAAGGGGCCGTGTCCAATAACTACTAAAGATTAACCAGAATTTCGTCTAAACTTCTGG
>VFSW01003071.1_pt1 | contig 25017 bp, 17 predicted proteins | sample 5358111 | NCBI WGS metagenome assembly VFSW01 (sample SAMN11554181, study PRJNA540505) | mine drainage metagenome | isolation source: sediment from site ElyBrook_90M | place: USA: Ely Copper Mine, Vershire, VT | collected 2017
GTTGCTCGCCTGGACTTAGCCCTGTGGATGCGAACGACGCTGTTTACGTCGCTGCGCTGCCGCCTTGCGCTTGCGTCGCGCCTGCGGGCTTTCATAATAGGCACGGCGGCGGGCCTCGGAGAGAATGCCATCCTGCTGTACCTTACGATTAAATTTTTTGAGGGCTAATTCAAAAGAGTCGCCCGGATTCAGTTTGATCTCAGCCATATGAATTACCAGCGCGATCTACGGCCACTGGAACGGCCGCTCCCGGAACTCTGCGTCTGATAACAATCACTGCAATAAACAGGCTTGTCACCACGCGGTTGGAATGGGACAACGGCCTCGTTTCCGCAGCTAGAACAGGTAGCAGTGTACATCTGACGGCTTTCGCGCGCCCCACCACGATTGCCGCTATGTCCGCCCGACTGGGATTTGCGAGCAGCGCGGCAGGCTGGGCAGCGGGTAGGATCATTGGTGAGATTCTTACTCGCGTAAAACTCTTGTTCGCCAGCGGTGAAGATAAATTCCTGACTGCAATCGCGGCAAACCAGAGTTCGATCAGTAAAAGACATGTTTCTCTCGCTTCTTGGATATAACATCCCAACATATTCGTGTAATGCGCTGCTTGCAACAGATGATTTGACTTCTCCGAGCAACAAGGCACGTTACAACGTTATCTGAGTATACCATATATTATCCGTAAAAGCACTATGTAATCTGCATTTTGTAGACATTTTGTTTTTATAGCACAGCCTCAGCGTAGCAGCATACAACCCACTTGCCATCTTTTTTCACGTGAACAGTTTGCACTCATGCTATAATAAGCAACAGGCATGTATGTGCCACAACTATTACTTATTAAAGAGGACAGCGAATGCCAACACGTTCTGATGCATACACGTTGATGACCAGTCACGTCAAAAACGAGAACCTGCAAAAGCATATGTTTTCCGTCGAGGCGGCCATGCGTTTCTATGCCCGCAAGTATGGTGAAGACGAAGAATTATGGGCCATGACGGGTTTGCTCCACGATTGCGATTATGAAGAATATCCCAACCTGCACGAACATACACAGGTGGCAGCCAACTGGCTACGCACTGAAGGGTATGAGGAACCGCTCATTTATGCCATCCTGGCTCACAATGATCTCAATATCGCCACTCACCCACGCACTAACCTACTCTCTAAAAGCCTCTATGCCTGCGACGAGGTCACGGGTATGATTACAGCAACCGCGCTAGTGCGTCCGAATAAGAGCATCATCGGTCTGGAGGTCGCCTCGGTACGCAAAAAAATGAAGGCCAAAGGGTTCGCCGCCGGCGTCAATCGCAACGATTTAGTGCAAGGAGCTGCCGAGCTTGGCGTTGATTTAGATCATCATATTGCGTTTGTCATCCAGGCCATGTCTAGCATCGCAGAGACGCTCGGTTTGAATGGGCTGGCAGTTCCGTCATCCCTCAACTAAATTCTGTATTATCACCTATGATGTAATGGATTATGCAGCAACGCCGTCAACAACAGCATCAATCACAACGTCTCTTCACTGCCACGGAGCTTGCAGACTTTGAGTACTGCCCGCTCCTCTGGTGGCATGAGCAGTTTGAGTCTGCCGTACAAGAAGACACGGAAGAACTGTTCGCACGTCTCGTTGAGTTAGAACAAGAGCATGAGACGCTTGCCCCTAGCATCCCAGAATACCAACTGATCGAGCAACTCTTAGTACGACGCAATGCGTTCGAGCCAGAAGATCAGCTTGCTGAGTATAACGAGGACGAGGACGAGAACGAGGACGATAGAGAACTCGAAAAGAGGGAAGAAGAGCGCATTCCCGCTTCCACACCAAGAGTCTTCTCGCGCCGCCTCCTTTTGATACTGCTGGGGATAAGCGCGTGTGGCCTCTTATTCATGCTCGTCTCGGTGGTGTTACGATGAAAGAGATTCTTTTCCCAATCGGTCTGAGCATCTTTTTGTTGGCCTTGATTGCACTCATCATGCTCTTCAATGAGCGTCATGTTCAGCACCAACGGCTCATCACTGAACATCAACAAGCACTAGGTTTGCCTGAGGGCGAACTGGTCTATGAAGATGCCGACGGACAGGGCGAGACACTCTCCTCAAGCGACTACCCGCTGATTGGCAAGCCTGACTACATTGTGAAACAAGACGACGGACGCCTTGTTCCCATTGTCCTCAAACTCAATGTGCGAGACGCCAGCGCACCCGCTCCCAACCATGAGATTCTAATCGCCACCTACTGTCTGATCTTGGAAGATTACGCTGAAACACCGCCTATACATGGTATTGTGCGCTATGCAGACCGTGAATTTGTGATCGAATATACGCCCGCCTTGCGCAAGAAGGTGCTGCGTTTGCTCGGTGATATCGAACAATACACCGCACAACGACCACCACCATTGACAAAGCAGAAGGTAACTAAATGCCGCGCCTGCATCTTCCAGCCCATTTGCCCGGTTGGGAGAGGCAAATAGGCGCGACACCACTCAGAGCGGGTTGACAATCTTTCACCACACGCACTACACTAGATCAGCGTCAGGCGACTTTTCCAGACGCTCTTGTCGGGCAAAACCTGCATATTTTTGTTACTACTCACTACTATAGAGCAGAAGCGGGGTTAGACTATGGCTACAGTACACGAAGTTGTAGAAATGAGCGGACACATCATTGACTCCTGGACGCTGCCGCGTGCCTGGGATACGATCATGGATCGCGGCGGCAATTTTGCAGTCGAAGAGATGCGTGTTGGTGTCAATAAAACCGAAACCAGTTATGCGCGCATCAAGGTTGAAGCACCCAGTGACGAAGTTCTCGACCTCATTCTCTCAGAGTTGCAGCAACTTGGAGCAGTCGTCGTCAATGCTGAAGATGCCCATACTGCAACCGTCGAGCAAGACGGCGTATTGCCTTCGCGTTTCTATTCGACTACCAACCTGCCTACGTGGGTACGTATGTATGGGCAATGGGTAACGGTCGAAGACATCGAGATGGATGTGGCCGTGATTATTGATAATAAGCAGAGGCGCGCGTTCTGTAGGCCAATGCATGATGTACGAGTTGGCGATGAGGTTGTCATTGGGCATGGCGGTATTCGCGTGCAGCCCTTTGAGCGTGGGCGTGAACGCGAATCGTTTGCCTTCATGCAGAGCAGCGTCTCATCTGAAAAGGCAAAAATCCTTTCAATCCATGAGATTGCACGTCAGATGAAAGAGACCCGTGCGCATGGCGGTAAAATTCTCTTTGTGCTTGGCCCAGCTGTCATTCACACAGGGGCGGGCCGCTACGTCGCTGAACTACTACGTCGGGGCTATGTACAGGTGATTTTCGGTGGCAATGCCATCATCACCCATGACGTGGAGTCAGCCCTGTATGGAACCTCGCTCGGCGTAGACTTGCGCACAGGAGAACAGGTCGAGGGCGGACACCGTAACCATCTACGAGCCATCAATGCAGTACGCGGAGCGGGTTCCTTGGAGAAGGCCATTGAGATCGGCCTGCTCAAAGAAGGTATTACTTATGAGGCCATCAAACGCAATATCCCGATGGTCCTAGCAGGCTCCATTCGCGACGATGGCCCCATGCCCAGCGTGATCGCCGACATGCAAGAGGCGCAACAACGCATGCGTGTAGAACTTAAAGGTGTTGAAATGGCCCTCATGGTTGCCTCTATGCTGCACGCCATCGCAACTGGTAACCTGTTGCCCTCAATCGTGCGCACCGTTGTCGTTGATATCAACCCAGCTGTCGTCACTAAACTGGCGGACCGGGGCAGTTTCCAGGCAGCGGGCCTCGTCACCGACGCCGAACTTTTCCTGCGCGAACTGCTCGAAGCACTGATGTAGTGTGTTACGCAGGCGAGTGCAGAAAAGGTGCGGATATTTGTAGAAAAGAATATATTACTTTCTACAAATATCCGCACCTTTTTATTGCTTATCACCTTCTTGGATGGGCATCACACACGGCACAAGGTGGTCGCTCTATCACCAACGTTGACCAGTGGCGTGTCTATCGTTCCCAGAACATAGCCATTATATGGCGCATAAATCTGCTCTACAATCTCAAACATGCGTAGCGCGTAAATATAGCCTAATAGCGCACCCTGTCGCACTTCAGAACCGCCCTGTACCTGCGCTACCCATATTCCACCCTAACTTGCATTTTCCTGTATCTGTGCCATCTCTTACTCCTTAGCTGTAAATAGTAGTATGTCAATTATTATGTCATACAGCAGATATCACATGCAGCGTTGTTGACTTTTCTCAGGAATCAGCATACACTGGCCAAAATACTTGTAGAGGAGTTTGTGCCCATGGCAAGCCTCGCATCTATGCCCACCATAGTAATTAATCAAAATGAACTGGCTAAATTTGGAGCAACGTGGCAAACAAACGGCGGAAGCCTTAGCCGAACACCTCCCTATTCATCTGGCGAACTTGGCAAGCCCTTCGATACTGCTATTGGTACAGCATTATCTACCATGCTGGGCGACATTCCTATCATCACGCCTGGAGCAGATGCACTTGTTCCTGCACTACCTGACTGTGTAGAGGTTGGACCTGTCCGTGTAATTGGCGGAATACGTCCACAAAATTTCGATGTCGGCTATCGGCCTGATGGCATCCGTTTTGCCTATGATACTAAAACATTGAACGATGCAAAAAGTGTTGGCAAAAACTGGCAGAATATGATCAATGATCTGGCAACAGAAGCAACTACTGTACATAGCCGCTTCCCTCATGCTGTAGTCGCTTTTATGGTAATTTGTCCAGAGCCATGTGTCTCCCCCGCCCGCAGAAAAGCTCTTATCGAGACGCTTGAACGCCTGGGACGCCGTAGTGGTGTTGATGGTCCTTTATATATGGCAGAAGCTATCTCCTTCGTTTTATGGAATCCAGAAGATGGCAGTATTGACCCCCAACTCCCTTCTACACAATCCCCACTGCGCCTGGAGAAATTTTCCGAACAGGTAGAAGCAGCCTATACAAGCCGTTATAAAGGACTGCCACCACATGCTGACTAGTACTATCAGGGTTATCTTGCGCTGATGTGATACTATGCCACTATACGAATATGATCAGATGTTCTTTTTGATAACACCAAATCCCAAATAAACAAAAGCCAAAACGCTGTGGCAGCAGCATTATGTTAGCTTATTTCTTAGAGGATTGTTTATATATGAAACCTTTGGCGACCTATCAAAAGCTACGTGGTGGCTACTACACTCCCAAGCCTATTGCAGATTTCCTCGCACATTGGGCAATTCAAACTGCCAATGCTCGTGTGTTGGAACCAAGTTGCGGTGATGGAACATTGCTCCAATCAGCAACGGAAACGCTGCTTGCGCGGGGTGCAACCCTATCATCTATTATTAATCAGCTACAAGGTATCGAGTTTGATCCTCAAGAAGCAGTAAAGGCGCGGGCGCGCCTCGCGTATGATGGAGACTCCCATCTACTGTCCGTGCATAATGGTGATTTTTTCGCCTACAGCTACAAGCATCTCGCCAATAAAGAGTATTTTGATGCTATTATTGGCAATCCACCTTTTATCCGTTATCAAAATTTTCCTGAAGAGCAACGCCAGATCGCCTTTTATTTTATGCAACAAGCAGGTTTACATCCCTCTCGTTTAACCAATGCCTGGGTTCCCTTTTTAGTCACATCTACATTGTTGCTTACCCAACATGGTCGCTTGGCAATGGTTATTCCAGCAGAATTGTTACAAGTAAACTATGCGGCAGAACTACGCTCTTTTCTTAGCCGCTACTATACATCTATTACACTGGTTACGTTCAAAAAACTCGTTTTCGATGATATTCAGCAAGAAGTGGTTTTATTGCTTGCCGAACGCAATGGGCATCTGCAAACAGGTATCAGAACGCTAGAGCTAGATGGTATCGCCGATCTTGTGACATGCAACGATACCGACTTCGCACAGATGCCTCTCAAAGAGATGGACCACTCTACCGAAAAATGGACAATGTATTTCCTTGAAGCGCATGAATTGCAGCTCTTACGCACGCTGCAAGAACGCCTAGACCTGACACGCGCTAGCTCTGTTATTGATGTAGATGTTGGTATAGTGACGGGCCTGAACAACTTCTTTGTCCTCACAGCCGAGCAAGTAGAACGTTATCAGCTTACACCATACACACAGCGCATTGTTGGTCGCTCAGCACAACTCACAGGTCTTCGTTTTCTGGAGCAGGATTGGCAGAAAAATGTTACCGATCAAGCACCGTCTTTTCTGCTCACAACGCCTGATATGCCCTTTTACCTGTTACCAGAAGAGCTAAAGAAATATATTACCGAGGGCGAAGAGAAGGGGTTTCATCAGGGATACAAGTGTCGTATTCGCAACCGCTGGTATGTTGTGCCATCGGTATGGATACCACAGGCATTTATGCTGCGTCAGGTGCATCAATATCCCAAGATTATTCTCAACGAGGCCAGTGCAACCAGTACTGATACAATCCATCGTGTAAAAGCGCGCAATGGATACTCCACACGCACAGTCGCCGCCGCTTTCCTTAACTCGCTTACCTTTGCCTTTTCAGAGATTATAGGCCGCAGTTATGGTGGTGGCGTCTTAGAATTAGAGCCAAACGAAGCAGAGAAATTACCTCTTCCATTGGTTGGAGCCGAACACCTTTGCCTTGATGATCTCGATACATTACTGCGATCTAAGGGCATTTATGCAGTCCTCGATATTACTGACCGCCTCTTGCTGCAAGAAGGCATGGGGCTGAGCATACAGGAAATACGACAACTACGCACAATCTGGGAAAAACTGCGTGACCGACGCATCAACCGCAAGCCTGATACAACCAAAAAGAAAAGTCCCCCACTCATCGTGTGCGCTCCGCCATCTTCATGATGTCTTGCGCTATCTCGCGCAGGGTCACACGCAACGCGGCAGGCTCACGAATAATGAAGGAACAGCGCAATGTCAGCAGCACACGCGCCATCCACTCCAGCGATTCCGTGTAACAGCGCATCGCCACGCCATTTTCTTCCTGCTCCAACGTTGCCAGCGCGGGCGAAATCATACGCCGTGCCTCCTCAAGCGTAGTTTCTAGTACGATATCTACTGTCTGTCCAACGGGCATCATTGCCAGCGAGCGATTGACATAGGCGACACAATCAAAATGGTCAGGTGGCTCAAATGTCCGCGCAAGCACTCTGCTGCTGCGTATGCGATCAAGGCGAAAGGTGCGAATATCAGCGCGCAGATGGCAATACCCTACTGTGTACCAGTAACCAGAACGACACACGACACCATAGGGATCAAATTCGCGTTCGGTCGCTTCGGCCGTCATCGCGGCCTGATAGCACAGCCAGACACGGCGTTTTTGCTGCGCCGCAACGCAAAGCATGACGACAATCTCACCTTCTGGTACATGCTCGACAAGGCGGTAGTCGAAGGTCAGCGTCTCCTGCACAGCTCTCACCTGTTCGCGTAATGCGGTAGATAACACACGCTCAATCTTTGTTTGTGCCCCCGTTACCGCTGGAGCATTGGTCGTCAAGCCTAGATGACGCGCGGCAATTAGCCCAACAGTCAGCGCGAAAGCCTCGTCATCCTGAAAGATCAGCGGCACTCTGGAGCCTGGACAGATACGATAGCCGCCATAGCGTCCCGCAACAGACTCAATCGGATAGAGCCGTTGCAGGGCAGTGATATAGCGACGTACCGTGCGTTCATCGACCTCTAGCCGCTCCGCCAGTTCTTTGCCACTGACCTTTCCACGTTGTAGCAAAATTTCGAGCATCGTAAGCAATCGTGTGGCTGGAAAATGTCGCATCGCAATATTTCCTCCGGCGTAAAATTTATGTAATCAGGACCGATTATAGCCGCATTCCCTGGTAAACTCAATGATAGAAGGGGGTAATACCTATGTCTTCATCGACAGCACTACTCATCATTGACACACAGGTTGGCTTGATTGAGCCTGCCTATCAGGGTTTCAGCGTACTGGAGCAGATTCGCACGCTACTGGACAAAGCGCGTGCTGCACGTGTTCCCGTCATCTACATGCAACATGATGGTCCTCAAGGGAGTGATCTAGAGGTTGACACTTCTGGCTGGCATATTCATCCCAGCATCGCGCCGCAGGAAGGTGAGCCAGTTGTCCGTAAACGCGCTTCCGATTCGTTTTACCAAACCACACTGGCGCAAGAGCTTGAGACACGCGGTATCCACCATCTGATTGTCACGGGCGGGCAGACCGAGTACTGCGTGGATACCAGCGTGCGCCGTGCCGTCTCACAAGGTTACGATGTCACGCTTGTCGGCGATGCACACACAACCTACGATAATCAGGTGCTCACCGCAGCGCAAATCATCGCTCATCACAATACACTGCTCGACGGTTTCTGTACAGACGAGGCGTGTGTGAGCGTCAAAGCAGCACAAGATATTGAGCTATAACGTTACATAACGGCGCATCTTGAAGGGAAAAACTCGATGAGTACAACACGAGACAAAACACAATTGCTCGACGATATGCGCAAGGGTTACGCGGCATTTAGCGCGCTATTGGCCTCCTTGAGCAGCGAGCAGATGACAACACCAGAGGTCAATAGCAGCTGGTCGGTGAAAGATAATATCGCCCATCTCACAGCCTGGCAACAGCGCGTGATTAACATGCTACCCGCCATTCGAGAGCAGCGAGAATTACCAGACCCGACACCAGCGATGACGGAAGAAGAGATCAACGCAATGTATTACCAGCAGTTCAAGACGCAATCGCTCGATCAGGTAGTCCAGACATTTCACGCGACCAGCCAGCAGTTTATCGCGGAAGTCGAAGCCACCAGTATAGAAGACCTGACCAAGCCTATCGCATGGCTCGGCGAGAGAGCAGTCTGGGAGTATATCGCGGGTGATAGCTACGAGCATTTTCAGGAACATAGCACAATTATTCACAACTGGTTAGCGCGCACAGACGTATGACACTACATATTTCACGCGAGCAGGCACGCCGCTTCCTCGCAACCTATCACTTTACACAGAACGATCTCACTGGCGTTTTTGCGCATCTGGGAACGGTTCAATATGACCCGCTCAATCCAGTTGGGCGCAATCCCGATCTTGTATTACAGGCCCGCGTCCCAGGCTATCGCGTCGATGACTGGCAAGCGGCGGCATACACAGAACGGCTCATTTATGATGCCTGGGATAAACAGGCATGTCTGGTTCCTGTCAGCGACTGGCCCTATCGCGCTATGATTCGCGATCTGCACCGTCCCTATCATGATCGCGAGATTCTCCAGGCCGAACCCACTCTTGTAGACACGCTTTTCCAGGCCATCGACGCACAAGGACCACTCTCATCGCTTGAATTTGAGGACGAGACACGCTACCCGGCAGGCTCCTGGTATGGCACAACACGTGCGAATCGTGTTCTGCGCTCTATGTGGGCTTGCGGTATGTTGCTCACGCATCATCGTAAGGCCGGGCGTCACTATTATGATCGCCCCGAACGGGTCATTCCTTCCGCGCATTATGCCTTACCCCCGCTACTCGACGAAGAGGTCTATTACCGCTGGATTATCGCACGGCGCGTTCAGGCAGTGGGTCTCCTGCGTCCGCAAGCAGAGGCAGCGATCTGGAGCGCGTGCGGCACGGGTCCACAGCGCAAACTCGCCTTTGCGCAACTCGTCGCGAATGAAACCATCACGCCAGTGCATGTTGGCGAACAGCGCACACTCTACTACATGCCTACCAGCGCGCTGTCCCTGTTAGCAGTTGAGCCACCGGCCCCACGTGTCATCTTCCTGGGACCGCTCGATAGCCTGCTGTGGGACCGTAAGGCCATCGCGCAACTGTTCGATTTCGAGTATCTCTGGGAGGTATACAAGCCTGTAGAGCAACGCAAGTGGGGCTACTATGTCTTACCAGTCTTCTATGGTGATCGCTTTATCGCACGGCTAGATTCGCGCATGGAAGGGCGAGTTTGGAATATTATGAACTGGTGGTGGGAACCAGGTATTCAGCCAGATGCAACACTTCGTCAAGCACTCAACAGCGCAGTTGAACAGTTTTTGCTCTATTTACGCGCCGAGAGCGTCGTCGGGTTGCCTGATATGTAGCGATGCAATGGGAGCAAGACATCGCATATCCAGCTCCCATTGCACCTCTTCTTTCTGGAGATACAAGCGACTAATGCGGGATGATCCCAGGGAACACGTACTGCTGTAGCATAACGATGATACCCAGGATGGTCGCTAACAACACACTATGGAGGAAGGTGCGACGAATGATGATGCCTTCCTTGCCAGCCAGAGAAGTTGTTGAGACGCCAGTTGTCACGTTTTGTGGCGAAATCATCTTACTCATGACCGCACCAGACGAGTTGCTGGCTGCCATCAGGATGGGACTGAGGTTCAACTGCTTCGCCGCGACCACTTGTAGGTTGCCAAAGAGCGCGTTACTAGACGTATCACTACCGCTGAGGAAACAAGCAATCCAACCGAGGAAGACGGAGAAGAAGGGGAAGATCGCCCCCACTTTTGAGATCGCCAGGCCGAGCGTATAGGCCATACCAGAATAGTTATACAGGTATGCAAGACCAACAATCAGCATGACCGTCAGAATAGCGAAGCGCAACTGACGCCACGAGTCAGCCAGAGCCAAGATCAGGATAGATGCACTTGAACCCGTTGCCATCGCGACAATCCAGGTGATAATCACCGAAACCAGAATAGCCGTACCAGTTCCTAATGGTTGGAAGGTGTACACTGCCGCATAGGGCTTTTTGTAGAGCGTTAGGAAGACCTGATTATGCAAGCCCGGCCACTTGATAAGCTGTTGCCCAAGCAGAGGAATCTTAAGGAAGGTCCAAGCAATCACGATGGCACTGACAAGCAACCAGGGCAGCCAGGCCAACACGGCCTCACTTGCCGAAGGTTTCCCATGCCCTTCAGCAGTGTCTAGCGTAGGGCGATACTGCTCGCTATCACTCGGTTTCCAGAAGCGCACAAACACAATCACGCAGATCAGCGAGACAAGAGCAGCCAACACGTCAGGCAATTCGGGACCGACAAAGTTAGAGACCAAAAATTGCGTGATGGAGAACGAGAGACCCGCAACCAGAGCAGCAGGCCAAACAGTACGCAAACTGCGAAAGCCCGCAAAGATAACGATTGCATAGAAGGGGAGGAAGAGGCCGAAGATTGGAAGTTGACGTCCAACCATCGCCGAAAGTTGGGCGGTATTCAGGTTTGTCACAGCATGCAGTGTGATAATTGGCACGCCAAGTGCGCCAAAGGCCACAGGCGTCGTATTGAAGATCAGGGTTAGCGTGACGGCATCAACGACATCAAAACCAAGCGCAATCAAAAGCGCACTGCCGATAGCAACAGGGGTGCCGAAGCCCGCAACGCCTTCCATCAGCGCGCCAAAGCTAAAACCGATGATCAGCAACAAAATACGGCGATCAGCAGGCACGTTGTACACCATCCAACGGCGGAAGAGTTCAAATTTGCCGGAACGGACCGCGATATTGTAGAGCCACATCGCATTCCAGACAATCCACATCACGGGGACAAGGGCGAAGACCATACCGTTGAGCGTTGAACTTGCCGCTAGATTGATAGGCATCTGCCACACGGCAATCGCGATGATGAGACCAATAACCAAGCCCGCCAGAGCAGCCTGCCATGCCGGTCTGCGTACAACACCAAGCAGAATAAGCACGACAATAATCGGGATGATACCTACGAGGAAGGATAGGAACAGGTTGCCTGCAACAGGGGTGAGTAGCTGTTGGAACATCTGTGTTACCTCCATATCCTGAAGATAATGTCAAAAGGATAGTAGCAGTGAAAACCAGGAAACAGATTCCACCGTCATTGTGGAATCACAAAGCAGCAATGGAAGATTTGTCCTCCTTTCACACAGTATGTTTTTTAGATATGCCAGACAAAAAACATGATATCTCCTAAACACGTTTCTCTGTGCATCAAGAAAATAGTGACATATTATAGAGCATCTGTCAAGGGTTATTGGAAATTTATTTTCCACATATCGGAGTAATCTTTCGCTTCGGCTACTACAGCTTTCCATAGCACAACTCTGTACATCTCGACTCGTATGATATAATAGAATACGGTCTTAGAGCTTGCCTCTCACGGGCTAAACCCGCTACGATACAAACAACATACCAGCACCAATGCCAATCAACAGGAGAACTTGGAGAAGATAGTTTATGCAATTCTTTGGGAAAATTATGGGTGATCCCAACAAGCGCGACCTCAAGGCGATTCAGCCGCTTGTCGATAAAATTAACGCACTCGAATCATCCATCAAAAAACTGAGTGATGCCGAACTGACCGCCAAGACAGCCGAATTCCGCGCCCTGCTCTTCCTTTACTTGAAAGGTGGTTTGGTGTTGGAAGATGAACTGGTGACATCGTTCCATGAAGCTCTCCAAAGCGTTGAACCCTTCGCCAGTGACTGCACTGACGCCGACCTGCACACCGCCATCACGGAATATCGCCAGAAACTTGAATATCGCGCAGACCCCGAACGCGATTTGCGCGATAAGCTCACCGATACACTTTCCGAGTGTTTCGAGCAGGCCTATGAAAAACTCTCACCCAAACTCAATCACCTCAAGGTTGCGGCAACCCTAACACGCATTACCGACACGCACGAAAGCTTAGAGCAACTCACGCAAGCCGAGACTGCCCAATCCGCTGTTCTCGCGCTGCTCCAAGAAACTGAGCCAGCCATCAAAGAGATTTCGTCAGAGTTACTTAGTGATGCTTTTGCAACAAGCTGGCAACGTTTTGAGAAACAGCATCACGAGAATGATCGCCTCGCGCAGCTTGCACAATTGCTCAGCGATACCCTGCGCCATTTGCAACCCGAGCTGGTCGCACTCAAGGCAGAAGCAATGGATGAGCTGATTCCAACTATTGCCAAACGCTACAAAACAGGCAAAACGCTTGAAGACCTACTACCTGAGGCTTTCGCGGTCACCCGTGAAGCTGGATGGCGCACGATCAAAATGCGTCATTACGATGTACAACTGATCGGCGGCATCGTCTTGCATCAAGGCAAAATTGCCGAGATGCGCACGGGTGAAGGTAAGACGTTGGTCGCAACCTTACCCGTCTACCTCAACGCACTGACCGGAAAAGGCGTGCATGTTGTAACCGTCAACGATTATCTCGCCCAACGCGATGCCGAGTGGATGGGCAATATCTATAAATTTCTTGGCCTGACCTTCGGCATCATCGTCAATGCCATCGAGCCACAGAGTCCTACACGCCGCGCCGCGTATCAAGCCGATATTGTCTATGGCACAAACAACGAGTTCGGTTTCGACTATCTGCGCGACAACATGGTCACATCGCTGGAACAGATGGTGCAACGCCAACTCAACTACGCCATTGTGGACGAGGTTGATAATATCTTAATCGATGAGGCGCGCACCCCACTGATTATCTCAGGGCAGGGCCAAGAGTCCACTGATATGTATGCCCGCTTCGCCCTGTGGGCCAAACGGCTCAAGGGCGAAACGGATTATACCGTTGAAGAGAAAACACGCACGGTCATCCTCACCGAGGATGGCATCGACAAAATTGAAAAACTGGCTGGTATTCAAAACATCTACGACGAGGCGAATATCGACCTGACACGCTATATGGAGAATGCGATCAAAGCCGAGGTCATTTTCAAGCGCGACAAAGACTATATCGTTAAGGATGGCGAGGTCATCATCGTTGACGAATTCACGGGTCGCCAGATGCCAGGGCGTCGTTATAGCGAAGGCTTGCATCAGGCCATCGAGGCCAAGGAGGGCGTCAAGGTCCAGCGCGAGAATCACACCCTGGCAACCATCACCTTCCAGAACTACTTTCGCCTCTACGACAAACTAGCTGGCATGACAGGAACCGCCTTGACCGAGGCTGAGGAACTCCATAAAATTTATCAACTAGACGTGATGGTCATTCCAACAAACAAGCAGATGATCCGTCAGGATTTACCCGACCTGATCTATCGCACCCGTGATGCCAAGTTCAATGCCGTTGTCGCAGAGATCATAGAACGCTATGAAAAAGGGCAACCAGTGCTAGTTGGCACAACTTCAGTCGAAACCTCAGAATATCTCGCTGGTCTGCTTGAAAGACAGGGTATTCCACACAATGTCTTAAACGCTAAACATCACGAACGCGAAGCTCAGATCGTCGCACAGGCCGGACGGAGCAGCGCAATCACTATCGCGACTAATATGGCAGGTCGCGGAACTGATATTCTGCTCGGCGGCAATCCTGCCGGCTACCTCGATAGCATTCTCCGCCACCATGCCGAGCACATTAGCTATCTTCACGAGATGCCCACACGCACAGAGGATGAGCGTGAAGAGAAGGAAGATGCTATTCGCGAGTATCTTGCTAATATGACAGAGGACGAGAAGCAGGAGCTATTGCGCCAGAAAGAGCTGGAATGCAAAAAGGACCACGACTTCGTCCTCGAACGCGGCGGCCTGCACATCATCGGCACCGAACGCCACGAGTCGCGCCGTATCGACAATCAGTTACGTGGACGCGCTGGACGCCAAGGTGACCCGGGTTCATCGCGCTTCTACTTAGCCCTAGATGACGAATTGATGCGCCGCTTCGCTGCTGACCGCGTCGCCAAGGTCATGGAAAGCGTCGGTATGGAAGAGGATATGCCGCTGGAAAGCCGCATTGTCTCACGCCTGATCGAAAGCGCACAAACAAAGGTTGAAGGCCACAACTTCGATATCCGCAAAAACGTCGTCGAATACGACGACGTGATCGCCAAACAGCGCGAAGTTATCTATGCCGACCGCCGTGCCGTCCTAGAACATGCCGACCTACACGAGCGCGTCATGACCATGATTCGCGCCGAGGTCACAAAAATCGTCGATAATCATATCCCAACGCCCATCGTGACCGAGCTTGAAGAGCTTGAAAACCTCTTCCGCACACTAGAAATCTGGGTTTCGATCTCCGAAGATCTGATCCCCGAAAACATTCAAGCCGTGCGCCGCGACGATATCAAGCAACAACTGCTTACCCTCATCATCGAACACTATGAAAAACGCGCTGAGCAGCTTGAGGAACAGCAGCAAACCCTCAAAAACGAAAATCCAGACCTGAACATTTTCACCATTCGCGATCTGGAACGCTCCTACACACTACAGGTCATTGATCGACTCTGGATGGACCACATCGATGCTCTGGATGTCATGCGCGCCGCCATCGGCTTCCGCTCTATTGGGCAACGCGACCCGCTGGTTGAGTTCAAAAATGAGGCATTCAGCATGTTTGAGGACCTCAAACAAACCATCCAGCACTATATCGTTGACTCGCTCCTCAAACTCCTGCGCAACGAATTCACGATCAGCATCCAGCGACCTGAGCCACAACGCAAAGCACCTTCTTCACCCACCAAATTGCGCACCAACAGTGAAGATATTGCTAGAGCGAGCGGACAAGCCAAAAGCAATACCGCTGAGGAACGCTCTAAAGGGCAAGCACGCCGTAACAACAACAACAATGGACGCACCAGCTCTGCCACACGTGCCACCTCATCTACATCTAGCGCACAATCTTATGCGAACGCAAAAATTGGGCGTAATGACCCATGTCCCTGCGGCAGTGGCAAAAAATATAAAAAATGTCACGGAGCTTGATAGATCACCAACGAAAAGAGGGACGGGCCGCATTGGTGTGGCCCGTCCCTCTTTTCGTTGGTAGATTGAAGATATATTCCATTCGCATATAGATGAAAAATGCACAAATGTATGCATAAGCCTGGACTTATGCATATCCTCATAACTTGTAAAGCAAAAACATAGTATTCACGCACTTTTTCATGGTACGCTTACCAACAAGGAATAGCGTACCCATAACTTTTCCCTTACTTCATCGATGGTTCATCCATCAGACGCGAAAGGATTTCTTACCTTATGATGAACGGTCATCAGATTGCAGAGCTGTCAAGCCAGTGGGAGATGAATCCACGCTGGAAAGGTATCAAACGTCCCTACACTGCTGAAGATGTGTTACGATTGCGTGGCTCTATTCACATCGAACACTCTCTTGCACGCATCGGCGCAGAGCGTTTGTGGACACTACTCCACACCGAGCCCTATGTCGCCGCACTTGGCGCGCTAACAGGCAATCAGGCCGTCCAGCAAGTCAAGGCTGGACTTCAGGCCATCTACTTGAGCGGATGGCAGGTCGCTGCTGATGCAAACCTTTCTGGTCAGATGTATCCCGATCAGAGTCTTTATCCCGCGAACAGCGTGCCGCACGTTGTCAAGCGCATTAATCAGGCATTACAACGCGCCGACCAGATTCAGCATTCCGAAGGGAAAGGTGATACCTACTGGTTTGCCCCCATCGTCGCAGATGCCGAGGCGGGTTTTGGCGGTCCCCTGAATGTTTTTGAGTTAATGAAATCGATGATTGAAGCGGGCGCGGCAGGCGTCCATTTTGAAGATCAACTTGCCTCTGAGAAAAAATGTGGTCACATGGGTGGCAAAGTGTTGATCCCAACGCAGTCTGCTGTCAGAAATCTTGTCTCGGCCCGTCTTGCCGCTGATGTGATGGGTGTGCCCACTCTGCTCATCGCGCGCACCGACGCCAACGGCTCGTTCTTGCTTACCAGCGATATCGACCCTGTCGATCATGCCTTTATCACGGGCGAACGCACAGCGGAAGGCTTCTATCGCATTCGTGGCGGCATCGACTCTGCTATCGCGCGTGGCCTCTCCTATGCTCCCTATTGCGATCTGATCTGGTGTGAAACCTCGGAGCCAAACTTGAAAGAGGCCCAGCGTTTCGCTGACGCCATTCACGAACAGTTCCCGGGCAAGATGCTGGCCTATAACTGCTCACCCTCGTTCAACTGGCGCAAGAAGCTTGATCCCGCCACCATTGCAACGTTCCAGCAGCAGATTGGCAAAATGGGCTATGCCTTCCAATTCATCACGCTCGCGGGCTTCCATGCCCTCAACTATAGCATGTTCGAGCTAGCACGCAGCTATCAAGAGCGCGGCATGACGGCCTACTCCGAGTTGCAACAGGCCGAATTTGCGATGGAACAGCATGGTTACACCGCGACCAAACACCAGCGCGAGGTCGGCACAGGCTACTTCGACGAGGTAGCGCAGGTTATCGCTGGCGGCTCTTCCTCGACAACCGCTCTGAGCGGCTCAACCGAAGAAGCCCAATTCCATTGATCGCTATCACAGTGTAACAGCACGAGATAACGCCATACAGAATACCCATGAAGTTTCTGTATGGCGTTCGCGTACTCTCTCTTTGCCCTTCATTTTATCCTCTCTTATAGCGTATAATAACAACAGATGGAAAACACATTTCTACATCTCGGAATATGGAAAGGAATAGATTCTATGACGAATCCCGCCACCCCTCAGTATGCTGAGGGTATCGAGATTAATGCTCCTATCACGCCGGAATTTGCTGAGATACTGACACCCGAAGCGATGAACCTGGTCGCCAAACTTGCGCGTGCTTTTGAGGAACGTCGCGAACAACTGCTGGCACACCGCGCACAGCGTCAAGCTGATCTCGATGCAGGCAAACTGCCCGATTTCCTGCCCGAAACCGCCTATATTCGCAATAGCGCATGGACGGTTGCCCCTATCCCACAAGACCTGCTCGACCGCCGTGTAGAGATCACAGGTCCTGTTGACCGCAAAATGATTATCAACGCCCTCAATTCAGGCGCAAAAGTCTTTATGGCGGACTTCGAGGACTCACATGCTCCTACCTGGGACGGCACCATTGAAGGCCAGGCGAACTTGCGCGATGCTATCGCGGGCACAATCACTTTCACCAGCCCTGAAGGCAAGCAGTATCGTCTGAACGACAAAATCGCTACACTCCTAGTACGCCCGCGTGGTTGGCATCTCGACGAAAAGCATGTCACCATCGATGGCAAACTGGTTTCTGGCGGCATCTTCGATTTCGCGCTCTACTTCTTCCACAATGCCAAAGCACTGATCGCCAAAGGGAGTGGTCCCTACTTCTATTTGCCCAAACTGGAAAGTCATCTGGAAGCGCGTCTCTGGAACGACATCTTCGTCATGGCCCAGCAAGAGTTGGGCATTCCTAACGGCACAATTCGCGCCACCGTGCTAGTCGAGACCATTCTGGCATCCTTTGAAATGGACGAAATTCTCTACGAATTGCGCGACCATTCAGCCGGCCTGAACTGCGGACGCTGGGACTACATCTTTAGCACCATCAAAAAATTCCGCAACATTCCCGACTTTGTCTACCCTGACCGCGCGCAAGTCACCATGACCACACATTTCATGCGCTCCTACTCGCTGCTACTCATCAAGACATGCCACCGCCGCAATATTCACGCGATGGGCGGCATGGCCGCCCAGATTCCGATCAAAAGCGATCTGGCCGCCAACGAAGAGGCTCTCAACCGCGTGCGCGCAGATAAAATGCGAGAGCCAACCGATGGGCATGATGGCACGTGGGTAGCCCATCCTGGCCTGGTTGCAATTGCGATGGCGGAGTTCGATGCGGTAATGAAAGGGCCCAATCAGATCGACCGCAAACGTGACGATGTGCAAGTTACCGCTGCTGATCTCGTTGCCGTGCCCGATGGCACAATTACCGAAGGCGGCATACGCAACAACATCAGCGTCAGCCTACAATACCTGGAGTCATGGCTACGTGGCACGGGTTGCGTACCAATCTTCAATCTAATGGAAGATGCCGCCACCGTCGAGATTGCACGTTCGCAACTCTGGCAATGGCTCCATCATCCAAAGGGCATCCTGACAGATGGGCGCAAGTTCACACCTGAGCTATACAAACAATTGCAGGCCGACGAACTACAAAAACTTAGAGATACATTGGGCACACAAGAGTATGCCACACGCCGCTTTGAGGATGCCGAGAAGATTCTTGACCAGATCATTCTCAACGATCAGTTTGTCGATTTCCTGACCTTGCCCGCCTATCAATACATTTAGAGAGTCACTATACACAAAAAGCTGTAAAAACCTGTAGGGATCGATTTATCGCGTCCGCGCTCCCACACCGCTCGTGTTCACTTTCCGCAGGCACGGTGGGTGTATAATGGGAGACTTGCTGCTTGGGCAGGGCGTGATGAATCACGCCCCTACGATAAATACAGGCATGACATGTATTATATCATCGTAGGGGCGTGATTCATCACGCCCTGCTCCCAGGCACAAAAAAGGTACACGGTGACGATTGACAGAACACTAGGGGTTTTTACAACTCCATACTCTTCGTCTTGACGATGCTTGCTACACGCTCCATAAACTGTGCAAGCGGCATCGATTTGAGGTCCACATTCGTGCGCAGGCGTACCGAGACAGCCTCAGAGGCCGCCTCTTTATCACCTATAACCAGCATGTAAGGGATTTTCTGAAGCTGCGCTTCGCGAATTTTGGCATTCATACGCTCGCCACGTACATCGATCTCGGCACGGATGCCAGCCGCTTTGAGCGTCTCCAGCACGCTGTTGGCATACTCGTGATGGCGGTCGGCAATTGGGATGACCATCGCTTGCACGGGCGAGAGCCAAGCCGGAAAGGCTCCGCCAAAATGCTCGATCAGCATAGCCATAAAGCGTTCCGTTGAACCCGTCACAGCGCGGTGAATCATCACGGGCCGGTGTGGTTGCCCATCCTCACCGACATACTCTAGCGCGAAATTCTCCGGTTGCACGAAATCAAGCTGAATCGTCGAGCATTGCCATTCACGGCCCAGCACGTCGCGCACCATGAAGTCCACTTTGGGGCCATAGAAGGCGGCCTCGCCAATGCCGATCTCGTACTGGATGCCCTTGTCCTCAACAGCTCCGCGCAGTGCTGCTTCCGCCGTCGCCCAGACCTCGTCATTGCCCACATACTCTTCGCGTTTCTGTGGGTCGCGTAGCGAGAGACGCACCGAGTAATCCGCCAGACCATACGTCTGAAAGGCCTCTAGCGTCAGGTTAACCGCACGGTTGAACTCTTCTTGAATCTGGTCGGGGCGCATGAAGACGTGAGCATCGTCCTGCGTTAAGCTGCGCACACGCGCCAGACCCGTCAACGTGCCCGCTTTCTCATAACGGTAGAGTGTGGCAAACTCAGCATAACGAATGGGCAGTTCGCGATAGCTATGCATCTGCGCCTTATAGAGCAGGATATGATGCGGGCAGTTCATCGGCTTGAGCATAAAAGCATCGTCTTCCGACATTTCCTGCTCGCCCTTCATCACCGGGAACATATTCTCACGATACGTGTACCAATGCTTAGACGTTTTGTAGAGACGCACCTTGCCCAGATGTGAGGTCCACACGTGCTGATAGCCATAGCGTTCTTGCGCTTCACGCACATACCCCTCCATCAAATGACGGAGCATCTCGCCACGTGGCAGAAACATCGGCACACCAGCAGGAAGATCTTCACTCATCACAAAGAGTTTCAACTCACGCCCCAGCTTGCGATGGTCGCGCTTCATGGCCTCTTCTAGACGCCATAGATATTGATCGAGTTCTTCCTGCGAAAACCACGCCGTGCCATAGATACGCTGTAACATCGGGCGTCGCTCGTCTCCACGCCAGTATGCTCCTGCGACGCGCATCAGTTTGAATGGGCCAATCTGGCCCGTATGCTCCACGTGTGGGCCACGGCAGAGGTCCAAAAATTGGCTTTGCTGGTAGATGCCAACCTCTTCATCAGGCAGATTCTCGATAATCTCGACTTTATACTGTTGCCCCTTGTTGCGAAAGTATTCCAATGCTTTCTCGCGTTGCCAGCGGTCGCGCAAAAATGGATACTTGCCTGCAACAATACGGCTCATACGCTGCTCAATATCGGGTAAGTCTTCAGGCGTAAGCGCACGCGGCAGATCGAAATCATAATAGAAGCCATCTTCGATGGCAGGCCCGATGGCAAAACGAGCATCAGGAAAGATTTCCTGCACGGCCTCCGCCATTACGTGTGCGGCAGAGTGGCGCATACGTTGAAGCGGCGTATAATTGACCGATGCCTGGTCCTGTAGTTCTACAGACATACCATACCTCCTTGCAATGATCAGGAGCCGAAAAAAACAATAAAAAAACCTTTTCATCCACACAGGGACGAAAAGGCAACAAAGCTTTTCGTGGTTCCACCCACATTTCGCATGCCTCAAGAGAAACGATCATACCACACGCGATATCGCGATCCCCCTTGGGAGAGACTATGCGCTCTTTATGGCCTATAACGGGACCAACCCGCGTACTTTGCTGTCTCAGCACGTGCTAGCAAGTGGTCTCCGCTTCTTACTGGAGTGCAGGCACTTTCAGCCGATGATGCCCACTCTCTGTCTCCCGCTGGGAAGGGATATGTCTTGCGTTCGCTCTGATCGATATCATACTTCTTTAGACGTAAGATAGCACAGAATCAAAAAAATGTAAATAGTTTTTCCTACATGAGTTCCCAATCTGTCTTTTTCCCACTTGACCACTGTTGAGTATAGTGGTATCGTTGTCGGTGTGAGCTTTCGATGCACATTTTCGTACATAACATGTCATCAATGGAGCATCTTAACTTTGCTTTGGCACAGAGATAACCAGGAGCCTGTATGAACACACCAGCGACGTCTTCTATATCCTCTCTCACCGTTCAGCCCTATCGCGTAGCGGCTATCCAATATGAGCCAACATTGGGCGAGAAAGACAGGAATGTACGCGACCTACTCCGCCTGGTTGAAGACGCAACTCGCCACGAAGCCCGTTTAATTGTCTTGCCAGAGATGGCGACGACGGGCTATTGCTGGGAGTCGCGCACAGAAATTGCCCCACATGTTGAGCCAATTCCCGGCCCCACGAGCGAGCTTTTTCAACAGGTCGCCACTCGCCAGAACTGCTATATTCTGCTCACGTTACCCGAAGTAGACCCGCAAACCAACATCTATTATAATAGTGCAGTCCTGCTTGGCCCACAAGGCATTATTGGCACGTATCGCAAACTACACTCCTACATTTCAGAGCCACGCTGGGCACGTGATGGTGATCTGGGTATGCCTGTTTGGGAAACGCCGCTTGGACGCCTCACTTGCCTGATCTGCATGGATGCGAGCTACTTCGAGGCTGGGCGCATCCCCGCTTTACACGGTGCTGATGTGCTACTCTTCCCAACAAACTGGCTCGAAGAGAAAAGCCCCAGTAGCTCCTGGATAGCACGCGCATTTGAAAATGGCTGCTATTTGATTGCCGCCAATCGCTATGGACGCGAGCGCGGTGTGCAATTTAGTGGGGGTAGCTGCGTGGTTAATCCCGATGGCTCGCTTCAGTCTTATCAAGATAATGGCGAAGGGATTGTCTATGGCGAGGTCAATCTAGCTTCTTGCCACGATAAACGTTGGGGCAACCAACAGGCGCGCGTCGGTGATCGTCTGGCAGACCGCCGTCCCGCCGAGTATATCCCGCTACTCCACAATACCTACCTGTGGGAACCATTGCGCTATCACGGCCTGTACGAGATGGGCGAACTTCCCCCTGGTCAGCTTTCATGCGTGGGCGTTATGCAAGTCAATATCCAGGAACAACCCGATCTCACACCAACCGAACAGGCACAATGGCTACGCCATCTGATCGAGCCGATGATGAGCGTGCATGCTCCCGCTCGACCCGATGTACTCGTCTTGCCCGAACTGATGTTACCTGGTCCTGTCCCACCTAGTTCACTGGCATCCGCTGCACAAGGACGACTGAGCGAACAAGAACTGGCCGCCCACTTTCGTGATCGCGCCATTCGCGTGCCCGGCCCGGAAACAGACGCTCTGGTTGCCCTGGCCGAGGCATTACAGATCAGTCTCGTGATCGGCGTCGCGGAACGCGCCCCGGGAGCCTATTATAACACCGTCTTGCTCATCGACCCCGAAGGAATCTATGGCTCTTATCGCAAGCTCCATCTCACACAGCTCGACCGCCTCTGGGCGCAACCTGGCAATAAAGGATTGCCTATCTTCGATACTCCCACCGGACGCATCGGCCTAACTACCGGCTATGACATACTCTTCCCTGAAACATTGCGCGTGTTGGCAAGTCAAGGTGCAGACCTGGTCTGTGCCCCCACCCTGCTCGATTTTCCTGAACCGGTCGGACTGCCTCCCACATCCATTTCACATATCATCAACGTTGCCCCCGACGAATACGATCCCACACACTATGTTATCTGGCGCGTGCGTTCTAGCGAGAATCATGTCTATCTCGCCGTCTCTAACTGGTACGGGGACCATCACGGTGTGCGGGCTAACGGTTTAAGCGGCATCTACGCCCCTGCCTGCACACCCTATCCCTGGCCCGAAGTGATCGCGGATGAAGGCGAATCCATGCTCATGATGATGACCATTGATACACGTGAGCAACGCACGGGCCGCCGCACTACCCATACGCTCGGCTATAGCCCCGGCAATATGGCCGGCTCGCTCACGGGCGAACTGGCCTATGACATTCGCGACAGCATTCCGGGCAACGTAGTGCGCAGTAAACCACTTCTACGCAAACGCTTGCCATTCTGGTATCGCGATCTCGTGCGCACCGATCTGTAAGGACTTCACCAGGGGCATGACACTTATTATTTGTGTCATGCCTCTATTTCTTACATCATGCGTGAGAGAGTTACTACAGTCGCTCGATAATCATGGCGTTCGCCATACCGCCACCCTCGCAGATCGTTTGCAGACCGTAGCGTCCGCCCGTGCGCTCCAGTTCGTTGAGTAGCACGGTGGTCAAACGCGCGCCAGAGGCTCCCAGCGGATGTCCAACGGCAACCGCTCCGCCATTGACATTGACCTTGCTCATGTCCGCACCTAACTCGTGTTGCCAGGCTAGAACAACGCAGGCAAAGGCTTCGTTGATCTCCACAAGGTCTATCTGCTCAATCGTCATGCCTGCGCGTGCGAGTGCTTTGCGGCTGGCTGGAATAACAGCGGTGAGCATAAAGACGGGGTCATCACCCATCACGGCAAAGGAGACGAAGCGCGCACGCGGCTTGAGGCCCAGTTTTTCAGCGGTGGCACGCTCCATAATCAGGACAGCAGCCGCCCCATCGCTGATCTGCGAGGAGTTGCCAGCAGTAATCAAACCATCGACCTCAAAAGCGGGTTTGAGCGAAGCCAATTTTTCAAGGCTGGTATCGCTGCGAATGCCCTCGTCCTGCGTGAACATGCTGGTCGTGCCATCCTCGTTCTTGACGGGTATGGGAATGATCTGCGTGGCAAAACGCCCTTCCGCGGTCGCTTGGGCCGCACGCTGGTGGCTTTGTAGGCTATAGGCATCGAGCGTCTCGCGGCTCATCTCCCACTTTTTCGCGATCAGGTTGGCACTGATGCCCTGATGGACGAGGCCGTGATTGTAGCGTTCAGCCATCATTGGGCCAAAAGGCTTGCCACCCTGTGAGGAGCTACCCATCGGCACACGTGTCATCGACTCGACGCCACCCGCGATCACGATATCATAGGCTCCGCTCAGCACGCCCTGGGCCGCGAAATGAATGGCCTGCTGGCTCGAACCACACTGCCGATCAACGGTCGTGCCAGGGACCGATTCGGGGAAGCCAGCAGCAAGTGCGGCATTGCGCCCCACATTAAGGCTCTGATCTCCTACCTGGCTCACACATCCTACGATAACATCTTCAATCAAGCTTGCATCAAGGTTGTTGCGTTTCACCAGCGCGCTTAATGTCTGGGCCATCAGATCGACGGGATGCCAATCCTTGAGCTTGCCATTTCTACGTCCCATAGGGGTACGAACCGCGTCAACAATTACGGCTTCTCGCATAGCTGCCATAGATATCCTCCTGGGAATTGCGTGTTGTCCTGCGCCATTGCTACAACGTCAGACTGACTTATAGTAAGTCACGTATAGATCAGAAAATGCAAGTCGCTTGACCTTTTTCAAGTCATTGGATATGCTCTTACTAACAAAAATCGCTCACAGAAAGAACTTGGCATGACCGACATTGTTACTAATATTCGTATTCTA
>VFSW01003072.1_pt1 | contig 25014 bp, 17 predicted proteins | sample 5358111 | NCBI WGS metagenome assembly VFSW01 (sample SAMN11554181, study PRJNA540505) | mine drainage metagenome | isolation source: sediment from site ElyBrook_90M | place: USA: Ely Copper Mine, Vershire, VT | collected 2017
CTGTTTGTGAAAGAAGTCCATAAGAAACAAGAGCGGTACGGCTCTGACCATGAATGAGGAGGTGACCTATGGACATACAGAAGGCTATAGATGATTTCATTTTGGATAGAGAGTTAAACAACCACTCTCCAAGAACAATTAGGACGTATCGTCAACGGCTGCGCTACTTCTCGACGTGGTTAGGGTCTACTCATGGTGTGGTTGATACTGATAAATTAGAGTTGGCTCATTTGCGTGGTTGGGTAGCTTATCTCCAGAAGACACCGACGTATAGAGGGAAGAAATTGAGCGATCAGTCAGTACATAGTTACAGTGAATCGCTCCTTGCATTTTGTCACTGGTTGGAATATGAGGATATAATAGAGAAGCCGATTACCAAACGCTTCAAACTTCCTCGCGTAGAAGAGAAGTTTATACCGACTTATACGGCTGAGGACGTTCAGAAATTGCTCAATGCGTGTGAAGAAGGTGAACAGCATAGACCGAATTTGGCTAAGGCATTGACTGCTCGTAACCGCGCTATTGTCTCCTTGTTCTTGGATAGTGGCATTCGCTTAAAAGAGTTGGTTGGCCTGCGGCTTTGTGATGTAGATCGTGATATGCGTATAGTACTTGTTCATCGTAAAGGGAACAGGTGGCAACAGGTTCCAGTGTCACGTGATGGTTTTAAACCTCTGCATGAGTATCTCACGAAACATCGTCCAGTGCTAGCTAAACAGGATGGTACTGAGACTACACACAAAGAGGATGTGGTTTTTCTGGGTGATGATGGCAAGCCATTTAGATATTGGGGTGTTGTTGCGTTGTTTCGTCGTTTGAAAAAGCGAACGGGTATAGATGGCAAGAAAGTTGGGGCGCATCAATGTAGGCGGTATATGGCAACAACACAGTTAGCTAACGGGCGTAGTCCCTTAGATGTTCAGCGACAGATGGGGCATCGGACACTTGTGATGACGAACAAATATGCTTCTCTGACGGTAGATCATCTAAAGAAATCGCATGAGAAGCATTCGCCGTTAAGAGCGGATAAAGGGCATTTAGAAGAGGGATTTGGTACTGGCTATTGGGACGAATAAGGCCATAATTTGGATTGCTCAAGCCTACTGTTTATGAATTGTAGATAGTAGGCTCGGGTTTGTGAACTGGCTCTACAGGCTGATTGGTGGGCGTATATAAGTTCACTGTTTTGTAAACAGCTGGTCGTCGGTTCGAATCCGACCATCGGCTTTTCCCCTCAATAAAAAACGCCCCAAGTGGCTCGAGAAGCGGCTTGAGGCGTTTCGTTTATGAGATAATCTCTTCAAATAATGGGAAATAGATGTTCCTACTACTAGTTTTTAGCCTGATTCTTTCTGTAACTGAATCTTAGAAGGATAAAATGGAATGGAACTAATTTCTCAGCTTTCGCTACTAGAAGCTGATAATCTGGCAAAAGAAACGAAGCTAACCAGTTATTTTGCTGATTTATTACAGTTTTTTTCTATGGAAGATGATTTTGCTGGTTGGGTTGATAGTTTTGCTGATGCCTTGCATATGCATATAAGCAATATTCTCGAGGCCCCTATTAGAACACTGAGTTTATTCTCTGGGGGAGGAGGTCTAGATATAGCTTTTCATGACAGTGGTTTTTTGGCTGTCCAAATGATAGAGATGAATCCTCGCTATGTCGAGACCCTGAAAAGTAATATTCAGGTGGGTATGAAATTTGAAAATTCAGAACCTCTCTGTATGGATATTCGAGATTTTCAACCACTGGATAGCTTGAACGTGGATTTTATCATTGGTGGTCCCCCTTGTCAAACATTTTCAGCAGCAGGTCGAAGAGCAGCAGGTGTCTCTGGGATTGACGATCCTAGAGGATTATTATTTCGAGAGTATGTGCGTGTTTTAAAGCTATTACAGCCAAAAGGTTTTTTATTTGAAAATGTTTATGGTATTATTGGTGCCCAGGGAGGGAAAGCTTGGCAGGAAATTTTAGACACATTTGCATCGGTGGGCTATACCATAAGCTATCGTATATTGGATGCGGCGGATTACGGTGTTCCTCAGCATCGAGAGCGGCTCATTATTGTAGGCACTAGAGGAAAGCGGTTTGTCTTTCCAAAACCAACGCATGGACCTGATAGTGCAGATAAGCGAGCATATCATACGGCTGGTTTGGCCATAGAAAACGTTCACGATGAAAAGCCTGGCCCTGTCAATGGACGTTATGGCCATCTACTGAAAGATATTCCACCTGGTTTGAACTATAGCTTTTATACAGAGAAAATGGGACATCCGCATCCTCATTTCGCTTGGCGTTCCAAATTCTCAGACCTTCTCTATAAAGCTGATCCTGCAATGCCTGTACGCACCATAAAAGCGTTGGGCGGACAATACACCGGCCCTTTTCATTGGGAAAATAGGCCGTTTAGTATTAATGAGCTGAAACGATTGCAAACTTTTCCTGATAATTACACATTGATTGGTGGGCGGTTGCTTGCAATAGAACAAATTGGCAATTCTGTTCCTCCTCAGTTTGGACGTATGTTGGCACTTGCCGTTTTGGAACAGATATTTGGAGTAAAACTCCCATTTAGGATAGATTATCTCGCTCCTGATGAAGAATTGTCATTTAGACAGAGAAAGAGCAATCTTACCCAATACTACCAAGAAAAAGCCAGATTAGCTATTGCTAATATGACCGAAAACCCTCATATAAACAGTGTGCCAATGACCTTAGAAGACATAAATGTTTTTGATGAGAAAGAAGAAATTGAAGAAACGGCTATATGCCGGGCCTATTTAGGTACTGATTTCTCCTGGCACGTTATGGGCGATAGTGTTCAAGTATATCCTTGGAACTTTGAATATTCTGTGATAAAGAGAGAGAATAGCCTGGAATTTCGCGTGGGCAATGCTCAAAATATATCGCAATCACCAATGAGTGTGATTGAAGTGACGCCAACGAAAAAATGGAATTTACCGGTACAAACGATTCAGCTTGTTTCTTATGATACATCCTTACTTTCTCTTACCGCTTGCTGGAAAGTGTTTGAACATTATATAGTGTCAAAAAAGTTTAAAGCGGATTTGGTGCAGCTCAATAACTACTATCAATATGCGCCTTTGATAATAATAAAAGTGCAGTTTTCTCCCGTCGTTCATGAAAATGAATCCATGTATCAATGGGAGATTTTAAAAAAGATTCTAGAAGGTAAGGGCGTGCGTCAAATAACCGCTATAGAAAATGTTGCAAATTTATGGGGCCTTACTATCAAAAAAACCATCGATTTTTTGATTTTGCTTCGTTCGTTAGGATATGAAGTGAGAAGTGAATATACAAATAATCAGATACCTAGTGGATGTATACTCATTCCATATTCTTTTCCTACATTCACCCCAAAAAGTGTGCAATTAAGAAAAACACTTTTTCCTACTGTTTTTGGTGAACAGCAGTCAACTGTTCAGAGCGCATATCGATCAATCAAAGGCTCCTATAGATGAACCTACTTATGATTGGCTACAGTCACTGCAAAATGTGTTGAAATAGAGATGAACAAAAGCCGCCGCTAGTAACTGCTAGCGGCGACTTTTATGTTACTAAGCGGGCGTTGCCGCAGCCGTTGGTGTGGGCGTGCCCCTTTGGATTGCTCGGCCTGCGAGGAAACGATCAAGTGCGGCCGGCTGTTTCTCGAGGCGTTTAATGGTCACCTGGACCTGTTTTTGTGTCAGACTTCCGCTTGTTACCGATGGTTGTAAGCTTGTCTGTATGGCTGTGCTGACAATGCTTTGTAGTTGTGTGGCGGATACACCTTGCGCGTTCGCAATCTGGCTCAAGGTTTGTCCTCCTTGCAACTCTGTCGTGAGTTGAGTGGGTGTGAGCTTGAGGCCTTGTGCAATCTGGTTCACAATCGTGTTTCTCTGGGCACGTAGTGCCTGTGTCACAAGATTGACCGTTTTGGTTGGTGTGGCTGCGACGGTCGGCACGGGCGTCACGCTTGTGCCTTGTTTTGCCGAGGTGAGTGTCGGAATGAGGAAGAGTGCGCCAACGCTAAGAGCGAGGATGAGCAGCAAAATGCCGATCACAATGAAAATGACACGTTTATTCATGTATGTATGCTCCTGCTAGTAAGAGAGGTCTTCTAACGATATCTTTAGCATAGCCGAGAGCAGTAAAGAAAACGTGCATAAATATTCAAGGTTTGCTCAAGATTGCATGGGGTATATGTGCTTGTGGGGAAGCAAAGAAAAGGAAGACACGGAACCAACATGCTCGTGTGTGGTTCCGTGTCCGTTATCTGTGCGTGCGAGGGTTCAGGGACAGTTTGTTATGCACCTTGTCCTGGTGCGCCACCGAAGCGACCGGGCATACCAAAGCTGTGACCATTCAGAAGATGCTGCAAGAACTGGGGATTGTTCTTGAACTGCTGCTGAATAGTGTTGGCCTGGGTCTGCGTCAGATCGCCATTGCTGACGGCCTGTGTGAGAATGCTCTGCATCGTGTTGGTGAGCAGGGTTTGCAGTTGTGTGGCAGAGACACCCTGCGCGGTTGCGATAGCACTCAGGCTTTTGCCAGACTGCAAGTCGCTAGTCAGTTGAGCTGAGGTCAGGTTAAGACCTTTTGCCACATCTGTCAACGCGGTACTCATATATTTTTGCATTGCTGGACCACCAGCGAAACCGAGGCCGTGGCCGCCACGAGGGCCATGCAGACCAGGCAGATTGCATGCCTGTTTATTTGCCATATTCTGCTCGATCTGGGTGGCTTGAGCCTGCGTCAGTTTGCCATCTTTTACCATCTGGTTGATGACATCGGTGCTTGCAGCCTGCTCTGCCTGCTGCAATGTGCTGACGGAGACATTGAGCCGTTTTGCCAAATCGCTCTGATATTGCGTACAGTAAGCATTGGTTGTCGGGGTTGCAACGGTGGTACTTGTCTTGCTACTGCTGCTCGTGCTGGCAGAAGCCAAGAGTGGTCCGGCATAGAATGCTCCAAAGAGAATAGCTACTAGAAGAACAAAACTACCTCCACCAATCATCAGGAGTTTGCGCATAAAACCTCTTTCTCTATAATGTTCTCTTTATGTATTGTAGAGACTGATCTTCTTCGTATCAGTCATTCATAGCATAAAGGGGTGCTATGAGAAATGCATGTGAAAAGCGTAAAGTTTTTGCTAAATTTTTATGAAATGAAAAAGGGCAGGGCAACCTTTACGGTTGCCCTGGCTAAACTAAATGGCTCAACTAAACGATTGCCTACGGTGTGAGAAATGTGCCTTCAATCTTGCTATCCATCTGAATATAGCCTTGTGGATTGAAGAACAGAATGACGACCGCTTTGTTGGTTGGATCGCCGTTGTTGTCAAAGGCGATCTGCCCACTGATACCCTGGAGCGGATTGCTGGCGTTGATCTGTGTCAAACCCTGCTGAATAGCGGTGGGTGTGAGCGTTGTCTGCCCTGTTTTGCTGGCGTTGATGGCGGCTTGTAAAAGTGCCAATGTGCCATCGTAGGAAAGCGCAGCGTCGTTGGGGGCGCGTGTATAGCCATATGGGCTTGCGTGGGTTACATTGTTGGGATTGAAGGCAGCGGGATACTCACTCAGAAATGGGGGTTGTTTCGATGAGCTAGCTAACCCCAAAACGCTCCACATGTCGGGATAGAAGAAGGTGGTGAAGTGCAAGCGCGGCAATTCTGAGCGTACACTGCTGGGATAGCCGCCCAATTCATAGAGTGCGTCACCGCCTAGTATTTGGAGATTGGACGGTGCGTTCGCCGACGAGAGATTGCCGAGCAAGGTTGCCATATCATTCGAGTAGCCTGAGAAGTAGATCAGATTGGGATTACTGCTGAGTGCGCTTTGTAGTGCGCTGGTAATCGAGGCGGTATTGCCTTCTGTATAGGCATAGGCTTTGCCGCCTGCCAGTGTGCCACCGCCTTTAGTAAACTGGTCCTGGAAGTCAATGCCTAAACTCTGGCTGTAGGAGTCGGCCTGGTCATAAAAGACAGCTACGCTCTTGGCCTTGAGAACCTGAAGGGCATAATTTGCGCCCGCAATGCCCTGCTCCTTATTGGAAGGGGCAACGCGGAAAAAGTAGGGCGACATGCCAGACAGTTGATCGCTAGAGGCAGTCTGTGAGACGATGGGAATGTGAGCCTGGCTCAACACTTGTAGGGCATTGATCGTGTAGCCGCTATAGGGGAAGCCCATCACCCCTACTACTGTTTTATCAGCTTTTGCCAGTTGGACAATCTGTTGCGCGACTTGTGTGGCGTTTGTGCTACTGCTACCTGCATTAGCGATCAACAGGCGTACTTTGAGGCCACCGGAGAGTTTTGAGCCATCGTTAAATTCTTTTTGCGCAACATATGCTCCTTGTAGATCGTCGCGTCCTACGCCAAGCAGTGTGCTATTGCCGGAAAGCATCGTTGCGACTACTATTGTGATATGTGGATAGGCCGCGATATGCTGGTTTTCCAGGTAGATGAGGGCCTCAGCATCATTGGTAGTGTTCTGGACAGCCTGACTCCAGAGGGCACTGGCACTGCCCGTATTTCCCTGTACGAGTGCTGTGGCTGCTTGTTGTTTGAGTGTGCCATCGGGGAGGCCAATATCAAGGGCAAGTGTGCCATCGCTGATACCGATGGGTTCACCGTTAATCATCGTGACACCGATGCCATTTTTAGGCAGCGTGGCGGTAGAAACGCCTGTTGAGTTGCCTGAGCCTGTTGTGGTGCTACGCGAGCGCAGGATACCGGGTAGGAAGAGTAGGAGCGCGATGATAATGACCACGAGGAGTAAGAGTGCGAAACTGCCACCTACCCAGTTAATGCCACCGCGACGGCGTTGGCGTGGCTGGTTGGCATAGGTTCCTACCTGCTGCTGGGCAGGACGTAGCGGGATTGGCGGTGGCGGCGTGGCTGGTGGATAGACATTGCGCACATTGCTGGCTGGTATGGGTGTGGGAACTGATGGGCGACTCATGGGTGCAGGTGTCGCGGGGATCGTTGCCATTGGACCGGATGTGCCAAAGGTGTACGTTCCGCTCATATCGCCCGATGTGCCAAAACGACGCTGCAAAATGCCGTCGATCTCTTGTTTCATCGCTGCCGCACTTTGATAGCGTTTGGTAATATCAATTTGCAAGGCGCGGCTTAAGACTTGCTCGATCTCGGGTGAGAGTTGTGGATTGAGCGTGCGTGCCGCTGGATAGGTGAAGGGCGGATAGTTGCGCGGGTCACGATTGGTCAGAATATGGTGGAGAGTGGCCGCCAGGGCATAGAGGTCGGAGCGCATATCAGCATTGCCCTGATACTGCTCTGGGGGAGCGTAGCCGGGTGTGCCGAGGGCCGAGGTCTGTTTGCGTTTGCTGTTGCGTGCCACATCAGCACGGGCAATGCCAAAATCGACAAGATGTGCGCGTTTATCTTTCGCACCAATAATGATATTGGCGGGCTTGATATCGCGATGCACAATCGGGGGACTTTGCTGTCCCAGATAGTCAAGCACATCGAGCATCTGTGAGGTATAGGCCAAGGCTTCGCGTTCGGGCATCGGCTGTTGCACGCGCTCCATGCGGTTCTCCAGGTTCTCGCCCTCGACGTATTCCTGGACCATGAAGTAGCGCGTGCCCTCTTGAAAACTATCCGTCACGTTTGGCACAAGAGGGTGGTCGATGGCGGCAAGCGTCTCAACCTCGCGCTCGAAGTTGCGTACATCCTCCTGGCGTTTAGTTGGGTCGGTATTGTCGGAGATCAGTTCTTTAATAACGACTCGTTTGTTCGAGACGCGGCTATCGCGGGCGAGCAGGGCCGCTCCCATGCCACCCTGACCGAGAATCTTCTCGATCACGTAGCGACCGTTTTGCAGGCGCGAGTTAGGTGAGAGCGTGCTGGAAGTGCCGCGCCCACCACTGCCCGTGAGGGTGGATGATATCGTGCTATTTCCTGTGGCCGGAGCAGGGATGCCAGCATTGCTAACCATCGTCTGGTTGCCTGCATTCGGGTCAAGATACGCTCCACAGTTACTACAGAAGCTCTCACCGGGAGCGTTGGTGGTGCCGCAAACTGGACATTTCATAAAAAGTCCCCAATGTTGTTATTGATGCTACAGTGATAGGTACAGAAGATAGAACGCAGAAAATGTTTACGGACCAAGCAGGAATGTTCCTTCAATGGTTGGTTCCATCTTAATATACCCGTTAGGGTCAACATACAGGATGACAATCGACTTGTCAATCGGGTCGCCGTTGGCCCCGAAAGCAATCTGACCGCTGACGCCCTGAAAGGCGTTGCTGCCGTTTAGCTGTGCGAGTCCCTGGCGGACGGCATCAGACGTGATGCTTGTTTTCTTCGCCTGCGTCATGGCGAGATTGACGCCATGTAGCAGGGCTGTCATGGCATCGTAGGCGAGAATGACATCATTGTCAGCGCGTGTGAAGCCGTAAGGGCTGCCTTTGTGCAAGCTGTTGGGATCAAAGGTGGCTGGATAGGATGTAAAAAATGAGGGACTGTGGGCTGCCAAGCCCAGCACGCCCCACTCGTCAGGGTAGGCAAAAGCGGTAAAGTGCAGATGGCTGAAGCCCGCCCGTGCGCTGCTCGAATAGCCGCCCAGTTCATAGAGCGCATCGCCGCCCATGATTGGCATGGTGCCTGTAGGCAGATCGGTTAAGAGTGTGCCGATATCGTTAGCGTAGCCTGAAAAGTATAGCATATCGGGTTTTTGCTGAAGAGCGTCCTGAAGCAGCGATGGCAGGGTTGCGGGTTTGTTCACCGTGTATTGTTCTGTTTTAATGATCTGGTTGCCATCACTCTGGAACTGTGCGGAAAAATCTTGCGCAAGGCTCTGGCTATAGGGGTCGCTAGGATCGAAAAACAGCACAACTTTATGGGCATGTAAAACTTGCTCGGCATATTTCGCGCCCGCGACGCCCTGAATCTTGTTGGAGGGTGCAACGCGGAAGAAGTATGGTGAGATGCCGCTCAGCTCGTCGCTGGATGCCGTTGGAGAAACTGACGGAATATGGGCCTGACTGAGTGTGCGGATAATCTGGATGGCACGCGAGCTATAGGGCCAACCCATTACGCCAACAAATGTTTTGTCTGACTGTGCAAGCTGTACCATTTGTTGCGCGACCTGTGTGGCATAGGCGGTCTGACTGCCACTATTGGCAATCAGCAGGCGTACTTGCGCACCGTTATAGAGTTTTGCGCCATCGTTGAACTCTTTTTGCGCGACATAGGCTCCCTGCAGGTCGTCGCGTCCCACCTGTACTGTGCCCGGGTCGCCAGAAAGCATGGTTGCGACCACCATTGTCACATACGGACTGTCCGAAGCAATGACGCGCAGATTTTCCAAGTAGATGTGCGCCTCAGCGTCGCTCGAGTCCTGCGCGATAGCCTGATTGAGTAATGAGATGGCTGTACTTGCATTGCTGCTACTCTGTTTTAGGGCAGTGGCTGCTTGCTGTTTGAGTGCGCCATCAATGCGTGCGGTATCAAGAGCAATTGTGCCATCGCTGATGCCGATATATTCGTTCCCAATCTTTGTGACACCAATTCCACTGCTATGGCTGTTGCCAGTTTGCGGGTGGTGAGAGAAAAAGTAGAGAAATGCCCCATAGCCGACGCCCCCGAGTAATAAGAGCAACAAAAGTAACAGTAGGATGACGTAGAGGCCGTTGCGGCGTTTAGGCTTAGGCGAGGGTTGGAAGAGGGGAGCCATGGGCAACGGTGTGATCGGAGGTGTTGCAGGCATGGGGGCATTGGGTATCGTTACAAGTGCATCGGCTGGTAGTGGTATAGCCGCTTGTGTGCCGGAAGCTCCCAGCGTAAAAGGATTTAATGTGCCTGAGATGCCATAGCGTTGCTGCAAAATAATGTCGATGTCATGTTTCATCTCGGCTGCGCTCTGGTAGCGTTGATGGATATCATTGATGAGTGCGCGCTGTAAAATGTGTTCAAGCTCTGGCGAAAGTTGTGGATTAAGCGTGCGGACGGGTGGGTAGATGAAGGGCGGCTGGTTACGTGGGTCGCGGTTGGTCAATAGATAGTGGAGTGTAGCGGCCAGGGCATAGAGATCGGAACGCGGATCGGCATTGCCCTGGTACTGTTCTGGGGGAGCATAGCCGGGTGTGCCGAGGGCCGAGGTTTGTTTGCGTTGTGCGTTACGGGTAATATCGGCACGGGCAATGCCAAAATCGACGAGGTGGGCGTGCTTATCCTTCGTGCTGATGATGATATTAGCGGGCTTGATATCACGATGCACGATTGGCGGCGTTTGCATCGAAAGATAGTCGAGGATATCTAACACTTCGGAAGCATAGATCAAAACATCGCGCTCGCGCATTGCTTGATGGAGCTGCTCCATGTGTTCTTCCAGAGTTTCGCCCTCAACATACTCCTGCACCATGAAGTAGCGTGTGCCCTCCTGAAAATGGTCGGTGACGTTGGGAATTAAAGGATGGTCGATGTGGGCTAAGGTAGAGACTTCGCGTCTGAAGTTGCGCACATCGTCTTGAGGGGTAGCGGGGTCGGCAAGGAGTTCTTTAATGACGACCAGTTTGCTATCCAGACGGTAATCGGTCGCGAGCAGAGCCGCACCCATGCCACCCTGACCAAGCACCCGTTTGATCGTGTAGCGGCCTCCCTGAAGGGAGGCGCCAGGAGTGAGCGAACGCGAGGTAGCAGGTGGGGAAGCGAGGGTACGATCCGTCGCATTCATGCTACTTGATGCAGCGAGCAACTTTCCACAGTTACTACAGTAGCGAACGCCAGGGCGATTCTCTGCTTTACAGGATGGGCATTCCATAGCTGATACCTGCCTTTTAGGATGAATTTGGGAAAAGGCTCTCTCTCCATCGTATCTCAGCAGATTATACCCCGTTTCGCGGTTCCCGTCGAGAGCATATACTGTTTCAGTTTAGCGTAGCAACTATGGAAAGACACACTATCCGATGAACAAACACAGGGTCTCTTAACACTGTAAGAGACCCTGTGTGTATGCTGCTCTTGATGATTTGTGGGAACGTGGTTAGAGATGTTGGCAACGGAGCGAAATGATGCCTGGCGCAAAGTGGTTAGCCTTTTGCAGGTACTCCTCTTCATTTGCCTCAATCATCAATTTGTGCATCACGATCACATCGCCATCTGGGAGAGGCTCGGCAGGTTGTAAGCACAGCTCCATAATCGCGCAACCTTTTTCATAGACCTTCACTAGTCCGCCAGAACCAGGGATACGGTAGACACGGCTATCTATGGCAGGACTCGCGACCTCAAGGTAGCCAAATTTGATGAGTTGTTGATACTGATTCTCGCTCAGCATCTCTCGTAATAGTGCCTTTGCCCGGCTTTCGGCAGAATAGTGTTCATTGACCGAAGTGCGAAAACGCCCAACTCGGCCCTGCGGCGATTGCGAGAGATAATAGATTGCTAGCAGGAGAAACAGCAGCCAGATACCGAGAAACAAACTCAGTGTCTCTAACATCGCTGTCTCCTACTCCTCATCCGCCCACTACACGCGGAACCATGACAATCTGCTCGGCTGTTCGATCAAACTTGTCAATACGCTGTACAGGTTTTCCAGCTTCCACTTTAAACGCAGTCGCACCGCGTGCGCTCTGCTCGCTGAAGATACGTTCGGCTTCCTTGACGGCGGCCACCGCTTCTGGGTCGAGTATCTCAACTTTTCGTATGTCCCATTCATGGCGGTCATCACCGCGTTGGGACATGACCCGTAGCATACCCATAGTCTGTCTCCTTTTCAGTAACGCTTACACTACCGAGCATCTATCCAGTGGTTTCTTACTCCTGATTTTTTGCATCAGTAAGAAACACTATGAGATAGTTTGAACATAGCATATGAAATGGTAAGGCGTCAAGGGTTGCGGGCGATTGTTTTATTTTTAGGCAAGCAAACAAGGAAGAAGGCAGGTAAATGTTGTCCCTTTGCCAACCTCGCTCTCTACCAGAACTTGTCCGCCATGCAGTTCGACAATCATTTTCACGATGGCTAACCCTAATCCTTGCCCTTTGTGCCCCGTTGTTGCGCTGAGAATCTGGAAGAAACGCTCAAAGATGCGTTGCTGAAATTCGGGAGCGATGCCAATACCCGTATCGCTGACGCGCAGGAGCAAAACCTGTTGATGCTCGCTATCAATCCTTTCGTAATGGTTAGGAACGATCTGTGCTGTGAGGCTGACCTGGCCACCTGTTGGTGTGAAACGTATAGCATTGCTGAGCAGGTTGCGCAAGACTTGTTGCAGACGAATCTGGTCGGCATACAAAGGCGGCATGTTGCTCAGGTTTTTGATGTGTAGCACGATCTCGTGATCCTGCGCTGTGAGTTCCATCTCTTCGACAGCCTCTTCGACCACTTCTTGCAGTTCAATCAGTTCGCGATTGAGTTTCCATTGCCCGGCATCAGCACGTGAAATTAGCAGCAGGTCTTCGATCAAGGCATACAGATTTTCGCTGCCAGCACGGGCACGTCGGATGAAATCGCGCAACTGCTCGTTTAACTCACCCGCGACACCTTCTAAGGCAAGGTCAAGATAGCCGCTAATGGCATTGAGAGGAGAGCGCAGTTCATGTGTAATCATGGAGATAAAATGGGCCTTCATACGCATAGCATCGCGAATGGCTGTTACATCACGGGCAACGAGCAGGCAGAGTGGAGCGGTCAGAGTGGCGACTGGCGTGATACTTAGACCAAGCGAGCGCGGCATATCCTGAATTAGCAGGTCAAACTCGGTGTATGGAAGAGCTTCTTCTTGCTGCACGGCACGATGGATCATGCAGAGATCGTTGCACTGCGTATGCCCATTTTCTTGCTGGCATTCAAAAACTTCCATGCACTCCATGCCTACCAGTTGTTCAGGCGTTAAACCAAAGAGTCGGCCAAAGGCGGCGTTGGCTTCAAGGATATTGCCATTGACGCTTACCAACGCAATGCCATCCGAACTTGACGCGAGAATAGCTCGTAGTTGTTCCTGGTCGGTGCGCACCTTGTGGAAGAGCGAGACATTTTCCAGTGCGGCGGCCGCCATATTGCTGAGATTGCGCACGAGGCGTAGCTCTTCGCTACTAAATGCAGTCGTGCGAGTCAGCAGTAGCACGCCATAGAGAACATGTTTGGAGACCAGAGGCGCAGCAAGTTCTGCGTTGGTGTAAGTGGTGACTGCGCTTGCATCCAAAGAGGGGGGTTGAACCGTGATAGGCTCAGGTCCATGTAAAATGGGATGGTGATGCGTGGCGGCCCATGTGACAACAGAATGGGCATCATACAGGCTGATGTGTTCGCGTTGCAGGTTGTCGATTTTCACGGCGGCAGCACACATCTCCTGTTCATAGGCACTCGCGCTGATTGGGCAGATGAGTTCAGCAACGGGTCGAAGGTCTTGCGCACTATCCTGATGCAAATAGAGCATGGCAAGATCGCAAGGAACAAGACGACGCACATCAGCGAGGATCGTGCGGTAGAGTTCGTCTGGTTGCAGACGGGTGGTAATGCCACGCGAGAGGCTCATAAGCATTTCAAGCTGGTTGGCTTGCTGGCGAGCAAATTCGGCGTGCCGTGCATTGGTGATTGCCAGGACCGCCTGCTCAGCGAAAATTGAGAGCATATGGGTCTTTTGCGGACTGAATGTGTCGATCTCGTTGCTACTTGCGGTAAGTGTGCCGATAAACGTGTTGCTATCGATGAGCGGGACACACATGATTGAGCCAATAGGTGTGCGCCCTAGCCGCTTGAAACGTGGGTCGAGACTGACATCGTTGATGACTAGCACTTCGCGGTGTGTGGCAACCCAGCCTGCGACACCTTCGTTCAGCTGAAAACGCGAGCGACGCAACTTGTGTCCATGACGTTGAAGGGCGGCCAGCGTCACCAGCGTGGTTCCTGTGACATCTAGCAAGGCAACCGAGCAGCTCCGCACCTCAAGTAGGGTTCCTGCGTTGCGCACAATTTTTTGCAGCACATTGACAAGTTCTTGCGATTCTCCATCTGCTGTTGGGATGGCACTACGGATGGAGTCATACGCAAAAGATATGTTGGTGGTCATCGGCATCCTCTTTGTTTGTTGCTTGCCAGCAGTATGATTGTGAATAGATTTGGTTACAAGCGTTTGAGGGCGTGGATAGTTTGACTATGCGGCCCCATCTCTTGTTTGTGATCGGCACATGATGCGGAAAATGAAGATATCGTGCAGGATTATACCACGTAGCTTCTCGACAGTCGAATGGCATAGGTAGAGAATTGCAGCGGTGTAACCGCTGTGTAATGGGATGTCTTAACGTATTTAAACATTTATACCTGTTAAGCCTGTTTAGATTGAAAAATTTAAATATTCGGTAAAAATATGCCTAGAAGCGTTACCTTATTTCTTGCTGTATCGTTGCTATTGGTAGTGACATGACAGAGAGGGACGGGGCAGAACAACACATTTGTGTACTAGACATCCCAATAAAAGAGCTTTGAGGAGTCGTTATGCCTTTTTATTATGTGTGAAGGGTATACCAGGTAAAATATGATTGACGAGAAAAAAGTAGAAGAGCAGGCAACGCAAGCCAGAGCGCGTCATCTCAAGCGATATCTATTGCGTAAGAATTTACGCAGAACAAATACGCGTATGGAAGGTGGATGGCGTAAAAGACGGCGTCTCATTATTGTTTCGGTCGTGATCAGTCTTATCGTGCTAATTTCTTTGGCGAGCGTACTCGTCACTGCTGCTGCCACGACACGGGCTACGCAACTGCAATACCAGCAGCAGATAACGACATTGGCGGATATTCTGCCAAAAGATAGCTTAAAGATGTACGATGTGCATGGCCAACTGATTTATCAGATGGCAGATAAGGGCTTACAGACGAGTGTGCCGCTATCTGGGATCGCACCATATTTGGTTCAGGCAGAAGTTGCGACCGAGGACAGCACATTTTGGAGCAATCCCGGTTTTGATATAACTGGTATCGTGCGTGCCGCCGTTGATGATTTGACACGCGGACAGGTTGTTTCGGGAGCTAGTACGATCACGCAACAATTGATTAAAAATGCGATTGTGGGTAATGATGTGAGTGTTATGCGTAAGTTACAAGAAATTATGCTTGCTCCCGATATTACGCGCCAGTATAGCAAATCGCAAATTCTTTCGATGTACCTGAACACGATCTATTATGGTGAGCAAGCATATGGTGCAGACGCTGCCGCGTTCACCTATTTCAATTTGCTAGATCAGCCAGGCAAGCCAGCAGCCGCACAACTCGACCTTGCGCAATCCGCGATGTTGGCCGGTATTCCTAGCGCCCCTGTTGGGCGCGATCCCTACCTGCATCCGCAGGCGGCTTATGCGCGTTTGCAGGATGTGTTAGGGCGTATGTATACGCAGCACTATATCACTCACCAGCAGGAAGTGGCGGCGTTAGCTGAGGCAAAAAGTCCAAATTTCTTGCATCTTGGCATGATTAATAATGCTGTTGCGCCCCATTTTGCTCTGTATGCTTTGAATGAGCTAGCACAGGATGTGCATCAACCAATCAGTAATTTGGCTCGTTCAGGCTACTCAGTGTATACAACGCTCGATTTGAACCTGCAAAACCAGGTCTTGGCGATTGCGCAGCAGCATATCGCGCAATTGGTTCAGTCTAATAATGTGACCGATGCTGCTGAGGTCTTGCTGGATCAGCATAATGGCGCGATTCGTGTGCTGCTTGGCAATATTAACCCAACCAAAAATGATTTTGATATTGCGACGCAGGGGTATCGGCAACCCGGTTCGTCTTTTAAACCATTTGTGTATGTGACCGCATTTGAGCAGGGTCTTAGCCCTGGCACACCCGTGATGGATGGTCCCTTGAGCATTCCGATGTGCTGTGGACAGCCACCCTATCAACCGAGTAACTATGATTTGCATTATCATGGCCTACTTACCTTGCGCACTGCGCTGGCAAACTCGTTCAATATTCCGGCGGTCAAATTGTTGATGCAGGTTGGCATTAACAAGGCGATGCAGACTGCACAGACAATGGGCATTACCTCATATGAGGGCACACCGACCTATTCCCTGGTGCTGGGTAGCCTCAGCGTGCATTTACTCGATATGACCTCGGCCTACGGTGCTTTTGCCACTGGCGGCATGCATGTCGCGCCGCATGCTATTGACACGGTCAAGGATATGCAAGGCCATATCGTGTTCGATGCACAGCCAAAAGGTGTACGTGTGGTCACGCCACAGTCAGCCTACATGGTGACAAGCATCTTGAGCGATAACGCGGCCCGTTCCTATGAATTTGGTCCGTGTAGCGAACTCTCGCTTTACAGCAACTCGACCTATGATTGTTACGTAGGCAACCCAGGTACGATTCGGCCTGCGGCGGTCAAGACGGGAACCTCTAACAATTTTCGTGATAACTGGACGATTGGGTACACGAGCGATTATGTGATGGGTGTCTGGGCTGGCAACGACGATAACTCGCCAATGGTCAACGTGATCGGCGTGACGGGTGCAGGCCCGATCTGGCATGATTCGATGCTGTTGGCAGAGCAGGGCAAGCCCGTGCAGGATTTCCCCGTTCCGAGCGGCATTGTACAGGCAACAGTTCACTATCCAGGCATCACCACAACGGACTGGTATCTGCCCCAAAATGTCGCAATGGCGGCGGTAAACTGGTTCCATCTCACACTTGGCGGTCCTTCTGGTGTGGTTCCGAGCAAGCCCACCACGAAACCTGTAAAGAAAAACGGCTAATCCTGATCTTTGAGGGCATGACATTCCTGGAAAGGTGTCATGCCTTTTTTGTTTTTAGATGTAGAAAATTTTTAAAGATTTACATTTTCTAATTCTGTGAAAATATATGTAGCTACTTGACATTTAGCTCAGCAGAAAGTATAAAATGAGAAAGAGGCTAAAACTGCCACACACGCGATGGAGAAAAGAACATATTTGTCGGGTTATGCTAGCGAAATATAATGTTTGTTTTCTTGATATCCATCAGTAGAGAACGTGGGTTGCTTGTGTGTTTGTATTTATCTCTCTTTTGCAGGGCAATAGGACCTGCCTTCAGCAGGATGTGCCATACTATCGCTCTCGATCAGAAAGGAGATTTCATGTATTCAAATCTCTCAGGATGTTTTGCGCGTTCTATGCTATCTTTGCTCTGCTATGTCCTGTGTGTCACTTTTTTAGCCGCATGTGCGGGTCTCCCTGGTCTAGGCAGTACATCCTCTACATCAACTATTTCTTTGCAAAAGCCGACCGAGCAATTTACTCTGTCTACCCCTACTCCAACCCCCACCGCAACGGCGAATGCCATCTGGCCTGCTCCGAGGCAATATCCATCTCTCGCCTATAGCACAAAGGCTGGGGGATTGCTACTGTTTGGAGGTGAACCTTCACTGGGAGGGAATTTGACGGATACGTGGCTTTGGGATGGCAATGTATGGACTCAACAACACCCGACCGTCTCTCCACCCCCTGCGTATGGCGAAATAGTCTTTGATGCGGCGACGGGTCAGACCCTGCTCTTTGGTGGCAACTATAATTCACAATATTTTGGGGATACCTGGCTCTGGAATGGTACGAATTGGGCTAAACTTTCTCCCGCAAACTCGCCCTCACCACGTCAAGCTGAGAGTCTGGTGTATGATGCCACAACAAGCCAGGTGGTTCTGTTTGGTGGCGAAGATGGCGCGACACCCGACCAGGGAAAAATTATGCATACGCTCAATGACACCTGGACGTGGGATGGCTCCAATTGGACAAAACACGTACCAGCTGTTTCGCCGCCTGCACGGTACGGCGCAAGCACTGCATACGATCCTACGACGCAGAAGGTCATTTTATTCGGAGGCAATGACGGGAGCGGACCGGCAGCCTTGTTAAATGATACCTGGACCTGGGATGGCACAACCTGGCAGATGCAACATCCTGCCACTGCTCCGCAAATAGATTTTCAGTATAACGGGACATTGATGGCGGAGTATGGGAGCACGACCTCAATGGCTTATGATGCCGCAACAGGTCAACTTATCATGGTATTAGCGGGAGGAAATGGTTCAGGTAGCCAGAGCATATTAGTGTCGTGGATATGGAGTAACGGCAATTGGACGCAAGAGCCAATACAGACTACTTCAATAAGTAGCTTGTCGATTTTTTATAGTACAGCTCAAAAGGCCCTATTTGCCTTTGCGGCAGACCTGGAAGGTGGGCCAGTCATCAATAGCCTCTGGAAGTGGGATGGGCAAAGCTGGCAACAAATCTCATAATCTAAGTCAAATTGAGCGATTCTGATAAATGTATATGAGAACCGACGTCAGTGAACTGCTGCTCACTAACATCGGTTCCTGCATAAAATGTTGGTTATGCCTGAACGTTGATACCGAGCCGTTCGAGCAGGTTGCGGCTGATTTCGGCTTTGTGCTTGAGTGGCATACGGCTGGCGATGCCGTGCGAGTCTGAGCCTGTGCTGAACAACAGATTGTGTTTCTGCACATAGTCCAGGTAGGTTGCGATGGTCTCCTGGCTGTGGTAGGGATGATAGATTTCGATGCCATCAATCGGAATTTCGGCGCGCAGACGGTCAAGCAGGTCGGGGTCATAATAGGTGAAGCCGCGCTCCTTGCGTCCGGGATGTGCAATCAGACAGACCGCTCCGCTACGGTGGGCGGCGTCAACGGTCTCTGCCATGCCAGCGCGGACGGAGATGAAGCCCGCGTCCTCGATCATCTTGATGGCACTCTGCCAGTCCGAGACGTAGCCATGCGTGCGTAGCAGATGCGCATTATCGGCGGGGCGGCGCAACTGTCCACCATTCTCCGCTAGCACCTCTTCCTGGCGTGGAAATTCGTAGCCGCGTTTGCGCAGTGCCGCGTTGACCTCGTGCGTATTCTCCAATTGTAAGCGCACAATCTTCTCGGTCAACTCTGTTAATTGGTTCTGCTGTGGATCGAAGCCATAGCACAGCATGTGGGCCATATGCTCGCCCCATTCCGTACTCATCTCAACGCCAGCCAGAACGGGTAACTGGCGGGCCGCGCCAAGCTCTTGAATCTCCGCCACCTTGTCCACGCGGTCATGGTCGGTGACCGCGACGAAGGCAAAACCTTCATTTGCCAGGTAGTCGATCAGTTGTGGGGCGGGCCAGCGGCCATCGCTATATGTGGTATGCATGTGCAGATCAATCGGTGCGTCATGACTGAGCGTCAAGGATGCGAATTGTGGGTGTAAGCTCGTCAACGTGAACTCCTTATGATAAAACAGTAAGCAAGCTATCATCTATATACTATCACACAATTCATGCTTTCAATTATTCCTTATGCTCCTGTTCGATCCGTTGAATGGCGCGCTCTGTTACCTCTAAGCCCGCTTTGAGCACGGCTTCTTTATATTCGCGCACGAGCATCTGGTATTCGAGCAGGCGCGGACGGCGTGCGGGACGGGTGGCATACTGCTGGCGTGCCCACTCCATATGTGCGAGTTGTGTGCGCAGGCTCTCGCGATGCTCGTGCAGGTGTTGCAGGGCAATTTCGTCGCTGGTCTCGCCGCAGAAGAAGAGCTTGGTGAGAAACTCATCCTTCGTGAAACGTGCAGGCACTTCTTCTTGTAGCCAATGTTCCAGTTCGGCCTCTCCTGCTTCTGTCAGGCGGTAGACCTTGCGATTGGGACGCGCCGTCTGCACGATGATCTCGGATTCGACCAGATGAGCCTGGCTGAGATGCTTGAGCGTGGTGTAAATCTGGCTGTTGCCCGCGTTCCAATAGCTGGCAAGGGCACGCTCGAACGCCTGCTTAATGTCGTAACCACTCATCGGATGCGCCCAGAGTAGGCCCAAGATAATATAACGGAGCGTGTTACGCGATACAAGCTCATTTCCTTCATCACGCTCTGGTGTGACAATCTCTATTTCTTCATGCATAGATATTATTTTCCGGTAATGGGATAATTAGCATAAATCTATTGTATCATTTTTGTGTGGTATACTGAAACATGCTGTATACAAGACAAAAACTTCTAACTTTGATCTGGCAGGTACGTAGAAATAGAGGATGTTGTGATAGCTGCTGAATAGGGCAAAATGTGCAGACATGGGAATATGCACAGCGAGCAATGTGCTATTCTTGCTGTGACAGCGCGTGAGAAAGATAACACACGAGAGATGTTTTGTTTGAGTATGCAAAGCAGTGCTGGAGGGATATTGGATGGATGCCCGATTTTATAACGCGGAAGATATTGATATTGAACGTCTTGCCAATGATATGGCGAATGTATATATTGCGCAGGGCTATCAGGTACAGCAGTTTGGCAATAAAGATCAGATGCTCGTGCAGTTGAAGAAGGGTGGCGATCTGGAGGCTATTATTGGTATGCAAGCTGCCGTCTCGCTGACCATCCAACGCACGGCGGGTGGTATCCTCGCGCTGATTGGACAACAGAAGTGGCTGGATAAAGCGGCGGTTGGCACGATAGGCATTGTGGCATTTCCGATTCTCTGGCCGCTTGCTCTGACTGCTGGTGCGGGAGCGTTACGCCAGGCCAGTCTGGGTAACCAGGCCTTGAATATGGTTGACAATTTGGTGCGTCAGCAGCGGCCTGGGGTGATGGCGGGTCCCGTCCCTGTGCAGTTGATGCCACAGGTGCAGCAGCAATGGGGCGCACCGCCTTATGCGCAGACGCCGCAATACGTGCCATCGCAACAGTATGTGACGGTAACGTCCGTTCCGCCACAAGTTCTGCCCGCCCCCTCGAAATTGCGCTGTCCAAGTTGTAACACACCGTATGAGGCGGGTGATACCTTCTGTTCTGGCTGTGGGCGCACGCTTGCATTACCAAAGGCGCATTGTCCTAACTGCAATACAGAACTCAACCAGGGCGTGGCTTATTGCCCCAAGTGTGGTTCCTCAACCTTCCAGGGAACGCAGTCTCGCCCTGTAACGCCAACGTATACGGCGCCACCTGCTCAACCGCCTGTCAGAGCTGTGCCGCAACCGCCAGCACCTGTCTATACACCACCGCCTGCTCAACCGCCCGTGCCGCCCGCGCCAACAGTCTACTATACGCCGCCCGCCGTGCCATCTGAGCCGTCAAAGGTAGAGCCGTATGCTGCGCCAACGGTTGCTCAGCCCAAGCCTGTATCGCCGAAACCGACGCCACCGCCCTATTATGTGCCACCCGCTACTCAGACCTCGTCTGTGCCGCCCCAGCCAAAGGTGACGTTTGTGCCGGGCCAGGCCAAACCTGAGCCAGCACCACCACCAGCTCGACCACAGGCGCAATACTATACACCATTAACTTCTGCTCAAGAACAGACAATGCCGGCTCCTGTTCCAGCAAAACCGCTCGTCGCGCATCCTGCCTCTCAGCCGCTAGATACGAGCGCACCTTGGGCTGCGTTGCTCTTCGCCGATGGTAAACGGATTGAACTGGCGGGCGAGAATGCCGTTGTGGGACGTTATGATCACGACCTGGGTGGTGACAAGCCAGCGGTTGATCTGAGTGACATGCAGGGAGCCGATACTGTTTCGCGCATCCATGCCGCCTTTGAACATATTGGTAGCACATTTACACTTACCGATCTCAATAGCACGAATGCGACGCGCATCAACGGCAAACGTCTGGAACCCGATAAGGCGATGCCGCTTAATGATGGCGACGCGCTCTCTTTTGGCAAGGTGACATGCACATTTAAGAAGCTCTGACATCTGATAACACTTGCTACAATACAAAAGAAACACGCATGATGTCGACTATGCGTGTTTCTTTTAGTTTTTATTTGCCTTGCCAGGTCGGCTTGCGCTTGTCAAGGTAGGCTTGTACGCCCTCAGCAAAATCTGCGCTACCATAGACCTGTGTGATAACATCGTCAAAGGGTGTCGTCTGCGCGTTTTCAGCCAGACGGCGATGGGCCTCTTTCGCGGCCCAGATGGTGAGTGGGGCGATCATGCTGACCTGTTGCGCAATATCTTGCGCGTGCTGCATGATCTGGGCTTCATCGAGTATTCCCGTGAGGAAACCACATTGCAGGGCGTCAGTAGCCGAAAGCAGGCGGCCCGTGAAGAGCATCTCTTTGGTATGCATCGCGCCAAAGCCGTTCACAAGATGCTGATAGTTTTTGAGGCTCAGGCAGTTGCCCAGCGTGCGCCCGATGGGGACGCCGAAGCGCGACGAAGGCGTGGCATAGCGCAGATCGCACACGGCCGGTAAGATGATACCCGCTCCCACCGCGTAGCCTTGCACGACGGCAATCGTTGGTTTGGGATAGGTGTAGAGCCGCTCGATGATCGCTTCCATCTTCTTCTCGTACTCCACGCCCATCTCGCCTGTAAAGCCAACAAACTGTTGAATGGCGGTTCCTGCTGCGAATGCCTTGCCGCCATCGCCCCGTAAGATGATAGCGCGGTTAGCATTGTCACTGGCGAGAGCTTCAAGATGTTCTTCCATCTGCTGATACATCGACCATGTCAGCGCGTTGAGGGCGGCTGGCCGAGAGAGTGTCAATATTGCGACGGGTTCAGCTCGTTCGAGGAGAACTACCCCCTCTTCGCCTGTATTACTTGCCGCCACCGTTTTCGCTTCGCCGTCATCGACGATGGAGCGCACAACGGTATGCTTATCGGGCATCTCAGTGCTTGTATGCTCTTCATTTGACATTGCTATTGCCTTCCTTCTATCCTATCAGTGATACTGTGTTCTTGTTTCAGTATATATAATACGTTTATGCTGAAGCAATGTTAGGAAATGGCAGGGAAGGAAAGCAATCTCATGCTAGCTGCACTGGAAGGTTTGCGCGTGTTGGACCTGACACAGATCATGGCGGGTCCATTCTGCACGATGCTCCTGGCTGATCTCGGCGCCGAGGTCATCAAGATTGAGAACCCACGCGGAGGCGACGACTCGCGCCGCATGGCTCCCCCTTACTACAATGGTGAGTCTGCTGCTTTTATCGCCGTCAACCGCAATAAGTACGGTCTCGCGCTCGATATCCGCACAGAGCGTGGGCGTGAACTGCTCTGGCAACTGATCGCGACGGCTGATGTGCTGGTCGAAAATTTCCGTCCGGGCGCAATGGAACGCCTCGGCTTTGGCTATGAGCAGGTGCATGCGCGCTATCCACGTCTGGTGTATTGCTCTATTTCAGGCTATGGGCATACGGGACCATACGCGCAACGCGGCGGCTTTGATCTGGTTGCGCAGGGCATGAGTGGACTGATCTCTGTCACCGGTTCGCCAGAGGAACCCGCGAAAGTAGGCGTGCCGATCAGTGATCTCAATGCAGGCCTCTTTGCCAGCCATGCTATTCTCGCTGCCCTGCTCGTGCGCGGGCGTACAGGCGAGGGACAATATATCGATACCTCGCTCTTTGAGGGTGCTTTGGCGTATACTATCTGGGAGTCCAATGAATACTGGGCTACGGGTAATCCACCGCAGCGGCTAGGAACTGCGCACCGCCTTTCCGCACCCTATCAGACTCTCGCCACCGCAAATGGCTGGGTCGCGATTGGCGCGGCAAATCAGCGCAATTGGGAACGGCTGGTACAGGCGATTGGGCGTTCCGACTTGTTGCACGATGCGCGTTTTGCGACGAATAGCGAGCGCATGAAGCATCGTCCCGCATTGGTGGCAACGCTGACGGAGACGCTGAAAACACGCACAACCGAGGAATGGTTGGACGTGCTTGAGGAAGCGGGCGTTCCCTCTGGTCCCGTGTTGACCCTCGATCAGGTCTATCAGCATCCGCAGACGCAGGCGCGTCAGATGGACATGCAGGTAGAGCACCCCGTCGCGGGCAATGTTCACGCCATCGGATTTCCCGTGAAGTATTCGCAGACACCAGGACAACTCTATCGACCTGCACCCGTGCTGGGTCAGCACTCGCGTCAGATCATAGCGTCTCTGGGCGTCAGTAGCGAAGAGTGCCAGAAGCTAGAAGCTGAAGGCGTTATTGCATGCGCGCAATGATGCATTGGATGCAAAACATGCAATATGACAAGGAGAGCATATGAACCTTGATGTAGTCGCGTTAGAGCTATATACCGTGCGCGATGAGACTGCGCGTGATTTTGTGGGAACGATACGTCGTGTTGCCGCGATGGGCTATCAGGCCGTTGAATTTGCTGGCTACGGCGGGCTGTCAGCCGCTGAGATGCGCCAATTACTCGCGGAGACAGGCTTGAAGGTGGCGGCGACACACGTCGGGCTGGCGGCTTTAGAACAAGATAGCGCGAAAGAAATTGCCTATTGTCAGGAGATTGGCTGCTCGTATCTGGTAATGCCCTGGCTGGCTCCCGACCTGCGCACGCCGGAGTTTATCCGCTCCCTTGCTCCACGCATGAACGCGTGGGGCCAGCAATGTCGCGCCGCAGGCATCACCTTTGGCTACCATAACCACGATTTCGAGTTCAAGCAGCACGAGGGGAAATACCTGCTCGACCATCTGCTGGATGAGACCGACCCCAATCTGGTCTCCTTAGAGCTAGATGTCTATTGGGTTGCCTATGCGGGCGTTGACCCATCGGACTATTTGCGCAAGCATGCCGGACGTGTGCCAATAGTACACCTCAAGGACATGGCTCCCGACCGCACTTTTACGGAGGTGGGCGATGGCACGCTCGGCCTGGAACAGGTCACACGTGTGGCGAAAGAAAGCGGTACACGCTGGTTCATTGTCGAGAACGATGCCCCCAAGATGCCCTCGCTAGAGAGCGCGCAACGCTCCCTTGAGAACCTGCGCCAGATGAGCGTGTAGGTGCGTGATTCATTGCGCCCTGGTTGCGCACCAACCCGCATGAGAGCCCGTTCGAAAGAGTACGAAGGGCGTGATGAAGGCATTGAAAACATGAATCCGCATCCGGCATAGGTTGCGTAAGGGCGTGATTCCATCACGCCCTCGTCCCCCCGTCCGCATGGCCTCCCACACGGCTTACACGGGTAGGTTTTTTGTTGGAGAGGGCATAGAGTGTATTTGGGGTACGACGGGCAACCACAAGGGCAATGCCATTCGAATAAGAAGAAAAGCTACCCACTTGGAGAAGCAGGCAGGAGGA
>VFSW01003073.1_pt1 | contig 25014 bp, 37 predicted proteins | sample 5358111 | NCBI WGS metagenome assembly VFSW01 (sample SAMN11554181, study PRJNA540505) | mine drainage metagenome | isolation source: sediment from site ElyBrook_90M | place: USA: Ely Copper Mine, Vershire, VT | collected 2017
CCCCGCAGCCGGTTCATCCTGGCGAAGTGGTCACTGTGAACAAACAGCAGTACTGTATTGACCTCGCGCGCAGGGACGAGTTCAATCAGCATGCGCGCGAGACGACTGAAGTCAACGGCAAGACGGTCAAGCAGCGGGTCGAGTACAATCAGGACCCGGCATATGCGATGGCGGAAGCCTATCACCAGATCGCCTCTGCACTGGAGCGGCAAAAGGTGCTCGATCACTACATGGGCAACCGGTTCCTCGACCCTCCCGTGCCGCCGCATGCCGATGCAATGCGCTACATGGCCCGATCAAACAGCAAGCTCGCCCGCGATAATGGCTGGAAAGAGAGCGCGCTTCCCCAAATGAACGGATGGGCGATGCACCCGCGCATACGGGAGATCGTGGATGACTTCGTAAAGCCGGGGTTCGGGGGCGATACAGCGGGGGCGCTAGAGCGCGCCAATATGCGGCTCACTAAGCTCATGTTCGTGTCGCCATTCTTCCATGGCTATAACGTCTTTCGGCAGTGGGGACAGGCACGAGGGCTGCGCTGGCTGAACCCTAGAGCTTACTTCGAGATGATGCGAGACATGCCGAAGGCCATGCAGAGCGTATCGCAGCAGGATCACATTCAAGACCGCATGCTGAAGGCCGGCGCCACGTTGGAGCTGCCGCCGCTTCTGACCCGCAATGTGCTGCGCAATGCGGCCGAGACATTCGGCCATGCGGTGCGCAACGACACGCCGGCATGGCAACAGATGGTGGACAAGCCTTATGATTGGTCGGCTAAGGGTATGTGGTGGTTCAACGACGTTCTGCTTACGCACCTTTTTATGGAAGGCACAGAGCGCCTCGGGCTCTCCGACGAGGCCGCGGTGTACCGCGCCCACGAGATGTTCCCCAGCTATCAGGCGCAGTCTCGGGTCTTTGGCTCGCGGGTCTTTGCACAGATATTGAACGACCGTCGGATTTCCATCTTCGGTCGCTATCATAGCGGCTTGCTGAAATCCTTTGAGAACCTGGGGCGCTGGGCGGTGCATGGGACCGCTGCTGAACGCAAGAAGGCGTTCGGTTACCTTGTTGGCGGCGCGTTCACTGATCTTTTTCTCATCGGAGGGATGAGCGCGATTGCGCAAGCTGTGACGGGCGACAAGCAGGCCAACGTCGGGGAGCACGGCCTTTCGACCATTCCGCAAGCGGCATACAACGCCCTCAACGGGAAGGCCGGCGACCAGAGCTACGTACAGGCTCTGAATGACGTCTTCAATCTCGCTCCGATACCGAAGGCGATCGTGGATATGTGGACGAACTCCAACTGGCTGCACAAGCCGATCATCCAACCGCAAGACCTTGCGGTGCTGCGAAGCGACGCGCCACTGAACGAGCGCCTCAAGGGGCTCGGGCGTGCCGGCGTGAGCGCCGGCGAATACCTCGGCAAGGAGCTGATCGCCCCAGTGGGCCAGCTGGAGACTTTCGCCCAACGTAAAGGTGTGCCGATGAGCCGCAGCGTTGCCGAATACATGACAGGTGTGCACGAGCCCACTCCAGGCACTAAACGGTGGGAGCAAAATCGCGCCAAGTACGACCGCAAGGACAGCCACGAGCGCACGTTGCACCCGATGGGCGTAGGTGAAGCGGCTTACGACAAGTTCACAGGTATGAGATAAGTTACCTGGCGGTAACGGAGCCGGCGAATGCCGTACAAAAGCACAGCCCAACAGCGGTGGGCGCATACAGCAGCCGGCGAGAAAGCACTCGGAGGGCCTTCGAAGGTCCACGAGTGGGACGAAGCTACGAAAGGGCGATATCGCAGCCTGCCAGGGCACGTTGCGCACGCCAACGGAGGAAGGATCATGGCAATTCCAGCGCGGCCCGCCGGGCCCGGGGGCGACCAGCCCGACACCAACCCGTTCCCGACCAAGACGGCACCGATCCCGTTCGGCAAGCGCACAGGCGCTCCGCCGGCGCCAGGTCTGGCCAAAGGGGGCTTGATCAAAGGCAATAAGGGGTTCATGGGTAAGAACGAGAGCTTCGCCGCCGGTGGCCCGGTGCTTGGCCGAACGCGCGACTTCATGAAGGAGCCCGATCGGTTCCGCGGAGGCGCCGCGCCAACGCCCGAGCCGACAGAGGACACCTTCGGCAAGGGCTCAAGCGGCGGACGAAACGCCGCTCCCGCAGCCAAGGGCAAATCGGAGCGTCCGATCCGCCCGCGCTAAGCAGGTCTACCCATGCACGAGACGCTGCTCCAGATCATACTGAACAACCTTGCGTCGCTGCTACCGTTCGCGATCGTGCGGAGCTATCAGCGCGGCGTGCGATGGACCATGGGCCGTAACCCGCGTGAGCTACTCCCAGGCGTGCGCTTGAAAGTCTGGCTGTTGCATCAGGTAGAGATACTGGACTGCGCCGACGAGGTAATAAATTTGCCCGTTCAGAGCATAATCACGAAAGACGAGAAGCTCGTGTGCTTCAGCGTGAACATCGGCTTCCGCATCGTGAACATCGTCGATCATTTCTGCAACGTGCAAGACTTCGCGGAGAGCACGGCTGGGCTCGCCACGACGCATTTGGCGAAGCGCGTGCGTGCTAAGACGCTATCTGAGTTAACGGCTGACCTGAGCGACCTTGAGACGTCCCTGCGCGGGACACTCACAACGCAGATGAAGCGGTGGGGAACCGAAGTGTTTGCCGTGGGCTTCACGAACTTCGCTGAAGTCCCACGGCAAATGAGGATTTTCTTGGACACGCTCCCGCGGCTATAGCGGAAGCTCGTTGTCAGTCGCCGGTTGACGCTCTTCAATGAACCGCTGCATTATGGCGTGCAGCAGCAACTCGTCGCTCTTGCCGATATCATCCGGCTTGATGTGCTTGTAGATCAGATCGGCGACACGCAGCCGTAGCGCGTGCATTGTCTTCGGGGCGCCGTGCGGCGCAAGCTTCGTTACGTTGGCAGTTTCTTGCAGAGCGGCGTGAGCCGTCATGCTCCCTCTCCCTCGTTATGCCTGATGCGTAGCGTTGCCCTCCAGCCCCCCCACTATACCGGCGTTTGGGGCCGGATTATGGTCGGAACTGGGCTTTGTCGCGGCCTGCGCCGTCAGCAGGTTCAGCCGGCGCTCCATGCACGGTTTGTAGAGCACATCAGCAATCGCGCTATCCGGCGGCACCTTGAGCGTGATCACATAGACCTTGCTCTGCGTTGCCGACACGCCGCCGCTACCCAGGTTGCGTTGCTTGCCGAACTCCGCCTCGTAGACGCTCTTCTTCAGCATCGTCTTGATGTTCTCGTAGGACGCGCGCTTTTCGTCGCGCTCCACGAAATCACGGAACTGCTTCTCGTCTATGACGATCGTCGCATCGTCCACGTTGCACCGCACGTAGACAGGGCAGCCGGCCTTCTGCGCCTGGAGCACCACATCGGCCGTGGGCTTGCCGCGGCCCATCTGCTGGCGATCCGTGTGCACGATGTTGTCAGGCACTTTCGTCCAGAAGCGCCCGAGGATCGCGTCCACATTTTCCTCGGCCCGGAACATCTGCGGCAGGAGCTCTCTGATGCGCAGCCGCTGCCGGAGGAACTCCCGCACGAGGTAATCCCAGAGCTCGTCCGTGTTGAACATCGCTTCGGGGTGTTCGTCGGCAATGATCTTATTGGCGAGCATCGCGCCAACGAAGATGCAGCTTGCAACCCCCGCTCGGAAGCGCTCGCTGTCGGTTCGCTTGACCTGCTTGTTGAACCGGCGCGCGATGTCCTGCGTGAGCTTCGCCACGCTACTCGCGTTGCTACCGATCAGCTTGGCATACTTCATGCCAAAATGACCGAAGTTATGATCGAGCTCCTGCGTCGCTACTTGCACATCGATGCCGTCCCGCGTTGTCGGCTCGGGCTCGATGTGCACTTCAAACACGCGCTCCAGCCGGGCGTTGGTGTCTTCGTGCTTGTTGACGATCGCTTCCCACAGGCTCTTGTTCGCACAGACCGCGAACATGCTCTGCCAGAACTGCTTCTCGCGCGTGTCCTGGTTTTGGTACAGCTGGATGCCGCGACCACCTTCGGTCAGCGACGACGTGAGCAGCAGCACTTTGTCGAGCTTCTCGTCGTCGTTCACTTCATCCTGGTAGATCGGCAAGTTCCGCAGATGCGCGAACTTTTTCAACAGCCCCTTTTCGGTGGCCGTCACACTTTCCTTTGACATCTGCGGGGATGCCCACACGGCAAGTCCGCAGTGCGCCGCGGTAGTTTTGCCCGCGCCCGCGCCTAACGAATAGATGTGGTAGACGGCGTTGTAGAGCCCGAGCAACGGCATGAGCGGCGCGGCCAGCGATACACCCACGGTTGCCTCCAGCCCTGGCATATGGCGCTCCGTGATGATTTCCATGAGCTTGTACCACGGATCAGCGGAGCCCTCGGCATGGTAGGACGCTCCGATATGGGCGTCTGGAATGCCCGCGGGCGTCGTCACACCGCCTTCGCGAAACACCAAGCCGCCATAAGCGAAGCCGGCCTCCTTGCCGTTTTCGTGTACCCATCCGAACGGCTGCGTAAGCAGGCGTTGCTTTTCGCGATCGTACCGTGCGATCCATGCGCTCAAGAAAGTCTCCAGTTCTGATTTGGCGTTACCGGGAAAGTTTGCACCACCAAGGCGCAGCGTCTTGAAGAGCTCAACAGGACTGGAAAGAATGTGTTGCTTGATTTCAACTTCTCGCCAGAAACCCATTCGTGCCAGCGTCCTGAACCTGATGCCATCCTCATACCCTGTTGGACCGCAAACTGCAAGCACGGGTCCCTCGATGCGGTTGAAAAATAGCGGCTTCAATTCATCGAACATCTGGCCGTCGGGCTGGAGCGCCTTGATCCGCTTGCAGATGATCTTGTCCGCGTTCAGCGAATAGCCGTCGGGTAGCAACAGGTCGAACTCCTCAGTGGCGACGATCTGCGGCGCCGCGGACGGCGTCCGCGTGGCGAGGTTGAGCGGCGAGCGTATTTTCCCCTTAAAGACGCACGTGGCGCACTGCTTGCAACCTTCATTCTCGAATGACTGGCAAGCAGGCCAGCCGAGGTTCTTTTCGTCGCGGTAGTGCTCTTTCTCGTCGTACTTTTTGTCAGTCTCCACGTCTGAATAGGTGGCGTAGCCTTTGGAGACTTCATGCGCGATCTTCCTGCCGCCTTCCAAGAAGGTACAAGCAAGTAGGTCCAGTGCCCACAGCCCCTGCGAGTATCCTTTGCCACCTGTCTGGACGGCATCGGCGAAGTGCGGGCAGTTTTTAAGGACATCAGCGGCCTCCAGCGGAGTGTCGTCGAAGACGCTCACACCGGCCGAGAGCTTATCGCCGTGGTCGAGGTTAGCCAGGCACGCTGGCACCTTGTAGTTCGCGAACGGCGCAAGATCAAAAGACGCGGGGGTTACCGCGGCGGTAACCGCTGGGGCCGCGTGAACACCAGCGGCGGCAAGCGTCTTAAGGTCGGCCACGAACGGGTAGCTGTCGCCCAGATGCGCGAGCTTGCAGACGGTCGGCGGATTGCCCTTGTAGTTGAACGTACCCGGGATGCGCAGGATGCGCGCGGCGTCGATCGTCACGCCGGCGTCGAACTTTAGTCCGCAGCGGAGCGCTTCGGCGCGCAGGCCGTGGGCGTATGGCGTCCACTCGGCCACGCTAAGAGGGCGGTCAGAAATCCAATACACATGAACGCCACCGCCGGAATATACGATGGCGGAGGGAGCAGGCAGTCCAGCATTGATGCGAAACTCAGCGATAGCGTCGAGGGCCTCGTCAATGGTTGCATAGCCTTTCTCCGGTTTGACGTCCACGTCGAGCCAGACGGCTTTTAGGGCGATAGCCTCCTGGATGCTGCGTGCGGCCCGCAGCGTGCCGTTCTTGGCCTTGTCGCCGGCTCTCCGCTGCAAGGAAAGGCAAAAATACACGTCCGTCGCACGCCCGGGATGCGAGGCGCACCACTGGGCCATAGAGATCGCGGCCTCGGCAGTGCGAAAAGCCCGGCCCAACATTCCGTTGCGACCGGGCATCTTCCAGTGCACGTTAATGTAGCCCGGTTCAGCGTCACCGGGCCACACCACCACCCGCTCTAGGAAGTCCTTCGGGGTGGGCATTGCTGCACGTTACTTGATCAGCTTTGCAATACGTGCATCGAGATCAGCGTCGGTGCCTTCCGTCTCGCCGACGTCCTCAGCCGTCTGCACGGTGGCCGTATTTGTGCCCGCAGGGGGTGGCGCGCTGAACCCGGTCGAAGCCGATGGGGGCGCCGGCTCGGAGATCGCCGAGGCCGCGGGTGGCGGCGGCGGTGTAACCGTATTCTCCGCCTTGAGCTCGATCAGGCCGCTATTGCCACCGGCCGGGAGCGCCGCCGCGGGTGCGCTAGCGTCGAACGTCGCCGTCCCGTGAATAATGCGGCCCACGTCCGGGTCCTCTTTCAGAGTGAGGACAACCTTCGCCTCGTCATCCGTCAGCCCCTGGATCGGCCGGAACACCATTTCCGGCCATCCCTTGTCGGGGTTGAACGTGATGCGCGTGACGTAGGTGTAGTGGTCATATCCCTGCCGGGACATCGTCTCGCCAAGCGTGGCGAGCGCGGTCAGGCTGGCCGGCGGCACGCGCAGGAACATCGGCTTGAGCAGAGGCTCGCCGAAAATCGGCTTCGTCTGGGTGGGCAGCACCACGAGCGCGACGCGCTTGTAGTCGGTACATTCTTTGCCGCGGCGCCCGTTCGGGTCCGTCTTAAAGACGTTCCGCGGGCACAGCGCGCACGTCTCAGCCTGCTTTTCGGGGCTGTCGGGGTCCGGGGTAATGCCGTTGATCGAGGAGCACAACGGGCGTTCGCCTTCGGAATTGTTCTGATCGAAGGTCTTGTAATACGACTTGGACTTGCACTCCGCGGCGTCGAGAATGACCACGTCGAGAAACGCGCTCGGCGTGCCATCGTCGAGCCGCAGGACCGTGTGCCGTTCGCCACGGTAGCTGATGGCCCAGTTTTTGCCTTTGTAATACACGACCGGATAGCCGTGCCCGATGCCGGCGCTCAGCTTGTCGCCCTCGCTTTGCGTGCCGGCAAAAACAGCGGAGGGCCGGTTGGCTTTGAACCAATCCGGGATAACAATGTCTTGTCCCATAGGAGGGTCCTTTCGTTGTGAGTTACCGTCGCGGTAACTTATGCGTGGTGGTCGGCACCGCTCTTGCGCTGCACTCCGACCGTCTCGATGGCGGACAGATTGCAGCCTGGCGGTAGCTCGTTCTTTTCTTTGACGTAGTCCTTCACGGCCGTCACGTTGGCGCGACGGTCCAGCAGGTCGAATTTCTGGGTGTCGATCACAAAGCGCATGAACAGGTCAGGGTCCGCAAGGGAAGCCGTGTATCGGACGGACGTGTACGCCGTCCCGGCCTTGGTTTTGACGTTTTCCAGCTTGTTCGCCGAAAGGAACGCGCTGATACGTCCTGCCAGTTCCTCCTGAATTTGGAGTAAAGGCTTGATGGTATCCTCGTACTCGGCTTTTTTCCGGGCGAGAATATCCCGGACCTGGACATACTGCGCCACGCGGCGCTCCATGTCTTCAGTCTGCACCGGGGTCGTTTGGGTCATCATTGGATGGCTCCATTGTGCCAGCTATAGTCTCTGCTATCGCCGCGTCGGGACTGGCCCCTTTTTGCCGGTCCATTTCCACCAGGACACGCATGGCAGATTGCACGAGGGCCGCCTGATAGGCCCATTGCGCCTCCATCAGGTCCATGTCGCCAACGATCACATAGTCGAAAGGTGTCTCTTGCTCCTGCGGCGAGATCACAATGCCCACATGGGACGGAATGTCAAACTCCTTCTTGATGAAGTCGCAGATCACGTGGAAGCGCTCTGCGAACTCCTCACGTGTCTTAGCTCTCCGATGCTCGTTGATCATTACGCGTCTCCTGTTGCATTCTCCACAAGCTCCAGAAACATGCTCTGAAGCTTCTGATGCTGGCGTAGCAGCCGATACACCTTGCGCTCGATCGGGCTGCCCTGCAAGTGGATCAACTGCTGTTTCCTCGTCTGGCCGATCCGGCGGAAGCGATGGTTGAACTGCTCATACACTTCCAGGGACGTGATTGGCAAGTACCATATCGTCGTGTCTGCCGCGGTCAGCGTGATGCCATGATGCACGCAGCTGGGATGCACGAGCATCACTTTGTACTTTGGCGTATTCTGGAACAGGTGGAATAGTTCAGCGCGATCTTTCGTGTCGCCATGCACGACGCAATGGTCGATCTTCACGTCGGGGCGTGCAAAAATCCGCGATATGCCGTCGATGGCATGGCGATATGGTATCGCTACCAGGACTTTCCCTTCGGCACTGTCGATGAACTCGGCAAGCGCGGCGATCCGCGGGCTCGGGTCGAGGCGCACGAAATCAGGGTTGTTGGTGTACACCCAGCCGCCTGCGATCTGTAGCAGCTTGTTCATCGCCACGCCAGCATTGGCGGCCGTGATCTGCTGGCCTTTGACCATGTCGGCCATGGCGAGCGCCACGCGTTTATACACGCGATCTTGCTCCGGGCTCAGTGTGACATCCTCCCACCTTGCCACACACGCCGGTAGCTCTACGACATCCTCCAGCGCATAGCGCACGCTCGGCTGCATCATCTGGAATGCGCGCTCTACGGCGTCTTTTTTGGGCACCCACGTATACGGCCCCCGCTTTTCCATGAGCATCTGCCGGCAGTGCGCTTGGTATGCCGGCACACGGTTCGGCGTCACGATCTTGCATTGGCCCCAGACGTCGGTTGGCTCGTTTGGCATAGGAGCTCCCGTCAGCCCCCAGACGAACGTGAAGCGCGCGGCCAGCTTGCGCATGCGCTTCGATCGGTCAGAGTTGTTGCGGTAGACGGCGAGCTCGTCCAAGGCGAGCGTGTCTATATCAGCACGCGTGTAGAGCTCGTTCTCGATAACGCGCACGCCGTCGTGGTTGATCACGTAGATATCGGCGTCCTGCGCCAGCAAGTCGCGGCGCCGCGCGCTCGATCCATGCAACACGATCACCTTGCGATGTGGCACCGTTTGCAGCACTTCGCGTGCCCACACGAAATTCAGCGTCGAGAGCGGCGCGACGACCAACAGCTTCTTGGCGAGGCCTACTTGGTTGAGATAGTCCCACGCCCACAGCACGGTTTTCGTTTTGCCGGTGCCCATGTGATTTAACACATATGCGCGCGGGTTCTCCGTGAGCAACTTGCAGGTGGCAATCTGCACGGCGAACGGCAGCTTGACGCCGGGCCACTTGTAATAAAGCGCCATCGGGTTCGGCACGTCAGTAAAGCCAAGATGCCGCAGCACCATAAGCTCGGGGATGCCGTGTGGAATTACGAGATTACCGTCAGGTAACCGCGGCGCGCTCGACCACGCTTGAAGCGCGCCCGGAATGGGCGGCACGACCAGGGCCTTATTTGCTTGGCTCACCTTCACGTGAAGCGACACGACGCGTACCTGCCACAATATACCAGTCTGGATCACACATAATGGCATGCACGGCGTCGGGCATGCCATCTGACTTTACCACGATGTAGACCCGCGCGCTCGCGCCATGCGTGTCGCGGATCGTCACAGGATACTCTTCAGGCGCGGTCCACTGATGCGCGCCCACTTAGCCTTTGCCCATCATCTTATCTACAAACCGCATGAGCGATTTATTCGCGTTGGCATCTGCATTAGGAACGCCTGGCGCTCCAGGCAGCTGAAAAGGCAATGCGCCTGAAGTCGGGTTCATCTGCGCCGCCATAAGCGCCCGCTGCTGGTTCGCCAGATCGCGCTGGAACTGCGCGTGTTCCATCAGCTGCGTTTTCTCTTCCGCCTCGTATGGATAGCGCGCTTCGCGCATCATCTTGAAGAGCGCTGTCGCGTCACGCACCGCCTTCCAGCCGTCCTCAAGCTCATGTCCCGGGCGAAAGCTCGGCGTGCGCGCGATGATATACCGGTCGAGGAAAATCTGAAAGCTCGGAAATGATGACATTGTTATGGCCCGCTAAGAGCATTGATCATATCGTCGAGGTCTTTGCCATCGCGAACGACAAATACGCGTCCGCCAGCGGCTATGATATCGGCCGCGGTCATGTTTTGGCGTTGTGTGAGCCGCTTACCAGGAGCCTTCGTCTCGATGGCGACAAAGCGCCCGTCTATGCAGCAAAAGAAATCCAGCGCTGGCGCTCCCATCCCGTTCTGAACAGGCATAAATTTGTAGCCACGCAAGCGCGACTTGAAGGCTTTATTGACAAGGGCTTTGACGCGTCCTTCTGGGGTCATGCTGCGATCCTTTCCCGCGTGCGATGGTGCGAGCGTTCTTTGTAGATCAACCGGTTGGCCTCATAGCAGCCGGTATATTTTACCGGCTCGTAAGGCTCGCCCAGCTTAACGGCCATGTACCGAAACACGTTTTCCGTCACGCGTTGCTGCACCAGTACCACGCGTCCCTCCAAGTGCTGCCGCCATACTTCCGCACAGAGTTCGTCAAGCTGGCTCCCCTTTTCGCGGTCCGTGTGCAGATGACCGTTAAAGTAGACTATCCTATCGCCGCGTCGGGCATGGGCTGCCCATACCTGAAATTCCATGCGGATCATCGTGCGCTCCCTCATTTTTGCTAGACCCGGCCACATAGGCACACACGAAAATCGCCAAGTCCACAACAGAAAACGCGCTAGTTAATCAATTAACTGTGATTATCTTATTCCCTTGCGCCAGAACTCGCATGTTTGCACAGGACAATACTTCACGCACAGGCGGCTCGGCTTCGGCATGAAGTGCCCTGTTTTCATCGCTTGCTCCAACTCGCCCACGCGCGGCAGCAAGCCGGCCCACTCTTGGGCGATCGTGTCGCGCGTGTATGTCTCTGTTGTGATGCAGTCTTCTTTCAGCCAGACGTAGCCGCTGTCGATGGTGTTCACATCAGGATGGTGCGCGAACACGGCCGCCGCGACAAGCATCAGCTGCTTGCTGTCGATCTGCACGCGGCCGGTTTTCCAGTCGAGGCTCAGCGCCTTTGGCGGCTTGATGCAGAGCAAATCGGCGATCGCGCGCACCCACACGCCGGGGCTGAAATACTCCACCGGCTCAAAATTCCGGCTCAGAGCGAACTTCTGCTCCGTCAGGATTTCGCCGCCAAACTTGCGGATGCTGCGAACATACTTCGCCCATTGGTCCATCCCGGTCGGCAACGGATGTCCGCTTTTGCATGCGCTCGCTAACGCTTCATGTACTTTGTTGCCCCAGTCCAGCTGCTCAGTGCTGTCCTGGAAGCGCTTCTCGACGTCTACCTGCTGATACTTCAGCGGGCATTGCTCGAAGTTCTTCAGGCGCGAGAAGCTCCACGCGAATTGCTTAACCACGGTCATAACCTCAAAAGGCACAAGAAAGCCTCACTGCCGCACGCGGGCCGCGGGCACGGATCGCCGGTATGCGGGCATACCGGGAGTCTCCCGAACGTATGCGCCAATGACCAGCGCGCGAATTTTTCATCATCAGCGAGCCAATCTGGCGGCACTTCCTTACCGCCATAGGCGCGACGCCACACGTGTACGCGCTGGCCGTAGGCTATTTCGGCCGCATGGCGGAGCTCATAACGCTGCCTGTCAACTTTCTGCACGGCTTCCTCGCGACATAGGTAATCCACAGTCAGCCTCAATCTCTTTTTGCAGGAGCGCCAGCACACGCCATGCCGCTTTCGCCGAGTGACGCAGTCCATCGCTGTCGAGCGTCCCGCGGTCTCGCAGATGCCGGATTGCCGTGTCCGCTTCGTCGGTGGATTTGCCACGCGCCCAGTGCAGCGGCTGGCCCGGGTTGTGCTGCTGGTTGCCCACATAGCTCACGTGCGCAACGGCGGCAAGCGCATCCGGGAAGTAATCCAGCAAGCCGGTGCACATGGGGACCGTCTTGCGTTGTGCTGGATCGCTGGTCAGCGGCGGTTGCTTCGATTGCGCGCGGTCTGCGGATGCTTCAGCTCGCGGGTCAGTCCGCGGCGCGTCTGGAAGATCGCCAAACGCCTTGTTTACCGCCGCGGTAACGGCGGCGAAATCGGCCGGTGCCTTCATTTCCTCCAGGTCAATCAAAAACAATCCCAGTGCGAGCGCCAGCGCGCGTTCAGCGCATGCGCCCTTGGAACCTTGCCACCCAGGCAACAGCGCAATCCCATCAGCATGCCGGCAAAGCCACTCAGTGTCAGCCGCCAGACACTCGCGAATGGTGCAGCCCAACTGCGCTGCCGCATTCTCGTCACCAGTAGGGTTATGGGCTATTCCTTCCCCGTAGGCGGCACGATCCCGCTCTGCCGGCGAGAACACGGTAAAGCCTGCACGGCGCAGCATGGCTGTCGCAGTATCAAACGCCGGGAAATTGAAATTTGGAATACCGCGCATCGGGCCAGCGAGATAAATTTTGAGCGTATGGTCAGGCATTGAGTTCTCCTGTTTATGAGACAGAAGAGCCCTAGCGCGAACAGGGAGTGCTGTCAATCGCCAATGTCAACGCGCACGCCGGTCGTTACAAGATCAACGCAATAGAGCCACTGATCCTCGGGAGAGGCCAGATCGCGTATCACGACACCATGCTGCTCGAATGCCCACGCGGCATTCGCAGCGCGCTCTTTTTCCCATTGGCTCGGCGTTGTCAGCTTCATGCTTCCCATTCCCATTTGAAGTGCTGGCGATAGACCAGTCGCTGTTTCTTCGCGTTCGCTTGCAGCCGCTCGCGTTCCTCGCGCTTGCGCTCGCGCGTTCGCTTGCTACTTTCGCGGACTGCCACGGCATGCCGCGCGTCTTCGTCGGCACGTAACGCCGCAATGACCTGCTTGTCGTGCGTGGTTAAACCGTACTCACCACCCCCGGAACTCAAGCCGGTCCAGTCGGAGGATGCAGCCGGCTTCGTCGCAGATGGCGTATTCGGTATAACTGGTCGGCTCGCCAGGAGCCACGGGTATTTGTGACTGCCATCGGGCAACCTCTCTAAGTACGCCGGGATTTCGAGTGACCTGTCTACGAGCAGCTTGATATCCAGGGGATTTGACATGCCACTTCCACCATTTGCTATGCGCACTCGCATACCGCGGCAACGGACCGCGCGAGCGCTCGCACCTATCGAACAGCCGTAGCTGTCTCTTGCGCAACAACTTACGCTGGTTCAACTCACTTCGCCTCGCCATAGCTTGGCCCGTGCTTGACCTCAGCGCCTAGCGGCAGATCAGGTGCCCATGACGGCGGCTTGATCATTTCCTCATGGATCAGCGCCTTGGCTTCCTCTACCGCCGCGTCGGGCACGATGTACACAAGTTCATCGTGTACCTGTAGCTTAAACCGCAAACCTTTGACAGCGATCCGCAGAGCGGCGTTAAACAAGATAATCCGCGCCAGTCCCTGCACAATGTTTTCCAGCATCTTGCCGCCGTGCATCGAGTACGGTCCATGCCGGCCATAATAGTAAGTCAAGCCACAGTCAGCACGCGGATCAGTGCAGCCGATCTTGTAGAGAAGTGCCAGACCGTTCGGCAAGTCTACGCGGCCCGCGCCAATGCGACACGGTCCGAACTGCACAGGTCTGCTCGCGTCTATCCATGCCGTCGCCAGGTAGCCATCCAGCTTGTACCACGTGTTGACAATCGCCGTGCGCTTGCCGCGGTAAAGGCTTACGGTTCGCTGCGCAAGTGGCGCCGTCCATATCTTCAGCAACTCCGGTATGTCCATGCCAAGATTACGCGCGCTAGCCACCACCATACTGTAAAACCGGTCCGCGCCGCAGCGAAAACCTAGCCCAAGCTCGCCGGACTTTCCGATAAAGCGCTCCGTCTTGTGCACCCGCTTGTCGCACTGAATGTTGAAAATCGCGCTCGCTAACGACGCATAGGGGTCCTCGCCTCGCGCGAACGTATCCAGCAAGTCTTTTTGCCCGCACAACCACGCCGTCACGCGGCACTCGATCTGCTCCAAATCGCCGGCGATCACTTGGTGGCCTGGGGGGGCTATCAAGGCGCGGCGCAGCTTTGACTTCGCAGTACCTCGGGCGGCCGGCAGGTTCTGAAGGTTCAGCAGCCATTCGCCGGATAGCCTATGCGTGTGCGCGCCCGAATAGCGTAATGGCACCGGCATCAGCGGCACGTTACCGCCGCGGTAAGGCGCCCAGTTAAGACTGCCGATCGAGAGCATCCGCACGCCGCGCGTCTCCTCGATGGTGGAGCGCATGCCCAAGCGCGCCGCGGCGAGCGCCTGTACCTCTGGTAATTCGTGCTCCAACAGCGATTGCATAAACGCATCTGTCTTGGCAAACGCGGGCGCCGTATTGCCGGTAGCGGTTGTCTTATACGTAATCTCTACACCATAGCTCTTCAGAAGCGCCTCGAACTTCGGCGTAGATCGCAGATCGCCGCCATCGGCGAGGCCAGCCTTGGCGAGCAATGCCGCTTTGCTTTGCTGTAGTTCTTCCAGGTGCGATGTGAGCATTGCCCGGTTAATCCAGAACTGGGGCTCAAGCGCACAGCGCAGCACTAAGTCCATTACGCGTTGTTCGCTGCTTGGAAACTCCGGTATCAGCTTGCAAAAGATCGCGTAGTTCATTTCGTTGTCGTTAAGGGCATAGTCACAGAAACGCTCCCATCGACCGGATCGAAGAATATCTGCACGTCGCATGCCTTTAACGGCTTCGATTTCAGTCCCTTTAACACCCAGTTCAAGGCTCTTTCCGATTGCGGCCAACGAATGACCTTGCAGCATGTGGCCTCGGAGGGCCACTGCCATCCGCATAGTACACAGGGTACGCCGGGGCACAAAACGGTATCGCCATGCAAGGATGCAACTATCGAACAGCGCGTTAAACGCCACAACGGTTGTACGATCCGCGTCCAATCCGTCCAGGAACCGCGGAATATCCGGTCCGTCCACGACGGATGAGGAGTTAACTCTTCCGGTTTCGACATCAAGCTCCTTCACCGCCATCAGGATCGCTTCAAAGCGCTGGTCCAGGATGTAATTCGCTGGCGTCATCTTGCGCAGCGAATATTGGTCGTCATAGTATGTCTCGAAATCCAGAAAGACTATTTTGTGTGCCATGGCGGCATATGATCCAGGATGATTTGCCGCCACTGCATACGCCACGCGAAGTAACCTTGCAAGCAAATAACTTGGAAGCTCTCACGCTGCATACGTTTCAATTCAAACTGCCATAGCTGCTTTGCCCGCGCGACCACGATGGCATCGCCAACCGCATGGCATTCTTCTGGACGCGGCGCAAGAAGCACTGGGGGTTTTTTACCGCGGCGGTAAGCCATCATTCCAGTACCGGGATCGTGCTGTTCTTGCCGCCAATCTTGAAGCACAGCAGCCCACCCATGCTGCGAAGATCATCATTGACGCTGGGACATAACAGTGCGCTGGCGAAAAAGGCGCTACTTTCGCGCAACAGCGCGACATCCGGCGATACACGGGGTTCCTTGAACGTACCGGCGCCCACCGTATGCACCGCGCTGCTTTCTGGCATAAGATGCACGATAGGCGGCCAGTAATAGCGTGCGGCCGCAGCTGATACTTCTCCTGGTTTGAAACCGTCCCCGTTCAGCCAGTTTATAACGCGGATGCACTGTGCAAATTGCGCCTCCATGGATAGAACGTCTTTTACAGCCTGCCATACGCCAGGATGGGAGGGGACTTCCTGCAAAATTTCGCTATCGCATCCGGCCACTTCAAGCGGCGGTTGGTTGCAGCTGAGAATATACTCAACCTCCTCATGGTTGGCTACGCGTAACCTTCCGCCGATGGTAGAACGATCATAAGGCTTCAGTAGGGGATATGCGGCGCGTAGCGTCTTGATATGCTCAGGTGCCAGGATGCAATTCAAGAACTCCTCTGCCGTGAAGTTCACTCGCAGCATACGCGTGATATATCGCTGCCGCATGCGTGCCAGCGCATCGATAGCCGCGGCATATGGCGGAGGTGGTGTAGTAGTTAAGCGACGTGCCATGGTGCTGCTCCTCTCTTGAATGGGCGGCAATATGAGGCTCACTTGTGCTCCTTATTGACGCGGACAACCTTTCCCCACGGATAGGCGCAGTCAGTGCTGCTTGCCCAGATCACAGGGAACGGCGGCTCACGCATCTTCGGCAAGTCCCGCACTTCTCCGTCCGTGAAGCCTATGAACATATCCGGCTCTTCATGCTGCTCGCCAATCCAGTCAAACACAGGCGCGATTTTGGTGCCGCCCCCTCCGCCAGTCCCGCGTGCCTGTATCCTGGCAAGATCGCGGGGATCCTCAATTTCGTCCACGAAATTAACAGCCGCGTCGCACCAAATCACAGTGAGTCGGCGCGGTTTCACGCCGTCAAGCATCCCGGCGAGCTCAGCCATGTTCGAGGCAAGTTCCTTATCGCTGCGTGATCCAGACGTATCGCCCCAAACCACAATCCAGCCTGCGCCGTAGTCAGTAGGTGCCGGCAAATAGATATCGCGCCAGATGAAAAGCGGATCAGGATGGGTCCAGTCATACTCGCCGCCGTTTGTGTGGCGTATGACCAGCGTTTCGATTTGCTCTTGCCACGGCACTTCGGGTTCGAGTATCTGCTTGAATAAGCGCGACAACGCACCCGGCACGCTGCCGGCCTTGCGCTCTTCGAGCGCCTGCGCGACAGCTATCTCGATTTGCCATTTGCGCGGGTCCTGCGCTTGCACGGCTTGCTGCGCACTCTGGCCGCTGCTTTGGCCCGGCTTCTGCACGCTATCAAAACCGCCGGGATTGCTGCCAGGCTGCCCTTCCGGCTCGCCTTTGGGCTTGGGCTTGTAGTGCTTCTGATACAGGTCAATGATGCTCTCCTCGCCTGTGAGCGTATTGTCAAAATGCCCTTCTTTCGGGGGGCGCCCGATCTTGCCTTTAATCAGCGCAGCGTTAATCCGAAAGTCTGCCACCTTTTGCATGGTGGCTTCGTCCCAGGGCAGCGTTGTGCCATCATTGCACGGAACGGCGCTTGTCTTGCGCCAATGATGAAATTGCTGGCAATCCATAAATACGTTGTGCATGACCTCATGCGCGGCCACGAAGACGCACTCTTGGATGCTCCACTTGAAATAAGTGTCCGGGTTAATGAATATATTGCTGCCATCGGTCGCAGCATATGGCACGCCGCGCGTGAACACAGGCACGTGTTCGGAGCGGCCGGATTTGTTACTTTCAGCGAGCAGCTTGTACCACAGATGGCGAAAGCCGGGTGCGACCCATGCCATCATGCTCACAACATCGCCCCACTTGCGCGCTTGCTCGGGTGTAAGCGCTTCGCACTTGATCAGGTTTGCTTGATCCGTCATGTCGCATTCTCCTCGTCAACGTCGTCTTGTTCGCCGAAGATTACCATCTCGGCTACAGCCGCGCAAAAAACGTCAATCGTATGCGGTTGTAAAAAACCTGCGAGAGCATCTAACGTGCCAAGCACACGGCTCGTGCGTAATGCACTTTGCAGTAAGCGAGCTCCTTCTAACTCAAGGCGCGTCATATCGCAGTCTCCTCTGCGTGACAAAAATTACCGCGGCGGTAACATAACCGCCGTGTCGGGCGGCTATTACTCCGCTTGCAAGTCGCGCACTGCATCAAGCAAGTCACGCGATACGCCTTCGTCTTGGTGTCCATCGGGCAAGCCGCTGATCGCTTCACTCACTGTATCGTCAATGAGCGCAATGTCCTGGTGCCCATTGAAGAAATCTTCGGAGTAACAAACGACTTGCACCTTGCCGCGCAACGTAGGCGATAACGATATCTGCGTGAGCAGATGCCGCGCCAAGCGCTGCACTGCCACCTTGATCGCCACTTGTTCGTCGGGTCCGCAGTCCACGCGGGCCTGAATTGTCCATTCTTGCTGCGCCATGGTTTTTCCTTTCACTTGCCACTTGAACTCTTTCCATACCCGCGGCGAGTTGAACGCCCATGCGATGTAGGCGTTCAATTCGTTTCCCTGCATAGTAATTACCTTAGCCGGCAAGCGCCGTAATAATGCTAAGTCGTGCCGCATTTTTGGATATCCACGCTTGCATTGGCGCAAGGTTCACGATGCCGGCATAGTCGCGCCGTAGCAGCGACGCGACAAACGTGATGCTCATGTCGGCGGACTTCTTCGCGATCCGGTCCACATATTGCAGCACTGGCCCAATATCGTCCGGCTGCACCATGCCGGCAAGCTGATATGCCATGAGCAGCATCAAATCAGCCTTCTCGGGCAGAGGCGTTTCCATTGGCGCTTTGACGACGTCCGCATAGCTTGGCAACTCAATCAGGAAATGCAGATCGCCCACAAGCGATGTGGTTGCTGCCATGCCGATGTAACCCGCCAGGCTGTTGATGAAGCCGCTGTCCTCGATCGGCATTGTACCGCCGTTGAGCTCGGCAATGCTCTGCATATACCGGTCGGCCATGGTCAGGCTGCGCGGATTGCACCACGGGCCTTGTTTCTCCGGCTTCGCCTCAAACATGATTTCCGGGTGCCGTTGCGCCCATGCTTTAACGATCGGCTGCACTTGCCAGGACCGGCCGCTAAACGGATACGGCCGATCAGCAAAATCTTCCAGCCACACGGTCACATCGCCCGCCACCGTCTTTTCGGCACGGCGCCCGATTTCCATGTCGAGCAGCTTGGTCACGCCGTCGCGTGCGTCCACATTGGTCAGTGCGACGCGCGGCGAACCAGCAGGCAACTGCCACTTGCCGCAACGGCCATGCAACAAAACCTCGCAGAACTGCCGCTTGGCTTCGAGCGGACCTTGGCCCCATTCGTCAAAGACTTGAAACACGTAATGGAACTGGTCGCTTGGGCGCACTTCGCCGGTTTTCATGTCGGCGGCGAGAAACCACTCAGGAACGGCTGGATCAGTAATCGTGTATTCGCGGCCATTCACAGTCATCTTGCCGGGAAACGGCAACCCAGTCCCGCCGACTTGCGATTGTAGCGCCAAGAACGTGACATTGACGCCGACAGATTTATCCTTTTGCTGCGCCGCCCACCATGCGGCGACTTGCATGGTCATATCGGTCTTGCCAAGACCGGGCTGCCCTTTGATGCAAACAGCATTGCCAGCCATGATATCGGCCAGCATATGCTTGCGGATTGATCGCAAATTCATGCTCATTGTGCTTCGCTCCTCGTTTGTGAAAACGCCGCGGCGTTTACCGCCGCGGTAATCCCGCCGCGTCGGGCGTCTCCTCGCTTAGACGTAAAGCTCGGCCGGCAGTGTGCCCGAGGAGCAAACACACTGCCGGCCCTGCGCTGCTACGCAGCAGCGTCAGACGGTGCCGTCACTTGCACCGGAACCGGCGAGGTTGTAGCCGTAGCCAATGCACCCGAACTCGCATCGGCCGGTTGAGCGCCTCGCGCCTTGGCGATTTCCTTCAGGCGAGAAGTACAAGCGCGCTCGATCTTCTCGGCAGTCGCCACGTCAACCGCAACGCCACCTTTGCCTGTCTTGGCATTGAGTGCCTTGCGGCGGATCAACTCAAGCCAATCTTCTTCTTCCTTCGGGTCCGGCTCCTTGCGGAGCATGAAGCCGCGCATCTCGTCTTCATCGATCACGCTGTCGCGCTTGATCTGCGTACGAGCAAACGTGAGCAACGCATTGGCCGCGTCGATCATGCGCTTCGCGTGTGCGGGATCAGTCCGCATTCGGCGATAGATCGTCATGAACGTGTTAACGGCTTCGAGCGGCTGGCTTGGGCCGCCTTTTGGCCACATGCCGAGGCGAACCATGGTGCGGATGCACGAAGCGCACTTTTTCACGGCCGGCGGCTTGCGGTCGAAAATGCCCACTTCGCGCGCGGCACTCGTATAGGCATTGGCCAGCTTTTGCGCATCGTCAAGGTCATTGCCGTGCTTGTTTGCCGTGAGATCAATGGCGCCCGTGAATGCGGCGTCAACGATCTTCAGCAAGCATTGCACCCAGCCGTCCTTGCCCTTCGCCTCAGTCTCGCCGAGGGCCTGGATGTCTTTGAGGACGTCCACAAAGTTCGGCTTGTTCGAGATCGCGGAAGGCGATGCTGCGATGGTAGACGTGTTACTCATGTGCGATTGCTCCTGTGTTTGCGGTTTTGCCGCCGCGTTTACCGCCGCGGTAACCGCCGCCGCGTCGGGCGCCACAGGCCCAGACGTAGGCAGCTTGGCGATAACCTCTTGCAGCTTCGCCAATTCGTCTGCCGGCAAGTGTGCCAGCTGTTCGAGTGTACCGGCAAGACCGGTTTGCACTCTTGCCGTGTTTGAAGGTCGAACCATGATGCTAGTCCCTTGTGCTGATAGCTGTGAAAGTAAAGCCTCTCACCTTGCCACCACACTTAGCGGCTGCATTGCGACAGTCAACTCACAGCTGCGTGACTTAAATCAGCGCAATAGATCGCTGAAGCGCTCCCAAAACGCCAGTGCAATCGCTACAGCAAACGCTAACCACACGCATATCTCGATCATATGCGGCTTTGTTGGCAACTGCCAGCGATGCTCATGCTCGCGTTGCTGCTCGTTCTCACTCCGCTTGCCTCGCGGGACTGTCATGAAAATTAACCTTTCCATCTGAATTTGCCTCCACCTTGCATTGCGCCGCATCGTTCGCAAGCCGAATGAAGCAAACGGCAGAGAGCGCATCTTGCGCGCTCTGCACAATGCTCCACAGGCGCCACGGCGCTGCGCTGTTTTCCCTGTACCAAACCACGCGCATCAGCGTGCATGCTCCAACGTGTGCTGAACTTTGGCGAGCAGTTGCTCCATTCGCGGGCCATAGCTGCCATCATACTTACGCTTAAGCGCATGATGACAGTCCCAGCACAGCACAAGCGCCGGTCCTTTTGGCTTGCCGCATCCTAAACAAAACGGCAAGCCTCGCACCTTGTCGTCGCGTTCGATGTACATGCTCATGTCACTCCCCCCCATGCTGCGCGTGTTCCACCGGATTTTCGCGGTAAAACAGCAATTCGCCTTCGTCGTACGGCGCACCGTCACTGCCTTGGCAGAACCATTCAGCGATCGTGCTAGGCTCTGCCGTGCAGAACGCCGCAGTTTCCTTGCGCCGCATCCAGCCGCTAAGCACGCGCGGATTGTCGAGGATAATACCGCGAGAGTTCGCCGCGATAATCGCTTGCACCATGTTACCTTTGATCAGCAAAAAGTGTCTCGTCATGGGTTTTGCTCCTGGGTTTACCGCGGCGGTAACGCTGTGACGGGCCGCGCGGTCAAAACCGCCCCGTCGGGCGCCACAGGCCAGTGCAGGAAAAGCTAGGCTTTGGGAAATATCAATGTGGCACGAAGCCGCAGCTATTTGATAGAGGCAAGTATATCTTCTATCGAGGCATCCACCGGCAGCGAAGCGCGTTGCGGCGCAGTTTTAGCTGCTTCCTGCGGCATCTTGATGCTGTCGAGTAAGCTAGAGTTTAGCGGCTCTTGCGCTGCTTTGCTGGCAGCAAGCTCTTGCTCTGCTTCGTGCAGCCAGCGCGCTTCGTCTTCAGGACACGGTACAAGCCAGTAAGGATCGTCACGGCGGCGATGAGCGCGCATCTTGGCGGCTTGGTATGCCCGGCGCTCGGCGGGGCCTCTACCCCGTGGCGCAGGTTCATGTGGCCCACGCATACTACGCTCAAATCGTTTGCGCTCGCGCTCTGCGCGTTCCTGGTCGTGTATGGCATCGAGCTCGGCCGGCGAGTACGGCATGGGATTTGTTCCTAGGCTGTGAGCCTGGCAAGTGCTGCGCTGCGTCGATCTTCTTCGGCGAGCTCGTCTTCGACGTCTTCCCAAAACAACTGCTCGGGCGTTTTCTCGTGCAGCCGCAGCTGCGCTTCGTGTTCGGCGCGCTTGCGAGCGCGGTAGACTTTTGCTCTTTCAGCGTCTGACTTGGCCATGGTGCGATCCTTGCATGTGCCAGCGTGGAAAATGCCACCTTGCTACCGCATGAATGTGCCTGTCAAGAACGTGCTTAACGCGGAGTGCAAAGTGACGGCAGGATTGTGGCGAGAGCCCTAAAACTCAAAAAACATAATACTGTTAACACCATTAGAAATATATATAAGGGGTGGTTGCCGTGACGCGTCACGTCACGGACTGGCACCTTGTTAGGCGCTAGATTGCCCTGCCGTGACGGAAGCGTCACGCGTCACGGTATGCCGGCTATATGTTTGCTGAGGAGCTCACAGCATTTAAGTTTTTAAGGCTTTAACGGTGGTTTTGCTTAAAAATCATACACTTGCACTGATTTATTAAAACTCCATGTGAAGTGTTAAATACTTAGATCGGCTGAGGCATTTAAGCTATTGGAACACACCCCCCCCCAAGATTGTTCGCATTTGTTCTCTTAATGCTTAGAGCTCTAAGCATTAAAGCTTTAACTTCGCGGATGAGTTGCAAGGTTTAAGTATTATAGCTGTGATTAGTATTATCTGATGCTAACGTTTGAAATCGCGCTTAGCGTGTGGAGTTTTGCGCCTGCCGTTACCGGACGGTAACTGGCGCTTTTCAGTCTCGCTAATTGCGTTACAGCGCTGCACACGCGCATGCCACGATCATGCGATGCTGGCATACGTTCAGCTTCAAAGGTTCAGCGGCCCGACGGGGCGATGGCGTCACCAAGCGGCTGAACCGTTCGGCCGCCAAGCAAACGAGGAGTTTACCATGTTGAAGGATTGCAAGGTATCAGGCAACGTGATGACACTCACGATCGAACTGCACGCCCCTGTTCAGAGCAAGAGTGCCCTGGACAAAGCCGCGAAGAAAGGCATCCCTGCGGACAAGGTGCCTGCGAGCTTGGTTGCAACGACCGGCGGCTTTACACGGTTCGGCAACCATGCGATTTCGCTGAACGTGCTTACCAAGTAAGCATACCGCGTCACACAATCTCAGACCTGTTACGCTCGCAGCGCAAACCGCTGCGAGCGTTTCCGCTTGCGCGCGTCACGCTGGCGTTAACGTTAATGCGTAAGGTTGATAGATAGAAGGCTGCTACAGGGGGTATGCTGGACAGGCCGTATACCTTGCGCGCGATCAAACCTGCCCCAGAAATATACAGGCGCTGATTTTAAGTATTAACTTTTGGCAAGCATTTGACAGCCTCTTGTAAAGGTGCCACGGTAAAACCAGCACTGAACCAGGAGATTGCCAATGACGACGAAGCTCACCATTACCACTGATAAGACTTCCAACGGCGATACGGTCATTCATGTAGCCAGCATTTGCTATGCGACGCCGTCTCGTCCTAGCGAAGACAAGCATTGGCCTTACGGACCGGAAGGCATCAGGTTATACCCGGGCGACAGTGTCGAGCTTGGCATCACTGACAGTAGCATCGTCGTGGTACGGGAAGAGTGGTCTGCAACGGCAGAAGCTGACAGACCGCTGCCTTTGGAGTAGCGCCTGCGGTTACCGCGGCGGTAACCGTTGCACCGTGACACCCTGACACCATGAAAGGATTATAACGCCCATGGCACTCCACCCTTCCACCTTCGACTACCTCCGGCCGAACGCGGAACAGCTTGCCCTGATGAACGATCTTCGCATTGATGCAAAACGCTACGCCGCCAAAATTGCGGCCGCACTTCCTGACGGCGCCGACAAGACGTATATCCTGCGGCGCATACGTGAGACGGCCATGTGGATCAACGTGGCAGTCACCCGTGAGGCGGACGGCACTCCCCGCCCCTGACGCTCCCTGACGCTCCCTGACGGACCATGACGCTCATGCGTGTTCGATATGGCAAAATTTACATCCCGCATCTCAACTACACTCTCACTGTGGCTCCTTTCCACAGGGCGCCCCCATCTATTCCGCGTGCTCTCGCTTACGTGGAGAGGACAAGCGGTAACACGGCCACCATGTATGTGCCGCTGGACGGCACCCCTAGTGCAGTTGCGCATGAGGTCATTCACGTACTCGCGTACATATGCGACCATTATGGAATGGTGTTCGAGCGCGAGTTTGAACACATGGCATACCTCATGCAGTACATGCTCGGGAAAATCCTCGGCTACGAGTGGTCTGACGTTCCCGAGCGCAAGCGCCGTTAGCCACGCACTCACTGCGCCGGCGTAGACTGCGCCGATGAGTGACACCACACACAGGAGCGTCCGCGTCGTGGCGAAAGGAACCGCCGGCTTTGGCTCGCCCGAGCATTGCACGGTGAACATCATCTCCACGAACACGGATAAGAACCATCAGATCGAGCAATGCCAGCAGGTATCCGGCGATCCCGGACGCGAGATTGAAACAGTCATCGCGTCCGGGGGCACCGTGGCCGGCATCCCGACTATTTATATCCCAGGATATTCCGGCCCGGCGTAGCCCCTGCAAGAGCATGGGAGGGCGCGCTGCGCGTAGGAAGATGGCGGACTGGATAATCGTTGGGCTGTTGGTGGTCATGTTCGCGTGGGAGATCGCGCATCCTCCTTCGCGCTTGACGCTGCGCGTAATTCATGAGACGAAAGCTCCTCTAGCCAAGGAGACCCACGATGCGTCTGCCCCTCCTGCTCGCAACAGCGTTGCTCGCACTTACGGCGTCGAGTTCCGCTGCTCCGCGGGCCTCGACTGCGATCCCAAGCTCTACCCATGCCCACACTGCCGGCTCGCCAGCACGCCAAAAGGAAAAGCCGGCGATCGTGCCGGTAGTGATCCTCGATAGTCCAGGGGGCACGATCGCGACGTTCCAGACGTTCTATCGTGAGTTGAAGCGCTCGCACGTCCCCGTGCGCGTGCGAGGGTGGTGCGTGTCCGCCTGCACGATGGTCCTGCATCTGCCACGCTGGGAAGTTTGCGTTGAGCCAACGGCTGTGCTGGGTTTCCACATGGCTTCCGTCAACGGCATTCCGGACCAGGCGCTGACTGTGTCATGGATCAGGCGCGAATATCCGCCGGCCGTGCAGAAGTGGTTTGTCAAGTATGCCATGCAGGCCATCCCGGTCTTCGTGGGCGCTGACGAAATGGTTAAGCGTGGTTGGGTGCGCCCTTGCACGCCTCTTAACCAATGAGCCCTGGCCGCAGGATGCGGTTGTCGAGAGACCCGTAGGGCTCGGACCCCCGGGGGAAATC
>VFSW01003074.1_pt1 | contig 25013 bp, 19 predicted proteins | sample 5358111 | NCBI WGS metagenome assembly VFSW01 (sample SAMN11554181, study PRJNA540505) | mine drainage metagenome | isolation source: sediment from site ElyBrook_90M | place: USA: Ely Copper Mine, Vershire, VT | collected 2017
GGATCACCAAACTCGCCGCTTATCCGTGCCACGACCGGCGTCATGCTCAAGGACGGCACCTTCCTGAAGGCGTTCACTGACAAGGGCCGCCTCAGCCAGTTGCTCGTCAACATGCCCGTCCGCGTCATCCTGGAGAGCCGCGCTGCCCTCCTGGGCGCTGCCGCCTACGCCGAAGCCCGCGCTGCCGAAATCAGCGGCATCTCGCCCCGGGCTGCATCCGTCAAGTTCTAACCCTCCCGTCACGCAGAAACAACCAGGGCCAGCCGAATCCGGCTGGCCCTGGTTGTCTATCTCCGCATTGTCGCGCTCACTCTGTCCTGAGGCCCAAACTGCGCCTCGTCTGCCGGCCGTGCGTTATTTCTCTCCGCGCATGTGCTCTGCCAGCACGTCCCGGTACACGTTGCACTGCGCGCTGCGCAACCCCGTCGCAGGCGCCACACTGCCGTCCTGCATAAACTGGATAAAGTTCCGCGCCTGGCCAAACTGCGGCCACTTAGGCAGATTCTCTGAATTAGGATTGCCGGTCTTGGCAAAGTTCGTCCAATAGGTTTCGATCAGATCGGCGAGTTTTACATCCGTGTCTGCAAAGTTACCGGCTATGTTGCCCGTTTTTGGAAAGAACCCGAAGACATACGGCAGATCTGAAGAATGAACCGCGGCTTCCTGGCCGGGAATGGCATGGTCAAACTCGTACTCATACGTGGGATGATGCGCCGCGCTGTGCCATGCTCCCTCCGTTGTAGCCGGGCATCGAAACAGGCTGTCGGCAGCCCACTGATCGGCCGCCGTGCCATACTTCGCATCGGTCGCGCCCTGACCACCATCCGCCAGTCCGTAAACGGCGAAGGCCTTGGGGGCAAGCGTCCCCGCCAACTTCTCAATCGTCGTTCTCAATTCATCGGCAGAAGCTGTACTCCCAAACTCCCGGTTCGTCGTACCAAAAATGAACGGAATGGCCGACTCCTGCCCTGAAGCAAAAACCACATCAGGCGAGCGGTGCAGCACCCACCCGTCAATGTCCGGGCCAACTCGCGGGCGGTCTTTCCGGCCGAGGTTCGCAACCGCCTTCAGCAGGTCTTGCGCCGATAATCCGCGCAGATATTTGATGGCATCCTCTCCCGCCGGAACCTTCAGGCTCGCTGCGAGTTTCTCTCCCGCCTGTTCTGCCTCGGCCAGATTTGGCAGAGGCGGACTAAACGCCGCTCCGCTCTCCGCGATGGCTTTTTGAAATAGGTCCTTTGCCCGTGAAGTCATCAGCATGCCCGTATCCATTGCACCCGCGGACTGGCCGAAGACCGTAATATTCGCCGGATCACCGCCGAATCGTGCAATGTTGTCTCGCACCCAGTTGAGCGCCAGAATCTGGTCCATCAGCCCATAATTGCCCGACCCGCCATGTGCCGATTCGCGCGTCAGTTCCGGATGCGCAAGAAAGCCGAAGATCCCCAACCGGTAGTTGACCGTAACCAGCAGCACACCGTGGCGCACCAGAGTGCCGTCCTTATACAGATCGCTTGACGCCGTGCCGCCTTCATTCCCGCCGCCATGAATCCAGAACATCACCGGCAGCGGCTTCTTTACCGGCCACGCCGGCGTAATTACATTCAAATACAGACAGTCTTCCTTGCTGTTTTCCGCGTCTTTCCGGTTCCAGTCCCCAAGCACGGGCTGCTCGCAGGGGGCGCCGAATGCCGTCGTATCGCGCACGCCGCTCCACGGCTTCGCAGGCAACGTCTCGTGCCAGCGCAGATCGCCCACCGGCGGCTGTGCGTAGGGAATCCCCAGAAACTCAGCCCCGCCACCCGGCCTCGCAACTCCCCTGATCTGTCCGCTCGCAGTGCGTATAGTTAACGCGCCGTCCGCCGCCAAGGCCGTGTTCGAGTTGAATTGCAGCAGCATTGCCGCAGCAACCATACAAATTGGGGCGGCAATGCGGCGCGCGCAGAACCGGCAAATCATTTTCGTCACATGGTCTCCTTGGAACGGAACAACAATCGGGAATTCTATCAACCCAGAGTCGCCTCCAGCACCACGCCTCTCGCCTGACAGCCTGCCGACAGCGCCCTCATCCTTTGCGTGCTTGCGGTTTACCGCTATGCTTGAGATGCAATCGACGCAACCGCATGACCTTCACCCACGCCATCGCCAACATGCGTACCACCTTTACCGCCCGCGCAAGGCGCAGGTCAGTGCAACGCCCCTGTACAGCGCTGAAGCGGGAATCCCGTCCAATAGAGAGAGGCTAACCTGACATGATGCGCTGGGTAAGGCGGGTGCTGGTGGTCCTGGTGGCGGCCTTTGTCGCCGTCTATGGCGGCGATTGGGCGCTCTTCCGGCTGCGCGGCTCGCCTCTCGCCAAGGTCACGGTCAACCGTTACCTCACGGTTCCACTCAAAGGCAACAAGCAGGAGTTCGACTACCTCGGCACGCTGGATGTGCCCTGCTCCGTCTCCCTCTTCCCTCAAGCGGGCCAAAGTCCTTGTTGGCATCTTCGCCGTAACCCGACCCAGAATGTAAACCTGTAAATAATTTCCTTTCAGGAAAAAGACTGTCTGAATATCGCTGCACATAAGGGGGTGACACAGATCACGTCCTGAGATCGTCCAGCTGGATACTATCGAAAAATCCTTTGTTCCCGATCGAGGGGAAATGTTCAGTCACACCCAGAACGAGAATGGCACCTACAATACGCGCTGTCTGTACTGCTTCATGACCATTGCATCGGCCGTTGAAACTCCAGAAGAACTGGAACGGCTGGAGGCGCGGCACATCTGCCCTGAAAAAGCTCTGGCCGACCTGCTGGCCCTCGAAAAATCCAGCGAGGCGCAAGCCTAGCGGAGCGCGCGACGGTTCACATGACCAGGACCGTGGCGCTTTGGCCGTGCGAATATTCCTTATAGTGGGGTCCAAAAGGTGCGCGCCAGAAGAATGCGTGCCATCCTGAGCGAGTGCGGCAGGTCAAAGGACCTGCGTTTCACGAGGCTTTCCATCCCATCGGCCTTCCGGCACTTTCAACAGATTTGTGCGACACCACCCTCGTGGTTAGAATTTCCTCTTCAAGAGGATTTTCATGCCCACAACAGGCTTTTCTTTCACGCGTTTGATCGCCAACCGTGTCAAACCGTCGTTCTTCCTGTCGCTCCTGTGCTTCCTCGGCGCTTCTGGCGCTCATTCTCAGCCGTCCCAGCCGGCGCTCTTGCCGTGCGGCGCCACCCAGGGCAATGTTGAAATCCTCTGCGGCACCAACGCTCCTGAAGATCTGGAACTGACGCCCGACGGAAAGTACCTGATCGTAAGCCAGTTTGCGCGCATACCAGACAGCGGCAAAGGCGCGGGCCTCGCGCTCTTCAATCTCGCCACAAAAGCCTTCAGCAAAATGCCCATTCAGGTCGCGCCGGACAAGTCATGGGGCGACGCCAACTGCCCCGGCCCCGTCGGCGATCTCCTTGAGCCGCACGGCATCTCGCTCACCAGGCGCACCAACGGCACAATGGAGCTTTACGCCATTAACCACAACGCCCGCGACTCCATGGAAATGTTCGAACTCAAGCCCCTGGGGCAGGGCTGGGAACTGATCTGGCACGGCTGCGAAGTGACCTCCAAGGAGTTCAATGATGTTGCGGCGCTTCCCGACGGCGGCTTCATCGCCAGCCATCCCACCTCGCTCATGACGGACCCTCACGATGAGGCGCTCCGCTACAGCGGCAAGCCCATCGGTACCGTCGTTCACTGGACACAGGCCCATGGAGAACGTGAGCTTCCCAACACCCGCGTCGGCTACCCCAACGGGGTCGTAGTCAGTGCGGACGGCCGCACGATGTATCTCGATGCCTGGACCGCAAGAGAAATCCATAAGTACGACTTACAGACGGAGAAAGACGTACAAGTGATCAAGGTTCCTTTTATGCCGGATAATTTGAGCTGGATCGGTCAGTCCTGGGCAGGGGCCCACCGCATGCTTGCCACCGGAGTGATGAACGTCAACGGGGAGTGCCCCAGCGGCAGCGGAAAGCTCTGTGTGCAGCAGTTCGGCGTGGCAGAAATCGATCCGGCAACGATGAAGCTTTCCATCGTCTATCAATCGTCCGGCGGCGATCCGTTGATCGCCGGAGCGTCTGAAGCGCTCCAGGTCAAAGACGCGCTCTACATCGGCGCCTACAAGGGCGACCGGCTGGTAAAGATCAGCCTCAAGCATCATCGCCCGTGAGAGCTCCGCCCGCCTCGAAAGCAAAGCCGTCCTCAAGCGCCAAGGTGCCCTATTGCATCTGCGCCATATCCCGTAGTTGCCGTGCGACAGCCTCAAGGAAGGTCTCCACGCTGGCATCGAGCGGAGGTTCCAGTCCTGACTTGGCCTGGATCGCCGCCGCTATGCGTTGTGCCAGTGCATAGCGGGTGGCCAGCGGTAAATCCAGCCTGCGCGCCAGAAAGCCTTCCAGCACTTCAAGGTCGGCAGCCGTCAGCTTGGCAATGCCGCTGGCGGGCAGTGTCAGGGCGGTATGCGGCTCGGGAATCGGCGCGGTGGGTGCAAAAATCTGCGCAGTAAATGTGCGGGAGCCCGACTCCCCCCACAAGGGGCTCACCGGCTCGCGATCCCTCACCACCAGCGTACCGGCCGCCAAGTCGCCCAGCCTCTGGTGCTGCCGCGTGACGAACACCGCGATCACCCCAACCCCATAAAAGAATGGAATCTGGTCCACGTAGCGGATCAAATTGCGTGCCATCGACTCAAACAGCCCGATGGCCCGGCCTGACCGCTGGATCACCCGAATCTTGGCGGCTCGCTTGCCCGGAGTGCGCCCGTTCCAGAAAGCCTCAAAGAAGGTGAAGTAGCCCCAATTGAGCAGAAACAAAAGAAAAACATAGATGGCAGCCGCCCACTGCGCTGAGAGCTTTGAAAAAGCGCCAATGCCCGGCAACACGAGCCAGAACACAACGCTCACCACCACGACCCCGGCGCCCCAGATCAGTGTGTCCACCAACAGCGCCACAAAACGGCTGCCTATGCCGGCCAGGGGCATCTCAATGGCCACCAGTTCCGGCGTATCGATGCTAAGCTGGTCTGAATTCTGGTCCATGGCTCACATTCTCTCCAACCAGTGGATTCGGAAGCGGCGGCCCTACTGGGATCGGCTCGCGTCGCTGCTCGCCCAATCCGGACAATCCGGCCTCAGCCAGCTCTCCCGCGCGGAGTTGCAGGAGCTGGCCCTGCTCTATCGCCAGGTGGCCGCAGATCTCTCGGTTCTGCGCCAGGACGCCACTGCGTCCACCTACGCCGAGCACGTAAATCAGTTGCTGGCTCGCGCCCACCATATCATCTATTCCGGCCAAAAGACGAGCGCCCTCACCCTCTTCCGTTTCCTGCGGGATGAATACCCGGCCATCTTCCAGCGCCAGTTCTCCTATGTGGTCGCCTCGCTTCTGGTTTCGCTGGCCTGGGGCCTGCTCGGCGTCGTGTTAACCACCACCCGGCCGGAGTTCATGCGCCACTTTGTCGGTCCCCAGATGATCGCCACCATGGAGCGTCACGAGATGTGGACCAAATCCGTGGTCAGCATGGCGCCCACGGCCTCCAGCTACATCATGACCAACAATCTCACCGTCAGCTTTGTCACCTTTGCCGGCGGCATCGTGTTCGGCCTGGGAACGTTCTGGTATCTCTTCGTCAATGGCATGATGCTGGGCGTCATCGGCGCGGCCTGCCATCAATACGGCATGTCGCTGGCGTTGTGGAGCTTCGTCGCTCCACACGGAGCCCTCGAGCTTCCCTCCATCCTCATCGCCGGCGGCGCGGGCTTCCGCCTCGGTCACGCCATGCTCTTTCCCGGTGCTCTCCGCTGGAAGGAGTCCGTCGCCCGCGGCGGCATCGAGGCTACCCGCCTGGTCTCCGGCATCATCCCCCTGTTGGTCATCGCCGGCTGCCTCGAAGGCTTTTTCTCGCCCTCCCACTCTCCTGTCTGGCTCAAGTTCACGGTGGGCGGGCTGCTCTTTACACTGCTGCTCGTGTGGCTCTTCCGGCCGGTCAAGCCAGCCGCCACGCACTCCTGAGTCACCCGCATGAACCTTCACACCATCCTCCGCTTGCCCGTTCTCATCGCGGCTCTCCTCGTACTCGCCCCCGTTCTGTTCTCCGCCTTCTTCCCCCGCCGCGTCGTGCTCCTGGCGCAGGCTATCCCGCGAGCCGCGCGTTTCGCCGGTCCCGCTCTTCTTTGCATCCCCTATGCGCTCGTCGCCACTTCGTTCGGCATCTTCCAGTGGCGATGGCTGGCCCTCTATGCGTTGCTGCCTGTCGCAATCGCGCTCCTCATGGATCAAGCCAGAACCGCTGATTTCGCCCAACAAGGCAACTGGCGCGACTTCCTGGTGCTTGCCGTACTGGGCCTTGCCGTCGATCTCCGCTGGTTCGAGCCCGCGTGGCCCACGGGCCTTGCTGCCCTTGGCAAGATGCTCCTCCTCGACGCAGGCATCTTCGCATTTCTCGCCATTCGCCAACTCGAGGGCGTCGGATTCGACCTGCGCCTCCGCTGGCGCGACGCCCTCATCGGCCTGCGCGAGTTCTGCTTCTACGCGCCCGTTGCGATTCTTCTCGGCCTCAACCTGGGCTTCCTGCACATCCATGCATCCATGCCGTCGCCGCTCCGATTCGCCGGCGCGTTTCTGTTCACCTTTCTCTTCATCGCCATTCCCGAGGAACTCTTCTTTCGCGGATGGCTCCAGAACCTGCTGGAGCGTCGCTTGGGACGCGTACCCGCGCTGCTTATTACAGCCATGTTCTTCGGCTTGGCCCACTGGAACAAGCGCACCGCAATCTTCAACTGGCGTTATGTCCTGCTGGCAGCCCTGGCGGGTATCTTCTACGGCAGAGCGTGGCGTGCTCAGCGCCGCGTTGGAGCCTCCGCCATTACCCATGCATCGGTGGACACAGTGTGGTCGCTCTGGCTCAGGTGAAGCCTCTGCGGTGCGCGATACGTCAGGTACCCCAGTCCCACCCGCATGTTATGCATCACCGGCGCAGGAATCGTGATCGCAACACAAATGCCGAACGCGGCATGCGCCAGGGCCAGCGGATAAAGATTGCGATACTTCAGAAAGAGCAGGCAGGCCCCCAGTCCCCATAGCATCGTCAGTGGTGTCAGAATTGGGTTGGGCAAATGCGCCACCGCAAAGATTCCCGCCGTCGCGATCGCGGCCCAACTCCGGCTCGGCGCCAACCGCAACAGCCGCAGCAGAAAGTACCCCTGCATCAGAAACTGCTGCACAAATGCCCAGACGGCATAGCCCCCAAAGGCTCTGATCCACCGTGCCAGCCCGGCCGGCTCATGGAGCGTGTGCATTCTCGCCGCAAAGGCGACCGCCGCGCCCGCCGTCAGTAGCGCCACGCCAACCACCCACAGCGAGCGCCACAATCCGGCTCCGCGAAAGCCCATCGTCCTCCACCCAGGAAACGAGATCCACGTGGAGAGCAGAAACCAAACAATGGCCGCCCCAAAAAACCATCGCTGCCAGGGTCTCGGAGTCCAGAGGGTCACCAGGATAAGCCCATACCCAACGCAGACTTCAACGCAGTCCCATCCTCTGCGCCGTTCAGAATCCCCTGCGCCTGAAGCCGCCGACTTTGCTGCCTCCACTGGAGTCATGTTCAACCGCCGCAAGCGCGCCCAACCGCATCAGCAAATGCCCGCTCATCAATAGACCGCTCAGCAGCCTCCAGCGTCACCTCTACACCTTCACAAAAATCCGCTTCCGATAAAGCACCCACACCGGCACAAAGCAAATCGCGGTGAATGAAGCCGAGTACGCAAACGCCGCCCAGCCCCGGTCAGGGATATGCGCAAAGGTGTGGTCAAACAGGTAGGGCAGCAGCGGCATGAGGTGTTCACGCGGAGTGAACGCCAGTCCTCCACTCGGCGTAAAGCGCACGGCCCACAACGCGCTGGCCAGTAGCTCGCTGAACATGTAGGCCACGATGGCGTTCGAGCCAAACACCAGCCACACCCACGTCCAGCCTTTGCGCCAGCCCTTCTGCTCCACCATCCAGAACACCAGTGTGAGCAGCGCCAGCGACCACCCCGCCGTCACCAGCACAAAAGAGCTCGTCCACATGTTCTTGTTCAGCGGGAACCAGATCGACCACAGGTAGCCCAGCCCCAGGCAGGCTACGGCAGCCGCGGCCAGCCCCACGGCCTTTGCCGGAACTGTCTTGCGCGTCCGCAGCCACTGCCCCGCCAGCACGCCTAAAAGCGCAGTCCCAAGGGCGGGCAGGTCGCTCAACAGTCCTTCGGGATCGCGCACATCATGCGCCGGCGCATACAGGTAAAGGTGATTGGGGAACACGAGGCGGTCGATCCACGACACCAGGTTCCGGCTCTCATCCATGAACGGAATATCGCGCCCCGGCATGCCCGCGCCCGGCACCGGAACCCACCGCACCAGAATCCAGTAGCCCACCAGCAACCCCGCCAGAGCTGCCACCTTGGTCCACACCCGGTTGTCCCACAGATAAAACAGCCCTACCAGCAGGTAGCAGATGGCAATCCGCTGCAACACACCGTAGATGCGCAGGTGCGCCAGTTCGAAGAAGGGAAACCCGTTGACCACAACGCCCAGCACAAACAGAATCGCGGCCCGCTGCAGCGTGTGCCAGGCCAGCTTGGCGCGTGTGGCGCCGCGGGCCAGCCGCGCCTCGAAGGCGAACACCACCGACACGCCCACCACAAACACAAACGTAGGGAACACCAGGTCCGTTGCTGTCAGCCCGTTCCACTCCGCGTGATTCATAAAGGGCCACGAGCCGGCTCCGCCGTTGTTGTTCACCATGATCATGAACGCGATGGTGATGCCGCGGACCACGTCCAGTGAAAGCAGCCGCTGGACGGGCGTGGGGGCAAGTGCTGGGTTGGTCATGGTGATCGGAGTCTCCCGTGAACCAGATGCGTTGATTGCTCCCTACCCTATCTGCTCAGGGCATCCCTAGCCAAGTCCCACGCAACGCATTCAGCAAGACTGAGTAATCTTTTGATAGGCCCGGACCAGGGTCTGAGTTGAAAGGGCGCAGCTTTAGCCGCGCCGCTAACAATCTCCCCAAAGATCAACGGACTTTAAGCCGTGTCGGACAAAAACACGCATACATGTGTCTGGGTAGGTCAGGGTTTTAGCTCTGACATCTCGAATGCCCAAAAAAACGTGAGGCTTTTAGTCCCTGAGGTATGCCGTCCGGGCAATGCTTCCATACGACAAGCGGCCGATCCGCCATGTGCAGCAACAAAAAGCCCGAGCCTCAACGGCCCGGGCTTTTCATCACGCACTGCCAGGGCAAACAACGCCGAGGCTATTCCTTGTCTTTACTTCGTAATGGTCAAGTTAACGGTCGTCGTCTGGGTGATGCTTCCACTCTTCCCTGTAATCGTGATGGTGTGAGTTCCAAGCCCGCTCTTCTTGGGCACCGTCACGGTCATCGTGGATGTCCCGCCAGAAGCCGCAATCGACGACGGGCTGAAGCTAACAGTAGTACCGCCTCCCTGTCCCGACGCAGACAACGAAATCGCCGACCCCAGTGTGCTCGTCACGGTAGCCGAGATTGTTGAGGTGCCAGAGCTGCCTTTAGCAACCGCGATCGATGTGGGCGAGGCAGAAAGGGTGAAGCTGGCCGTTGTTGCCGTCACTGTCAGCGAAACCGTGGCGGTTTCGGTCGTGCTGCCCGAGGTTCCCGTCACCGTAATGCTGTACGTGCCCGCAGCGACAGTTGAACCCACAGTCATCGTCATGCTCGACGTTCCAGCCCCCGTAATCGAAGAGGGGCTAAAGCCGATCGTTACTCCCGAAGGTTGTCCAGAAGCCGACAGGGCGATCGCTGAACTGAACCCGCCGCTCACCGTGCTGGTGATGGTCGAGCTTCCCGCACTACCCGCTGCCACCGAGACCGAGGTGGGAGAGGCAGAAAGGCTGAAGCCCACGGTTTGGGTGGCTCCTGTCAGGGCATTCATCAAGCCGGTGTTGGGACTGCCCCATCCGGTCACCAAATCGTACCCGGTCACCGCCGAATAGCTGCCGGAGGTGCCGCTGGTGATGTCGTGGAAGTCCGCGCCATAGCTCGACGTCACATTCTGCGCATAGATGGTGGGATCGATGAACCCAATTGTCGGTTGGCCGTTGGCAACCAACTGCTGGTTCACCAGGGCAATATACCCGGCCCACATTGGCGCCGCAAAGCTGGTGCCACCATACGAGTTTGCGGTGCAGGTTGTCTGGTCGGCGCACACGTAGAACGTGAAGTTTGCGTTGGCTGAAACGTCCGGCCCGTTGCGCAGAGTGGTCGACCCCTTGTTGTTGGAGTTGATGACGCCGGAAAGCTGCTGCCACGACGGAATCGCGATGTTGTCCGGGCTGATGCCGCCGCCGCTATCCACCCACGCGGTTTCCGACTGCCACGGGCCTCCGGCGCTGGAAGTTGTCAGGTCCGTGCCCCCGACCGACACAACGTACGCATCGTCCGCCGGCCATGCCTCGTTGCGCGACGACCAGGTGGAACTATCCCCAGACGCCGCAAAGAAATTCTGTCCCTGAGCGGCCATCTTCTTGAAGTACGGGTCAAGCGTGCTGGGGTCCGCTGGAGTCCAGCCCCACGAACAGCCAATGGCGGTGGGCAGCGGGTTATGCGTCGTCATCGCGCTGATGATCGCCGTATCCGTGGAGCCGACGTACATCACCAGGCTCGACAGCCCCGGCGCCATGCCAAGAGCCTGCGTCATGTCCAGTGTCTGCTCGGTGTCGTCGCAGTGGCTGCTGCTATAAACGCAGCTCGTGCTGGTTCCATCGGTTGACAGCAGCGTTACCACTCCCGTCGGGTAAGTCTGACCAACGTTCTTGTAGTAGGTGGTCAGGTCCGTCAGATCGGTTCCGTAGTACTCCAGCAATCCCACGTTCTGGCCCGTGCCGGTCAAAGTCGATCCACCGTAGTAGGCCGCCCTCATGTCGCTGCCCAAAAAGGAAGCCGAGGGGCCTGACCCCGTGGTGGCATGCGACACGACAGTCTCCGGATCGACACCATGAGCATTCGCATAATCGTTCTTCTTCACCAGCATGGGATGCGGAATGGAGTAGTTGTCCAAACCCGACACGTGCCACAGGCTGAACGGCAGGTCCATCGTCGGCTCGCTGTCCGTGCTATAGAAGGTGCGGTTCTCCGTGGGGTGCTTGTAGGTGCGCATGTTCACGTGGAAGGCCGTCTCCACCGCTGCAACCGGCCCCTTCACCTGCACATCCATGCCGTCGCGCGTCCCGCCCACAACCTGGAACCCATACGTCTGCGCAAAGCGAAGCACCGCGTCATACTCTTCCTGCGTAGGCCCAAACATCGCGGTGAACTGCGGCACCGTGAGAAAGTGCCGGTACATCGGACTGCCCGGGTTGTACACCTCGCTTAGAAAGCTCTCCAGCCCCGCTTGATTGTGCAATGGCAGAATAAGGTCCAGTTGCAGAACCTGGTTTGAGGGAAGCCGCCCCGTGGCTTGGGCCTTACCGTTGCGAACAACGTCTCGCACATGATGCGTCATTACGGACTGACCTTGGCAAACGGCACTCGCGATCGACATCACCGCGACAATTGGGAGTACAAATTTCCCCAGCTTTCGAATCACAATGTCTCCTTTTACTGGACATCAGCAATCTTCTAAAAATTGTGGTGATGGGTCCTAGTGTGGCTGCATTCTCAGGCAAAAGCAGTGCGTGTGTCCACAAAAATCAGCACGTTAAAGCCCTCATTCCTGCTACTTTCCGGGCGGGAAAGCCGCTTCGGCGATTCGTGCGCGACTCTCCGAGCGCAGAGAAGAGGGCGTCTCTCCCTGAAGGATGCAGCGTTGCGGCCTCAATGCTCCTGTGGCCGCTTGCCCTTCTGTTCCGCGATTGCTCTGCCACGGCCGCTGTAACTGCAGACCCCTGCGCTGCTAAACTCCCCCTTTCAGGGAAATTTCAGCAAGACCGCTTGCAATCGCTTTGGAGGCAATCCTTGTCCGACTTTCAGCCTTTTGTTTCGCCTGCCGAGAACCGCCCAGAGTTCACCCTTCGCGCCATCCTGCTTGGCTCTCTCTTCGGCATCATCTTTGGCGCAGTTACGGTCTATGTTGGTCTGCGCGCCGGGCTCACGGTCGCCGCCTCCATCCCCATCGCGGTCCTCTCTATTAGCATCCTGCGCGTTCTTGGCCGCGCCTCCATCCTTGAAAACAACATCGTTCAAACCACCGGCAACGCTGGCCAGTCCATCGCTGCGGGCGTCATCTTCACTCTGCCCGCGCTGGTCTTCCTGGGCTTCGATCTTGAGTATTCCCGCATCTTCCTGCTGGCCCTCATCGGCGGCTGGCTAGGTGTGCTTTTCATGATTCCCCTGCGGCGCCAGCTCATCGTCGAAGAGCACGGCAACCTCACCTACCCTGAGGGCACGGCCTGCGCCGACGTGCTCATGGCCGGTGAGCGCGGCGGTTCGCTGGCCAGCCGCGTTTTCTTCGGCCTCGGCCTCGGCGCGCTCTACACCTTCTTCCAAAACGAAAACCTCTTTCGAGCCTGGCCCGGCACGCCCGAGTTCCAGCCCGACTTCGGCCCCGCCCACATCATGAAAGGCGCCTCCATCAAGGCCGACGCCACCCCTGAATATTTAGGAGTCGGCTACATCATCGGCCCCAAGGTCGCGGGCGTCATCTTTGCCGGCGGCGTCTTCTCCTGGCTGGTCCTCATGCCGCTCATCTACTTCTTCGGCAAGGAACTCGGCCACCCTATCTATCCAGGCACCGTCCCCATTGCGCAAATGGGCCCCAGCGATCTCTGGGCCACGTACATCCGTCCCATGGGCGCCGGAGCCGTGGCCGCAGCCGGCCTCATCACCCTCCTCAAGACCCTTCCCACCATCGTCAGCGCGCTCAGTTCAGGCTTCAAGAAGCTCGGCCCCGGCAAGGCAGCCAAGTCTCAGCCCATACGCACAGAGAACGATCTCTCCATGAGCGTAGTCGTCATAGGCTCTATTCTTCTGGTCGCCTGCATGTTTCTTTTCCTTGAGTTCAAGCCAGTTCCCGGAGCCTTCGTCGGATGGGAGGCCAACCTGGCAGCCTCGCTGCTGGTGGTGGTCTTCGGCTTCTTATTCGTCACGGTCAGCTCCCGCATCGTGGGCCTCATCGGCAGCTCGGCCAATCCCATCTCCGGCATGACCATTGCCACCCTCATGGCCACCTCCGCCATCTTTCTGGTCAAGGGATGGACCAGCCCCGCCTTCGGTGCCCTCGCCATCACCATCGGCGGCGTGGTCTGCATTGCCGCGGCCAACGCCGGAGACACCTCGCAGGACCTTAAGACCGGCTTCATCGTCGGCTCCACGCCGCGCCTGCAGCAGATCGCCCTCATGATCGGCGTTGTTGTTTCCACCGTCGCCATCGGCTTCACACTCAACCTGATGAACACCGGCCTGCAGTCGTTCCGCGCGGCCTCGCAGCCTTGGAACATGAGCGCGCCGCACCCCGGCGTCGCCATCCAGAATGACGTCCACCACCTGCCCGACCAGTTCCCGGTCCTCGGCCCCAACCAGTCCTCAGTCGTCCACCACAAGAGCGAATACGTCGTGCTCAACGCGCTCGGCTCCGCGGAACTGGCCGATGGCAAGTATCTTTACTCGCCCTCCACCGGCCGCATCGAAGTGCAGTGGATTCAAGGCATCGGCAGCGAGAAGGCCGCAGCGCCCCAGGCCCGCCTCATGGCCACCGTCATCAACGGAATTTTGAGTCGTAAGCTCCCATGGGGCCTCGTCATGCTGGGCGTTTTCCTCGTGATCGCCATTGAGCTGCTCGGCATCCGCTCACTCTCCTTCGCCGTTGGAGCCTATCTCTCCATCGGCACCACCCTGGCCATCTTTGTCGGCGGAGTCGTCCGCTGGTTTGTCGATCAGGCAGCGCAGAAGGCAGGCAGTGATGCCGCAGAGTCCGGAAGCGAGATCTCGCCCGGCTCGCTCTTTGCCTCAGGTCTCATCGCTGCGGGAGGCATCGTGGGCTTGGTCGGCGTCGCTCTCAAAGGCTACGAAACCACCGTCGACAAGGGAGACATCCTCAACTTCCCGCACACCTTCCTCGACAACATGTGGGTGTCGGTAGCCGCATTTGCGCTGCTGGCCTTCTCGCTCTACTACTTCGCCCGCAAGCCCTTGAAGAATTAAGTTGCTGTCATTCGGAGCGAGGCGCAGCGCAGTCGAAGGACCTGTCCTAGGGATGCGTACCTTGCCAACCACGCCAAAATTCCAACGACGCCGGGCCTTGCAGGCTGCACAAAAACTCATTCGGGTGATAGACTGGGACGTTAGTTCCGGCGTCAATACATCGGAATCAGCGGAGGCTTCAGTCCCTCAGGCAAGCTCTTCCGCAGTTTCGAATTGCGAGTTGTGTAATTTGAAGACCTTTTCGAAGCTTCCCTAAGTTAGTCCTAACTTCAGCGGCAATCTGTAGTTAATGCTTTGCGCAAAGTAGCGTGCACTCGATGCGTCGCGGCGATCAACGCCCACATATAGGCTGTAACTGTAAGGCTCGTTACCCGGTTACCGTAGTAAGTGCCATACGTACCACGCGCCCAGCAGGCAAAGTGCCATGGCAACCTCAATCGCAATCGCAGTTCGAATGCCGCGCACGCAGCCCAGGCCGTCCGACGTTACCGTTGGCCGCTGCTCCCGTTCGCGCACAGCGCCCGCGTTGTCGCGTACTGTAGGTGTCATCACTGCACCGGATTCAACGTTCGTCGGCGTTGAAGTCGGAAACGCAATGGATGCAGGCTCATTGAAAACTTGACTAGTTAGGCCCATTTCTTCCCCCCCTGAGAGGACTATCGGCAAAATCTCAACTTTTCCCGCCTCAGGTCCAAAACATAAAGTACCCAAATAAAGGACGGTTGATTATCCGGTTTTCCTAAACGCAAAATATGTGATTCATGTCACCTTGTTCGAAGACAGCACGAAGTATACGCCAGAATTAGTTCCAATTTCTCCTTCCTGATTTTCCTGTAAGTCCGCTCCCGCAAGGAAATGTCCCAATATGAGTCAACAGAGCCGGAACGGGATGCACGGTTCTCTAACGGTGCCTAGCGTTGCGTCTATTTTTAAGACACATGCGACTCATCGTCCGGCGTCCGCCTACCGGCGCTCAGTCCTGCCGGTCTTGTTCGGAATTGTGTCTGGAGGCATGAGCGCGCCCGCTCCCGCTGAACAGCGTGCCTTGTTTGTCTATCCCTGGGTGGTCGGTCTTTCGCTGCCTGTCACTTGCAGTTGGATCGAATTGCATCGTTGCAATCGCCTCGTAAGTTCATCCCTCCTAATGGTACCTATGGCAGGCCCTAGCTTCTTCTATCTCCGCTGCGCTTGCGGAACACCACCTTCAGTTCCTGTCGCCACTGTTCGCTCAGCGCAATCAGCTCCCACTCAACCTGCGGCGAAAGATAGCGCAGCACCGGCTCATTGGCAGGGTGGATGCGCAGCGCCGGAGCCGCCAGCAGAAGCCGCGGCGCCAGCGGCGAAACCTCCACACCGGCAAAGTAACCCTGGCGCTCGAAGGCCGAGAGCGGTCTGCCGCCCTCATTGCCCTGGCCGGGCTGGCGGTCGTCGTTCAGCGCGCGCACCCGAATCCAGTAGTCCAAGGCCTGCAACGGCAGGTGCAGGTCCTCGTCGGCCTTCAGTTCAATCACCGCCAGACGTCCGTTGCGGTCCAGCGTCAGCAGGTCCAGCATCCCCCTGTCGCCGGAGGAAAGCGCCGGCCCCTGCGTATACAGCAGATCCCCGCGCAAACTCGGCAGCAGCTCGCTGATTCCGCCGCGGAGCCGCGCCTCTAGCCAGCGCTCCGGCTGCAGCCGAAACAGCGGATCGGTGCGCGTTCCGCTCGGGTGGCGGCCGAGGAAAAGCCGCGCAAAAAGGTCGCGGCAAAGCTCCTCGTTCTCCTCCGTCAACGGGGTTTCATTCGCACCCGCGCCAAATGTAATGTCATCCTCATGCGCAAACGAGTTGGCGGCGAATCCATGCCGCACCCGCGCAAATTCAAGCCCGTGCAGCAGCAGCCCCACCTCGGCAGCCGACCGCGGCCGCACCTCCACCCGCACCCTTGATGCCGCAGGCACCATCTCCAGCAGCCGGTCGATCCCAGCCCGGCAACGGTCCATAGCCGCCTCGGTAGAGAACGCGTGCACCAGCCGCGACTCCAGGTTGCCCGTGTCGCGAAAGTCCACCTGCACCAGTTCTTCGCTGCGCTCGTCGAGCGTAAAAAGCTCAAAGCTGGCTGCCGAGTGATTCAGCCACGCCACCCGCTCCGCTGTCGTTCGCCATGCCCCCACAGGCACAACCACCTTCAGCCCGCCAAAGTGCCGCCTTCCGTCGCCATGCTGCCGGCAATAGTCCAGCCACAGAATGCCCAGCGTCAGAACGCCGTCTACCATGGGTCCGGACTCCGCTTCGCCTACGCCGATCACAGCTTCGGCCGCAGTGCCCTTCAACAGCCGCCCGCGCACGTAGCCCGGCCCAAAACTGTGTTCCAGGTCCATCGCGGAGCGCAGCCCATCCACTTTGAAGCCGATGAAAGTTCGAGTTAAAGCACGCTCCAACAAACGCAAGTAGCCGCGTCGCGCGGCGTCGCGTGCCGTGGGAGTGCGGCGGTCGCTGGTGGGCACAAGCTCAAGAGCCTGCGGTTTGGTCTGGCCCATGCGGCGCGTCAGCAGGCGCAGGCATTGCGCCCGTTCCTGCACCTCCACCACTGTGCGCATCAGGTTCCGCTCTTCGCTCCACAATTGCAGCAGGCAGCGCCCATGCGACTCGCTCACCGCATAGCGGGCGATGCGCATATCGAACAGCACTCGGCCATCTTCGATCAGTGCGGCCGCCGGGTGTGCCGCCAGATATTCCTCAATGCTTTGGGCAAGCCGGGTCGCAGATGTGGCCGTGTCGGCCGGGCCCATGCTCTACCAGCCCTGGCGTGCGCGCAGGCTGGTAATGTGCGCAGTGTGGTGGCGCGAGTGCCACGCGTAGAGCGCCAGCGCGCTGGCCAGATCCTGCCGCCCCATCTTGGGATGGTTATAGCCCTTCTGGAAATCCTCTTCAAAGAGGGATTCCAGCAGTGCCACCCAGCGCGCGTGCAGCGCTGCAATAAAGGCCAGAGAGGCATCCACGGGCTGCAGCCGGCTATCGGCGATGTTGGCCCAGGCCGCCTCATCGTACGGCTTGATCGTGGGCCAGTCTTCAGTGAGCGCCAGCTTGAAGCGTATATAAGCATTTGCGTGGCTGTCGGCCACGTGATGCACCACCTGGCGCAGCACCCAGCCGCCTTCCCTGTAAGGGGTGTCGAGTTGCGCATCGTCAAGGCCGCTTACGGCGGCCTGCAGGCGCTCCGGCAACATCCGCAGGGTTTGGATGTGAGCGGCGCGAACGTCAGGCCCGCTGCTGGCAGGCGCGCTGAAGCGCCCAATCGGATAACGAAGATCGTCTGATTCTGTCATGGTGCAAGCCTCTGGGCGCTGTTCCGTCGCGGCGCCATCGCGTCAGCCGGTCGTCTCGCCGCACTGTCGTGGACACGGCGTCCGTTCTAGGCGCGGTGATGATGAAGGTGAAAGTGGTGATGGTGATGAATATGGGGATTCCTCGGGTGCTGTGCGTGCGGATGCGCAACGCGCGGATGCGAAGAATGGTATTTCGTGGCAAATGCCGGGACGGCAAACGCCATCAGCAGAAGGGTTGCGGTGAGGACGATCTTCTTCATGGCCCGAATGTAGCACGATGCCGAGCCGTGCGGTAGAGGTGGAAATCTCCAGCACCAAGTCAGGAACGGGGCGGAGCCCTGCCAGGGCCGGCGCCACAACAGGCGTAAACTGGAGCCACGATGACCAATCCGGCACCTTCCCCTGGCACGAGTCACAAAAGATACTTTTTTGAGAAGTTTGGCATCACCGAGCGGCTGCTGGAGCGCTGCCTGGGCGAGGCCCTGTCTGCGGGCGGCGACTACGCAGACCTTTACTTTGAGTCGGTCACGGCCACTGCGCTGGGCGTCGACGAGCAGATCGTCAAATCCGCCAGCCAGGGAACCAGCGCCGGCTGCGGCATCCGCGTGCTCTCCGGCGAGCGCACCGGCTACGCCTACACTGACAATCTGAATCCCGACCGCCTGCTCCACGCCGCGCGCACCGCCGCGCTCATCGCCTCCGGCCCGGCCAGGCAGCCCGTGCAGGGCTTTGTCGAGGCTCCCGCTGCCGACCTCTATCCCGTCCCGCTCGGGGGCTTTGATCTGGATCTGGCTGCGCGCCTTGAGCTGATTCTGCGCGCTGACCGGGCCGCCCGCGCCTTCGATCCCCGCATCGTGCAGGTGCGCGCCAGCTACAGCGAGGAGCTGCGCCGCATCCTCATCGCCGCCTCTGACGGCGCCTTCGCCAGCGACACCCAGCCCCTCTGCCGCCTCAACGTCTTTGTCATTGCCAAAGAGGAAGCCATCACCACCAAGGGCTCCGCAGGCGGCGGCGGCCGCGCTGGTCTGGAGCAATTCACAGGGAGTAAAAGCCCGGAGGGCCTGGCCCGCGAGGCCGCCCGCGGAGCCATTCTGCAACTCGGCGCCGTACCTGCTCCGGCAGGCGAAATGCAGGTGGTCCTCGGCCCTGGCTGGCCCGGCATCCTGCTCCATGAGGCGGTGGGCCACGGCCTCGAAGCTGACTTCAACCGCAAGAAAACTTCAGCCTTCGCCGGACTCATCGGCCAGTCCGTGGCCAGTTCCAAAGTCACAGTGGTGGATAACGGCACCATGGCCGGCCGCCGCGGCTCGCTCAACGTGGACGACGAGGGCACGGCGACCCAGGAAACCGTCCTGATCGAGGGTGGCGTGCTCAAAGGCTACCTCACTGACAAGCTCTCCGCGCGTCTCATGGGCGCTGCCAACACCGGTTCGGGCCGTCGCGAAAGCTACCAGTCCATCCCCATGCCGCGCATGACCAATACCTATATGCTGGCTGGCGACGACGCGCCCGAGGACATTCTGCGCTCGGTCAAGCGCGGCCTCTACGCCGTCAACTTTGGCGGCGGCCAGGTGGACATCACCAACGGCAAGTTCGTCTTTTCAGCCTCCGAGGCCTACCTCATCGAGGATGGCAAAATCACCGCCCCCGTTCGCGACGCCACCCTCATCGGCAACGGCCCCGAGGCGCTCAAATACGTGTCCATGGTGGGCAACGACCTCAAGCTCGACGAAGGCATCGGCACCTGCGGCAAAGACGGCCAATCCGTCCCAGTAGGCGTAGGCATGCCCACCATCAAGCTCGACAAAATGACGGTAGGCGGTACAGGAAGATAGGCACTGCAGAGTATCCACTTTTATAAATATCAAAAATGAGATATTCTAACTAGTGCCCTGGCAAGTGGAAATCCTGAACGAAACGGTTGGTGCAGAAATTTCTGCGCTCCCGATGGATATGCAGGCCAGGTTCCTGAGGCTTACCGACCGCATTTGTCAGATAGGCTTGGAGATTCTAAGCGAACCCCATGTCAAGCACCTGGAAGGCAAGCTGTGGGAAATGCGGCTGATGGGCCGCGATGGAATTGCGCGAGCTTTATACATCACGGCAACGGGCAAGCGAGTGGTAGTGGTTCGCGCTTTCGTGAAAAAGACACAAAGGACACCTCGCACTGAGATCGAATTAGCATTGCGACGGGCAAAGGAGGTTTCATGACTATTCCTTATGAAGAATTCAAGGCCCGGCTGCTGGCCAATCCGGAGGTCAAACGTGAATACGATGCCTTGGCGCCCGAGTTTGAAATCTCCGCGGAACTGCTCCGCGCGCGCCTTCGTGCGGGTCTTTCGCAAGCGGAACTGGCGGCGCGCATGAGCACGAGCCAATCTGCGATTGCCCGGCTTGAGAGCGGGCAGGCTCTGCCTAGCACCAAGACGTTGTTACGCTTTGCTCAAGCTACAGGATCAAAGATTCAGGTGCGTCTGTTTGCCGCGTAAAGATTCTTCGTGTATGTGCGGTTTTTCGGAGTCCGGTGAACGAACAAGCACCTGTTTTGATAGCTTGAGGACATGCCCCAAGCCGCAACCCAACCCGATCTGACTGACCTCAACCTCGAATCCCTCGCCGCCGACGTGGTGGCGCAAGCCGTGAGGGCGGGCGCCAGCGACGCCGAAGCCGTCGTGCGCGAAGGTGACGAGTTCAGCGTGAACGTCCGCATGGGCGAGGTCGAAACCCTGCAGGAGTCCGGCTCCCGTGGCCTGGGGCTGCGCGTATTTCTGGGCAAGCGGTCGGCCTCGGCCTCCACCAGCGACCTCACCCCGGACGGCATCCGCCAGCTGGTCGAAGGCGCGCTGGCGCTGGCCAAAGTCACTGAAGAAGACCCCTTCACCGGTCTGCCAGAGACAGACGAGTTCGGCACCCTCGACGGCGATCTCCACCTTTATTACGAAGATGTCTATTCGCTCCCCGGGCCGGAGCGCATTGAGTGGGCGCGCCGTGCTGAAGCGGCGGCCCTGGCGGCCGATCCGCGCATCACCAACTCCGACGGCGGCAGCTTTGATGCAGCCACCGGGCGCAAGGTGCTGGCCAACTCACGCGGCTTTGTGGGCGGCTACCGCACCAGCTACGCCGGAGTTTCCGTCGCTCCGCTGGCCATGGATGCCAATGGCCAGATGCAGCGTGACGGCTGGTGGTCCGGCGCCCGCCGCCTCGCTGACCTTGATTCACCTGAATCCATCGGTCAGGAGGCGGCCCGGCGCACCCTGCGGCGGCTCGGCGCACGTCGCGTGCCCACCCAGCGGGTTCCCATCGTCTTTGCGCCGGAGGTGGCGCGGTCGCTCATCGGTTCGCTCTTCGAGGCAGCCTCAGGCGACTCGATCTGGCGCGGTGCGTCGTTCCTGGCAGGTCGCCTGGGCCAGCAAATCGCTGCTCCCAGCCTGACCATCATCGACGACAACACCATGCTGCTGCCCACCGGCGTGGGCGGCTTCGGTACCTCGCCCTTCGATGGCGAAGGCCTCCCTTCGCGGCGCACTGTGGTGGTCGAGGGCGGCGTCCTGTGCAACTACCTCCTCAACACCTACACCGCGCGCAAGCTGGGCATGAAGTCCACGCACAATGCCTCGCGCGGGCTCGCCGGCACACCCGGCATCGGCTGCGGCAACCTCTATTTGGAGCCCGGCACGCTCAGCCCGGACGCGATCATCGCCGCAATCCCGGCAGGCCTCTACGTCACCAGCCTCATGGGCTTCGGCGTCAACGTCGTCACCGGCGACTATTCCCGCGGCGCCACCGGTCTCTGGATCGAAAACGGCCAACTTACCCACGCCGTCGAAGAGGTGACCATCGCCGGCAACCTCGCCGAAATGCTCCAGAACGTCACCGCCATCGGCAGCAACCTGGAGTTCCGCGGCTCGGTGGCCTCGCCCACCCTGCGCATCGACGGCATGACCATCGCGGGAGCCTGAGTTGGGGGTGGCCGTGTTAAATAACATGCAATCAATAGCTTTCGATCCAGCCGACCCCAGGGCTGCCCTGTCTCAACTACCCGCGGTCCCGGCCGTCTTTGCGCTCGACTTCGCCGGAGCCCCCACGGCCAGGTCTTCGTCCTTGGGGCAGGGCTCCGACGCCCCCGCCGAGCCCTACATCGGCCGCACACCCAACCTGCGCGGCCGCCTTGAACGGCTCCTACAGCCCTCGCCCCAGCATCCCCGCCGCTTGCAGTTGGCCGGCCGCGTTCGGCGCATCGCCTTCCAACTCACCGGCTCCGAGTTCGAGTCGCTTTTCATTCAGTTTGAGTTACTCCAAGAGGTATACGGACCTAAGTCCCTTGAGCGCATGCACTTGCGCAGTCCTGCCTTTGTGCGCTTCCTGGGCGGCAATCCCTACCCGCGCATCATCGTCACCCACCGGCCCAGCCAGCGCGAGTCCGAGTGGGCCTATGGGCCATTTGTCTCGCGCGCTGCGGCGGAGCGCTATGCCGACGAGGCGCTCAAGCTCTTCCTGCTGCGCCGCTGCACTGAGGATCTGGACCCCCACCCCAGCCATCCCGGCTGCGTCTACTCTGAGATGAAGATGTGCCTCGCCCCTTGCTACCAGGGCTGCACAGACGAGCGCTACGCCGAAGAGGCCGCAGCGGTCGAGAGCTTTCTGGCCACACGCGGCGACAGCCGGTTGGTGGTCCTGCGCGCCCAGCGCGACCAGGCTTCGGCCAACCTTGAATTCGAGTCCGCCGCAGCGATTCACGCCCAGGTGCAGCGCGTCGAGAGCGTGCGCGCCCTGGCTCCCGAACTGGTGCGCCCCCTGAGTCAGCTTCGCGCCGTCATTCTGCAAGCCTCCGCCAACCCCGATGAAGTCGCCGTCTTTCTCTTCGAGAACGGCCGTCTGCGCGGACCTGCCGGGTTTTCGATCCTCGGTATGAGAATCCAGAATGAGCAGTCCGGCTCCAGTTCGCTCTTCGCCCATCCCGTGTCGATGGAGCCAATCCCCGAGGCTCCCGCGGTTGAGACTCCTGCTCCTGGGCCCCTCGGCGATAACCCCGTAAAGGTCCCACGCACCGCACTCGAGGCCCGCATGGAGGCGGCACTGGCCGCGCTTGTAGAGCCCTCCGAAGCTCCCTCGGCAACCCTCCGCCAGGGCCATCTGGCGCTGCTCAAGCGCTGGTACTACCGCCCTGAAGCCCGCCGCACCGGCGAAGTGTTCTTCCCTGGCTCCGAAGGCCGCTGGCCCATCAAAGCCATGCTGCGCGGCGTCGGTCGGGTAGCGGCAAAAGCGCTGGGGGCAGGGAATCAAGAGTAGACTGTGGCTGATACACTGACGGGGCGGGAAGACGCCCGCGTTAAACGCCCATGGTTGAACTCCTTCCATCGATTCTTTCCGCGGATTTTGCCCATCTGGCCGACCAGGTTGCCGCAGCTGAGCGCGGCGGAGGGACGGTCATCCATGTGGACGTGATGGACGGGCATTTCGTGCCCAACATCACTCTGGGGCCTCCAGTCGTCAAAAGCCTGCGCAAGGTCACCCGCCTGCCCCTCGACTGCCACCTCATGATCGAGAATCCAGACGAGTACATTCCCGCCTTTGCCGATGCCGGGGCGGACTGGGTGAGCGTTCATTACGAGGCCTGCCGCCACCTGCACCGCTCGCTGGAACTGATCGCCCACCACGGCATGAAGCCGGCGGTGGTGCTCAATCCAGCCACGCGGGTTGACCTGCTCGTGGAGATCCTGCCCATGGTGCACCACGTGTTGATCATGAGCGTGAATCCGGGCTTTGGCGGGCAGAGTTTCATCCCTTTTTCGCTGGATAAAATCCGGCAGCTGGTCCAGTTGCGCAAGGAACTGGGGCTGGCGTTTAGAATCGAGGTGGACGGCGGTGTGGCTCACGACACGGTGGTCCAGGTCGTCCAAGCAGGAGCGGAATTGCTGGTAGCGGGGAATGCTGTTTTTGGCGCCGGCCAGCCCGAACGGGATGCCCGTGCATTGCTGGCGGCGGCGCGCAAGGCCGCAGCCGGGTAAGATTCTCTAGAATGAGTAAGACGTAGGCGTGTGCCTGTCGACGGGCCGCAGCCGCAATGAGGTGGTATGAACAGGTTGTCCAAGACGATTGCCGCAGTGGCTCTAGCGGCTCTGGTGCTGGCTGGAGTTTCGGCCCAGGCCAGGGAGAAGAACCCCAAGCATAAGAAAAACCAGGACCTTAGCGCCAACCCGCTGGCCAACGTAAAGTCCAGCCAGCCCGACAAGGTGCTCTTCGACAAGGCCATGATCGCCATGAAGAAGGGCCGGTTTGACGTGGCGCGTCTCGACCTGCAGACCCTGCTCAACACCTACCCCGATTCGGAGTACCAGATGCGCGCCAAACTGGCCGTAGGCGACACCTGGTTCAGGGAGGGCGGCACCGCGGCTCTGACCCAGGCCGAGGCCGAGTACAAGGATTTCATCACCTTCTTCCCCCAGGCCCCCGAGGCCGCTGAGGCGCAGATGAAGGTGGCCGACATCTACTATCAGCAGATGGAGAAGCCTGACCGCGACTACACCAATGCTCAGCGCGCCGAAGAAGAGTACAGGAACATGATCAACATGTTCCCTGACTCATCCCTGGTGCCCCGAGCCAAGCAAAAGCTGCGCGACGTGCAGGAGGTTCTGGCCGAGCGCGAGACCCAGATTGGCCTCTACTACCAAAGCCGTGAGAATTTCCCGGCGGCCATCGCCCGTCTTGAGACGGTGATCGACACCTATCCGCTTTATTCCAAGAGCGATCAGGCTTTGCTCGGCATCGGCGATGCGTATGCCGGTGAGGCGCACGCGGTCCAGATGACCGTTGGCCTGCCCCCCGCCGTGCGGGAGCGGCTGCGTGCCATGTACCAGGACCGGGCGGCCTCATCTTATGCGAAGGTCATTACCCGCTATCCCATGGCCCCCCACGTTGAGGACGCACGCGACCGCCTCGTGGCCATGAACCGTCCCATTCCCGAGCCGTCCCAGTCCGCCATCGCCGAGAGCGACGCCGAAGAGCGCAGTCGCCAGCCCTTGCGCTTTACTGACAGAACACTGGGTCTCATCAAGCATGGCCCGTCTGTGGTTGAAGCCGTGCACGTGGGTGAGCCCAATCTGCAGGATCCCAAGCGAACCCTGGCGCCCGACATCCGGCAGGAAAATATCACCATGTACAACGCTGCAGCCAACGCGGGCAAGCCAACCGCGGCTGCGGTCGCCGCTACGCCCACAGGCGCTAACGAGCCGCCGCGCAGCGACCAGCCTTCCCAGGCCCCGTTGCAGCTTACGGCACCGGCCGGCGGCACCGGCGTAGGCGTCTCCGTTGTGAGCGCGCCATCCAGCGCTGCCGCTGCCGATCCCAATGCGGTTCTCAAGCCGGTAGGCCCCACCAATACCGCGCTGCCCACCGCTGAAAAACCGGCTGAAGCGCCCGACCAGGTCAATGACATCAAGCCTGGAACCACCCCAACCCTCACTGCGGATCAGATCAAGAAGAAGGGCCCCAAAGCTGATTTGAGCGATGAGTCCTCCAGCAGG
>VFSW01003075.1_pt1 | contig 25009 bp, 17 predicted proteins | sample 5358111 | NCBI WGS metagenome assembly VFSW01 (sample SAMN11554181, study PRJNA540505) | mine drainage metagenome | isolation source: sediment from site ElyBrook_90M | place: USA: Ely Copper Mine, Vershire, VT | collected 2017
CGGTGAAACAAGACGCCACCCGCTTCAGCAGACCGATCCTGCCATCGGCCTGACGCAACAATAGCGCCCCTCCGTCGGTCGATACCTGACCCGCAGTGAAACTGGCCTCTACGCGGCGCGAAAAATGTGCGGCAAAGGAGAAAACTTCTTGAGTACACTGTGTCATTTGAAAGGCCGCCTTTTCTCGGCCATAACCACGCTTCGACAACGTAGTTATGCCAAAGAAAAGACGGCCTTTCCAACTGTATATTTGCTCCCAGACTCTCCCCTTCAACAGTCGGCGTTTGAGATATGCGGGCTATAACCGTGCGGTCTCAAGGGTCCAATCTCACTCCGGCTTTCCACGGTACACATTCAACAAAAGCAACATGGTGAGTACATTCCTGTGTCACTCAACGTAAGGCCAGCCGTCGGAGGTCCAGCCAAGCCGGTTCATGCCGAGGGCCGGATACCCGTTGCTGTTGCCGTCGTAGTAGTGGTAGACGAGGATGTCTCCATCGGTGTCCTTGAATACGGTTTGTCCACCGGGTCCATTGATGCTTCCGTGTGCGCTTAGAAGAATGGTTCCTCCGCCCGAGGTTAGAGCTATGCCGCCACGGTCTGCATATGGGCCGTTAACGGAACTGGACCGTCCTACGATGATTCGGTATGTACTGCTGTCTCCGCTGCAGCAGTTATCAATGGAGGCGAACAGGTAGTAATAGGAATCGTGCTGATAAATGTAGGAGCCTTCAATGCCGGTGCCGGAAGGATGATAGGCCAGTTGTGTGCAAGCTGCGCCGGTGGGAATGCCAGTGGCGTTATCAACCGGAACGATCTGAATGCCGCTGGACCAGGAGCCGAAGGCTAGCCAGGCGTTGCCCGAGGCATCGATGACCGAAGCGGGATCGATCGCGTTAGCTCCTGAGCACATGGCGGAGGTATAGACGGGAGAACCTGAATCGATGAAGGTACCGGGTTCACCGCTGGGACTGGTTGCCAACCCGATCGCTGAATTGGCGCTGCCGAAGGTGGATGCTGCGTAATAGAGCCAGTATTCGCCGTTGTGCGCAGAAGCATCCGGTGCCCAGAGGTCCCCACTTGAGCCGGTGTAAGCATTGCTCCATGGGGGCAGCGAGGAGAGCGCGTACCCATCGTCAGAGAAGTTGACGCGATCAGACGATTGGTGAGCGTGAATCGAGCCATGAGTCGAGAAGAGGTAATAGGAGGAGCCGGCCTTCAGCATGGAAGGGTCATGGATGCCGATGGTCGAAGAGTCCGGGGCGGTGTACGAGACGTTGACTGCGATGGGATCGGGGTAGGGTGCGGCGTTTGTTGAGGTCAGCGTCCACTCCTGACATGTGCAGCCAGCGCCGGTGGTGGCTCGCGTGCCTTGATCGATGGTGGCTGAAGATGTGAGATTCGATCCGGCATCTTCAAGATAGAGGCCGCTGTTGACGTTCTCTATGAGATAGTTCCCATCCTTTAGAAGGTAAAATTTCCAAAGATGGTCGTTGGTGCCGTTGTCGGCCCATTGCAGCGCTTGCATCCCGGTTGAACTCGACGCATTTTGAATGCCCATCACCTGATGAGTGAGCATGTTTTCCACGTTGAATTGGTTATTGCTCATGGGAATGAAGTGCCACAACGCATCCGTGGAGCCCGAGTCGGACTCTTGAACCAGATTGGCGCCGGCCTTCTGGCTTTGGTTGGCAATCCCGAGCACAAGGGAACTTGCGACATTCTCAAGCTTGTACTGGGAACTGTCGTTCATCGCCGTCAGCGTGCCCATATCGGGCGTCTGCGTGCTGTTACCGCCGCTGGAAGTGGAACTCGATCCGCCTCCGCCACAGGCTGTCAGAATCGCGCACAGTGCTATTGCCGTCCCGACCCAAGCGCTGAGACGAAGCTTCTTTACATCATTCAAAAAATGATTCATTTTGCTTCCTGTCGGCGGCAGGTTAGCCGCCTTATTTGGATTCCCCGACGGTTCCCAGTGCGGCATGCGGCCAGCCGTTCTTCCATGTCAATGTTGAAATCTGCAGCGCAGGCTTACCGGTGACGGCGTCGTAGGCATGGAAGACCAGGATGTCGCCTTCGGGCCGCTGCAGAATCGACTCTCCGCCGGGACCGAGCCATCGGCTATTGGCCGCCAGCAGTTGCGTACCGCCGCCCTTGAGCATTGGTTTGCCATCGGCATCCAAGTATGGCCCGGTGACTTGGCGCGACCGGCCAACCATGGTTCGATAGCTGCTCTTGGTGCCGCGGCAACATAAGTCGAACGAGACGAACAGATAGAAGTAGTCTCCGTGATGCACGATGAAAGGCGCTTCAATGGCCTGCCAGTCCGCGGGCAACCCCGGCTTTGGTGGTTCCGGCAGGTTTGGCATGGCTCGCTCAGCAAGGGAATAGAGCGTGGGATCTGCAGCGGACGGCTTGCCGGTAACTGGATCAATCCGGCGCATCTTAATGCCGGTCCAGAAACTGCCGAAGCTTAGCCATGGCTGGCCATTTCCATCGAAAACGATGTTCGGATCGATTGCGTTGAAGTCGTCGTTCTTCGTCGACTTCAGGACGAGACCTTCGTCATGCCAGTGGTATTTCGGGCTCTTTGCGTCGAGCGTGTCGTTCGTCGCTAACGCGATGCCAGATGTATTCACGCCAAAGGCCGAGTAGGCGTAGTACAGGTGGTATTTGCCCTGGAAGTAGGAGATGTCGGGTGCCCACAAGTCCCGCGTTGTGGGGCTTGCCTCGTGAATCCATGCGGGAATGCTATCGAACACATGGCCGCAAAGTTTCCACGTCTGTAGATCGTGAGAGCAACGAATGGGAAACTGCCCCTCGTTGGCGTGCATGGTGGTGGCGAAAACGTAATACCTATCTCCCTCGCGAGCAATTGAGGGATCGTGGGTGCCGGGATAGTCGCCGCTTAAAGCCAATGGATGAGGCTCCTGGCAAGAAAGCGGAGGAGTGAGGACCGAAACTAATGCGACGAGTAGCAGGCAGATTGAACGCACGAGGAATCTCTTTCTCTTGTGAAGGGACTTGCATTGCAGCCCATGTCAACGATGAAGGATGTTCCTGCAAGGCACGACGCACGGATTCGGGCGTCGTGCCTTGCAAACTCTCCGGCCCATTGAAACTGGGCTGGAGAGCGCTACTCAATAGGTGATTCTGAGGACAAACTGGACGTTTCGAGGCCCGTTCAGCGTACTGCCGATCTGGCCGAACGAGGCGTCCTGAATGCCTGAATCCGGTTTGTTGAAGATATGCCGATTGAAGGCGTTGAACATCTCGCCGCGGAATTCCGCCTTGATGTTGTCGTGGATGGGAATGGTTTTGTTGATGCCAAAGTCCTCGTCAGAGAAGCCGAAGCCGCGAATGTCGGCAGAATTGCGCGGCATGTTGCCGAAGGTCCAGGCACCTGTTCCGCGATTGGGCCCTGAGTTCGGATCCGAAAAGGCGCCGCAGTTCCAGTAGCCGGTTGCACACGACCCGGAGCCGGGACCGAAGTTTCCGGTGTTATTGAAGCTGAGGGGGTTGTAGTGGCCGGAAGGGAGTTTGACTCTCTGGCCGCCCACGCGGTTGGGACGGATGCCGTTATCGAAGCCGGGAATGCCGGTTCCGCCAAAGAAGCTGATGGGTTGGCCGCTCATGTAGCGCTGCACACCGCTGATGCGCCAGTTGGAGATTACCGCGCTGACCGGTGCAGGAGTATTGCCGAGGAGCTTTTTGCCACGGCCAACTGGCAGTTCGTAAAGGTAGCTGATTACGAAGTTGTTCGGGATGTCCTCGTTGCTGACAGCCTTCTCAGCCTTGTGGTCGTAGGGGTTCTGGGTTCCACCCTGGTTTTGCAGGGTGCTGTAGTAGGGCTGAATAGCATCAGCATCGGTCAAGGTTTTAGAGAACGTGTACGAGGCCAGAACATTGAAGCCGTTGTGGAATCGCCGCTCGAGCTTGACTTCCATCGCGTTGTAGGTGGACTGTCCAACGTTTTGCAGATAGCTGTCGGCGTTGACGTAACCATACTGCGGGAAGGGACGCAGGGCTTGTTGCACGGTGCCATTCCCGCCCCAGGTGTTTTCGAAGTTTGCGTAGGGAATCTTCACGCCCGCGGCCTGGGCCTCGGGGGAAGTTGCATTGTCATAGAGCACATTGCCCAGAGCCAGACCGCTGAGCCCCATGTCGTTCGGATAGTCGATCAACCCGTGCAGGCGCGTGGAGTGCATGCCCAGGTAGCCGAGAGAGAAAAACAGGTTGGGCGTGATTTGCAACTGGTTTTCAAGGGTCCAGGTCTCCACCATCGCGGGCCGCCCATAGGTCGGAGCGATATAGTCGGTTGCCTGGCCATTTAGTTGGGTTGGATCAACGTCTGGGGTTGTGGGCAAGAGCGGGAGCCCGTTATCGACCAGCGGACCGGACAGCGGGTCGGCGCTAAAGAGGGTTTGATTGACAGTGAATCCCTGCATCGTTCCCTGGCCGAAGTCGGCGTACACAAGCGGACCATAATAGATGCCGCCACTGCCACGCAGAACTATCCTTTGCTCCGGTGACCAGGCAAACCCGACGCGAGGCTCAAAGTCCTTGTAGTAGGTATTGGCCCAGGTTTCTCCCACGTTGCCGTTGCGGCCTGGACCCTTGCCCGCAAAGACCAGTGCGCCGGGGATGTTGTTGGCTGCGGAGTTGAGCGCCGAGGGACTCATGATTGAAGTGTCCCCGTTCGCTTCGTGACGCGGAGTATCGAAGCTCCAGCGGAAGCCGAGGTTAAGGGTTAGATTGGGACGCAGCTTCCAGTCATCCTGCGCAAACAGAGCGCCGTAGTGCGTGATCCAGCGAGGAGAGTGCAGTTGGGAGAGAGCGTTTGCGGTTCCCGCCTGACCGACGAGGAAAGCAGCGAAGGAGTTGCCGTCAAGTCCCCAATAGTTTGTATCCGAGGCAGTCTGATTGTCCCAGAAGGTGAAGCAACCGGATGTGCCGCTGCACGTGCCGCCGATTTTGCTGATGAACGAGTACTGGTGGTATTGGACTTCGCCACCGAACTTGAAGCTGTGCGCTCCATGTTGCCAGTGCAGAATGTCATTGAGCGCGATGGTGTTGTCGACGTCCTGGCTGTAGGTGTTTTCACCGAGGCTAGGATAGGGACTTCCAACGAACTCGAATCCCGGGAAGACGGGGCCGGTGCCATTGGCGATGCCCAGAGTGGAATCCCAATTTGAATTCATGGTGGCAGCGCGCGAAATGTTGTAGTTGTTAGAGCGGTTGGCGCCGAAGGTGAGCGAATTGACGGTCGTGGGAGTCAGAATCCAATCCCAGCCGAGGCGGAACAGTTTGCCTAGCTGGTTCACGGCTCCGCAGCAGGAATTGATTGGCGGCGGTAGGTTGAAATTGTTGCCCTGATCGCTGTTTTCTCTCGAGTCGAAGAAGCCCCAGATTTTGTGATTGGTGCCGAGGTTCTGATCAATACGGAAGCTGTACACTGTCTGCGACAGGCTGTCCTGGGTGTCGTAGACGAAATTGTTGGTGCCTCCGCCGGTCAGATTCGGGGCCGGCATGTACTTCATGACCGCCTTGGCGACGGTGCTCTCACGATTGAGCGGAATCTGGTTCAGGTTGCCATTGTAGGTAAAGGGGGTCCTGCATCCATTCACTTCAGTGTTTGGATCGAAGATCTCACCGTAGTACAGCTTGCTGTTGCAGGCGTCGGAGGCGGGGGTGCCATTACTGTTAAAGATCTGCGGACCCAGGGTGGACGAGAAATCGAGATACTGGCCGTTGCTGCCAAGCATGGCCTGCGTAGGAATCAGGCTGGTGATGGCAGAGCCGGTGTTGTACCGCAACTGTTCCCAGCTAAAGAAGAAGAAGGTTTTGTCGCGGCCGTTGTAGAGATGCGGGATGCGAACCGGCCCACCGAGGGTTGCGCCGAAGTCATTCTTGGTGTCTGCGGGACGTTGCAGACTGGCCCGCACAGTGGGGTTTGTTGCGCTGGCAAGATACCCGTTGTTGAACCAGTTGTTGCCATCTAACGCGGCGTTTTTGTAGAAGTCGTAGAGCGCGCCGTGGTAGTCGTTGGTCCCGCTCTTGGTGTTAAAGTTGGCCAGTCCGCCGGTGGTTCTGCCCAATTCCGCGGGCAAGCCGGAAAGGCTGATGTGGAATTCCTGAACCGCCTCCACAGAGGGCGCGACAATATCGAACGAACCGGAGCCGTTCTGCTGGCGGTTCGTCGTGATGCCATCCACCAGGTAGTCGGTGCCCTCTTCCTGGCCGCCGTTGATCTTGGTCATCTGAAAGCCAGAGCCGCCGGATGATGTACCGGGTCCAACCGCACCCGGCACCAGAAATTCGAGCGTTGAAAGGGAACGGAGGTTGCCGGTGACCTGCAGCGGGAGACCCTCTACTTGTTCCGGGGTAATGGAGGCGTCGACATCAGAGCTCTCTGTCTCCAGCGACATGCCCCCTGCGATTACGTTTACGCTCTCTGTGGCTGTGCCGACGGCGAGGGAGATGTCCAGCGCGGCGTGCGATCCGACTGCGATTGTGATGCCGCTATAGACAGCTTTCTTAAAGCCTGGAGCGCTCACCTTCACTTGATATATTCCGGTGCGCAAGGAAGGGAAGACGTAGTAGCCGGTATTTGAACTGACGGTGGAGTAAGTGGTGCCGGTGGCGACTTGAGTGGCTGTGATTGCAGCCCCTTGTACCATTTTTCCAGCGGGGTCGGTTACGACACCACTGATGGAGCCGGTGTCGAGTTGGGCCATGGCGGCCCCGGTGAATCCAAAGAGCATGACGAGCATGGCTAGCCAAGCCCCGAGAGGCGCTGATACGGATCGGCGTAACTTAAGGCACGCCTTTACGATGCGCGTTCGTGTTGAGCATGAATTCATAGATCTGCCTCCTGAGCAAACGCTTTCCCGAAAACTCTTGCCAGTTCTCGATTCCTGTTCTTCAGCCGCTCCTGGTCCTTCGCTGTGCGTACTTTGAGTGGTGCAGACCCGATGCGAGCGGCTGCGCGCCGGGTCATAGTTCCTTCTGCGTTATTGATTGGTGGACATTGCAAGCTTTTCTGGATCCTCAACGGGAAGTTCGGTCCGCTTTCGCGCAATCTGCGCGGTGTGGCGTTCTTGCCGTTCCCTGGTTTGGGCGCGCATCTGCAGAAAGTTCCCCATTGCGATCTGCGCCTCTTGTGTTTTGTGGAGCTTACGATAGACCTGCGCCAACTTGTAATACGAAGTCATGGCACGATCCGCTGATGGATTGGCCGCGATCGCCAATTCAAACTCATGAACTGCGTCCTGATCCTGGTCGATTTTCATCAGGCCAGTGCCAAGGTAATAATGGGCATCGCTCAGCGAAGGGTCCTCGCGCAGTGTTTCGCGCAGCAGTTGCACACCCTCTGCCGGATTCTGATTCAGCACCAGCAGGCTTCCCAACTTGTACTTTGCTGTGACTGCGTATGGATCGATGCGCAATTCTTCTCTGTAGGCTGCGGCGACTTTGTCGAATTGCCCGGCGGTCCAGTACTGGTCGCCCAACTCCTCGTGGAGCCCTGGCTGTCGAGGCGCCATTTTTACCGCAAGTTCGAACTCGCTGATGGCTTCGAGGTTGCGATACGCCTGCGCGTACGCTTCACCCAGCACCTGATGTACGCGCAATGAGTCGTGGTCGAGCTTGAACATCGCGTCATAGGAAGCGTTGGCTACCAGCAGATAGGCGCGTCCGCGGTGATAGAGAATATCTGCATCAGAGGGGTCCAGCGCATATGCCTTGTCGAGCGGAGGAATCGCGGCCTGTGGATCATCCTGCGCGAGGCGGCAGACACCCAGCCACATGTAGGCTTTGGCGCTGCGAGGGTCCAGACGCGTTTCGCGCAACAGGCTGGATTCGGCGTCCTTGAAGCGGTTCTGGCGGTAGGCGATGATGCCCAAAAACAGATTTGCACCGCGCAGGCCAGGCTTCAGCCGCAATGCTTTCTCCAGCGCCACGCGCGCCTCGTCCAACCTGCCAGCCTGTTGTAGGGCTAGGCCTTGATTGAAGTGCCCCTCGGGGAAATCCGGAAGGCTTCTGGTGACGGTGGTGTAGGCCGCAACTGCGGTGTTGAAGTCGCCTGAAGCCATCGCTTTAGCCCCCTGCAACATCGCCTGGCGGGCAGCCTCGTCCGCGACGGTCTGGGCTGGTGCGGGTATGAGCCATACCCCTCCCAGAACGGCAACCCATAGCCCTCCAAGGAGCAGACGCCTGCGGACGCGTCCTCGCAGTGAACTCCTCCTCATGGAGAGTGTTGCGGTCGGGTCGAAATGGATCAGAAACGGCTTGATGGATTGCCTCCTGGGCGGTCTATTCTGATTGCCCGGCGCTCTGTTTTGGGACGTTGCTTGACACTTAAATCCCACCATCACAGAAACTGCCAAGATGAAGTCCGGTAAGCGTTTGCTAGATCGGACCGCATTTTCCCCCTCTTCAAGGGCACCGAAATTCCAACACCATTGCCTTTAGGCGGTAATGCTATTAACGGCTTAGTGGGACGTTAAGTCATATAACATCTTTTAATGCATGAGTTTGCGTCCTTCAGAACTGGCGGCCGTTATGGGCGAGAACTGCACGTTACGCGTCATGGATGGCAGATTTTCAGCGGTGGTATAGTGAGGGATTGAGGAGAATTTGAAGACGCGATGTCGAGAGCCGGTCCATCTTCGGTTGGTGAGCCGGAAGTGTTGAGCCCGGAGCAGATCGCGTTGGTGCGCCAACATTTGGAAGAGGTTTTGGTGAGTCCTGCGTTTGCCGGAAGCAAACGGACTCAGGACTTTCTTCGGCTCATTGTCGGGCATGCTCTGGAAGGGGAGTTCGATAGTCTGCGAGAGCGGATGATCGGGGCCGAGATGTTTGGGCGCCCAGTCAGTTACGACACCGGCAGCGATTCCGTGGTTCGCGTCAGGGCCAGTGAGGTCCGAAAGAAGCTGGCTCATTACTATAGTGAAACAAGAGAAGAGAGACCTGCAGTCCGCATCGAACTCCCGAGCGGATCCTATGTACCGCGGTTTCATTTTGAGCTGTTAGAAGCGCCAGCTCCGTTCGAAGCGAAGGCGCTTTCTTCAGTTTCCACTGAACAGACTCCCCACACCGAGCATGAGGACCGGCTCGTTACGAGCCCCAAAGCGAAACCTGAAGAGGACGCCCACCTGCCAAAGGAGAAGGCTCCCCGTACGCTGCGAGTTGTAGCGGGCTTGGCGATCGGAGTGATCCTCATTGGGCTGGTTGGCTATCCCTTTGTCAAAAGATGGTTTAGTGACGCGAATGCCCGGAAGGGGATTCACTCCATCGCGATCCTGCCTCTGGAAAATCTCTCAGGTGACCCGGCGCAGGACTATTTCGCGGACGGAATGACAGAAGAGTTGATCAACGACCTCGGTCAGGTCTCTACGCTGCGTGTCATTTCCCTCACGTCTTCGATGAGTTACAAGGGTACGAAGAAGAAACTGCCCGAAATTGCCCATGAATTGGCAGTGGATGGTGTTGTCGAGGGGGGCATTTTGCGCGAAGGCAACCAAGTGCGCATCAGCGCCCAGTTGATCGACGCGAGAACGGACCGCCCCATCTGGGCCCATACGTATGTTCGGGACCTCACCAGCGTTCTCGCATGGCAAGGGGAAGTAGCGCAGGCGATTGCCGAAGAGATCAGCAGCGAGGTGACGCCACAGGAGCAGGCGCGCCTCGCCCGGAGCCGCCCGGTCGACCCGGAAGCGCAGGATCTGTACCTGCATGGCATCCTTCTGCGGTCTGCAGACGATTGCAAGAATGCCGTCGGATATTTCAACCGCGCGATCGAAAAGAGTCCCAGCTATGCGCAGGCCCATTCCGCGTTGGCCACTTGCTACGGCCTGATGGGCGAATCGGGAGCGATGCCCTATGAGGAAGCATTCTCGCGACAGAAAGCCGAAGCGATCAAGGCGATCGAGTTGGATAACTCCTTATCCGAGGCCCACGCCGAACTCGCCAATACGGCGATGACTCTCGACTGGGACTGGGCGACTGCGGCCGCGGAGTTCCGTCGGGCGCTGGAACTGAATCCAAATTCGGCAACCAGTCACGAAAAATACGCGTTCTACCTGGTTCGGACCGGCCATCCCCGAGAAGCCCTCACCGAGGTGGAGCGGAGTGTGGATCTCGATCCGGTTTCCGGAAGCACATTCCACTCTGAGGGGTTCATCTATTACTTCTCCCACAAGTACGACCAGGCGCTTGCGGTCACGCGGACGGTGCGAGGCCTAAAGATCAATCTTCCTGATTGGAATTTTCTTCTAGGTGATATCTACGCAGAAAAGGGTATGTATCCGGAGTCCATTGCAGCCTTTCTCAAGGCAGGCGACGGCCCGTATGCCTTGGGGCATTTAGGCAATACCTATGCGCGCGCAGGTCAGGTAGACGCGGCTAGAAAGACCATATCTCAACTGGAAGAGCACGTGCAGAAGGATGGCGTGGGACGGTACGAGATTGCTTTGGTCTATGCCGGCTTGGGTGATAAGAAAGAAGCATTTAAATGGCTTGAGGATTCGTATCATGCGCATGATGTGGGCCTTGTCTATCTAAAGATCGATCCCTGTCTTGATCCTTTGCGCTCCGACCCGCGCTTCGACGATCTGATGCGGCGCGTTGGGTTGGCACCGTAGATGGAATCTGGTGCCGACGGGAGTCTCTTTTCTGCAAGGATAAGCATTCAAGCACATGGTCGCGAGCAACCGGCGGTGAGCGAAGATCAGCAAGCTCTGCCCTTACATTATTTTTCTACGAAGTAAAGCCCTGAATATGTACGGGATCATTGATGGCAGATTTGCGCAACGGCCGTAAAGCGAAAGAGTGCCAAGACTCTGAAGAGGGATAGTGAAGTGCATGTTGCGCCGGTTTCGGGCGCGGCGGACTCGCTATCATACGTCGCAGAATTGCGATATGGTGCAGAGAAAGCCGTTGTTCCACAGGAGAACCCCATGCGCCGCCGCTCTTTTCTCGCCAGTCTCCCATTAGCTGCTGCAGGCAGCCTGTCATTGCCCAACGTTGCCAATGCTGGTACACCTTTTGCTCCGCAGACTGGCGGCGTAAAAGACACGAATGGGCAAGAAGAGATTTTGCCGAAGTTTCAGACCTCTGGCGCGGAGAGATTCGTGCGGCCAGATGTGCATGCGGGAGATCGTGTTTCGGGTGCGAGCTTTGCGAGCCGTTCCGCGGCTATGGGATGTTCGGGTGCAGCGGGAACGGCGCAGCCGATTGCGACGCTGACAGCAATCGAGATCCTGAAACGCGGCGGTTCGGCGGCAGATGCGGCGATTGCTGCGAATGCGTGCCTTGGATTTCTGGAGCCGACGAGTTCGGGCCTGGGCGGCGACTGCTATGCGATGGTGTGGGATCCGGTGCTGGGCAAGGTAGTAAGCTTGGCGGGTTCGGGGCGTTCTCCGAAATCGCTGAGCCTGGAAACCGTGCGTGCCCGCTCAAAGAATGGCGTAATCCCGAAGCTGGGAGCTATCTCTGTATCGACGCCCGGCGCACTGGATGGGTGGTGGACGCTGCACCAGCGGTACGGACGGTTGAAGTGGGCGGAGTTGTTCGAGCCGGCGATCCACTTGTGCGAGAGCGGGGTGCCAGTGCCGCAGATCATCGGCTTCTACATCAAGCGGAACATGGCGATTTTTGTGCGGCCCGGCTCCGGCGTGGAAGAGACGGCCAATGCGCTGCACACGTATGCGCCGGGCGGCAAGGCCCCGGGGGAGGGTGATGTGTTCCGCAATCCCGATCTCGCGCGTACCTACCGGCTGATTGCAGACGGTGGGCGCGATGCCTTTTACGACGGCCCCATTGCGCGCACGATTGACGCGTATTTCAAGCGGATTGGCGGATGGCTTTCCTACGAAGACCTGCGCGACCAGCACGCGGAGTGGACGGATCCGCTGGTGACCGGTTACCGCGGCGTGGATGTGTACGGGATGGCGGCGAATACGCAAGGGTTGGCGACCTTGCAGATGCTGAATATTCTGGAAAACTTTGACCTGCGGGAGATGGGATTCCAGTCTGCAGCGGCGATTCATACGCAGGTGGAGGCCAAGCGGCTGGCATACGAGGATCGTGCTCGCTACTACGCGGACCCGCACTTCGCGAAGATTCCGATCGAGTGGCTGAACTCGAAGGAGTATGCGCGGGAACGGGCGAAACTGATCCGGCCGGATCGTATTTTGACTCCGGCGTATCCGGGCCAGGCGCCTAGTCATGGCGACACAACGTACTTCACCACTGCGGGGCCGGACGGGATGATGGTCTCCATGATCCAGTCGAACTTTCGCGGCATGGGATCGGGGCTTGTGGCGGACGGACTCGGGTTCATGTTCCAGGACAGGGGCGAGCTGTTTTCGCTCAAGGACGGACACCCGAATCTGTATCAACCGGGGAAGCGGCCGTTCCAGACCATCATTCCGGGATTTGCCACGAAGAATGGAGAGCCGTGGATGTCGTTTGGCGTGATGGGTGGCGACATGCAGCCACAGGGGCAGGTACAGATTGTGCTGAACCGTGTGGACTACGGGCTGGACGTGCAGGCGGCGGGAGACAGCCCGCGCTGGCACCATGAGGGGTCCTCGCAGAGCATGGGCGAAGATGCGGCGGGAATGGGGCCGGATGGGCTTTTGCATCTGGAGGCAGGGGTTCCGGTAGAGACGCGGCGGGCGCTGATTGCGCTGGGCTGGCCGATGGGGCCCTCTGATGGCGGCTTTGGGCGTTACGAGTGCATTGAGCCGAGAAGGAACGGCGGCGACCGCGTATATGCAGCGGCCAGCGAGATGCGGGCCGATGGGGTAGCCCTGGCATATTAGCCGAGGCAACAAAACGGAAGCCTACCCAGAGCAGTGGATTTACAGGAGTTCTGACGCAATCGTGCAGTAAGCGGTGGACTGCTGGCCATCGGCTTTTGGCATACCTCGAGAACTTTGGGAACCATTTCACTAATGGATGGTTCTGGTAATTCAGGCAGATTCTCCCGTAAGAAACCGGCCATACCGGCACGAGATTGTGTGATTTTCTATCAAACCTGTTGCAGGCAACGGCAAAGACTTCCCCACCACAATGCGCTGTGGGCGTCAGGCAGGCTGTAAGATACAGCCTTTAATAGGGACTGGCCATGGGTGTGTTGCTTTGTGGAGGGAGTGTTTCTTGGGGCAAATTCGCCTCTGCTCTCGAAGAGCAGTCGCTTTCGAGGCTGGGTCTGCGAGCTATAATTGCGCATAACTTTATGCGTCGCCCAGGCACCGAAAAGGTCATCATTCACCGGCCTTCGAGTTGTTCGAGCATTGAGGTCGGTCTCTGAATGAACAGCGAAGAGCTTATCCTTGTCACGGGCGCAACCGGCTTTCTTGGGGTGCAACTGGTCCACGAACTACTGGATCGTCAACCGCAGGCCAGGCTGGCGCTGATTATCCGTGACAGAGCCGGCCAATCGGGTCAGCAACGAGCTGATCTGATTGTCCCTCCAGCCGAGCGGTCCCGCGTCCAAGTCTATTCCGGAGATGTCAGCCAGCCCAACTGTGGTTTGGATGCCGCGGTCTACCAGCGCCTCTCCGCAGAAACAACCCGCGTGATTCATTCCGCAGCCACGGTGCGTTTCGATCACTCGTTGGACGAGGCGCGCCGTATCAACGTCGAAGGCACGCGCCGCATGCTGGATTTTGCTGCCGGGATGCGCCAGCTTCGGAGCCTCGCCTATGTTGGCACGGCGTACGTAGCCGGTGAGCGCGCTGACTTGGTGCGCGAAAGCGAGCTCGCAGTGGGCCAGAGCTACCGCAACACCTACGAACAGACCAAAGCCGAGGCTGAGGCGCTGGTCCGCTCGCGCCTCGGTTCCTTGCCCGGCGTAATTCTGCGCCCCAGCATCATCGTGGGCGATTCCCGCACTGGCGTCACCTCCAGCTTCAAGATGATGTATTGGCCGCTGAAGATCTACGCGCGCCGGTTGTGGCGCACTGTGCCAGGCTTTCCTGACGCGGTGTTGGACATCGTGCCGGTCGATTATGTCGCTACCTCCGTTGCACGCCTTGTCTTTGACGAGGCCGCTTTTGGCAGCACGGTCCACCTATGCGCCGGACCGCGCGGCAGCGCAACCATCCAGCAGGTCGCTCGTCGCGCGGCAGAGTACTTCCATGTGGCCGAGCCTCGTTATGTCAATCCGAGATTCTTTTTCGCCGCGCTGCGGCCGCTGTTGTTTCTTTCCTTGAGGGGACGCAAGCGCCGCGTGCTGCGCGACGGCCGCGCCTACCGGGACTACTTCACTATGCGTATGCAGTTTGATACCAGCAACGCCGAGCGACTGCTGGAGCCGGCCGGAGTGTGCCCGCCGCCGGTGCTGGACTACCTTGACCGCCTGTTCCATTACTGCGTCGCCAGCGACTGGGGCCGCAAGCCGGTTTCTGCTCTATGAACATCTTCCGCCGCTCCCAACTCGCGCGTGACCGCAGCGTCACGGTGGCAAATCTTGTGGATGAGCTGGTTCGACGGAAAGGAGATTGCGAAGTCTCCGTCGGAGACGACGGCCGCTTTCATCTCTCCGAGCTGCACGCCGACATCTGCTCCATCGATGCCTTTCTCCGTCGCTCGATCGCGCTTTGTCCCGGCCAACCCGTCGCCATCTATCGCACCAACAACCGGCGCTGCTTTCATTGGTTCCTGGCTATTATTCGTGCCGGAGGAATTGCGGTCCCGCTAAACCCGCTCCTCTCCCTCGCCGAAGTGCGTCGCATTCTGGCCGAGAGCGGCACGGAGATTCTGGTGACTGACAAGGCGGTTTTTCAACGAAGCATCAGAGACCGCCACGCGTTGGATGTGCGCACTTGGATACAAGCCGACGATGAGACAGAGACGCTGGATGGATTTGTGCGCATCAGCGACACTGGGGCGACATTCCCGCCTACCACCATCGATCCGGCTGCTACCGTCGCGGTCTTTCATACTTCCGGTACAAGCGGCTTTCCCAAGGGTGCGGCCTTATCGAGCAACGCTCTGCTTGGTGCGCGCGCGTCCACGGTGTTTGCCGGACTGTTTCTAGGGCCGAGAGATCTGGCGCTCATCGCACTGCCCTGGTCCCACATTATGGCCGTAAGTATCGCGCTCTATGGCTTGATGGCAGGCATTCGCGGCTGTTTCCTCGATCGATTCGACGTCGCAGGGGCGTTGGACCTAGTCGAGCGCTTCGGCATAACGACATTCGTCGGAGTGCCTGAGATGTTTGCCCGGCTGGTGAATAGCAACCCGGAACCTGCCCGCCTGAAAAGCGTGCGCGTGTGGCTCTCGGCAAGCGATCACCTGCCCTTTGAAGTTAGGCAACGCCTGCGGCAGTTCGGCGCGCTGGTCCGGTTGCCGGGAGGTCGGCGCGTTCCGCCAGTGCTCCTGAACGGCTACGGCATGGTTGAACTAGGCGGGCTCGCCATGATGGGCGTCGAGTTGTCACTGTTGCCCGGCAGCGGAGATCTGTGCTTCCCCGTGCCGCCGTTTCGCATCCGCGTGGTGGACGAAAACGGGCGTGTGGTTCGAGCCGGCGCCACGGGCGAATGCCAGATCCGCCGTCGCGGTCTTGCGCCGCACTACTGGAAAGACAAGGGCGATGTGCAGGGCTTGCTCAGCAGTGATGGTTGGCTGCGTACCGGCGATCTGGCCACGCGCAACCATCTCGGCCTGATCCGGCTAGTAGGGCGCATGAAAGATGTGATCAAGTCGGGCGGCTACTCGGTATACGTTCGCGAACTGGAAGAGGCCTTACTGGCGCATCCGGCGGTGACCCGCGCCGTCGCCTTCGGCCTGCCCCACAAAGAGAAGGGCGAGATTCCCGTGGCCGCGGTTGAACTGTGCATGGACTCCGTGGTCAGCGAAAACGAGCTGCTGGATTGGGGCCGACAGAATCTTGCAGGCTATAAGGCACCGCGCCGCATCTGGATTCTGGAACCGGACGGTCTGCCGCAGAATCACAACGGCAAGATGCTCCGGCGCGCACTACGAGAGCGGTTTTCGCAAGAAGTGAGCTGAAACTCCTGCCCGTGCCAGGCTATCCGAGACGCTCTGTCAGCCGTCCGGCCACTCAGCCGACTGCGGCGATCGCCTCAGGAGCAGCAGCCGTCGCGATCTCCCGGATGGAATCGATTACCAGTTGGGGCTCGTCAAGATGAATCCAATGGGCGCTCTCTGGTGCAATCACTTGCTGCACGTTGTCGCCGATTCGCCGCAGGCACTCATCTGAGAGCGGGGAAGATTTCCCCGGCGTCAGTAGAAGAACCGGAATTCCGCGGATGGGTTCCGCATTCTGCATTTCCCGCACGGTATCCGGCACGGCCTCTACATGGCTGCGCATACCTGCATAGTAAGCAGGCCGCGACCAGTGGGCTGCGACGATGGGCCAGACCTCCTTCGGCATCTTGCCCACCTCGTCCTTGATCCGTTCGAGCACATGCTTGCCGCCGTTGCCGGCGGCGCCGGCCAGGCGCTCGGCAATGTCTCCGGAGCGGCACAAGAGCGAAGTCACGGCAAGCCGGGCCAATCCCAGTCGCGCAATCGGAATGGCATAGCTTGAGAGCCTCCTGCCGCGGTCAAGCATTGCTTGTTTCGCGGGGTCCAGCGGCGGCCATTCTTCGCAGCGCATCGGGTCCACCAGCACGATGCTGGTCACCTCTTCCGGGTACAAAAGCGCAAAGCGCCGCATCACCAGGCCGCCAAAAGAGTGTCCCACCAGGATGTACGGTGGCCTGATTCCGGCTCGATTGACTAGCTCATGCAGCTCCACGGCGATGTTTCCCGGTGTGCGCGCCGTCCGGCAAGGACTGCTCCAGCCCAGACCGCCCCGATCGTAGGAGGCGGTAGTGGCAAAGCGGGAAACCTTCTCCTGAATGTGGAACCAGTTCAAATTAGTGGCTGCAATTCCCGATTCAAAAAGCACCGTGGGGCCGGCCGATCCCTTTTCCAGCAGGTAGAGTCTGCGCCCGCCTCCGATATCGATCCAGCGGCCCTCGCCGGTATAGCGTAGCCGGTCATAGTGCGAACCAAGCCATTGATACAGAAAGCCCGCCGCGACAAGAGCCGCCGCCAAACAGGGAATAGAGAGAAGGTAGTTCATGGGCCGTCCTAGAAGTGCGTGAGTCGTGCGAGACTGAAGTCCTGCAGGTTGAGATGCGCTTTTGGCGTGCCGCGGTCGATGATGAGCAGCGTCGTACCGGCGCGGCCGCGGATCTTAGCTTCCACCTGACGTGCTGACCAGACGCCCTGCACCTGGTGCAACCCGAAATAGGTGAACTCCTTTACGGTCCCCGAGCCTTTCAGCGTCTTCTCAACGTAGACCGGAAAGCCGCTTGTGTGATCCAGCCAGCTTGTTACGTTGGAAAAGTGCGTCTTATCTGCCGCGCCCGGCGTGCTCCTCACCTGGTCGCAATTGCGAACCCCGAACTTCGTCTCTCCCAGAGCCGTCTGTCCTGCCCAGAAGTACGACGACTCAAGGAAATCCTCGTAGCTGAACCCCTCTCCCAGCGGCCCCTCGTTCCACTTGTCGAAGGGCAGGGCTATTGCCGCTGCGTTGCCCGGATACACAATCATTATTGTGCTCCTTCCCCCGGGCCGCATCGCCAACAGTACGTGAACCCGCGCCCCGGCCGGAGAAGCGACCTGAAACAGCACCCGAAGCACGCCTGGGAACCAGTGCGCTTTGATATTGACAGCATAGCTTGTACGCGCACCATTCCCGTCTACATGCACCAGGTGTCCGCTCAGGCGATAGTCGGCCGATTCTATTCGCTGTCGTTCTGCCGCCAGTGCACCATGCGCGTCCGCGGCGCGGGCGGCCGGCGATAACAGCATCAATGCGGCCAGCGCGAACCGTCCGAATCTCATGCCTCGACCTTTCCGTCTCGGATGGGAATCTGCCGGGCCGCCGCGTGTGCGATTTCGTTTTCGTGTGTTACCACGATCAGGGTCATCCCCCGCTGCTTCTGAATGCCGGTAAGGATCTCCATAATTCGTCCCGAGTTGACGCTGTCCAGGTTTCCTGTTGGCTCATCGGCCAGCAGAACCTCCGGACTGTTTGCGAGTGCGCGCGCAATTGCCACCCGCTGTCGCTCTCCCGCCGAGAGCTGGTTGGGATATTGCTCAGACCGGTGTTCGAGGCCCATTTCCTTGAGCAAATCTCGGGCCCGTGCCGCGCGGTCGAATCCGCCACGGTTCTGCCCGAGCATAGGCACCTGCACGTTTTCGATGGCTCGCAGTGTCGGTATCAGGTGAAATGCCTGGAAGATGAATCCAACATTCTTGGACCGATAGGTGTCAAGGTCAATCGTCGAGCCGAGGCTGGCATTCCGGAAGAGAACCTCGCCGCTGGTCGGACTGTCCAGCCCGCCCAGCAGGTGCAACAGTGTCGACTTACCGCTGCCGCTGGGACCGGTGATGGCCACATACTCGCCGGCGGCAATCGACAGGTCCACTCCGCGCAGGGCCTCGATTCGACCTTCGTCGTAGCTCTTGCACAGGTTTCGCACTTCCAGAGCAGGGCTAGTCATGCCGCAGCGCCTCCACCGGAGAAAGCCGCGCGCCGCGCCAGGCGGGAAGCGCCCCGGCGATCAGCCCGGCCAGAACTGCAATGCCCAGGGCTTCCACCAGAAGGGGGAACGGAAAAGACGCCGAGACGATGCTGGCAGTCTGTGGCAGAGTAGCCAGCAAGCGAAGGGCGCACCATCCAATAGCGATGCCCAGAAACCCGCCGCCCAGGCCAAGCACAGAGGCCTCAAGTTGGATGAGCACCAGCACCTGCCACCGCTTCCAGCCCAGCGCACGCAGGATGCCGATTTCCCGTGTGCGCTCAAAGACACACATCGCCATGGTGTTGGCGATTCCCAAGATGCCTATGAGCAAGGCGATCGAAGAGGTGCCCCATGCAGAGGCGTGTGCCAGGCGGACAAACTCATTGTTCCCGGCGCGCTCGGCTGCTGGAACTGCGCGCAGTCCTGGGAGAGCAGCCTCGATTTGAACCTGTGCGCGCTTCAGATACTCTTCCGGGGTCTCTCCGGGGGGCGCGGGGCGCAGGCGCACATGGATGGTCGACACTTTGCCTTGCAGGCTGCTGAGCTGCTGCAACTGGTCGAGGGGCATGATGACCGCGTCAGCCTCCAACGCCGAGCCGCCGTGATAAATGGCAACAACCGTGAAGAGAGATCCTTGAATCTCCAGCGTGTCGCCAGGTTTCTTGCTCAGGTTGTTGGCTAAAAGGTTGCCCAGCATCACTTCCGGATGACCATCACGGAAAGGCCGTCCCGATAACAACTGGAGTGATTGGAACTCGTAGGAGTCCGCCTTCCAGCCGAAGGCCAGTGCGTTGACCTCCGGGGTCAGATCCATCACGTTGTAGATCATCGGCGTGGCTTGTGCCACGATGGGCAGCGCCTTCAGCTTTGCTACTGCCGACTCATCCAAAGAGGTATTCAGAAAGGTCTGCTGAATGACGGCGATGTCAGTGCCGCTGCTTGAGTAGATGCGCATCCATTCGTGTTCAAATGCACTGGCAAATCCCACCAAGCCCACAAACGCGCCGATGGCCATTCCAATTCCGCAAAGTGTCAGTAAAGTCCTCAGCCGTCGACGCCCGAGATTCTTCCATACAAATCCTGTGAACGACAGTTGAGAGGTCATGAAGTCGAAATGAGTCCTCGCATTTCCGGAACTGGGGAGAGCAGAGTGCCAGTTTATCCAGCAGTAACGGCTCTGTCTATCCATGAGGTAGGCTTCAACATGGTTTTGTCAATTTCTGCCCAACATATCTACGGATAAAATCATCTGTATTTGATTGAATTTGCTTGTCTTACTGTTCCTGATGTCTCTTCTCATTCGAACTGTACGGCCCGACCTCTTGTGCCAAAGAGCTTGCAGGTGTAACGCCAGTTTTGAAGGGGCCTCAGCTTATGGCCCAACTAGCTTTCATGCCTCTTCTGCAAGATATGCGCTATGAGTCAGCTGGGCCAAACGAACTCGTTTGAAGTGACGAGCAAGTTGGGCCCTAGCCCGCTGGGGCGATTTGGGTTGTCGCAGGCAGCGGGCTTGGAGGTATTCTCTTCACCGGCGCCATTCGCACAATGTAACTGCCGTAGGATATCTGGCCGCCTTGTGTTGAAGTTGTGTAAAGGCTGGCCATTGTTTGTTGGAACGGCTTCGCGTGACAGCGGCACCGGACGATGTCAATTTCGATTGATAGAGGAGAGATAGTTTGAACCGCAGCCAAGTATTGAACCTGTTTGAGAATAAGCGCCTCATTGCCATCCTGCGGGGCGACTTGCGAGGGAGAGAACTGGAAATTCTGGCGGCTCTCGAACAGGCAGGCATTGCAGCGGTGGAGATGTCCATCGTATCTCCTGATTTCGATGCACTCCTTGCGCGCATTGCGGTGAGTTTTGGATCTCGAATGGCAATTGGAGCGGGGACCATTCTCACGCTTGACGACCTTGATCGGGCCATTACCGCAGGAGCTTCGTTTGTCGTGTCCCCGGATGGAAACCGCGAAGTGATTGAAGCTTCTCTGCGTGCGGGCCTCGTCTCGGTTCCCGGAGCCTTTACGCCGACGGAAATTGTGCAGGTGAAACGCTGGGGTGCGGACGCAGTGAAGATGTTCCCTGCCGGCAGCCTTGGGCCCGAGTATGTTCGGGCGGTTCGCGCTCCGCTGCCCGACTTGCGGCTTGTGCCGACTGGTGGAGTGCGTCTTACCGACCTGCCCGCCTATTGGCAGGCTGGTGCATGGGCTGTTGCGGTGGGATCGGAACTGGTGAACGCATCGCGAATCAAGGATCCGGATTTGGTGGAACTGAGAGCGGTCGCGCGCGCCTTTGCTGTTGCGACGGAGAAGGGCCAACATGGCGCAGAGTGAGGAGTGCGTTGTTTGCCTGGACATGGGCACCACGCGTACGCGCGCATGGCTCGTTGTTGACGGGCAAGTGAAGATCAGACTCGCCGAGGATTTCGGCGTAAGAGACCGTGCGATCTCTACGAACCCCGTGGCTGTGGAGGAGCAGCTGCGGGCATTGCTGCTTCGGGTCACGCAACCGAATCGAACTGACGCGATTGAGCCAATACCCACGCATATCGCAGCTGCGGGCATGATCGGCGCTCCAAGTGGGCTTGTCACTGTGCCTCATGTGTTGGCGCCGGCAGACGCCGACAAGCTTTCTGCGTGTGTGCAGATCATTAATAGACCAAATATCTCGAAGCTGCCATTCTTTATTGTTCCTGGCGTGCGCACTGCGGCGATCACCAGTGGCATTGAAGGAATCGAATCGGGGGATTTGATGCGCGGCGAGGAGTCGCTTTGCGTGGGGCTTCTCCAATCGGGACAGCTTCAGCCGAGCGACGCAGTTCTCAACCTCGGCTCTCATTGGAAGTGGATTCTGATTGGGCAGAACGGCAGCATTGAGCGAAGCCGTACGTCACTTACAGGTGAACTGATTCACTCGGTGCAGGCGCACACGCTGCTTGCCAGTGCCTTGCCACAACATCGTCCTGTTCGGCTGGCTTCGGACTGGCTGGAGCATGGCGCGCAGCAAGCGCGGCAAGAAGGTCTCACCCGCGCGCTCTTTTGTGTCCGTCTTCTGGAACAGAATGGGGAGGGAAATCCAGAGGAGTTGCTGTCCTATCTCTACGGGGCGGTGCTGGAGACTGAGATCAGCGCAGTGCGCAAATCTGCCTTTTTTGCATCCGTGCGAAGAGTGGTGATCGCCGGCGCTCCCGCGCTCGCGGTTGCGTGGGCGAACCGCATGGCGGAACTCGGATGGAATGCGGCCACACTTACAGAAGCAGAAGTGGAGCAGGCGTACCTGGACGGATTACGGGCGATCGTGAAGCGATCGCGCTTATGCAGGAACTCGGACGGCGATGCTTGGCAGGGGCAGCCGAACACAGGATATTGAAGCACCGGATGCGCATCGCGGAACTCAAAGATCAGACAGTCGGATTACAACTGCACCAACTCGTGCAGTGTCGAGTGAGCCTCTTATTTCCGTTCCGCAATCTGTGATCCAGTTCGACTTTCGTCGCAATCGTGTCGAGACGGTAAGGTTTGCAAGAAACGACCAATCACTCTATTCGAGCGGAGCCTAAGCCCTAGGGTCGGTGAGGGGATTCCGGGGATGGCAACGGCCTGCGCTGTGGTTATCCAACACTACCGGCGTCTGGTGGTCGCTTGCGGTTCAAGTGGCGATGCGCAAGCGCAGAGTGCGCATTTTTGGCCGCTACAGCTTGCCAGTGCGCATGTTTGTTTCGATCTCTTCGAGTGTCTTCTTTCGTGTTTCCGGCAGGCGGAAGTAAAGGAAGAGAAAACCTGCCAGACAGATTGTTGCGTAGCTCAGGAAGGTTCCTGCTGCTCCAAGCGCGGCGTTTAGCAAGGGAAAAGTGTAAGTGAGTAGAAAGCACGCCGTCCACAGCGCAGTGATGGCGATGGACATGGCGCTGCTCCGGATGCGGTTGGGAAAGATCTCCGCGATCACCACCCAGGTTGCCGGAGCCAGCGACATGGCGTAGCAAGCGATGGCCGCAAGCACCAGCACAAGCATCGGCATACCTTTCATTTGCAGGCGGTAAAGTACACCGAGGGCCGTGTAGATGACCACCAACCCTGAGACGCCGGTGAGTAGCAGAAGGCGCCGGCCGTAGCGGTCAATGGCTGCGAGCGCCACAAGCGTAAACACCACATTGACTGCGCCAGTGACCACGATGTTGAAGAGGATGTCGGAAACCTGATAGCCAGCGGCCGAAAAGATCTCCTGTGCGTAATTGAAGATGACGTTAATTCCGCACCACTGTTGGAGAACGGCAAGCAGCACTCCGAGGAGCAGAACCTTTGCCATACCCGGCGAGGATAACTCCTGCCACACGGAGTGTTGCGGCCGACCATCGCTGGCGACCGCAAAGTCGTCCATTACCTGCTGCGCATATGCCCGGCCACCGAGCCGCTCCAGAACCAGGACAGCTTGCCGGTTGCGGTACTTTGATGCCAACCAGCGTGGACTCTCCGGCACAAGAAACGTTGCGATCAGGAAGAGGACAGAGGGAATGGCGGTGACCCCAAACATCCAGCGCCACCCCCACTGGCCATTCCACGAAAGCAGAATCTCATGCGCGGTTGCGCCAGACGGCACAGGGCTGGCGATGAGCCAGTTCACTACCTGCGCAAGAAGGATTCCAAAGACGATTGCCAATTGGTTGAGAGATACGAGACGACCGCGCAAGTGCGCCGGAGAGATCTCTGCGATATACATCGGCGCGATGCCGGAGGCGAGACCGATGGCGTAGCCTCCAGTCATTCTCCAGGCTACAAAGGTGGTAAAGTGGCCGGCCAGGCCGGTTCCGAGCGACGAGACACCAAAGATGAAGGCAGACAGCGTGAGCAGGCGCCTTCTGCCAAAGTGATTGCTGAGTCCTCCGGAAGAGACGGAGCCGATCAGGCAGCCGATGAGTGCGCAACTCATTGCCCACCCTTGAAGGGAAGGAGAGTCAAGCTGGAAATAGCGCTCATAAAACGGCTTTGCGCCGCCGATGACTACCCAGTCATAGCCAAACAGCAAGCCACCCAACGCACCGGCCGCAGCGGCCAGCCAGACATATATGGGGTTGAAGGAGTCGTTGCGGTGTTCTCCGGCTTCAGGTGTGCTGATGGGTATGATCATGATGCAGAATCCACCTCAAGCCCTGCTTGCGCTGCGTTGCTGCCTTGCTTTAGCCAAGCAAGCGCTTCAGCCGCGAAGAGATGGTTGGGATCTTCGGCTAAAACCTGCTTCAATTGAGAAGCAGCCCCTGCCTCATCACCAAGCCCGTGGCTGGCCAATGCGCTTAATAGTAGCGAATCAATGCGATTTCGTTTGGTCAGGTCATCATCGAAAAGTAGCAGGTTAGGCAGCGACGTGGCGAAGTAGTCAATCTTTGCATCTGTTGCCATCTGGCGTTGGGCAAATTCCGCAAGGCCTGACAGAACTTCTCGCGCGGTCCGATAGTGGCCTAGTGCCATCAGCGCCATCGCTTGAAAATAAGAGTGAACGCCCACGGCAGACGACGGCGCCGCGGCCAGTTCCCAGTAGCGGAGCGCGAGTTCAGCATCGCCGAGTTGCCGGGCTGCGAGTCCTGAGAAATAGTCCAGGTCGCGCTCCAGCGTGAGAAGATGCTTGCCCTCACCCAGATTGTGCGGGTAGTTGCGAGCGGCCGTAAAGTGCTGGAGAGCTTGGGAGGCATTGCCCGCAGCCAGAGCCGTTCTACCGAGTGCCCTGTGTGCGTGAACGTACTGGGCAGACACCAGTCCTTCGCCACCTTCCCAAGGGCTGAAGCGCCGTGTATTCAAGCACTCCAGCGCCGCTTGCCAACGCCCACATTGATTCAGCAGGGTAATGAACTCCACGGTTAGATCGTCTCTGCGCGTCACCAGATCATGGTGTTCCTCGAGGCTACGCAGTCGCTCTTCGGGAGAGGCCAGCCCTGCTCTCTTCTTCAGTTGATCCCATTCATACAGCAGGCGTGCATCTTCGCCATTGACGGCGAAGGCCCGCGCATACATCCGGTCTGCGGCTTCCGCATTGTGCAATACATTGAATTCCGCGATCCCCAAATTGCGCCAGGGAATCGAGAAGGACCCATCGAGTTCAACGGAACTGCGCCAGCAGCGAATTGCGTCGTCATAGCGGCGCTTGTCGTAGTAGAGATTGCCGAGATAGTAGTGCGCCCTCGCGCTCGATGGCTTCCGCTGGATCGCATCCTCAAGCACAATCATCTCTTCCAGGCGAGCTGGAAAACTGTATCGAGGTGACGCCGCTTCTGCATGGGCCGCATACTCGCTGGACTTTTGTGCCTGGCCAAGCAATGAGGCAAGCCACGAGAGCGTATACCAGAACATCGGATGCTCCCAGTGTGCAGCCTGACCGCATGCTTGCAGCAATGCGAAGGCATCTTCGCGAAGTCCAGACCAGATGAGGTCGTATGCAACATCCAGCAGTGTCTGGACGTCACCCTCAAG
>VFSW01003076.1_pt1 | contig 25009 bp, 17 predicted proteins | sample 5358111 | NCBI WGS metagenome assembly VFSW01 (sample SAMN11554181, study PRJNA540505) | mine drainage metagenome | isolation source: sediment from site ElyBrook_90M | place: USA: Ely Copper Mine, Vershire, VT | collected 2017
GGTTCCGTAGACCAGTGCTCTATCCAGCTGAGCTATGGGCGCTCCCTGCGACGGACAGCGGACCATAGTCGTGCTGCTCGCTCTGTCAACGGCACATGGTTTCCCCGCCGGCATCGAGAGCCCCGCAATGTTTTCAGCCCACGCCGGGCACCGCGATCCCCGTGCCCGCCCCGGACACCCCGTCCGCAGCACCAGGAAGGGGAGGAATGCCAGGGATCGCTCTAGAAAAGCGCACATCCGACCGAAGAGTTGCCAGAGGGCCACGGCGTCGCTGCGGTTGGCACGCCTGCTGCTCTGCTTCGGAACGCCCTCTTCCTTCGCCTTGCTTAGGCTTGGCTTGGTCCTCGCTTCCGTAGGTTTACGCTTTCCCTTGCCTTCTACCCCGTGGGGCCAGCACCTTTGACGTGGCGCGCACTCCCGCCGAGCGGACTGCGCGCCACGGCGTTTTTGTGCAGCCCGCTTGTCGGCGAGAGGACGGCTCGCCATGCTAGATGGCGCGATAATGGACATGCGGAGAGTGACCACGGCGCTTTCGCTGTTGTTCGCGGCGCCGGCAGCCGGCGCTGCCCTCTTCACCCTCGACGCTTCCGCTCAATCGCCGGGCGATCGACCATGGCTTGGCATCGCTATGGATGGTGACGCCGGTGTCGGCGGTGTCCGTATCCGACACGTCGTGCGGGGCTCGCCAGCGGGCCGCGCGGGCATCCGGGAGGGCGACCGCATCCTTCGGGTCGCCGGCGCCACCGTGACACGGGGGGCGGACGTCGTGAGCGCCGTAGCGGCTCGTGGCGTAGGCGAAGGGGTCGATATCGCGTTGTCGCGAAATGGGCGCGAACAGACTCTGCGTCTCACGCTCGCGCGCATGCCTTCGCAAGACGAGATGTTGCGCATGGGTCTCGTCGGGGCCTTCGCTCCCGCTCTGAGTAGCGTCGAGGCGGTGAGTGGTGCGTTCCCCCCATCCATAGCGACCTTGCGCGGGAAAGTCGTGCTCCTTGACTTCTGGGCAACTTGGTGTGCGCCCTGCCGCATGGTTGTCCCTAGACTGGGAGACCTGCAAGTGCGCTACGGCGCGCAGGGCCTGAGTGTCCTCGGGGTCTCCACCGAGGACCCTGACGAGGTCGCGCAGTTCGTACAGCGCATGTCCATCCGGTATGCCGTCGGCGTCGACAAGCACGCCGAGACCACGAGGAATTACGGCGTCGCCAGCTTGCCGACACTCGTCGTCATCGACAGGCGTGGCATCGTCCGCGACGTCGATGTCGGATACGACTCGTCTCGGGATAATCAATTCGAAGCGACGGTCCGCGCCTTGCTCGGCGAGCCCGCGCCGACCGACTGAACGGCTGACACGCACTCTCGTCCGCGTTCCGGTTGCCCCCAACGCCCCCCGTCAGATGCCGTCCGCTGGCGGGTGGACCGGATGAATGCGCCCCTCTAGTCGTCTGCTCGTCCACACTCTATTTGTTGCATCGACGATTACCGCGCCCACCCCGTCGAGCGACTCGACCAGCGCGAGTCCACGTTCCGCCCCGAGGATGAAAACCGCGTCGTCGACCTCGTCGGCCAACAGGGCCGTCGGCGCCCAGATGGTGACGCTGCGCGAAGCCCTGGCTGGGTAGCCTGTCATCGGGTCGATGATGTGGTGGTACCTCTTGCTGCCGACGACGTAGCTGCGCTCGTAGTCTCCCGCGGTGCTGAACGCGTGATCGCTGAGCGCCATCGTCGCGAAGTAGTCCCCCGCCAGCCCGCGCGGGTCGCGCACGCCAGCGATCCAAGGAGAGCCGTCGGGTTTGTTGCCATGTGTGTACAGGTCTCCCCCCGCCTGCACATAAAACGACTCGATTCCGGCGTCGGACAGGACCTTCGAGGCGCGATCGACCGCGTATCCCTTGGCGATACCTCCCAAACCGATGCGCACGTGCTCCTCGTCAAGGAACACCGTGCGCCGCGCCGCGTCGAGCTTCACGTGCCTGTAGCCAACATACTTGCGTTGTGCCTCGACGTCGGCCGCCGAAGGAGGGTGTGGGTCGAGGTCCTGGTCGAACTTCCAGAGGCCGTGGAGCGTCTCGAATGTGATGTCGAAGCAGCCGCTGCTCATCTCGCTCGCATGCAACGCCTCCCGGACGACGTCGAAGGTTTCTGGACCCACCACCACGGGCGCCTTGCCGGCCGCCGCGTTCACGCGCGACACCTCGCTGGCCGGATCCCAAGTCGTCATCAGCTCTTCGATCCGTCGGATCTCTGCGGTCGCCTTGGCGAACGCCTCACGCACCTTTGTGCCATCCACGCCCGGACAGGTGAACGCCGCAAACGCGAGATGTGTCCCCATGGCGTGACCCTCGGCCGTCACCTTCTCTCGTGCGCAGCTCTCGACCTTGGCTCCGGCTCGGGGCACCTCTCCGCGGGGGGCCGCCTTGCCCTTGCACGACAGTGCCACCGTCCCTACAAGCCCAGCGAACGCCACTCTGGCCCCGCGTTTGAAATTCATTGGCGCGCGCGCAGAGGCTAGCGCAGGCGCTTCGCCCATGTCGCCCGCCCCGTAGGTCGAGCCCCGGCGCCTAAAGCACCGTCACGTCGATTTTGTGACGACCGGCCTGGTGCACCATGAGCTGCGCGAGTGCCTTCCCGTCAGCAACCTCGGGCAGCCGCTCGAAGCCACCGCCGTAGAGCTGAAATCCCGTGCGTTCGCCGTCGACGATGAGCCGCGTCACCTGCGGCCAGCCCCACCTTCGTGCTCTCGGGATGCCCAGCGGCAAGAGAGACCGGGACTCGATCCAATCATCCGTCACGATGACGCCTCGCATCTGCGTCCTCACGACAGTCGCGAGCGCGCTCACGAGCACCACCACCGCGACGACGCTCACCGAAAGCGGCCGAATGCGGTCCCCCTCGACAGCCCATGCGAAGAGCCAAGAGCCCGGTGGCGAGCCATACGCCAGCCATGTGACCCCTGCGAATACCATGGCCGCGGCCAGGTAGACCGCCGACGGAATACGAGCGCGCATGGGCGGCCCGAACTTCACGCGCGCCCCCGCGGGCGGCTCGTAGGTCATCTCGAAGCGGGCGACCGTGCCGTTCGCGTCGGTAACGCTGACCCGGTCGCCCAGTTCATCGACGACGACAGGGATAGCTCCTTCGCGCTGTACACGAGGTGTCATCGAGTCGGGCATCGGGCTCGCCATGCCATCCTGACACGGACACGAGGCGACCGCTTGGGTAGGTTGGTCCTTGTCTGTCACCGAGCCTCTGGCCCCGCTTGCCGCGCCTTGCCCGCGCGCCGATGCTCACGGAGACTTGCCATTGCGCTGCGGCTCGGATTGATGACCAACAGGCCGTGATCGCCATCGAGGAGCGCGACATCCCCATCTGCAGCCCACCGGAACATGCCTTGGACGTCGATGACGGCGGGCACGTCGAGCAGCCGGAGCAGCGCGTGCACGCGGGGCCCGGAGGCTCTGTCGCTGAGGGCGACTCCAGCGGGCTGGGAGCGGGCACTCACCAGGAGATCGAAGACCGTCAGGGTGTCTCCCACGAGGAGAGCCTTGCTCGGCAACGATGACCGTCGCTCCGAGCCGGCCAGAACCGTCAGCGCGTCGCACAAGTCTTCGATGTCCTTGGCGCGCTCCTCGAGGAACACATCGCGGGTGAACGACGCCGCCGTCCGCGCGGCCTCGCGCGCAACCTGAGCGAGCGCCCGAGCCACGCTCTGGCCTTTCCCGACGAGCTCTAGCGCTCGCTCGCGCAGGCGCATGTCGGCGAGAATCTCTTCGTACGTCGACAGGAACTTCGATTCGCGCTCGAGCCTTAGCGTTGCTGCGCGTTCCCGCAGGCCACGGATTGCCTTCTCAGCCATGTCGAACGTACCGCGGAGGACCTGTCTGGCGGCAGGTGCGTCCTCAGATGGACCCGCCCCCGCCGGGCGTGCCGCCGGCCTGCGAAGCGCCGCGATGGTGCCGAGAGCGCGTCCTGCGACGACGGGGCGCCCGGTGAGCGTCACCCTGCGTGCGCCTACCCCCCCGGAGCGGCGCGCGCCCCGTTCGCGGGCTTCGTCCACGATCTCCGCGTGACGGATGCCAGCGGCGATGAGAGCGCCCAAGACCGTGAGGAGCTCGACGTCGTGGTCCCCGAATGGTACGTCACGACGCTGCACGACGAGCGCTCCGAGCGGTCCACTCTTGCCGCGAATGGGGACTGCGAGAAATACTGGAAAGCGTTCTTCGCCCAGCTCCGCGAAGTGCTTGTAGGAACCGTGCTGCTTGGCGGTCTCCGTCGAGATCGGCCGCATGTACTCGATCGCCTCCCCGGTGATCCCCTCCCCGACTCGAAGCCGCACTTGTCCGAGCGCGCTGTTCGCGAACCCCACATTGCCTCGCATGACGAGTGCGCTCTTGTCCCCCTCGATGAGGTAGAGCGAGCAGACGTCCGCTCGCAGCAGCGCGGCAATCCTCCGCGGCGCTTCGTCGAGGAGCGTGACGAGCGGCATCGGCCGCGCGGTGAAGGCGACGAAATCGAGCACTCCGTCGAGGCGCGGGTTCCCACGCTGGTGAACGTGAGGGCGTGCGGAAGCGTACTTCCCCATGGCCGACTGCGATTATGGCACGCCTGGCGTGTCGTGGCGGCGTCGAGTACCGTCCGCCACTCATGAGCATCCGCTTCCCCTCCGCCGAGTGGTGCACGGCCTACCGTGACGCCATCAACGGCAACTCCGCCTACAAGAGCGCCGGAAAGGACTGGACGAACGGCCCCGTCGCGATGGTGGTCTCGGCCGAGCCGGCGATCGGCATCCCAGAGGACATGGCCATGTGGCTCGACGTCCACCAAGGGACCTGCCGCGAGTGCCGCCTCGTCTCGCGCGAAGAGGCCGAGAAGGCCTCGTTCGTCATCGTCGCCAGCTACGCGCGCTGGAAAGAAGTCATCCGCAAGGAGCTCGACCCGACGAAGGGCATGATGCAGAACAGGTTGAAGCTCACGAAGGGCCACATGCCGACGATGGTCAAGTACGTCACGGCCTCCAAGGAGCTCGTCGAATCGACGTCGAGGGTGCCGACGAAGTTCGTCGACGAGTAACCGCCCTGACCTCCAAGGGCGATTGTTTGAAGAGAGAACTTGACCAGCGCATGAGAAGTCTTCGATCATCACGCTCGTGAATGCGCACGCGGCGCCTCCGGTGGTGCTGGTCGCTGACGACGAGCCGACGATGTTGGAGCTTGTCGCGCGCCACCTGCGGTCGATGGACAACCCGAAACTCGAAGTGCTCGAAGCGTCCGACGGGGACGAGGCGTGGACCCTTGCACGCGAGCGGCTGCCCGATCTCGTCGTGCTCGACGTGATGATGCCCGGAATGAGCGGCTGGGAGGTCTGCCGTAAGATCCGTCAGGACGCGTCGTTGGCGCATGCCGGCGTCTTGATGCTGACCGGCATCGGCGAGAACTTGAACGAGACGACGAGCCCGCTCTTCGGCGCCGACGACTACATCGACAAGCCGTTTGATTTCCAGTCGCTCGACCAGAAGGTCAAGAAGGTGCTCGCTTCGAGAGCGGCGCAACGAGAAGCAGTTCCCCGGCCGGTTGGCAACGGGGTGGGCGGGGCGGTGAAGCCGCCGAAGTTCAAGACGGAAGTGAAATCGCGCTCCAAGCAACAGACACAAAGAAAAAAGCCCGCCGTCAGGGCGGAGAAAGGAAAGAAGATCATGGCTGCTAAGAAAGCGAAGAAGGCCGCGAAAAAGGCCAAAAAGTCTGCCAAGAAGGCGAAGAAGAAGTAAAGCTGCGGTAACCGTATGACCAAGGGCCCGCGTCGTCTCGCCTCCAAGGCAGCCGGCGCGACCTTCTTATGTCGATGGTTAGTCGCTGGAAGTTGTGGGAACAGATCTCGCGGCAGGGAGTGCGCCTCCCGTGCCCGGCGCCCGCGTCAGGTCTGCGGCGCATCGTCGCGACCTGCGCGTCCAACCGATCGACTTTTCGTCGTTCGGGCGCTGGAGAAACTCGAGCGCCTCAAGCGTTCACGGGTGCGTTTCCCCGAGTTTTTTCTCGATGCCGCTGTAGCGATCGACTCTGCGGCCTACGGCACATGCGAGCAGCTTGGCGTCCCCCACGAGCACCACTGACCGCCTCGCCCGCGTCACTGCCGTGTAGAGCCATTCGCGCGTGAGCAAAGGCATGTCCGTCTCAGGCAGGATCACGATGACCTTTTCGTGCTCGGAGCCTTGCGCCTTGTGCACGGTCGTCGCGAAGGCGGAGGCCAGCTCTCCCAGCGATTCGAGCGGGAAGGCCGTCCACGTTCCACGCCTCTTGAAGACGCCGAAGAGGGCCGGGCCTTCTCCGGCGTCTGCCTGGACCACCAGCCCGAGATCGCCATTGTATAGCCCGCGGTCGTAGTCGTTGCGCTCGACCAGCACCGGCACGCCCGGACAGAGCCTCGTGCGCCCGTTCCAGCGCATCGCCGGAGGCAGGAGCGATCGCCAGCGATCGACGAGCTGTCGGTTGACGGCCTGTGCGCTGGTCGGCGCGGCTTTCGCGCGGGTGGCGCAGAGGACGCGCGTCCTCTGGTGGTGCGAGAGGAGGGCGTCGAGGGAGGCAGCGGCTTCGCCGTCGAAGTTCCCCGAAGTGAGGGAATGGGTGCGCGACGCGTGGCGGGCGAGGGCTTCGAGCGGAGGGGACTGGGACTGCCGCCAGCGCTCGAGGAGAGCGTCGCCGACTTCGTCCCAGGACGCGTCGAGATGCTCGACGCCCTCGAATGCGATATCGGCCGGAGCCGCACGCCGTGCGCCCAAGGCCCCCCGCAGCCCGTCCACCGACCCAGCGTTCACGGACCGCGCGAAATCGAGAATGCCCTTGCCTGCAGGGTCGTCCGAGACGCGAAGGTTGGTCGCCAGCCGGGTCGCACCTAGCGTCGCGCACAGGTCGCGGAAGACGGCCCCCGCATCGATCGAGGGCAGCTGGTCGGCGTCTCCAAGGAGAACGAGTCGCGCGTCGTCCTTCAGGGCGCGGAGGACGCGGTCCATCAGGGCGAGGTCGATCATCGACGCTTCGTCCACGATGACGACTCGGCAAGGGAGGGGGTCATTCTCGTGGCGAGCGAAGCGCCCCGTCGAGGGGGACCACCCGAGCAGGCGGTGGATCGTTTGCGGGGGCGGGCCCAGCTCGGCGAGAGCTGCGTCCGCGATGTCGTGCGCGATCGCCGAGAGGCCTGTGGCGATCGACTCCTCCAGCCTGTGCGCCGCTTTCCCCGTCGGCGCGGCTACCGCCACCTCTCCCATCGGCACTCCCGCCCAGGCGAGGGCGCGCAAGAGCGCCACCACGATCGTCGTCTTTCCCGTGCCCGGACCGCCCGTCACGAGGGCGAGCGGCGACGCGAGCGCCTCGCGCACCGCACGCTTTTGCTCCACGCTCAATCGCGGCGGGCCCTCCGCGATGGCGGCGACGGCACGATGCCACGCGCGAGCGCCTTCGCGCGATGCCTCCCTCGCGACGCGCGATCGCACCCGCCGGCAGAAGCTGTCTTCGAGTGCGAACATTCGCTCGGTCGAGAGCCAGTCGCCTTCGATAACGAGCGGCTTCCGGTCTCCGGGGCCGCCGATCACCGACCTCACCGGGTCGGTTGAGCCGGCCCTGCGCGCTCGGTCCAGGAGCGCCAGCGCGGCCGAGCGCTCGGCTTCCCGCCCGACCGCTGCGAGGGCGAGGGGAAGCCGGGCCTCGTCGATCGGGATGCGGGTGCTTCCCGATTGCATCGCGCCGACGCAAGCAGCGACTACGGCGGCCAGCGCACGAACGGAGCCGGCGTCGAGCCCCCGCGCGCAGCGCGCGATCTCCCATCCCAGGTACGCCGGTTCGACCGCGTCGCCCTCGGCTTCGACGACCTGCTCCTCGGGAGGCGCGGCCTTTCGTCGCACGAGAAACCGGAGCCTAGCGGTGCCCGCCGGCGTGAAGGGGCTCACGGCGTCTCCCCGGCCGGCGCCGCCCCGTGCTTGCTCAGCCAATCGCTCCACGAGACCACCTCGTCCCAAGTGGGCCTCATCGACCACACGCCTGCGCCGCGCTCGTCCATCCCTCGAAGGAAGCAGTAGAGAAGGCCGCCGAACCGCCTCTCGTACGCGGCGCGGTCCTCGACGTCGATGAGCTTGATGGTCGCGAGCGTGTAGAGCCTCACTTGCTCTCCGTAGTGCTCCTCAACGTGGCGGACGAGGGCGCCCGTGCTGTAGTCCGTCCGCGAGTCGGTCTTCCAATCGACGAAGTACGTTCGGCCGTCGTGCTCGAACGCGAGGTCGATCGACCCGCGGGCGAAGGCGCGTCGGTTCGGCACGGGAAAGACGAAGTCCATCTCCCGCACGACTCGGAAAGCCCTCGCGAATCCGTCGATCCGGGCGCCGCTGCCCGGCAGGTCGATCTCCGTCGAATATGCGCGCCAGACGAGATGCTCCGCGTGCGTGCGCTGCGCAGAGTCGACGCGGTGGATCCACAGCGCCTCCTCGACGAGAGCTGCGATGTCGGCGCGGGCGCGCCAGGAGTCGAAGTCCGCCTCGTCGAAGGAAGCGAGCGGGACACGCTCGAGCAGCTCATGCACGAACACCCCGGAGGCCTTCGCCGAGCGGAGCGGCGTATCGATCGTCGAGCTCAGAGCTTCCTCGCTCGACTTTTCGTCCCGCCGATCCGAGTGGTCCCGCATGATCTCCGGAATCGCGGAGCGGGAGCGCGCCCGATTTCGCCCCGACCGCATGCGCGTGTAGGAGGTTGCTATGAACCCCGCGTGTTTCTCGCGCAGAGCGCGGTAGGCGCGGTTGTCGTCCGTGGCTCGAAGGAGATGGACAGGGGGCGCGTGTGTCGGTAGACGAGTGTCGTTCGCCGGAGCCGAGGCGGGCGCGACCTTCGCCTCCGTCACCGCCTCGACCGAAATAAGCGAATGTCCTTCCTGGACTAGGGCGCAGACCCGCCGATGGACGATCTCGTACGCACCCCGCACTTTGACTGGGTCCCCGTCGTGCATTGCGGACGGGACATACAGCCTCCCCATCGCTCGCGTCAGCGCAACGTACATGAGCCTCTGCTCGTCCTCGCGCTCCTCCTCGGCGGCCTTCGCCTTCACTTCGTTCGGGACGTTGCCAATCCATGCGCACCGGCGCTCGCCGTCGTGGAACACGCGCGGCTCGTCGGGTCGCGGGGGAGAAAGTCCTCCCGCGAGGAAGACCACGGGCGCCTCGAGCCCCTTCGCCTTGTGGATTGTCATGATCTGTACCGCGCGGCGCTCGCTCTCCAGCCGCTGCAGATTGCCCTCGATGTCGAGGGGCAGGCGAGTCTTGTCGATGAGCCCGGAGAGCAGGTACACCAAGTCCCCGAGCATGACCCGCGCCTGTCGGGCGTGCTCGAGGAGGATCTCGAAGATGTGCACGTAGTTAGTGAGCTCGCGTTCGCCGTCGCCGAAGAAGATTTCGCGTCGGAGCACGCCCGAGTCCTCCACGATCGCCTCGAAGAGCCGATCGAAATCGCGCGCCTCGGCGAGAGCCTTCCAGCGCGCAAGGTGCGCGACGAGCGGGTGGGACGCGGGTAGATCGCGGGCGCGATCGACGTCCGCCAGCGGCAAGTCGAAGAAGCGCGTGAGCCACGCGCTCGCTCTACAGGAGCGGTCCGCCGGGTCGTCGATGGCGGCGAGGAGGGCGCGGATCTCGAGTGCCTCGTCGGATTGAAACAGGCCATCTTCCTTGTAGTAGACGAAGGGAACGCCCGCCGCGCGAAACGCTCCTCCGACGACGCGTGCTTCGTCGTTCTTGCGCGTGAGCACGAAGATGTCAGAGTACGTGAGCGCCCGCCCGTCGAGCCTGAAGGGATGTTCGGGACCGGCGATACGCAGGATCTCGAACGCGATGCGTGCCCCGAGGCGCGGAAGGTCGATGGCGCCGTCGAGCTGCAAGACGTGCACGGGTGTCACCGGGCGCCCTTCGGCGTCGAGGAGCACCCGCTCGGGGCGCCCGCACGTGACCGGGGAGTACTCGACGGGACCCGTGAAGAAGGGCTGGCGCGCGCCCTGATCGAGTAGGGCGTTCGTCGCTTCGACCAGGGCCGGGGTGGCGCGGTAGCTGCGCAGCAGCGGAATGGGCAGACCGCCCGTACCTAGAATCTCGCCGCGCGCGCGCAGATAGGTGTCCACGTCGGCGCCGCGGAAACGGTAAATCGACTGCTTGGGATCGCCCACGAGGAAAAGTACGCTCCTTCGCGAGTGGGGCTCGAAGAAGGCTCGCCGGAGGATCGACCACTGCGTCTCGTCGGTGTCCTGGAACTCGTCGACGAGCGCGTACCGCCACCGATCGCGCATCGAAGCGCGCAGCGCGTCTCCACGGGGGCCGGCAAGGGCGGCGTCGACGAGGAGCAGCATGTCGTCGAAATCGAACTGCCCGGTCTCCCGCTTGCGCCGCGAGAGCTCCTCGCGCACAGGGCCGAGCATCGTCTGCGCCACGGCGGCGGTCAGAGAAGGCGTGGAGCGCGCGAGTGCGAGAGCCGCCGAGCAAGCGCGGCCGAGGGGGCTGCCGTCGAACGAAGCGGCGCGCAGCTCCTCGCAGACGTAGGCGATCGTGGCTCTCTTCGCTGCCGCCACGTATCGCGGGGTGAACGGCGCACCCCCCCGAGCCTGGTCGACCACATCGGCCAGCGAGCAGAGATGGCGCGCGATCGCGTGTGCCTTCCTGGCCGGCAGTCCCCAGCGCTGCAGAGCGATTGGGGAGCTCGGAACTCGCAAGGCTTCGGTATCGAGAGCGCCGATCGCCGCCTCGAGCGCCTCGTTCGCCGCGACGTCGAAGGGGGGGAGCAGCTCGCACCGCGCAGACAGGCACTTCCAAAGCAGATCCTCCAAGCGCGTCATGGTCCAGCCCTCGGCGAGCGCCGTTTCGAGCCACCGCGCGCGAACGGGATCGGTCGCGATGTCCTTTCGGAGCACGTCGCGCAGCACGCGAGCGAACGCGTCGCGTCCGTCCACCTGCTGCTCCTCGAACAACCGCCCGCTGGCGAACGCGTTGTCCCTGAGCACGCGCTGGCAGAAGGCGTGGATCGTGGCGATGGTCGCTCCGTCGAAGCCGTGGAGCGCGCGCTCGAGCCTCGAAGATGCCTGATCGTCAATCGTGAGCCACTCGCCCGTCTCGCCCCCGCCGTCCGGCGCGCCACGATCGGCGACGAGTTCTTCGAGCTTCGACCGCACCCGCAAGCGAAGCTCGGTCGTGGCCTTTTCGGTGAAGGTCACGATGAGGATCTGGTCGATCGTCGCGCCGCCCAAGACGAGCTCCACGACCAGGTGCTCCAGCGTGAACGTCTTGCCCGTCCCGGCGGAGGCCTCGATGACGGCGTGCCGATCGAGCTGCATTCCTCGGAGCGCCTCGGGACGCGCAAGCCGGCGTTCGCTCACAGCCCCTCCTTCCACCCGTCGAAGAGCAGCCCGAAGCGGCGAACGGCCATGGATCGCGCCTCGCCCTCGTCGGGGATCCGGTAGTCGTGTGGACGTGGGACCGGCCCGTAGGCCGAGCGTAGAGCGGGAGGCCCTCGGCCGTCGCGGAGCTTGTCGCGAGCTTCTTCGAGGACACCCACGAGTGGGCCCTCCCCGCCGCGCGCACGGTGCACGAAGACGGCCTCGTAAGGGAAGAAGTAGTCGTGCGAGCCGCCGAGCAGCTCTTCCACGAGCCCGCGCAGCCAGCGGAGGGCCTTGTCTCGTGAGAGGTGCGGCAAGGCGATGCGCTCGGTGTTGGGGCCGTCAGGCGTCGCGACCACGATGAGCGACGACCGCTCGCCGGCGCCCTCCCCTCCGGCGGCGCTCAGCACGGCGTGATCGACGAACGAGCGCAAGACCGTCCGCCTACGCCCCGCCACCACCCACTCGTCACCCTCGGCCTCCGCGCGCTTCGCGAGCGTGACCGACGCTGCCCGGCCAGCCCCGAGGGGCAGCGTGCGTCCCCTGATCTCGGCCTGGACGATGCGCGTCGTATCTCCATCGGCGAAGGCGAGCTCGAAGGCGAGCGCGTCATGGATCTCATCGCTCTGGGAGCGCTCGCCACTTCGACCGAAGCGGCAAACCGCCAGCGACCCCATCGGAACGTCCTCTCGCGCCAGCTCCGCGCGCCACGCATCGAGGGTCTCCAGGTGATCGACCCGCTCCCCTCGCGCAAACGGCCCGGAAGGCCCTGCTCCCCGGAGCTCCCGCGCGCGCACCGCCTCGTCGTAGGCCTCCTCCAGCGCGACCCCTCGGCGCTTGGCGTCGAGCACCACGGCCCGCAAAAACAGCGTCTCTTCGCGCAGCTCCGTCTCGAACGGCTCGCTCTCGCGGGCGAGGACGTCCTCGTCCTCGTGCTCTTCCAGCCCGAACCGGAAGCCCGCCCAACCGTGCAGCGGGAACTCGAGGAACTTCACGAGAGCGTGCATCGGGACCGTGACCTTGCGCTCGCCCCTCGACGGGGGTGGCGGCATCGGCGCGAGGCGCAGGTGCTCGGCCAAATCCCTCCACCCGGGCTCGTTCGACTCCGCGCGCGAGCGCACCTCGTGCACCCCGGGGACCTCCCCTGCGCCCTCCATGACCTGGCGGACGGCCAGCGTTTTGGCCTCGGCGTAAGCTTCGGGGAGAGCGAGCAGCTCGAGCCCCTCGTCTCCCCGGCCGAAGAGCCGCGGGAAATACGCCGGGTCCCAGCGGCGGAGGGGATGTCTGCGACGGAGGGACGCGACGTCGCGCACGTATCCTCGCCCGAGCGCGTGCAAGAGCTCCTGCACGACCGACGATGGCGCGAGCGCGTCCCCCGTGAGCGCATCGCGCGAGACGTAGGACAGGACGAGGCGGTCGCGCGCGCAGAGCAGCAGCTCGAGGAAGGCGTACTTGTCCCGATCGCGAGGGTGCACGTCCCCCTCACGGCGTCGAGCCCCGCGGAGGTCGAGGGGATCCTCCGCCTCCGAAGACGGGAACCGCCCCTCGCCCATGCCGCAGGCGAAGACGACGCGGAAGGGAATCGCTCGCAGGCCGGCGATCGTCGAGACGACGACGCCCGTCGAACCGCAACCCGACGGCCCCGAACCGAGCCGACGTGTGGCCAGCTCGCGGGCGATGCGATAGCCGACCAGCGTGCCGGAGAGGCTCTCCTCGCCGAGGCCCTTCAGGCGGCGAAGAACCCGCGTCAGCTCCTCCGGTTCGTCGGCTCCCACGGGCGTCACGTACGTCGAAACCATCGTGCAAAATAGATCCGCCCATTCCGGGAGCGTCATCGTCTGCGCCCGAGCGAACTTCGCGTCCGCGATGAGCGAGCGCGATAGTAGCCCGAACGCGGTGGCGTCGCGCAGCTCCCCTCCCGTCACCTCGAAGGGCACATACGCGTCGGCGCCGAGCAAGAACGGGCTCCCCTCGCCCGCGCCCTGCCGGGCGTCCCCCACCATGAACGCGCCGAGCGCGAGCCGCCGGAGGCCCTGGTCCCAGTTGAGGAGGTCGCGCTCGATGTACGTGCCCTCGTGGTCGGAGCGGTCCGCCCCGTGGACGATCCCAAGCGACTCGCACCATGCCGCCCATCGCGAGGGGTCCACCTCCGGAAACGAGGCGACCACCGACGGGTGGACGACCAAGCGAAGGAGCTCGCCTCGCGAGAACCGCCCGAGGGGGAGCCCCAGCAGGAGCTCCACGGCTTCAGCGATGGGGCTCGGCGTGGGCGCCGCGATGCCCATCATCTGGTAGGGCACGTCGTGCGCCTCCCGGAAGATCGTCGGAAGGTGCGCCGCGTAGCGAGAAGCCTCCGACGGCGGGACGAGCACGGCGACCTCGTCGAAGCGGAGCGACTCGTCCTTCTCGATCAGCGTCCAGATGCTGCTCGCGACGGCCTCCAGCTCCCGCCGGATGCTCGCGTGCTCCGCGACGAGGACGGTGTCGTCGGCGAGATCCTCGGGCTCGAGAGTGTCCTCCGGCGACGTCCGGTGCAAGACGTCGCTCTGAAGGCGGTGCAGGAGTGTGCGGGCGCCGCGCTCGAGCGGGTCGACGAAGCGTTCGTCGTGGTCGAAGCCGGCGAGACTATTGAGGACGCGTACGTGGTCGCGCCCCGGCCGAGCCCAGAGATGCAAGGGCGCGGGGTCGCGCGGGTCGATGTCTTCCCAGAAGCCTTCGCAGGGGCTGAGCGAGTAGACGAAGACGTCGCCCGTGCGCGACAGCCTTTCGAAGAGGTCGTAGAAGGAGCGCGCGACGTGGGCGAACCCGAAGACGTGGACGGGCGTGGTGGGAGGCGCTGCGGCGCGCGCCATCGAGGCGACGACTTCGGACAGCGCGACGACGCGCGGACGGCTCTGCGACGCCAGCCCACCCTCACCGAAGATCGCCTCGACCATGACCCGCTGCCATCGCTCGGTCTCGCCTCCCGTCCCTTCGAGCGGGCCGCCCCTCGCCCAGGCGGAGAGCATGTCGGGGCGCGAATAGGTGTACTCCTCGAAGATGCGCCCGAGGCGCGAGGCCAACTGGACGCGCCGAAGGTCGACGGCGTCCGTAGAGAGTCCCGCCGAGCGCAAGTACCCCTGGATGGCGGCGACGTTGTCTCGCGCGAGGAAGGTCTCGTCGAGAAGGAGCGTGAGCGCGAGTGCCGCGAGCGATTCCGCGTCCGCCACGCGGGTCTCGGGGGGAGCGAGCCCCGACGCGAAGCGCGTGAGAAGCATGGCGTCGATGTTGGCGGCGATGCCCCGCTCGCGCGCGACACCGAGACGCACGTGCGCCTCCATGCACGCATTTGGGACGATCACCCGGACGGGCGCCAGCGGCGCGCCCTTCTGCTCGGCCCGCACCGCCGACGCCAGCTCTGCGATGAGCTCCTCGGTGCGGTTGGAGTAGACGAGGCGGAGCATCGAAGGACATGACGGTAGCGCAGTCGCCGGGGCGGTACGCCGAGAGCGGAACGTGACTGGTCGCTAGCCTTGCAGCTTGTCCGAAGGCTCGATTGGTGGCAGGTTCCCCGCTTCTACGTCTTCGGAGAGGTGACCGAGTGGCCGAAGGTACCCGCTTGCTAAGCGGGCGCTGGTCAAAAGCCAGCCGCGGGTTCGAATCCCGCCCTCTCCGCTGCAGCTTCGCGTGGCGAAGCTGCGCGTGGAGGGCGGGCGTTCGAGCGGCTCGGCCTTGCCCGAGGGCAAGGCCTCTGCGACGAATCCCGACGGTGATCCGCTCGCGCTACGCACGGCGTTGCAGGGCTCTGCCGCCCAGAGGTTCTCCTCGCCCGTGGCTCGATGCCTTCCCCGCAGGACGCGCGCAGCCTTGAGAGCCCGAGTTTTAGTGCTGTCCTTCCCGCGCCTTGGCCAACCTCAGGTGCCGCTCGGCGTCGACGAGCCCCGGGTCGAGGCGCAAGGCGTGAGCGAAGTACCGGATCGCTTTCTTCGGTTCTTCCCCTCCGAGCATCGAGAGTTGACCGAGGACGAAGAAGCCGAACGCGAGGTTCGGGTCCTGTTTGACCGCCCGGATGGCGACCTGTTTGAGGGCGGTCCGCCGGTTGGCGTGCCCGCCGTCGTGGGGGAGCAGCGTGAGCTCCGCCCACGCCACGTAGAGGAGGAACGCTGCCGAGTCGGGGCAGTACGTCGCGGCGCGCCGCAGCTCGGGCAGCGCCCTGGCCACCGCTTGAGTGCGCAAGTGCATCTTCGCTTTCTGGAATGCATCCTCGGCGAGCAGCCGGGCGGCGCGTGGATCGGCAGGCAGCGGAGCGGCCGGATCGAACGGCGTCGGCACACGGATCGCGGGCGCCGATTGCGCCGGTGGGCGTGGCGCGCTTTCGGTGACGACTGCCCGAGCGGCAGGCGGCGGCGCGGGCACCGTGGTCGGGAGGCCGGTCTCGGTCTTCGTCGGGCGCAGCCGAACCTCCGCGCTCCCCGAGAGGAGCAGGGCGGCGAGGACGGCGTCGGCACGCAGCGCGTTCGGGCGCTCGACGCGTGCAATCTCTTGCGTCGTCCGCGACCCGTCGATGAGGCGAAGAAGCCCCGCCTCTTCGGGTCGCATCTCGAACGCCTGCGCAATGAGCTCGGCGTCCGTAAGAAGCACAGGGTAGCGAGCGCGCTCCGGGTCGAGAATGCGATCGATGCGTGGCTGTTCGAAGAGCCGGGCTGCAGCGAGGATCAGCGGCTCGACCCGCGCGGGAAAGTGACCGACGAACGTCCTCCCGGTCATCTCCCGGAAGGTCCACTCGGGCTCGTCGTACATGAGGCACCGGATGACCTTGTGGCGAACCTGGGTCCCGAGCGCTTCCTGAACTTGCTCGACGGTGAGAAAGCCGAGCTCTACGACGGCCTCGCCGAACCGCAGCTCTTCTTCGTCGACGATCCGCCGGGTCATGTGCCGGATGGCCGCGGCGTATTGCTCCGAGGTCAGCCGCCCTTCGCGTACGAGGATGCGTCCGAGTGTGTCACCGAGCGTCCCTTGCTCGGCGAACACGAGCACACCCTTCGTGAAATACACGTACGTCTTCACCCCCTCGGCGAAGACTTCGATGGCCCCGGACGCCCGCTCGGTCTGAGCCGCGAGCATCCCGGCTGCCAAGCTCGAAGCGCGCGAAGGATGCACGACGGTCGATCGTACGTCGCAGCGCGCGTGCCGCAAAGGACGTGACGTCGCCTTCGGCGCACGGTGCGGAGGCGGAGGGACCACGATCCGGGGCGCCAGGGACCATGGTGTGGGGGCGATCGCAGCATGATGAGGGCCTGTCGGGGACCAAGGTGGTTGTCGCCTGACACCCTCTATCATGGCGACATCGACCACGGTCCCTGTCGCATGGGCCCCCCGTGCGAGGCGACATCGATCGTGGGCGCAGTGGCTTGGGACCATGGGGCGAGGCGAGGGCCACCATGACGGGCAGGGGATGGGACCATGGAGCGATCGCGGCCGAACGCCGGTGCGGACGGCCTGGGACCGTGGGGAGCCGGCGCTGCGACTACGCTCCCGATGCGTGAGGACCGTGATCCCGGCCGGCGCGCACCATGGTCCGAGGCCCAGAGGATGGTGGTCGGAACGGTCGAGCATGGCTTCCCGAGGAGACGTTGAGCGACGCACGGGAGCGGCCCGAGGATTGGCTCAGGTGAGATCCATCACCCTCTGCTCCAGCCCGCGCCCCTTGCCCACGCCGCTGATACGCACCTGATTGTTCAGCAAGACCCACAGCACCTGGCCGATGACCGTCTCGGCGTCCGCCTGCTTGCGCTCGAAGAAGACGACGATCTCGAGGCGCTCGTCGTCGAACTCGGCGCTCTTCACGACCGGTAGCTCGCGGAGCTGCTGCACCGGGACTTGTCCCGGCTGCGTCCCGCGCGTCGTCTCCCGGCCCACCTTGATGCGCACTTCCTCGTTCGTCGCCGTGAGCTCCGCCATCGTCCCTGCGGCGACGACGCGCCCGCGATCGAGGATCGCCGCGGCGTCGCAGATCTCCTCGAGCTCCTGGAGGTTGTGGCTCGAGATGACGATGGACGACCGCCCGCGCTTGCTCTTGACGAGCTGGCGCATCTCCCAGGCGACGCGGGGGTCGAGCCCGGCCGTCGGCTCGTCGAGAAAGACGACGTCGGGGTCCCCGAGGAACGCTTGGGCGAGGGCCACGCGCTTTGCCATGCCGTGCGACAGGCTGCCGCAGCGCTGGCCCCACCAGTCTTTGCCCTCCACGTCGGCAAGCGCTTGGCGGGCCAGCTCGCCGGCCTTGGCCTTCGGCAGATCTTGAAGCCTCGCCATGTGAACGAGGAACTCGCCGACCGGGTCGTTCGCAGGAAGAAGCGCGTCTTGCGGGAGGATCCCGACGCGCGAGCGCAGCTCGTCGACCGCCGACGGCGAGAAGCCGAGCACCTCTACCGAACCCTCCGTCGGCTGCAGGTAGCCGGCCATCAGGTAGAATGTCGTCGTCTTTCCGGCGCCGTTCGGGCCGATGAGCCCGAAGACGCTGCCCATCGGGACGGTGAGCGTCACGGCGTCGACGGCGGTCTTCGCACCGAAGCGCTTCGTGAGCCGTTGGAGGCGCACGGCGGCCTCCGGGGCGCGCGAGGAAGGGGACGTCGCGGACATTCGTTCAGATGTCCCGCCTGGCGAAGAGAAGTGACCCGCACGTCGTCACGAGAGCCACGAAGCCGAGCAGGACGGCCGCTGCCGTCATCACCTTGGGGACCTCGGGCGAAAGGAGCATCGTGTCGTACGCGTTCGGGTAGAGGTACTCGTACCAGCTCATCTGCTTCGCGATGCCCGTCTCCGCCCCCTGCCGGATCCGCTCGACCCACCCGACGACGCCCGAGAGCCACATCACGAAGAAGGCGGCGAACGTGGTGAGCAGCGCCAGGATCGGCGCGCGGTAACAGGAGCTGATGAAGGTGGCCAGCGCGGCCCACGCTCCCGCGATGGTGACTCCGATGACCCAGAAGCGGGCGCCCCATGTGGCGAGCTGGCCGACGGTGGCGTAACCGCGCGCGACCGCGAAGCTGCCTGCGATTGCGTTGAGCACGAGCGTGATGAGCGCGACGAGCGCCCAGCTGCCGAGGAGCTTTCCAGCGAAGTACGACGACCTCCGCGTGCGCACGGCCCAGAAGCGCACGCTGCGGTGCTGGAGCTCGCCCGACACGGCGTCGAAGCAAAGGAGGGCGATGAGGAGCGGCGTCAGCCAGACGGTGAGCTCGAGGAAGAGAAGGAGCGAGTTGGGGATCGAGGCGATGTAATCGGCGAGCTTCGCGTCGCCGGTGACCTTCTCGAGAGCCTGCCGCTTCATCTCCACGAACGCGGCGTTGCTCGTCGCGCCTGCCTTGGCACGGTCGCTCCCCTCGATGACGACGGTCACGTACGACGCGAGGAATGCGCCGACGAGGGTGAGGACGCCGAGGATGATCCCCTTGACGCTGCGGACGCTGCGCCGAAGTTCTCGTTGAGCGATGAGCGAGATCTCCGCGGCGGGGCCCAAAGCGAGGCCACCGTAGACGGAGGGCGCCTTCAAGGAAAGTCCTCAGCCCGGCTCGACGAGCGCCCCGCCGAGCGCTAAGACCTGTTTTGTCGCGGAGCCGCGTATGGCCCTGTCGACGCGGAAGCGTGAACCCCGCCAGGCCCGGAAGGGAGCAACGGCAGCGCGGAAGCGTGTGGCAGGGCCTTTGCCCTCCACTTCGGAGTGGCGGAAGCGCCTGGTTTCCGCTACGCACCAAATCAGGTTTTGCGCCCCGCGGCTTTCCGCGAAGAAAGCGTGGTCGCGCTCGTCTCTACGTTTTTTTTACCCTCAGCCGGCTGGCCCTCCCCCGTCCATGGTGGATTCCGCCCCGGCGCAGCCCCGAGGCTCCTTGCTGCTCTCTCTCGATTCGCGCGTGCTTCCGTCGGCCGACGTTCGTCGTCACGACGCTGCGTGGCACGCGCGCGTTCGTACGAGCGGCAGGCTCGCGAAGCTTCGGGCGGAAAGCTCTGCCCCCCATGGCCAAGAATATCCTCGTCGTCTCCTGCGGGATCGCCGAGACGCGCGTCGCCCTCATTGAGAACGGCATCATCGCCGAGCTTCACATCGAGCGCCGTGGCTCGCAGCCGCGCAGCGGCACGGTAGGGGACATCATCCTCGGAAAGGTCACTCGCGTGCTGCCGGGTCTCCAGGCGGCCTTCATCGACATCGGCCTCGATCGCGCGGCCTTCCTCCACGTCGAAGACCTCATCCGGCCGGACGATTTCGAGACCTACCTTGCGGGGGGCCGCAAGCACGCCCTCGGAACGGGCACGAGCGAGCAAGACAAGGATGTCCCCGAAGAGGCGGAAGGCGCTGCAGGCAGCGAAGCGCAGGCCGCTCCGCCTCCCGACGAAGACGAATCCACGAACGAGCCCGAGATGCAGCGCGACTCTTCGCCCGTCGAGAGCGCCGAGGCTGAGGGCCGAGAAAGCGACGCCCGGGAAAGCTCCGAATCCGAATCCGAATCCGAATCCGAGTCCGAGTCCGAGTCCGAAATCGACGATGCGGGAGAGATCGAGGTCGCAAGCGGGGAGGAGGACGCTCCTGCCGACGACCCCGAACCGGCCGACGCCGCTCCGCCCCCCCCCGAGGGGCTCGACGATCTGCTCGACAACCCGAACCTCCCCGGCTTCACCATCAGCGACCCGGGGGCTCCTGCGCCCAGGGTCCCCTCACAGCGGCCCGGGGGCTCGAGCGACGGGCGCGGAGGCGGCCGTGGGCGCGGGCGACGGCGCGGGCGCGATCGCGGGCGCGAGGGGAGTGGCCGCGGTCGAGGGCGCGAGCAAGGGCCGCGCGATCACCGCGACGAGCACGCTTCGCGGACGAGCGGGACGCCGGGACGACTGAGCAAGTCGACGCCGATCCGCGATGTGGTCAAGGAGGGGCAGGAGATCATCGTCCAGATCACGAAGGAGCCCATCGGAACGAAGGGCGCAAGGTGTTCGAGTCACATCTCTTTGCCCGGCCGTTACGTCGTCTACCTGCCGACGCTCGAGCATGTCGGCATCAGCAAGCGCATTGGGAGCGACAAGGAGCGGGCGCGCCTCCGCGAGACGATCGAGAGCATGAAGCCGCCGACGGGCGGGCTCATCGTGCGGACGGTGGCTGAGGGCCTGACGAAGAAGCAGCTGAAGCAGGACGTCGGTTACCTCGTCCGCCTTTGGGGCGAGGTTGCCAAGAACCGCGAGGGCGCGAGGCCCCCGAAGAGCCTCCTGAGTGAGCTCGACATCGTGCTCAAAACCGCGCGCGACCTTTTCAGCGACGAGGTCGATCAGATCGTGATCGACGACCGCGCGCAGTACGACAGGCTCGTCCGCTTCGTCGAGATGTTCATGCCCGAGCGCCTCAAGGACGTCGTTTTCTTCGACGAGGACGAGCCGATCTTCGACGCCTATGGGATCGAGGACGAAATCGCGCGGGCGCTGTCTCGCAAGGTTCCGCTGCCGAGCGGCGGCTACCTCATCATCGACGAGGCGGAGGCCCTGACGGCCATCGACGTCAACACTGGGCGGTTCGTCGGCAAGGGCAGCAAGGACATGGAGGAGACGATCCTCAAGACGAACCTCGAGGCGGTGCAGGAGATCGCCTACCAGCTGCGCTTCCGCAACATCGGTGGCCTCATCATCCTCGACCTCATCGACATGGAGAAGGCGTCGAACCGCGAGAAGGTGCGAAAGACGCTCGAGGACCTCTTGCAGAAGGACAAGGCGAAGACGACGCTCAATCGCATCTCGGATCTTGGGCTCATCGAGATGACGCGCAAGCGCACGCGCGAGAGTCTCGGGCGCCTCCTCCACGAGCCGTGTTTCTACTGCGACGGGACCGGGCATCTTCAGTCCAAAGAGACGATCGCGTACGAGATTCTCCGCGAGATCCGTAGGAAGCGCCAGGATTTGCCGGGTTACAACGTCCTCGTGAACTGCCACCCCGCCGTGGCGGACCTACTGACCGGGAGCGAGAAGGGCGTGCTCCAGGACGCCGAGAGCCGCTACATGCGTCGCATCCTCGTCAGCGGGCGGACGGAGTATCACTTGGAGCAGTTCGACTTGACGGGTAAGTGAAGAGGGACGGGCCGATGGATAGCGACGAGAAGGACAAGCGCGCCGCGGATCGTCTCACGATCAACAAGGAGTTCGAGTCCTTCGAGGCGTTCGTGCAGGAGTACGTGACGAACATCTCGCGGACGGGCGTCTTCATCAAGTCGCCGAATGCGCCACCGGTGGGCACACTCGTGAACCTGCGGTTCACGGTCATCATGGACGACATCGAGACCATCGAGGGCATCGGCGAGGTGGTCCGCGTCGAGAGAGACGGTAGCGGCGTAAGTGGTATCGGCGTCGTCTTCCGCGAGCTCTCGACGTACTCGAAGGGGCTCATCGAGAAGCTGCTCGTCCGGCGGAGCTCGGCGGCGGGGCGCTAGCGCGAAGAATACGTCCCAAATGCCCGAGTTCGGCAAGGCAGCACCCGCCTCTCAGCGACGCCTTGGCCGTTGACACGGCGCCCTGCTGGCTCCATCACTCGTGGCTCATCCCCGGCCGCATTCTCGGAGAGATCGGCCGAAACGAGAAAAAAGAGGAGAGTCCATGGCCTTCACGTTGCCGCCGCTTCCGTACGACAAGAACGCACTCGCCCCGCACATCAGCGGCGAGACGCTCGAATACCACCATGGCAAGCATCATCAGGCGTACGTCACCAACTTGAACAAGCTCATCGAGGGTAAGCCCGAGGCGAGCAAAAGCCTCGAGGACATCGTCATGTCGAGCGAGGGCGGTTTGTTCAACAACGCCGGGCAGGTGTGGAACCACACGTTTTACTGGAGCTGCATGAAGCCGAACGGCGGCGGCCAGCCGTCCGGCGAGCTCGCGGACGCAATCAAGCGCGACTTCGGGAGCGTCGAGAAGTTCGCCGACCAGTTCTCGACCGCGGCGGCGACGCAGTTCGGGTCGGGCTGGGCGTGGCTCGTGCTCGGAAGCGACAAGAAGCTCGCCGTGACGAAGACATCCAACGCCGATCTGCCGATGAAGCACGGGCAGAAGGCGCTCTTGACGATCGACGTCTGGGAGCACGCCTACTACATCGACTACCGGAACGCGCGGCCCAAGTACGTCGAGACGTTCCTGAAGTCGCTCGTGAACTGGGACTTTGCGCTGGAGAACCTGAAGAAGGCCTAGAGGAGCCCGTCGGGCTCCGTCGTGATGAGTCATGTTCGAGGCTCGATGCCCCGGCATCGCAAGCGATGCCGGGGAAGGCCGCTCCCCTCGAGCTCCCCCGCCTCCGGCTGGTACGTCGTTCGCCTTCCGACAGGGCAATGAAGCGCGTCCTCGTCGTAGACGACAACGACGACAGTCGCGCCGTCCTTGCGGACACGCTGCGCATGGAGGGCTACGACGTCCTAGAAGCGCGCGGGGGGCACGAGGCTCTCGCGGTTCTCCAGCACGTCGATCCCTGCGTGGTCGTGCTCGACCTGATGATGCCGGACATGTCGGGCGAAGAAGTGCTGGCTGCGTTGCGACGCAGCGGTCGTCTCGAGACGCTCCGCGTCGTCGTCTTGACCGGGCTCGAGAGGGGAATCGACGTACCGGGCGCCTACCTCGTCTTGCCCAAGCCGACCGCGCTGCACCAGCTCGTGAGCCAGCTGGAACATCTCTGCCCGCCGTCGTAAGCCAATCCACGGTTGGGTCACGACGGCGTTCGGAGCGCACATTGGACACCCATGCGACCCCTGGAAGCCCCCGTGATACCGTCGTTGATCGCGCGCGATGCCGACGGTCCCGCCCTCCCCGCTTCTCACGAGCGCGCTCGGTCTCGGGATGGAGGCGTTTGCGTGTGTCCGGGCCGCTGTTGCGGCGGGCGTGGCCGACGCGCGTGCGGCGTACGAGCTCGTCCTCGCCTCGCCCTTCCCCGACTGGGGCTTCCTCGTGCTCGCCGGGACCGAGCCCCTCATCGACGCGCTCGAAAGGCTGCGCGCGCGCGTGGACGAGCTCGACTGGCTCGAGTCGGTCGGCACCATCGACTCGCCCACCCGTCGCCGCCTTACGGAGCTGCGCTTCGCGTGCGACATCGACGCGGCCCCCGAGGGGAGTGTCGTCTTCCCGGGCGAGGCCGTGCTTACCGTCGAAGGGCCGTTCTGGCAGGCGCAGCTCGTCGGGCACCCCGTCCAGGGCGCCCTCGCCGACGCGACCATCGTCGCGACGCGCTTCGCTCGTTTGAAGCTCGCCTCCGGGGGCGCCGAGATCATCGAGAACGCGGCGGCGGCCGCCCATCGCCTCGGCGGCTCTCCCCTCCTCGCTCGCGCGGCATACATCGGCGGCGCCCGCGCCACGACGAGCGCCCTCGCCGGACGCCGCTACGGCGTCCCGGTCTCGGCGATGCAACCCGCCGCCTTCGCCCTTGCGGTCGGCGACGACGCTCGGGCGCTCCGCGCGTGGCTCGCCGCCGTTCCGCGCGGCGGCATCGTTCGGCTCGATTCCTCGCGCGTGCGCGATTTCCTGCCGAAGCTCGCTTCCGCGGTGAGAGACCGCGTGCAGGCCTCCGGAGGAGCCTGGGACGAGGGCAGCGTGGCCGTCGAGATCGCGGGAGGCGACCGCCTCGCGCTGGCTCGCCAGGTCGTCGCGGCCTTCGCGCAGGTGGGGCTCGCCGACCCCCCCGTCATCGTCTCCGGGGAGCTCGACGAGCGCGCCGTCCTCGAGCTCGGGGCGGAGCGCGGCTCCATCCGCGGCTTTGCCGTCGGCGTCCTCGCCGGCGCCCCCGTCGCGCCCGCGGCGAACTACGAGCTCGTCGCGATCGAGAGCGAGGGCGCCTGGTCGCCCCGCCTTCGTCCGGGAGCGGACGTCGCCTCCACGAGCGACCCGGGTCGCAAGCTCCTCCTGCGCTTCGTCGACGCGAGCGGCCGACCTATCGCCGACATCGCCCACATGACGAACGAACGCTCCGTGCGTGCCTCGGGTGGGCGCTTCGTCGATCGCGTCACGGGGCTCGGCGGCCGCCTTCAGGGCGCGTCGAGCTCCCCCCTTCGAGCGAGCGTCATGCGCGCGGGCAAACGTGCGACGGAGCCCGAGTCCCCCGCGGTGGCGCGCGACCGTGCGCTCGCGACCGTGGCCTTGCTCGACGAGGGCCATCGCCGTCTCGGCTCGCCGACGCGCTACCCCGTCGGGATGACTGCGCAGCTCGCCGCGCTGAAGGCGGAGCTCCTCGCGCAGGCCGCGGGGGACGACTGACGTTGCGGGGAGCGCAAGGGCGCCGCGCAGACCACCAACGAGCGCACGTCAGAAGGTGACGCGGACTTCCAGCGAAAGGGGCGCGTAATAGTAGTTCGAGATGTACGTACTGGGCGGTGACGCGTAGCCGCCTCCGGCCGGGTACGCGACTTCGTTCGCCATGGCGTGGCTCTGGAGCGTGTAGAACGGGACGTCGAGGCGAGCGCCAATCGCAATGTGCGCGTGGTGCGTACGAAGAAACTGCACGCCGAGCTCCCCGAAGGCGCCTACGCCGTTCGAGTCACCGTTGAAGCCGCCGTTCGGCAGCGACAGGTTCAGGTAGCTCCACGCGAAGCCTCCGCCGAGGTACGGGCTGAAGTCCCCGTCGCTCGTGAAGTACTTGGCATCCATCGAG